>Ga0209158_1000176_pt1 | contig 51251 bp, 58 predicted proteins | sample GraSoiAngelo_140_FD_185897 | JGI IMG/M metagenome (GOLD analysis project Ga0209158, IMG submission 185897) | Grasslands soil microbial communities from the Angelo Coastal Reserve, California, USA - 14_0929_12_30cm (SPAdes) (version 2) | ecosystem: Environmental > Terrestrial > Soil > Grasslands ...
CGTGGGCACCCGCGTCGAGGGCGTCCTCAAAATCCCACACATCGGTTGTGATCACTGCCCGATTGAGACGGAGCGTCTTCTTGCCGAGGAACAGGTCCCCGCTGCCGAGGTGGCGTCGCTGGAAATAGACCAGCTGGTTCAACCCGTGGCGCGCCCGCGCGGTGTCGCTCTCGGGCCAGAGATAGGCTTGGACTTTGTCGCGGTTCAGCCCCCGTTCACGCGAGACGGCAAGCAGCGCAAGGAGGGCCAGCCGACGGCGTCGGGTTGCCGACCCGGTCGTCGCGTGACCACCCACCAGAAGGTTCAGGCCGCCAAACGTCAGCAGACGAAGCTGCTCCATCAGAAGCGGTGCGAATACCCCAGGAAGACCACCGCCTTCGCGAAATCCCCCCCACCGCCCGGCTTGCCCCCTTGCCACTCGAGCGTGTTCCGTAGGCGGTTGGCGTGCACTCTGACGGGTACGCTCAGCGTGAACGCTTCTCGGCCCCGCGCGACGGCCACCCCCGGATCGACGAAGATGACGTAGCCCGGCTGCCGGAAGCCGTTGTCTCCGCCGCCCACGAGATCGTGGACCGGCAGCCCGTCGATCCGACCTCCGAGGCTCACCGAAATGCCCTCATCCGGCCACAGCGCATACGCGAGCCCGAGCCGTCCCGAATAGATATCCGGCACCGACCAGGACGAGTCGCCCGGGAATCTCGCTGCTACGCCGCTGACCGCACGTGGGCTGAGGAGGTAGGAGCCCGAGACGTATGCAAAGGCCCTGGAGAACACTTTCCGATAGGCCTGCGCCTGCAAGATGATCCCCCAACCCCCATCCCCGGGCTCGATGCCCTGGTGAGCCGTGAACGGCACTGAACCGGTGGCCGTGTAGTACGGGCTGCTCACCGTATTGCTCCCGGTGGGGGCCTTGACACCGACGCCGAGCGCAACGTTTCCCTCCGAGTGTGTCGCCGGGTTCTGGAGCCACACACTGCCGACCAAGCTCACGTCACCCGCGCCGGAAGACGATTGGGTGTGCCGAAGCCCATCGGGCCATATCTTCGCCGAGAACCGGCCGCTGATGAAGGGGACGGTCAGGGCTAGGTTGAATCGCTCGGTGACGGCGAACATGGCGGTGAGATCCACTGTGTGGATCGCGAAGTTCAACGGCTCGCCGCCCGGCGCCAGATCAGGACGGCTCTGGGCACCCACGAACCAATCGTCGGCCGCCAGGCGGCGGTATCCGACGCTTAACTGCCATCCGTGGCGCTTCAGGTACTGGAACGACTCACCTTGTCCGCCCAAACTGGGCGTTGAGAAGCGTATCGGCTCTCAGCCCTGCGCGAACGACTGTCTCGGAATGCCAAGGAGCCCGGCCGCGATCGCCAGCCCAGCTACTGTGTGATGCATCCGCACCAATGATGAGAATTGCATCTTGAGCCTCCCTATCGTGCCGGTAGAATTGCGGCGAGACCCCGCTCGAGCGTCTCTTTGGTGATGGGGCCGGGGTTGACCACGCGGACGACGCCGTCGGACCCGATAAACACCGACGTCGGCACACCGATCAAGGCGTACAGCCTGCGCACCCGGCCCTTGTCGTCGAGCAGCACCGGAAACGGCATCTGAAACTCGGCGACGAACTTGCGGACGTCTTTCATCCCCTCCTGATCCGTCAAATTGATCGCCAGCACCTCGAGCCCAGTCTCCTTGTGCGCCTGGTACGCCGCGACGATGTCCAGCATCTCGCTGCGACACGGTTTGCACCAGGATGCCCAGAAGTTGATGAGCACAGGGCGGCCCGCGTAATCTGACAAGCTCGCTCCGGGACCGGCGAGCGTCTTCAATGTGAATTGGGGGGCCGTGAGTCCCGTGCGGTTACCGGTCTCGAGCGGCGGCGGTGCGGTCCGGTGGAGGTCCACCGGCGTCTGCGCGGGGAGTGGCGCGGCGGCGATGCCGAGCACCACCACGCTGGTCGGGATGAGCCACGAGCCCAGTACCATTTCCTGCGCCCCCTCGTTCTGCACGCCGCACGGCGGAGACACAGAGGCTGAACCGCCAACTCCAAATCGAGCGTTTCAAGTTGGACCAGCGGCCCAGTCCCGTCAAGAGGTAAGGTCGGTGCGAGAGGTCAACTGGCAGTCATTTTCTGGTCATCCGACGGCACGCCCCTACAACAATCCCGCTTCCGCAAAGCTCACATAGCGATCGCCCCCCACGATCACGTGGTCGTACACCGGCAGGTCGAGCAGCCGCCCGGCGTCGACCAGCTGCCGCGTCACCGCCCGGTCGTCCACCGAGGGCGTCGGGTCGCCGCTCGGGTGGTTATGGACGACGATGATGCCGGCCGCAGCCTCCGCGATGGCTGCCCGGAACACCTCGCGCGGATGGACGAGCGAGCTGTTCAGGATCCCCCGCGTGATCAGCCGATCGCCCAAGATCTGGCTCTGGCTCCCTAACGCAAGCACGTGGAACTCCTCGACCGCCAGATCGCGCAGTCGCCCGGCATACACACGCTGCACATCCGCGGGCCCGCGGATCCGCTCGGGCGGGGGCTCCGCCTCAGCGTCGACCCGCCGCCCCAGCTCCAGCGCGGCCGCCACGCGCGCGGCCTTGCCGCGGCCCACGCCCGGGATGCGCGCCAATTCGGCGAGCGGGCGGCCGCCCAGCCGGCGGAGCGAGCCGTCCACCAGGGCGAGCAGCTCGCCAGCGACCAGCAGCGCATCCCGCCCGGCGCACCCCGTCCCGAGGAGAATCGCCAGGAGCTCCTGCCCCGTCAGCGCGGCCGGGCCCACCGCCCAGAGCCGCTCGCGGGGGCGGTCGTGCTCGGGGTGCTCGGCGAGGCGCAGCGGCATGAGGGGAAACGTAGGTGCCGACTGGAAATATCCAGCACCGGAAAATTGCGAACTTGCCCTAACGCGCCTTCAATCCACCATTCACATCGCCGCCCCGTGGCACTTCTTGAACTTCTTGCCGCTGCCGCAGGGACACGGGTCGTTGCGGCCCACTCCCGCGTAGGGACTGCGGGCGAAGGCAGGCTCCGGCATGGCCGGCCGCGGCCCACGCGTGGGCGCCGGCTCGCTCGACGTGATCAAGCCGTCCGCCGCGGGCTTGGTCGCCACGACCGGCGTAGAGCGGCGTCCCCCTCCGCCCCCCGGCTGCCCACCTGCCGGCCCGGTCAGGGTGCGCGCCGGCGAGCGCAGCGACGTGGGCGGGGCGCCGCCCGGGACCGCGATCTCGATCGGCATGTTGCGCCACCAGTCCTTGAACCACCCCTCGGCGAACGTGTTCTCGACGTCGCTCATCAATCCCTTGAACATGTCGAACGCTTCGGTCTTGTACTCGACGAGAGGGTCCTTCTGCCCCCAGGAGCGGTAGTAAATGCCCTCGCGCAGCTGATCGAGGTCGTACAGGTGGTCCTTCCACTTTTCGTCGATCACGCCGAGCATGAAGCGCGACAAGGCCCGCTCCCCCAGACGCACGGATCCGGCCTGCGCGCCGAGCTGCGCCTCGACATCTTTTTCCATGCCCTTCAGGCTGGCGAGCTTCGCCTCGAACGCCTCGCGCGCCGCCTGCTGCACGGCCCGCACCAGATCGTCGCGGTTGTGAATCACCGTCGGATCGGTGACGCCGGGCACCGAGATCAGAAATTTCTGTAAGAACTCAGTCTCGATGAGCGGGCGGTCCCACTGGCCGGGGTCGTCGAACTCCGCGACGAGCCCGTCCGCGAGGCGCTCGACCGCCGCCTCGACCATACGCAAGGCTTCCGCTTTCAGCTCCTCGCCTCCCTCCAAGGCGAATAGCCGCAGCGAGTAGATCACCTCGCGCTGCTGGTTCATCACGTCGTCGTACTCGAGGAGCTTCTTGCGGGCCTGGAAATGCTGCAGCTCGACGCGCTTCTGCGCCTGGCCGATGGCGCCCGTGACCCAGGGGTGGGTGATGACTTCCCCTTCCTCGGCGCCGGTGCGGTCCATCCAGCGGGCGATACGGTCGGACCCGAACAGCCGCATCAGGTCGTCCTCGAGCGAGAGGAAGAACACGCTCTGCCCGGGGTCGCCCTGGCGGCCCGACCGGCCGCGCAGCTGGCGGTCGATGCGGCGCGCTTCGTGCCGCTCGGTGCCGATGATCACGAGGCCGCAGGGTGGGTCCTCGTAGCAGCCCAGCTTGTTGATCTCGGGTTGCGTGAGATCGGGCCGTTCGACCTGCTGCCCGAACGCCGGCTCGTGCGACGTGATGCCGCACACTTGACACTTCTTCACGCCGGGGCCGAGCTTGATGTCGGTGCCGCGGCCGGCCATGTTGGTCGCGATGGTGATGGAGCCCGCCTGACCCGCTTGCGCCACGATCTCCGCTTCGCGCTGGTGCTGCTTGGCGTTCAGCACCTCGTGCTTCAAGCCGCGCCGCTTGATCATGCGGGACAGCGTCTCTGACACGTCGACGCTCACCGTGCCGACCAGCACCGGCAGCCCGCGCTGATGCTGCCGCTCGATCTCGTCCATGATCGCGTTGTACTTCTCGCGCCGCGTCTTGTAGATGAGGTCGTGCTTGTCGATGCGCCGCACCGGGCGGTTGGTGGGGATCACCATCACGTCGAGCTTGTAGATCTCCCAGAACTCCCGCTCCTCGGTCTCCGCTGTGCCGGTCATGCCGGCGAGCTTGTGGTACATGCGGAAGTAGTTCTGGATCGTGATGGTGGCGAGGGTCTGGTTCTCCTCCCGGACGGCCACGCCCTCCTTCGCCTCGACCGCCTGATGCAGCCCGTCCGACCAGCGACGCCCGTGCATGAGGCGGCCGGTGAATTCGTCGACGATGAGGACCTGCCCGTCCTGCACGACGTACTCCACGTCCTTGTCGTACAGCGCGTGGGCCTGCAGCAGCTTGTGGATGATGTGCAGCGTCTCGCTCTTCTGAGCGTATTCGGACTCCACGACACGCCGCCGCTCGACCTTCTCCTTGGCCGAGAGCGTCTCATCGTGATCGATCTCGTGCACCGCGTGCGAGATGTCGGGCACCACGAACAGCGTCGGGTCCTCCGGTGACATGGTCTCAACGCCCTTGTCGGTGAGATGGACCGAACGGCCCCGCTCATCCATCACGAAGTAGAGATCGTCCTCGACGTCCCGCATCTTCTGGTCGCGGGCCGGGAGCTTGCGGTCCGCCAGGCGGTCGAGCTCCACGCGCTGCACCTGGGACTTCACGCCCGTCTCCTGGAGCAGCTTCATGAGCTTCTTGTTCTTCGGCATCCCGAGCTGCGCCTTGTAGAGCAGCACGGCGGCGTCGTAGGTGGTCTTCTCGTCGGCGAGCAGCGGCTCGGCCCTCGCGATGAAATCGTTCACCACGGCCGTCTGCTTGCGCACCAGCTGGACGACCTGCGCGTTGTACAGGGCGTATTTCTCGTTCGACTCCGTGCCGACGGGGCCCGAGATGATGAGCGGGGTGCGCGCCTCATCGATCAGGATTGAGTCGACCTCGTCGATGATCGCGTAGGCGTGACCGCGCTGGGCGCGGTGGTCCGGCGAGATCACCATGTTGTCGCGCAGGTAATCGAAGCCGAACTCGTTGTTCGTGCCGTAGGTGATGTCGCACAGGTACGCCTGCCGCCGCTCCGGCGAGCCGGGCTCGGTATCGTCGATGCACCCGACCGTGAGGCCGAGCCACGTGAAGAGGTGCCCCATCCACTGCGAATCACGACGCGCGAGGTAGTTGTTGACCGTGACGAGGTGAGTCCCCCGCCCCGCGAGCGCGTTGAGGTACAGCGGCAGCGTGGCCACGAGGGTCTTGCCCTCGCCCGTGGCCATCTCGGCGATCCGGCCCTGGTGCAGCACGATGCCGCCGATCAGCTGGACGTCGTAGGGGACCATGTCCCACGTGAGCTCGTGCGCCGTCACGACCACCTTGCTGCCGAGCAGCCGCCGGCACGCTTCGCGGACCGTGGCGAATGCTTCCGGGAGGAGCTCGTCCAGCGCGTGCTGCACCGCGGTGGCGAGCGCCTGCTCCGCCTTGCCGAGCTGATCGGACAGGCGCAGCCGCTCCTCGGCGTCGGGGCAGTCGTGCTTGGCCCGCCGCAGCCGCTCCACTTCCGCCGCGAGCGCGCCGGTGCCCTCCGCAATACGGGCGCGGAACTTGGGCGTCTGAGCCTGGAGGTCGGCGTCGGACAGATCCTTGAGCCGCACTTCGTGGCCGTGGATCGCGTCGACCACCGGTTGAATCCGCTTGAGCTCGCGCTGGAAGCGCGTGCCGACGAGCTTGGTGACGAGCTGTTTGAACATCAGTCCTCTAACGATACAACCCGCGCGCGGCGATGTAGTCGCGCACCGCGTCGGGCACCAGATACCGGATGGACCGGCCGCGCCCCACCCGCTCCCGCACCAGCGTGGCCGAGATCCCTACGCTCGGCACCTCGAGCACGCGCCCGATCAGCGGGTGGCACGGCACGGCGGCACCGGGGCGCGCGAACACGGCCAGCTCGGCGAGCCCCGGGAGCGCCTCGACCTCGTGCCAGCTCGAGAGCTCCTGCGCCGCGTCCGCCCCCAGGAGTAACGTGAAACGGTTCCCCGGCTCGCGCCGCGCCAGCGCCTGGAGCGTCCGGACCGTGTAGGACGGCGGGGGAAGCGTGAGCTCGATGCGTTCGACGGCGAGCCGTGGATTGCCCGCGACGGCGAGGTCGAGCATCTCGGCGCGCTGCTCGGGCGTCGCGCCATGCGCGGCCCGCTTGAACGGCTGTTCGCGCGCCGGCACGAACCGCACAGTCGTGCCGAGTTGCTCGGCCGCCGCCTCCGCCACGATGAGATGCCCGAGGTGCACCGGGTCGAATGAGCCGCCGAACAGGACCTCCACGCGGGCTCAGGACGGCGCGGGCGTAGACGCCGTCCCGACGCTCGTGTCGGCCGGGCAGGTCTGCTCCAAACCGTCCGCATGCGGATAGAAGCGGCGCAGGTGGGAGCAAGTCTCCTTCAATTCGTCCGTGTACTTGATCGCTCGATAGATCTCGACCAGACGCATCAGCGCGTCCGGCACCCGGGACGTGCCGGGGTAGCTCGCAATGACGTCCTTGAAATAGATGATGGCCGAATCGTAGGCGTGCACCCCGAAGTGCTTCAGATAGAACATCCCGTTCTTGTAGTCCTTCTCCGCGAACCACTCCCGCAACTGTTGCACATGCAGCTGGGCACGCGCCGCCGCCGTCGTGCCAGGATAACGGCCGGCAAGCTCCTGGTAGATCGCGAGCGCCGACTGGCCGTACGTGGGATCGAGTTCGGGACGCCGCCACAGACGCAAGTTGGCGTCGCCCGCTCGCAGCAGCGCGAGGGGCGCGTACTCACTGGTGGGATATTGGTCCGCCACCTGGCGGAACTCGTGGGCGGCCTGGACCTTGTCCCCGGTCTGGAAGTAGCACTCCGCCAGATAGTAGTGCACCTCCGCCAGCTCCGGCTGCGTGGGCCCGAGCTCGAACGTCAGGCGCCGCAGGGACACCGACGCATGCGTACAATCGCCGCTGTGAAACTGCCGGCGCGCGCGCGCCAGCTCGACGTCGGGCTGCGACGCCGGCGTCAGCTTCGGCCCCTGACCACACGCCGCGAGGCCGGCCAAGGCGATCAAGCAGAGTCGGGTCATCGTCCTCACGGCTTCTGTTACGGTTTCGGGGGGGTGGTCGACGGCGCGTCGGCCTTCCCCAGCGCGTTGATCTTCTCGTGCGCCCGCTGCGACAGGGTGTCCCCTGACCGGCCGCCCGACAGCACCTGCTGGTAGTTGTCGAGCGCGTCCGGGATATCCCCTTGCGCGAGCTTCACGTCGCCGAGGCCAAGGAACGCTCCGCGCACCACTTCCGGGGGTGACCCCGGCGCTGAGGCGCGCCGAAACCAGTCCTCGGCGTCGGTGGGCTTGCCGTCGGCGAGCAGGCGCTGGCCCTCGACCAGGGCGCACAGCCCCAGCCCTTCGCGCGCCCCTTCGGTGACGGCGGGCTCGTGCTGGCGGCGGATCACGCTCTCGAACACCGGCACGGCGGTGCTGCACGCCCGCGCCCGCACGGCGGCCATGCCGTACACGAAGAGCAGAGAATCCGCGCTGCGCCCGTTCCCCGCCGCGGCCACGGCGCTCGGCAGCAGCGCGAGCGCCGCACCCGTGTCACCGCGCTGCGCGGCATCCAAGGCGGCGAGCCGGGTGTACTTGCCCAGCGGCCGGCTCGGCGACACCGTGCGCAGCCCCTGGAGCGCATTCGCCGCCGCGTTGCGGTCGTTCGCCGTGAGTGCGGCGCGGACCAGCCGCTCGAGGCCATCGGCGGCTTCCGGAGCGCGCGAGCGGTCGTTCTGTCCCAGGGCGACGTACTGCGCGACGGCCAGGGCATACTCGCCGGTGTGCAGCGCCGCGGCGCCCGACTTGGCGGACAGGTCCGCGCTCCCCGGGTGCGCCTTCAGTCCCAGCTGGTACTCCGCCAACGCATTGCGGTACTCTCCCGCCGCGTAGGCGCGGTCGCCCAGCTCTTCATGATCGGCCGCACTGCGCGAGCAGGCCCACACCAGTACGAGGCCCGCGACCCCCAATGGTCTCACGGCTTCTTCCTCTTGCCTCCCTTGCCCTTCCCGACAGGAGGGGGCGCGTCCGAGGACGCGGGATCGCCGGCGCCCACCGGCGCCACCCCTGTGTCGTTGCGAGCCAACATGGCGAGATACGCCTCCACGCGGGGATCCTCCGGCCGCCGCTCGCGGCACGCTTCCCACACCTGCTTCGCCCCGAGCCCGTCGCCCGCGAGGTAGCACGCCAGCCCCAGCATCGCGGCGGCATCCAAGTACGTCGGGCGCGCCCGCACGATGATCTCGAAGTGGTCCCGGGCGTCGAGGGCGCGGCCCGCGTGCAGCAGCATCCGCCCCAGCTTATACCGCAGGTCGTGAAACGCGGGTCCGAGGGCGAGTGCAGCGTGATACTGGTCGATCGCCTGCGACAGCGCCCCGGCCTCGTCGTAGGCGTCGCCCAGCGCGGCGTGCTGGTTGGCGAGCTTGGCCGCCACATGGGCGGGCAGGCCCTGGCGCGACTCGCCGCCCACCTGGGCCGCCCGCCGGAACGCCGCGTCCGCCTCGGCCTCGCGCCCCAGCTCGTTCAGCACGATGGCCCGATGAACGAGCGCCTCGACGTAGCGGGCATTCAGCGCCAGCGCCCGGTCGAGCTGGGCGAGGGCCTGCGCCTGTTGGCCGACGAGCGAGTAGGACAATCCGAGAAGGTGATGCGCGTCGGCGAACGCCCGCCCGCTGGCGACGACCTCCTCCAACAGGTGGATCGCGCCGTAGTAGTCCTGGAGCTCGAAGCGCTCGCGGGCCTGGGCCACGAGGTGCTCAGGACTGACGTCCATGGACCTCCTCGTACCAGCGCACGAAGTGTGGGATCCCCTCCTCGATGCCGACCTTGGGCCGGTAGTCGAGCTCGCGCTCCGCGCGCCGCAGGTCGGCCGCCGTCAGCCGCACGTCCCCCGGCTGGTCGGCGTGTCGCTCGATGCGTACGCTCCGCCCCAGGGTCCGCCCGATCAGCTCGATCAGCCGGTCCAGCCGCACCCGCGCACCGCCACCGATGTTGAGCGGTTCGGCGCGCCCGCCCGCGCGCGGACGGCCGGTCCACTCCACGGCGGAAAGGACGCCGGCCACGCAGTCCGTAATATAGGTATAGTCGCGCTCGCTCGACCCGTCGCCGTGCATCCGCACCGGTTGGCCCTGAGCGATCAGGCTCGTGAAGCGATGGATCGCGAGATCGGGGCGTTGGCGTGGGCCGTACACCGTGAAGAAGCGCAGGCAGGCGATCTGCATGCCGTACAGGTGGGCGAACGCGTGCGCCATGAGCTCTCCGGCGCGTTTACTCGCGGCGTACGGCGAGATCGGCCAGACCGCCGCCGCGTCCTCCGCGAACGGCGCGGGCGTCGCGTCGCCGTACACCGACGACGACGACCCGAACACGACCCTGCCGATCCCGGCGCGCCGCGCCGCTTCGAACACGCGGACCGTCCCGGTCACGTTCGCTTCACTGTAGGAGGCCGGATTCTCGAGCGAGGGCCGCACACCCGGCTTGGCGGCCAGATGCAGCACGACCGCCATCCGCTCGACCGGCAGCGGGTCGTGGGCCACATCCGCTTCGAGGAAGCGGAACCGCCGCTCGCGCAGGAGGTCGGCGAGGTTGTGCTCCTTCATCGCGCGCGGGTAAAAGGGGTCGAAGTTGTCGACCCCGACGACCTCGTCGCCCCGTCTGATGAGCGCTTCGCACACGTGGGAGCCGATGAACCCTGCGGCCCCGGTCACCAGGATCCGCAGGCTCACTTGCAGACGAGCGTGCGGAAGTACTCGATGGTGTGCCCCAGCCCCTGGTCGAGGGAGACTTGGGGCTCCCAGCCCAGGGTCGCACGCGCGCGTGCGATGTCCGGCTGGCGGACCTTGGGGTCATCGACGGGGAGCGGCCGCTCCACGATCGGGCTGCGGCTGCCGGTGTGCCGCAGGACCAGCTCGGCGAGCTGCCGCACGGTGAACTCATTCGGATTGCCGATGTTGGTAGGGTCGGCATCGCCCCGCTCGAACAGCCGAACGATCCCGTCGATCAGGTCGTTCACGTAACAGAACGAGCGCGTCTGCGAGCCATCGCCGTACACGGTGAGCGGCTCGCCCCGCAACGCCTGCACGATGAAGTTCGACACGACCCGGCCGTCGTTGGGTCGCATGCGCGGGCCGTAGGTATTGAAGATCCGCACGATGCGCGTATCGAGCCCGTGGTAGCGGTGGTAGGCCGTGGTGATGGCCTCGGCGAAGCGCTTGGCCTCGTCGTAAACCCCGCGCGGGCCCACGGGGTTCACGTGACCCCAGTAGCTCTCGGGTTGCGGATGCACCAGCGGGTCGCCGTACACTTCGGAGGTCGAGGCGAGCAGAAAGCGGGCCCGCTTCGCCTTGGCAAGGCCCAGCGCCTTATGCGTGCCGAGCGAGCCGACCTTTAGAGTCTGGATCGGCAGCTCGAGGTAGTCGACCGGGCTGGCAGGGCTGGCGAAGTGGAGCACGCCGTCGAGCGGCCCCTGAAGCTCGATGAAGTTGGTGACGTCGTGCAGCACGAACTGAAAATCGCGCTGGTCCCGCAGGTGGGCGATGTTGTCCGGGGCACCGGTGACGAAGTTGTCCATCCCCACGACGCGATGGCCCAGCGCAAGCAACCGGTCGCACAGGTGCGAGCCGAGGAATCCCGCGGCCCCCGTTACGAGGACGCGCATGCCAGCGGGCGACCGATGCTGTCGTAGGTGAACCCCAGCCGGGCGAGGCGCGCCGGATCGTAGAGATTCCGGCCGTCGACGATCAGGGGCCGGGTGAGTAATTGCTTCATCTTTGCGAAGTCTGGATTCCGATACTCGAGCCACTCGGTGACGATGGCCAGCGCCGCGGCGTCCGGCAGGGCGTCGTACGCCTGCGCGGCGTAGGTCACCCGATCGCCGAGGTAGCGGCGCGCCGTTTCGAGCGCCGCGGGGTCGTGGACGCGCACCTTCGCCCCGGCGCACAACAGCTCCTCCACCAGGACGAGCGCCGGGCTCTCACGCACATCGTCGGTTTCCGCCTTGAAGGCGAGTCCCCAGATCGCGAACGTCTGGCCCTTCAGGTTGCCGTCGAAGTGGCGCTGCAGCTTTTCGAACAGCACCCGCTTCTGCCGTTCGTTGGCGAGCTCGACGGCGTCGAGCAGGTCGAGCGGCACGCCTTTCGTCGCGGCCGTGCGCATCAATGCTTTGACGTCCTTGGGGAAGCAGGAGCCGCCGTAGCCCGGTCCGGGGAACAAAAAGGCGGAGCCGATCCGCCGGTCCGTGCCGATACCCTTGCGGACGTGGGTCACGTCCGCCCCGACGGTCTCGCACAAGCGCGCGATCTGGTTCATGAACGAGATGCGGGTCGCGAGCATCGCGTTGGCCGCGTATTTCGTCATCTCCGCCGAGGGGATGTCCATGAAGATGATCGGGTTTCCCGTGCGCACGAACGGGGCGTACAGCTCGCCGATCACTTGGGCCGCCTCCGGGGAATCGACCCCCACGATCACGCGGTCCGGCTTCATGAAATCTTCGACCGCGGCGCCTTCCTTCAGGAACTCGGGGTTGGAGCACACGCGGAACGGCACGCTCGTGTGCTTCGCGACCTCCGCCCGCACCAGCTCCGACGTGCCGACCGGTACGGTGCTCTTGGTGACGACGATCTTCGAGCGATTCATGTGCCGACCGATGGCCCGGGCCACGTCCAGCACGTGCTGGAGGTCCGCAGAGCCGTCCTCGTCGGGCGGGGTGCCGACCGCGATGAAGACGATATCCGAGCGCTCGATCGCCCCAGGCACGTCGGTCGTGAACTGGAGGCGGCCGCCGCGCTGGTTGCGCGTCACCAAGGGCTCGAGCCCCGGCTCGTAGATCGGCAGTTGGTTCTGGCGCAGCTGTCCGATCTTACCCTCGTCGACGTCGGCGCAGATCACATCGTTGCCGGTCTCGGCGAGACACGCCCCCACCACGAGCCCCACGTACCCGGTGCCGATGACGGCGACGTTCATACGCTCTTCCCGCGCCCGCCGGCCAGCGCGTTCCGCGTGTCCACGACGAGGCGGGCGTGCCGCGCCACGAGGCCGTAGTCCACATCCGAGTGATCGGTCACAATGAGGACGCAGTCCGCGCCCTTAAGCGCCTCGGGGGTGAGCGGCACCGACTTCAATTCCAGGTCGTCGTCCTTGAGCTTGGGCACGTGGGGATCGTGATAATCGACGATCGCGCCGTGCCGGCGCAGCAGGCGGATCACGTCGAGGGCGGGGCTCTCGCGGATGTCCTCGATGTTCTTCTTGTAGGCCACACCCAGTACGAGCATGCGGCTGCCGCGCACCGCCTTGCTCTGCTCGTTGAGCCGGTCGACCGCGCGGGCCACCCAGTACTCGGGCATCGCCGCGTTGATCTCCCCGGCCAGTTCGATGAAGCGGGTGCGGTAGTTCAAGGTGCGCATCTTCCAGGCGAGGTAGTGCGGGTCGAGCGGGATGCAGTGCCCGCCGACGCCAGGGCCGGGCGTGAACTTCATGAACCCGAAGGGCTTCGTGGCGGCGGCGTCGATCACCTCCCACACGTTGACACCGAGCTTGTCGCACACGATCGCCATTTCGTTCACCAGCCCGATGTTCACGCTGCGAAACGTGTTCTCGAGAATCTTGACCAGCTCCGCCGCCTCGGTGGAGGAAACAGGAACCAGTCGCTCGATCGCCGGCCCGTAGATCGCGAGCGCGACCCGGCGGCACGTCTCAGTGATTCCGCCGACCACCTTGGGCGTGTTGTGCGTGTTCCACTTCGGGTTGCCCGGGTCCACGCGCTCCGGGGAAAACGCGAGGAAGAAGTCCTCACCGACCTTGAGGCCCGTGCCCTCGAGCGCCGGCAGCATCAGCTCCCGCGTGGTACCGGGGTAGGTCGTGGACTCCAGCACGATGAGCTGGCCGCGCCGGAGCGACTGCTTCACGGAATTCGTCGCGGCCAGCACATAGCTCACGTCGGGGTCCTTGGTCTTCGAGAGCGGCGTGGGCACACAGATCGACACGACGTCGGGCTCCCGCAAGCGGGAGAGGTCGGTGGTCGCCGCGAACTTCCCCTCTTTGGCGAACCCCGCCACTTCGGAGCTCGGGACGTCCTGCACGTGGGAACGCCCGGCCCCGACTGCGTCCACCAGGGGCTTGCTGACATCGAAGCCGAGGACCCGGAACCCGACGCGCGCGAATTCCATCGCGAGCGGCAGGCCCACGTAGCCCAGCCCCACGATGCCGATGAGCGCGGAGCGGTCCTGCGCCTTCGCAATCAGGCTGTCCGCAGCGGACTTGGCCGTGGCCGTCGTCATAGGTTCACCGGAGCCCCGCCGGCGGCGAGTGACCGGGTCGCCGCATCGAGCACGCGCACCACACGCACGCCGTCCGCGGCGCCCGCCCGCGGCGCCTCGCCGTCGCGCGCGACGCGGATAAAGTGGCCCAGCTCGGCCGCGAGCGGCTCGATGTTCGGGATCTTGGGGATGAAGATATCACCCTCGCGGATCGCCAGACTCTCCCCGTACGAGGCGTACTCGGGTGGGCGATCCACGCCTTTGTCGTAAATGCGCAGCTTCTCGCGCGGCTCCATGTCGTCGAACACTACCATCTTTTTCGCCCCCACCACGGTCAGCTTCCGCTCCTTATGTGGGTCGAGCCAGGACAGCTGTACGTGCGCGAGGATGCCGCTGGCGAATTCCATGGTGAGGAAGACTACGTCCTCCACCCCCGGCTGGAGGTAGCTCCGCCCCTGTGCCGCGACCCGGGTCGGCTGGTCGTCTAGCAAGTAGAGTGCCATCGATACGTCGTGTGGCCCGAAGCTCCAGAGCGCGTTCTCATCGGCGCGCACCTGGCCGAGGTTCACGCGCAACCCGTAGAGATAGAAGAGCTTACCAAGCTCCCCCTGGCGCACCAGGGCGCGCAGCCGCTCCACCGCCGGATGGAACACGAGCAGGTGACCCGCCGCGACCGCCACCTGCCGCTCGGCCGCCGAACGGGCGACGGCCTCGGCGTCCTGCACGCTCAGCGCGAACGGCTTCTCGACCAAGCAGGGCTTGCCGGCCGCGATGCACTCGAGCGCCAGCTGGGCGTGGGTCGTGGCGGGCGCCGCGACGATCACCGCGTCCACGCGCCGCAGCAGATCAGCCATTTCGCCCGTGACGTGCGTCATCGGGTACTGCCACGCCACGCGGTCCCGCACCTTGGGGTCGCGGTCGCACACCGCCGCGAGCTCGGCGTCCGCGAGCGTCGCGACCGTGCGGACGTGGTTCCGCCCCCAGGCGCCCGCGCCGACGACGCCGAGCTTCAAGCGGCTCACCGGTAGAACCCACGGATCGCTTCGATCACATAATCGAGCTGATCGCGAGACAGCTCCGGGTAGACCGGCAGCGAGAGCACCTCGGCGGCCGCCCGCTCCGCTTCCGGGAACGCGCCGCGCTTGTAGCCCAAGTGGCTGAAGCAGTTCTGCAGGTGCAGCGGCACCGGGTAGTACACCGCGGTGCCGATCCCCTTGCTCTTCAAGTGCGCCTGGAGCGCGTCGCGCCGCTCGACGCGCACGGTGTACTGATGGAAGATGTGCTCGTTGCAGCCGTCGACGGCCGGCGTCGTCACCGGCGCGAGCCCCGCCAGGGCCTGTGTGTAGTACGCCGCGTGCTCGCGCCGCCGCGCGGACCAGCCGGCGAGGTGCGGGAGTTTGGCGAGCAGCACCGCCGCCTGGAGTGTGTCGAGTCGCGAGTTGGTTCCCACCTCGTCGTGGTGGTACTGCTTGGCGCCCCCGTGCAGCCGCAGCTTGCGCAGCCGTTCGGCGACCCCGGCGTCCGAGGTGACCATCATCCCCCCGTCGCCCCACGCGCCGAGGTTCTTGCTCGGGTAGAACGAGAAAGCCGTTACCCACCCCAACTCGCCCGCCAGGCGCCACTGGCCATCCACGCGGCGCCGAGCGCCGAGCGCTTGCGCGGCGTCCTCGACGATCGGCAACCCACGCGCGGGCATAGGGAGCAAACGCTCCAGCGCGGCCATCTGCCCGTATAGATGCACCGGAACGACGGCGCGCGTCCGCGGCGTGACGGCCGCGGCAACGCGGGCGGGGTCGAGGTTGAAGGTGTCGGGCTCGATGTCGACGAACACGGGAGTGCCACCGGCGTTGTGGATCGTGCCCGCGGTCGCGAAGAACGTGAACGGAGTGGTGATCACCTCGTCGCCCGGCCGGAGCTGCAACGCCTTGAGCGGGAGCAGCAGCGCATCGGTACCGCTGGCGCAAGCGATCCCGTGCTGGGCCCGCGCCAGCCGGGCGATCTCCAGCTCGAGCTGTGCCACGGCCGGCCCCATGACGAACTGCTGCGACTCGATCACCGCCTGTACGGCAGGAAGCACGCTGTCCCTGATGGCGCGGTACTGCGCCACGAGATCCAGAAGAGGCACGTTCACAGGGTCTGTATCCTTCGAAGGGGCAACAATTTATTCGGGGCGGCGGGGCGGGGCAATCGGGCGCAGCACGCCATTCGACTCGGCGTAGGTAGCGCCGCACGCCGCGCACGCGCTCCGCCCGCCCGCCACCACGAGCCGCTCCCCGCATTGGCACATCCACCCGACGCGCCGCGCCGGGACACCCAGCATCAGACCGAACGCCGGAACGTCGGCAGTCACGACGGCGCCCGCGCCGATGAAAGCATACTCGCCCAGGGTCACGCCGCATACGATCGTCGCGTTGGCGCCAATCGAGCTGCCCCGCCGTACGAGAGTCTTGCGGTACTCGTGTTTGCGGGAGACGTGGGAGCGAGGGTTCAGGACGTTGGTGAACACACAGGACGGACCGCAGAACACGTCGTCTTCGAGTACCACGCCCTCGTAGATCGAGACGTTGTTCTGAATCTTCACGTTGTTGCCGATCTGCGTCCCGGGCATCACCACGACGTTCTGTCCCAGACTGCAGCGCTCCCCGATCACGGCGCCGGGCATCACGTGGCAGAAGTGCCATATCTTGGTGTCCTTGCCGACCCGAGCGCCTCCGTCGACGTAGCTGGACTCGTGGACAAAGTAGTCGGCCACTAGCCGACCACCTTGACCTCGAGCTCCAGCTCCACGCCCATCTTCTTTGCCACGGTCTTGCGGACGTGCTCGATCAGCTTGAGCACGTCGCTGGCCGTGGCGGTCCCGGTGTTGACGATGTAGTTCGCGTGCAGCGCCGACACCTGCGCGCCGCCGATCGTGAACCCCTTCAGGCCCGCCTCGTCGATGAGCGCGCCAGCCGTCCGCGGGCCGCCCGGGTTCTTGAACACCGAGCCGCAGCACGGCTGATCGAACGGCGTCCCCGCCTTGCGCCAGCGCAACAGCCGCCCCTGCAGCTCCTTCAGCTTGGCGGGCGGCTCCTCGATCAGCGCCAGCTTGGCCTCCAGCACGATCACGGTCCCCAGGTTGGACGATCGATACTTGTACGAGATCTGCTTGCGCGGCAGCTGCTTGAGCTTGCCCTTCGCGTCCATCGTGGTGACTTCCGTCACGACTTCGGCGAACTCCGCACCGTGGCAGCCGGCGTTCATGTAGACGCCGCCTCCCACCGTGCCCGGAATACCGATGAAGCGCTCCACGCCCGCGAACCCTGCTTCGGCGGTGCGCCGCGCCAACAGGGGCGTCGGCAGGCCCGCGCCGACGATCGCGGTGGCGCCCTTCATCTCGAACCGGTCGAGCCCCTTGCCGATGCGGATCACGACGCCCGGGAAGCCGGTGTCCTTGACCAGCAGGTTGGAGCCCAGGCCGAGGACGAACCACGGCAGGCCGCGGCTTTGCGCGAGGTCGAGCGCCTTGACCACATCGTCGGCGTCGGCCGGGAGCACGAGGTAGCGTGCCGGCCCGCCGATACGGTACGTGGTGTAGCGCGCCAGCGGCTCGTTCTCGAGCACGCGCCCGCGGAATTTGACTTTGGGGGCGGGCGGCGGCACCGGGGCGGTCGCCCGTTTGGGCGCCGCCTTCCCTACCGTCTTGGCTTTGGCTACGACTTCGCGACCGGCGCGCGGCTTGCCGTCGGCGGCTTTGCCTCGTGCGGCTGCTTTTCGGTCCTGGTTCTTTCGTGCCATTCTTGGAGACTCCTCACGCTGCCCGTACGGCTGCGCAGAGCGATGATCGCGTCACAGGCGGCACTCGCCGCCGACATCGTGGTGGTATAGGGCACGCGGTGCACGAGCGCCGCGCGCCGGATCGCGTAATCGTCCGCCTGCGTGAACTTGCCGAGGGGCGTGTTGATCAGCAGCTGGACGTCTCCCGACACGATCAGGTCGATCGCGTTGGGACGTCCCTCGTGCACCTTCGCCACCCGCTCGGCCGGCACACCGCGCGCTCGCAGGTACTTCTCGGTCCCCTCCGTGGCCACGATCCGGAACCCCATCTCGTGGAAGCGCCGGACGATCGGGACCACCGTCGGCTTGTCCGAGTCGTTCACCGTCACCAAGATCCCCCCCTCGAGCGGCAGGCTGCCGTCCGCGGCGATCTGCGCCTTGGCGAATGCCATCCCAAAGCTGTCCGCGAGTCCCATCACCTCGCCGGTCGACCGCATCTCCGGGCCCAGGATGGTATCGACCCCGGGCAGTTTGGTGAAGGGGAAGACGGCCTCCTTGACCGCCACCCCGCGGAGCGGAAGGTCATCGGGCAGCCCCAATTCGTCCAGGGTCCGGCCGACCATGACCGCCGCAGCGAGCTTGGCCAGGGACACCCCAGTCGCCTTGCTCACGAACGGAACGGTGCGGGAGGCCCGCGGGTTCACCTCCAGCACGTGGACGACCCCGTCCTTGATGGCGTACTGGACGTTGATGAGGCCGACCACGCCGAGCGCTTCCGCGAACGCCTTGGTGTAGCGCCGCATCTCCTCCACCTGGCGGTCGCCGATCAAATAGGGAGGGAGGACGCACGCCGAATCACCCGAGTGAACGCCGGCATCCTCAATGTGCTGCATCACGCCGGCGATCACGACGCGGCGGCCGTCGCTGATCGCGTCCACGTCCCCTTCGAAGGCGTCCTCGAGGAAGCGGTCGATCAGCACCGGGTGCTCGGGCGCGACGCGGGCGGCCTTCTCGAAGTAACCGCGCAGTGACGCGTCGTCGTACACGATTTCCATGGCCCGCCCGCCCAGTACGTACGAGGGCCGCACCAGCACCGGGTACCCGATGCGCTGGGCGACCCGCACCGCCTCCTCGACGGAGCGGGCGGTGCCGTTCGCCGGCTGGGTGATGCCCAGGCGCCGGGCCAGCGCCTCGAAGCGCTCGCGGTCCTCGGCGATGTCGATCGAGTCGGGCGGCGTGCCGAGGATGGGCACCCCGGCGGCCTCCAGCGGCTTGGTGAGTCGCAGCGGCGTCTGGCCGCCGAGCTGCACCACGACCCCCTTCGGCCGCTCCCACCGCACGATCTCGATCACGTCCTCAAACGTGAGCGGCTCGAAGTACAGCTTGTCCGAGATGTCGAAATCGGTGGACACTGTCTCGGGATTGGAGTTGATCATGATGGTCCGGTACCCCAGGTCGCGGAACGCGAGTCCGGCCCGGACACAGCAGTAGTCGAACTCCACGCCCTGACCAATGCGGTTCGGACCGCTTCCCAGGATGATGATCCCCCGCTCGCCGAACGGCTCGGACTCGGTCTCGGCATCGTACGTGCTGTAGAGATACGGCGTGGAGGACGGGAACTCGCCGGCGCACGTGTCCACCGTCTTGTAGACGGGATGGATGCCGAGCTCCCAGCGCCGCTGGCGCATCGCCTCCTCGGAGGTGCGGCGCAGCTCGCCGAGCTGCCGGTCCGAGAATCCGAGGCGCTTCATGCGGCGCAGCTCCGCCGGGCCGATGTCCCTGGCGCCCGCGAACCACCGCTCCGCCGCGATCAGCTCCTCCATCTGATACAGGAACCAGGGGTCAATGCCCGTCGCTTCGGCGATCGCCTCGACGGGCAGCCCCGCGAGCAGCGCCCGCTTGATCTGGAACACGCGCTCGGGCGTCGGGGTGCGGAGCGCCACGCGCAGGTCCTCGGGGCTGTCGCTCGTCACGCGGTCGTCGGCGAGCGTCGGGCCGAGCGTCCACCCGGACCGGCCAGCCTCGAGCGCGCGCAGCCCCTTCTGGAAGGCCTCCTTGAAGGTGCGGCCGATCGCCATCGCCTCGCCCACCGATTTCATCTGGGTGGTGAGGCGGAAGTCGGCCGTCGGGAACTTCTCGAATGCGAAGCGCGGGACCTTGACCACCACGTAATCGAGCACCGGCTCGAACGACGCCGGCGTCGTCCGGGTGATGTCGTTGGGCAGCTCGTCGAGCGTATAACCGACGGCGAGCTTGGTGCCGATGCGGGCGATCGGAAACCCGGTCGCCTTGGACGCCAGCGCCGAGCTGCGCGAGACGCGCGGGTTCATCTCGATCACGAGCATTTCGCCGTCGGCGGGGTTCACCGCGAACTGGATGTTGCACCCGCCCGCCTCGACCCCGATCTCGCGGATGATCGCGATCGCCGCGTCCCGCATCCGCTGATATTCGCGGTCGGTGAGCGTCATCGCCGGCGCGACGGTGATGGAATCCCCGGTGTGGACCCCCATCGGGTCGACGTTCTCGATCGAACAGACGATCACGACGTTGTCGCGGTGGTCACGCATCACCTCGAGCTCGAACTCCTTCCACCCGAGCACGCTGCGCTCGATCAGTGTGGTGTGCACGGGCGAGAGGTCGAGGGCGCGCTCGACCAGCTCCTCGAACTCGGCGCGATTGTACGCGACGCCGCCACCGGTGCCGCCGAGCGTGAAGGACGGCCGCAGGATCGCCGGGTACCCCGTCTCGGTCACGATCGTGAGCGCGTCCGCCACGGACGCGGCGACGCGTCCCACGGGCGTGGCGAGGCCGATGCGGCGCATCGCAGCGGCGAACTCGGCGCGATCCTCGGCCATCTGAATGGCGCGCGCGTTCGCGCCGATGAGCTCCACGCCGTGGCGCGCGAGCGTACCGTCGCGCGCCAGCGCCATCGCCACGTTGAGCGCCGTCTGGCCGCCCATCGTCGGCAGCAAGGCGTCGGGCCGCTCGCGCTCGATCACGCGCCGCACCCACTCGGGCGTGACGGGCTCGATGTAGGTGCGGTCGGCGAGCTCGGGATCGGTCATGATCGTGGCCGGGTTGGAGTTCACCAGCACGACCGCATAGCCCTCCTCCTTCAGGGCCTTGACCGCCTGCGTGCCCGAATAATCGAACTCGGCGGCTTGTCCGATCACGATCGGGCCGGACCCGAGCAGCAGGATCCGGCGGAGATCAGTGCGCTTGGGCATCGAGTACATCCCGCAGCGTGTCGTCGAGCGAATGACTCGGCGCCCAGCCGGTCGCGGCCCGGAGCTTGGAGGCATCTCCGACGAGGTACGGCCGGGCATCGCGGCGGATTTGCGAGGCGTCCACCTCCCGCACCAGCCGGATCCCGAGGAGCTGCTCCAGCCGTGAGTGGATCGCCTCGAGCGTCACCGGCTGTCCCGAGGCGATGTTGTAGGTCTCGCCCGCGACGCCGCGCGTCAGCAGCCTCACGTAGGCATCGACCACGTCATCCACGTGCAGGAAATCCCGCACCGCGCTCAAGTCCCCCACGTTGACGGCCGGCGCGTTGGTCCGCTTGGCATGGCACAGGATCCGGGCGCGCGCCGGGATCCAGAAGCGCGGATCCTGCCCGGCCCCGGTATGCGGGAACGCGCGACTCACGATCACCCGCACCCCCGCCGCGCGCCACAGCTGCCACGATCCGAGCTCGCCGCCGAGCTTGCTCGCCGCGTATCCCGTCACGGGCGCGACGGGATCGCTCTCCACGTGCGGCCGGTCGGTGCGCGGGACATACACCTCGGCGCTCGACGCCACAAGGAGCAGCGGGGCGGCCCGGCGGCCCTTACTGACGTCGGCCAACTGCCAGGCGACCCGGGCGGTCCCATCGGCGTTCACGCGCCATGCGCGGGCCGGGTGCTCGTTGGCCTCGGACGCGAGGGCCAGGCCGGCGAGGTGCACCACCGCGTCGCACGGTGGCGCGACGCACGCGCGTACCGAGTCGTCGTCGGTGACGTCCAGTGAAACCCACGTGACACCCGTCGCCCGCGCGGCGGCCGGCGCGGCGGCCGCAGTGTCCGGCCCCCGGGCCCCGACCACCTCGTGGCCGTCCGTGCACAACCGGGTCACCAGCCGACTGCCCACGAACCCGTTGGCGCCGGTGACGAGCACCTTCACGTCACGCGCTCCAGGTCGGCGTCCACCATGAGCGTGACGAGCGCCCGAAAGTCGACGCGGGGTGCCCAGCCGAGCTCGCGCTTCGCTTTCGCCGGGTCCGCCTGGAGCGTGTCGACTTCCGCGGGGCGCACGAAACGCGCATCCACCTTCACGAACTTCTTCCAGTCGAGCCCCACATGCGTGAACGCGACCTCGCACAGCTCGCGCACCGTGTGCGTCTCGCCCGTCCCGACCACGTAGTCCGCCGGCTCGGGCTGCTGCAGCATGCGCCACATCGCGTCCACGTAGTCGCCGGCGAAGCCCCAATCACGGCGCGCGTCGAGGTTGCCGAGCGACAGCTCCCGGTCCCTACCCTTCACGATGCGGGCGACGCCGTAGCTCACTTTGCGGGTGACGAACTCGAGGCCGCGCCGCGGCGACTCGTGGTTGAAGAGGATCCCACTGACAGCGAACAGATCGTACGACTCGCGGTAGTTCACGGTGATCCAGTGGCCGTACACCTTGGCGACGCCGTAGGGGGAGCGTGGGTAGAACGGCGTCGTCTCGCGCTGCGGCGTCTCCTGCGCCTTGCCGAACATTTCGGACGAGCTCGCCTGATACACGCGTGCCTCGGGGCGCACGAGCCGCACGGCCTCGAGCAGGCGGGTCACCCCGAGCGCCGTGAACTCGCCGGTGAGGACGGGCTGGCTCCACGACGTGGGCACGAAGCTCTGCGCCGCGAGGTTATAGACCTCATGGGGCGCGGCATCCTTCATGACCGACGTGAGGGAATGCTGGTCCAGCAGGTCGGCAGGGACGATGTGGACCCGGTCGAGCAGATGCCCGATGCGCTCGTAGGAGTCGTGCGAGGTGCGCCGCACGACGCCGATGACCTCGTACCCCTTGGCGAGCAGCAATTCCGCGAGGTACGAGCCGTCCTGGCCGGTGATGCCGGTGATCAACGCGGTCTTGCGGGGTTGCCCGACCGCGCCGGCCGCTCTAGCTTTGGGTGCCGCGCCCCGACGGGCGGGCTCATGTTTCTTGGCGCTCATCTCTTCCGTGAGACAGGTCCATGGCGCGCGTGTGCGAGATCTGTGGCAAGGGCCCCATGACGGGGCACAACATCAGCCACGCGAACAACAAGACGAATCGCCGCTGGTACCCCAACCTGCAGCGCGTGCGTGCGGTCGTGAACGGTACGACGCGCCGGCTGCGGGTCTGCACCCGCTGCTTGAAGTCGAATCGCGTCACGAAAGCGGCCTAACGAAAAGGGGGACCCAGGGTCCCCCTCGCGCTCGAGCCGTTCCCCGCGGGACCCGTCACGCACCCAGCAGTTCGATCCGAGCCACCTCGGCGCCGTCGCCCACGCGATGGCCCAGCTTGATGATCCGCGTATAGCCGCCGGGACGGGCGGCGAAGCGGGGGCCCAGGTCCTTGAAGAGACGGTGGGTCACTTCGCGATCCTTGATGCGCCGCTCCACCTGCCGGCGGGCGTGCAGATCGCCGCGCCGCGCCAGCGTGATGAGGCGCTCGGCGTACGGCCGCAGCTCTTTCGCCTTCGCCTCCGTCGTGACAATCCGGTCGTGGCGAAACAGGCTGGTGGCGAGATTGGCGAGCAGCGCCTTCTTATGGCTCGCCGTGCGCGACAGCTGCCGGCCCTTGGCGCGGTGCCGCATTACTCGCCCTCCCCTTCGGTGACCTGCGCCTGCGGCGGCGCACCAGGGTCAAGGACGCGCAGCTCTCCTTCGACTTCCTCGAGCCGCATCCCGAAGTTCAGCCCTTCGCGGCGCAACAGCTCGGCGATCTCCCCGAGCGCCTTCTCGCCGACGTTCTTCACCTTCAGGAGATCCTCCTCGCGGTACTGCACGAGGTCCCCGAGGGTGCGGATGTTCGAGTTCTTGAGCGAGTTGACCGACCGCACCGACAGGCCCACGTCGTCGATGCTGCGAGCCAGCACTTCGCGCAGCCGGCCCGTCGCAGCGCCGCCGTTGCCGGCGGGCTGCGCGGCCACCATCGGCACCTTGCCGAAGTCGACGAAGAAACGGAAGTGCTCCTGCGCCAGCGCCGCGGCGTACGCCACAGCGTCCTCCGGCGTGATCGTTCCGTTCGTCTCGACGGTGAGCGTGAGCCGATCGTAGTCGGTACGCTGCCCCACCCGCGTCTCCGCGACGGTGAAGTTGGCGCGCCGCACCGGGTTGTAGATCGAGTCGATACGGACGACATCGACGGGCATGGTGCGGTCGAGCGGATGCTGCTCGGCCTCCACGTAGCCGCGGCCCTTGTTGACGTACAGCTCGCCGCCGACGTCCCGATCGTCCTGCAGCGTGAACAGCAGCTGGTCGGGGTTCACGATCGTGACCGCGCTGTGCGCCTCGATGTCGCGGGCGTACACGGGCCCCGACTTCGCGTGCTTGATATGGAGCACCGCTTCGTCGACGTCGGGGGCGACGACCAAGGTCAGCTGCTTCAGCCGTTGGATGATCTGGTGCACGTCTTCGACGACGCCCGGGATGGTCTGGTGCTCGTGCACCACGCCATCCAGGCGGAACGCCCACACCGCGGCGCCGCGGAGCGAGGAGAGCAGCATCCGCCGCAGCGAGTTGCCGAGGGTGTAGCCGTAGCCCCGCTCCAGCGGCTGCAAGCGGAACTCGGCTGCGTTCTGGTTGTCCTCCCGCTTGGTCATCTCGACCAAATGGGGCCGGACGAGGCCGGTCAAATCGAGGGTCGTCATCACTTGGAATAGAGCTCGACGATTAGCTGTTCTTGAGCGGCGATCGGGATGGCGTCGCGGCTGGGCCGCTCCGTCATCTTGCCGAGCGCCTTGTCGGTATCGACATGAATCCACGACACGGGCTGCGAGCGGCCGAATTGCTCGAGCGCAAGCTTTACCTGTACCAGCTCGCGGCTCGCATCGGCGACCTGCACCTCATCTCCCAGGCGCACCCGGTAGGAGGGGATGTCCACCGTGCGGCCGTTCACTTTGATGTGACGGTGCCGCACCAGCTGGCGGGCCTGCCGGCGCGAGACGGCGAAGCCCATCCGGTACACCAGGTTGTCGAGCCGGCTCTCGAGCGCCACCAGCAACGCCTCGCCCGTCACGCCCGGCTCCTTCAACACGCGATCGAAGATGTTGCGGAACTGGCGCTCGGAGAGCCCGTAGATCCGCTTGACCTTCTGCTTTTCGCGCAGCTGCCGCGCGTACTCCGAAGCCTTGCGCCGGCGGCCGGAGGACTGGCCGTGCTGCCCGGGGGCGTAGGCGCGCCGCTCCACGGCGCACTTCTCCGTGAGACAGCGCGTACCCTTGAGAAACAGCTTCGTCCCCTCGCGGCGGCACAGCTTGCAGGCCGGTCCCGTGTAGCGCGCCATCGGTCAGACCCGTCGCTTCTTGGGCGGCCGGCAGCCGTTGTGCGGGATCGGCGTGACGTCGCGGATCGACCGGATCTGCAGCCCGGCGGTGGCGAGCGCCTGGATCGCCGACTCGCGCCCCGAGCCCGGCCCCTGGACGCGCACGTGCACCCGCCGCACGCCGAGGTTCATCGCCTCACGCGCCGCCTGCTCCGCGGCCACGGTGGCCGCAAACGGCGTGGACTTCTTCGAGCCCTGGAACCCGGCCTTGCCCGAGGAGCCCCACGTGATCGCGTTGCCCTGCATGTCGGTGATGGTAATGAGCGTATTGTTGAAGGTCGCCGTGATGTGGGCGATCCCCTCGGCCTCGACGACTTTTTTGGCGCGCTTCGCGCTCGCCGCTGCTGGCTTCGCTTGTGCCATTTACTTTTTCAGCACGGGCTTCTTCTTGCCCGCGATCGCGCGCCGCGGCCCCTTCTTGGTGCGCGCATTGGTGTGGGTGCGCTGCCCGCGCACTGGCAGGCCCTTGCGGTGCCGCACCCCGCGATACGTCCCGATGTCCATCAGCCGCTTGATGTTCATCGCGACCTCGGTGCGCAGCGCGCCCTCGACTTTGTAATCGCGCTCGATCACCTGGCGCAGCCGCGCCACTTCCGCGTCGCGCAGATCACGCACCCGCGCGTCAGGACTGACCCCTGTCTCCGCGAGAATCTTTTTCGCGTTCGAGGGGCCGATCCCGAAAATGTACGGAAGAGCGTACTGAATTTTCTTGTCGCGCGGCAGATCCACGCCCGCTATGCGTGCCATTCCCTACCCCTGCCGCTGCTTGTGCTTGGGGCTGCGCTTGCAGATGACGCGGATGACGCCTCGCCGCTTGATCACCTTGCAATGCTCGCAGATCGGTTTGACGCTGGTACGAACCTTCAACGGGGTCGGCTCCGGGAAACAAATCTGGAAAAAATCTAATTAAGTCTCGAACTATAGACGGGGTCGTAAGTTCGCGCAAGGGGCGTAATTACGGCCCCGTACTGCGCAACTCGACGAGTCGCCACGAGCCGCCCGCGTGTCGGAACCCCAGGAAGATCGTTTCCTGCCGCTCGTCCGATGTGCCGGTCACCACATAACGCCGCTCCAGCTCCGCATACCCCTTCCCCGACTCCAGTTCGTGCACGCCGCGCAGCGTCAGCGCCCGCTCCACCGCGGTGCGCCAGTGCCGGCGCAGCAGCTCGCTCGCCTGGGCCCGGTCGAGCGGCATCGACGGATCGGCGCCCGGGATCTGGAGCACGATGCTACCACCTTGCCCGATAAGGCGTTGGGGATCGTGGGCGAGCCACGCGCCGCGGGCGCGCTCGGCGGCGTCCGCGAGCGAGCCTTGCGCGATCACGAGCGCCACCCCCGCGAGCCACCACCTCATAGAGTCTCCAGCAGCCGCCGATACACAGCCTCCGGGTCCTTGGCCAGCGTGATCGGCCTGCCCACGACGAGGTGGGTCGCCCCGCTGCGCACGGCGTCGTCCGGCGCGACGCTGCGGGCCTGGTCGCCGGGCGGCTCCCCCGGGCCGCGAACGCCGGGCACGACGATCCAGGGATCGGGCCCGAGCGCCGCGCGCAGCAACGCCAGCTCGTGGCCCGACGCGACCACGCCGCGCAGCCCAGCCTGCAACGCGACCCGCGCGAGGCGCTCCGCCTCGAAGCTCAGGTCCGGCACGCCCCGGCCGACGACCTGCGCGAATCCGTCCGCATCATGCGACGTGAGAACGGTGACGCCGACGAGCGCCAGCTCGCCCGCGGCGGCCGCCGCGGCCGCGAGCATCGCCCGCCCACCGAGACAATGGACGGTCGCCATCGCGGCGCCCAGGTCGCGAGCGGCCGTCACGGCGCCCGCGACCACGCTCGGGATATCGTGCCACTTGAGATCGAGGAAGACGCGCACGCCGCGCGCCTGGAACTCCCGCACCAGCGCCGGACCCTCGCGCACGTACAGCATCGAGCCGAGCTTCGCCCACGTGAGGCCTGGGAGGCGCGCCGCCACGGCCAGCGCCTCGCGGCCCGTCGGCACGTCGAACGCGACGACGAGCTCAGCCATGCGCGAGCTCGCGCGCGACCCGCGCGGGGATGCGCGGGTCCGCGAGCGCGGCCGTGCCGATCGCGATGAGCGCGGCGCCGGCGGCGAGATACTCGCGCGCGTCCGCGGCGCTGCGAATGCCGCCCACGCCGATCACTGGTATCCCGACCTGCTCGGCGACCTTGAGCGTGGCCAGCACGCCGATCGGCAGCAGCGCGGGCCCGCTCACGCCGCCGGATCCGTTGGCCAGCCGGTGATCGAGTCGCCCGGGAATGGTGTTCACGAGCGTCACGGCATCGGCGCCTTCATCCCGCGCGACGCGCGCCATCGCGACGATATCGGGCAGCACGGGCGACAGCTTGACCGACATCGGCTTGGTTCCGGCCGCCCGGCAGCGACGCACCAGCTCACGCAGTCCGTCGGGGGTCGCCCCGAACTCGAGCCCCCCCGCGCTGGTGTTGGGACAGGACGCATTGATCTCGAACGCCGCGATCACCGGTTGATCGGCGAGCCCGGCGATCACCTCGACATAATCCGCGACCGTGGCGCCCGCCACGTTCACGAGCACGCGCGCGCGCTTGAGCCGCCCCGCGAGCCACGGCAGCTCGTGCTCGCGCGCGGCGGCGAGCCCGGGATTCGCGAGCCCCACGGCGTTCAGCATGCCGCCGGCGAACTCCGCCACCCGCGGCGCGGGGTGGCCGCGCCGCGGCTCGGGCGTCACCGCCTTGGTGACGATGCCCCCCAGCGCGTCCAACTCGATCACGCCCTCCACTTCGCGGCCGAAGCCCGCGGTACCAGCAGCGAGCAGGACGGGATTAGGGAATTCGACGCCGAAGAGGCGGACCGCCGTCACAGCGAGTCCCGCGGAGACGACGCGGGCCGGCCCACCGGGCGTGGCCGGCGCGCCGGCTCGTCGTCGCGCTGTCCGGGACGCGGCCGCGCGCGGGCTGGGGGGGAAGCGGGCTGCCCGGCGCCCGCCGCTTCGAATGGCGGGTCGAGCGTGGGGCCGCGCGGCCCGGGCACCGGCGGCGCGACGCGCCTGACGAACGAAGCCTCCTGCAGCGCCTCCCGCTCCACGCCGAGCGACTGTGCCAGGAAGTCCTCCGCCGCCGCGAACGCAGGGCTGTCGGCGCCACGCAGGGCGAGCGTGTAGGGGGACGCGGGGTAGCGCGCGTCGAGTGCCGCGACGAGCGAATCGTGCGCGTCCGGGAGTACGGCGAGCGCTGCCACCAGGGCCTTGGGCGCGAACGGCGACCCCGGGTGGGTTCGTGCGAACCCGACGAACAACCGCCCGGCGAGGTGCGGCGCCGCCAGGGAATCCCGCACGAGCTCGGCGGTCCGGAACTGCCCCCCTTCCTGCACGTCCCCGGCATCGAGCACGTGACGGAGCAGCGCCTCGAGCGTACGTGCGTCGGCGGTCGCGGCGCCTTGGATTAGCCTGCCGAGCCGGGCGCGCAGGGCGACGAGGTCTGCCATGCTGTCGGCCTGGGTGGCCAGCACGCGGAGCGCCCGCACCCGCGCCTGCTGCCCTTCCAGCGAGTCCGGCATGAGGCCGACGACCTGAGCGTACCGGGCGCCCGCCGCCGGAGGACGCCCGGCGTTCAACAGCCGGTCGCCATCCGCCAGCAGCAGACGGCCTCGGGTCCCGGTGGGCAGGTGCCTCCCCTGCCGCATGAGCAGCCCGTCCAGCGCTCGACTGGCCGTGTCCGGCCCGGCGGAACGCGCGACATCCTCGAGCAGCGGCCCCCAATCGGTCTCGCGGACGCGGCGACGCGCCACCGTGTCGAGCAACGACAGCGCCTCCGGTGCTCGTCCCGCCGCGAGCAGCACGCGCGCCCGCGCCGGCGCGGCCGCGGAGCTCGCCGATCGACCATACCACTCCGCCGCGGAAGCATAGTCAGCCGCCAGCTCGGCCGCGCGCCCCGTGAGAAAGGCGGCCTCGGAGCGGCGTCCGGCATCGCGCGATTGCGTCACGTCGGCCACCTGATGCGCGGCCGTCGCCGGAGCGTTCCCTGCGAGCGTGCACTCGGCCTGCGCGAGCGCCGCGCGCTCGCGCAGCGCGTCCGACCGGATGGCGCGGGCGGCCGCGCCGAGCGGGACGGCGGCGCGGTCACACGCGCCACTCTTGGCGAGCGCCTCCCCCTGCAGGACGAGTGCGGGTTCGGCCCAGCGACTCCGGGGATGCTGCACGACGACGGACTCGGCCTTCACGGCGGCGCGCGCCCAAAAGGACCGCGCGTCGAAGGGGCTACCGCGCTGCTCCGCCCGGCGCGCTTCCTTCGCCAGCTGCTCGGCGCTCCACATCCCGTTGTAATAGACGCATCCGACCGCTCCGGCGGCGCCCGCCACCAGGAGCAGGATCGGCACGCGGCTCATCTGCCGCCTGCCGGCGCGGCGACGAGCTTACGCTCGAACTCGAGCAAATACGCCACGATGCCGTCGGCAATCGCCGACGCGATTTTGTGTTGTCCGAGGCTCGACGCGAGGAACGCCCCGTCGGTGCGGTTGGTCGCGAACCCGGTCTCCACGAGAACGGCGGGGCGCCGCGCCGTGGTGAGCACCATGAATCCCGCCTGCTGTACCCCACGGTCGCCGCCCGGGTGGACGGCGATGACCTTGTCCTGCACGAGCTCAGCGAGACGCGCCGATTCCCGCAAGTATTCGTTGAGCTGGAGGTCCTTCAGGATGAAGTCGACGGGCCCGCGTGATCCCCCCGCGGGCGCGCTCTCGAAGCGGAGCGCTTCGTTCTCCATCTTGGCGACGCGCTCCTGGTCCTCGGTCTTGGCGTCGGACAGGAAGTAGGTCTCCACACCACTGGTCCGCTCGACGTTCCTTCCGGCCGGCATGGAGTTGACGTGGATGCTGACGAACAAGTCGCACTCCGCCCGGCAGAACGCGCCGCGGTCCGCGAGGTCGATCAGCGTGTCGCTCGTGCGGGTGAGCAGCGCCGCGATCCCCCGGCGGGCGAGCTCGGCCCGCAGCAGCCGTGCGACGGCGAGCGTGATGTCCTTCTCAACCAGCCCCCCGGAGAAGAACCGACCCGGGTTCCCCGGGTCCGCGCCGCCGTGGCCGGGATCGACCACAACCGCGTGGTGGTGGCGCAGACCGGTGAGCGGATTCGGCGCCGCGGACGGACGACCGACGGGCGGGGGGGCGGGAGTGGCGGGGGAAGCGGTGGCCGGGGGCGCGGCGGCGACGGGTCCCGCGACGGGGAGCTCCTCGAGGCGCGTGGCCCCCGGACTCCAGTGATACCGCGCGCCCAGCGCCCGTGGCAGGCAGTCGGCGAGCCAGTGCAGCGGCAGGAACAGCGTGTCCCGCGCGACGTAGGGCTCTCCCACGAGCTCGTAGACCACGCCGCCGGCGCGTACGAACGGCGCGCCGAGCTGGAACACGAAGACCGAGCCACCGAGCGCCACGGAGGCGCGCGACCCTTCGACGACCACGGTGAGGCCGAGCGGCCCCGCGAGCAGGGGTGCCGCCACGGCCGAGCTGCCGCGCTCCGTCGAAATCGGGACGATCGTCTCGCCGCGCGGTGTGACAATGATGACCGTCTGCGGCGGAGCGACGAGCAGGAGGAGGCAGGCGAGGCGGATCATCCGCGGCGGGCCCGCGTGTGACGGGCCAGTTCCCGCTCTTCGGCGCGGCGCTTCAGGTCTTCTCGCTTGTCATGCAGCTTCTTCGCCTTGGCGAGCGCGATCGCCACCTTCGCGATGCCGTCTTTGAAGTACAACTCGAGCGGCACGATGGTGAGACCTTTGCGGCTCGTACCGCCGATCAGCTTGCGGATCTCGTGCGCGTGGAGCAGCAGTTTGCGCGAGCGCGCGGGGGGCGGGTTGTTGTAGCTGCCAGGCAAGTAGGCGGAGATCGTCAGCCCTTCGAGCCACACTTCGCCGTGCTTCACATGTGCGTACGCCTCGCCGAGGCTCGCCTTCCCGGCGCGCAACGACTTGACCTCCGTTCCCGTTAGCACGAGACCGGCCTCCCACGTTTCAAGGAGATGGTAGTCATGGCGCGCCCGCGGATTCCGGGCGATGGCGAGCTTGTCCACCGGGCTTGGGCAAGATAGAAACCGGCCTGAGAGCGGTCAAGCCAAGAGTTGACTTGAGGTTATACCGCGGCCTATATTCGCCGTTCCCCGCGCCTCCGAGCCGAAGTGGTGGAACTGGTAGACGCGCTGGCTTCAGGAGCCAGTGGGCGCAAGCCCGTGGGGGTTCGAGTCCCCCCTTCGGCACTCCCGATAGACGGGTAGGCGGGTAGACGGGTAGCGGTTGCTAGTCGAAGGGGCCAGGAGGCGCTTTCCTGGCCCTCACGTTTTCCTACGCGCCGCTCCCCGTCGCGCCGTCTAGTATCTAGGAAGTCCCGGATCGACGTTCACCGCCCAGGCGTCGATCCCGCCGCGCAGGCTCCGCACCTTCGAGAAGCCCGCCGCCTTCAGGATCTCGAGCGCTTTGAGCGAGCGCGCACCGTGGTGGCAATGGGTCACCAGTTCGCGGTGCCCGTCCAGCTCGCCCAGGCGGTCCGGCAACTCGCCCAACGGAATCAGCAGCGCGCGATCGATGTGGGCGATCTCGTACTCGTGCGGCTCGCGCACGTCGATGACGAGGAGGTCGGGGTTCCGGTCCCACTCGGCCTTCAGCTCCACCGCCGTGATTTCCGCTCCTTCGTACGACGGCTCAGCGCCGATGCCGCAGAACGCTTCGTAATCGATCAGCCCGGTCACGCTGGGCCGCCGGCCGCACACGGGACAGTCGGGATCCTTCGCCAGCTTGAGCTCCCGGAACTGAAGCTTCAGGGCATCGAACAGCAGCAGGCGACCGATGAGCGGTTCGCCCGCGCCGACAATCAGCTTGATCGTCTCCATCGCCTGGATCGAGCCGATGATCCCGGGGAGCACGCCCAACACGCCTCCCTCGGCGCACGACGGCACGAGTCCGGGAGGCGGGGGCTCGGCGTAGAGACACCGGTAGCACGGGCCTTCCTTGGCGTAGAACACCGACGCCTGCCCCTCGAACCGGAAGATCGAGCCGTAGACGTTCGGCTTCCCGAGCAGTACGCAGGCATCGTTCACCAAGTAGCGAGTCGGGAAGTTGTCGGTGCCGTCCGCGACGATGTCGAAATCGCGGATGATATCGAGCGCGTTCTCCGACGTCAGACGCGTCTCGAACGTCTCCACACGGACGTTCGGGTTCAAATCCCGGATGCGCTCGGTCGCCGACTCGAGCTTCGGCTTCCCCACCGCGCTGGTGCCATGGATGATCTGGCGCTGCAGGTTCGTCTTGTCCACGATGTCGAAGTCGACCAGGCCGAGCGTCCCCACGCCGGCCGCGGCCAGATAGAGCGCGGCGGGAGAGCCAAGACCCCCCGCGCCGACCAGCAGCACGCGCGCGGCCTTGAGCTTGCGCTGTCCCTCGACCCCCACATCGGGAAGGATCAAGTGTCGCGAGTACCGCAGCACTTCCTCGTGCGACAAGGTCGGCAGTGGGGGCGCGGCACGCTGCGCCCCGGCCTGCACGGCCGTGCCTCCGGCGATGCTCGGGATGATGGACACCGTGTCGCCGGGCTGCACCGGCGTCGCCTGGGCCGAGAGCTGGCGAATGTCGCGATCGTTCACGTACACGTTGACGAAGCTGCGTAACCGCCCGTCCTCCGCGAAGAGATGCTGCCGTAGCGCGGTGTGCTCGCCGGAGAGGCGGTCCAGGAGCTCCGCGATGCTCGCGGCCTCGACCTGAACAGCGTCGCGCCCACCGACGTACTGGCGGAGCGGCGTGGGAATCAAGACGGTCACTGCCATACGGCCTTCTGCTCCTCGAGAGTAATGGATTCTTCGTCGAACGCTGCGCGATCGTCCGACAGCGTCCAGCTCTTCATGTCTCCAGCGCGGCCGCGCGCCACGCCCACGATCACGTAGGAGAGCCACGGCCACGCGTGCTCCCGGTCGAACGCCGATGGAGCCGCGGCGTGGTCGGGGTGCGAGTGATATACGCCGATCACTTCGAGCCCGTCGCGGTCGAGCTTCTCCTGCGCGCGGCGGAACGACTCCGGGTCGATGAGATAGCGGTTGCGTGCCGAGTCGGTCCGCCGATTCACGAGCGGCACGAGCAGCACGGCCACTTTGCGCCCGTCCTCGACCGTCCCGCCGATGAGCCCGCACGCCTCGGCGGGATAGTCCGCTTCGCCGTGCTGCCGGATCGCGTTCACCTGCCGGCGCTCGAGTATGAGCGTCATGGAGCCTCCCCGGCCAAGCGACGGTGTTCGCTGAGATAGCGGGCCCCCGAGTCGGGGGCGATGACCACGACCACCAGGTCGGTCGAAGGCGGTCCAAGGCGGTCGCGAGCGGTCAGCACCCGCTGCGCCGCGACCAGCGCGGCGCCGGTGGACCATCCCACCAACAGCCCCGCCTCCCTAGCCAATCGCCGCACGGCGCCCTCCGCGTCCTCGGTGGAGACGAACTCGGTCCGATCGGCCAGGTCGGGATCGTAGATCCCGGGAACGATCGCCGTGTCCAGATGCTTGAGTCCCTCGAGTCCGTGGAACGGCCCGTCGGGCTGCACGGCCACGACCTGGATCCCGGGGTTCAACTCCTTGAGACGACGACCGGTTCCCACGAGCGTTCCCGTTGTCCCGAGCCCGGCGACCAGGTGCGTGATCCGCCTCCCCGTCTGGCGCCACAGCTCCTCCGCGGTCGTCAGATAATGGGCCCGCGGGTTGGCCGGGTGGCTGTACTGATCGGCATACCAGAATCTGTCGGGTCGCTCGGCGACGAGCCGGCGCGCTTCTCGGATCGCGCCGTCCGAGCCCTCGAGCGGATCGGTGAGCACCACGTCCGCGCCATAGGCATCGAGCAGCACCTGACGCTCCGCGCTCGCATTCCGCGGGACACACACGGTGACGCCGATGCCGGCCGCCGCGCCGAGCATCGCGTAGGCGATCGCCGTATTGCCGCTCGACGCGTCGAGCAGCCGCTTGCCCGGCAGTTCGCCCCGGGCGATGCCGTCTCGCAGGATGAACACGGCCGCCCGATCCTTGACGGAGCCGCCGGGGTTGAGCCACTCGGCCTTGAGAAAGATGGGCGCTCCGGAGCGGTCGAGGGCGGTCGAGGGCGGGAGAGGGATCAGTGGCGTGTTGCCTACCAACCCCCACAGCGCGGGCTCGCGGCCTGCCTCGACCGCCTTCGACCGCCTTCGACCGCCCTCGACCGCTGCCGTCTTCACTCCGCTCCCTTCGCGATCGGCGCCCCGACGAGGTTACCCCACTCGGTCCACGAGCCGTCGTAGTTCTTCACCTTCTTGACGCCGAGCAAGTACTTGAGCGCGAACCAGGTGTGGCTCGACCGTTCGCCGATGCGGCAGTAGGCGATGATTTCGCTCGCCCCGTCGATGACCTTGGCGCCCTTGTACAGCTGCCGCAGCTCGTCATACGACTTGAAGGTCCCGTCCGGGCCCACGGCCTGACTCCACGGGACGTTCTTCGCGCCAGGGATGTGACCCGCCCGCTGCGCCGTCTCCGTCATCCCGGGCGGCGCGATGATCTCGCCGACGAATTCCGGCTTCGACCGCACGTCCACCAGCCCGACCTTCTTGGCCTTCAGTGCCTTCTCCACTTCGGGACGCCGGGCGCGGAGCGTCGCGTTCAGCTTCGTCGGAACCGGATACGTCGTGGGGCGGATGCTCGGGCGATCGCTGACCAGCGACCGGCCCTCGGACACCCACTTCGCCCGCCCGCCGTTCATCAGCTTCGCGTTCGTGTGGCCGTACAATTGCAGCAGCCAGAACGCGAACGCGGCGAACCAGTTGTTGTTGTCGCCGTACAGAATCACCGTGGTCTTGGGCGTCACTCCCGCCTCCGAGAGCAACGCGGCAAACGCTTTCTTGTCCGGGATGTCACGTCGGATCCCGTCGTTCAGCTGCGACTGCCAGTTCCAGCCGACCGCGCCCCGAATGTGTCCCGAGTCGTAGGCGGTCGTGTCCACGTCGACTTCGATCAACCGTAGCCCGGCATCGTTCAGATGCTGCGCCACCCACTCGGTGGAGACCAGGGCTTCGGGGTGAGCGTATCCCACAACGACCTCCAATCGGTTAAACCCGACAGGTCGAGTCGGGTTTCATGTCAAAAAAAACAATTGGGATGGCGGGACTAGTTCCCGGCCAGGACCCCGGCGATTTGGTACAGCTCATGCTCGTCGTGCATCAGGTCCGCGAGCGAAACGCTGGCGAGCAGGTCGTTGATGCGCTGCTCCAGCATTCGCCACACCGGCCGGATGCTACACGACGCGTCCGGACTACATCGCTGGGGATCGACCGGGTGAAGATCGCAATTGACTTCGAAGGTGACGTGCTCCGAGGCCTCGATCACGTCTTTTACGGTAATGGCCTGCGGATCACGCGCGAGGTGGTAGCCGCCCTTGGCGCCCCGCACGGATTCGACCAACCCGGCGCGTCGCAGGCGCAGCAAGATCTGCTCGACGTAATCGTGGGGAAGCCGCTCTTGCTCAGCGAGCTCGCGCGCCGCCACGGGCCCCTGCCCCGCCCGCTTCGCGAGATTCAGGGACACCAGCAAGCCATACTCGGCCCAGGTGGTGACGCGCATGGGGATAATATAGGGCCGTCGCCCCGTACAACCCAACCCCAGCCCGCGGGGAGGGGACAGTACTCGAGGGGCAGCTGGCCGCCTTACCGCCTCCTACCGCCCAGTCTGGGGCTCAAACTCACGCCCACTTGCACCCCGAACACGTTCTCCCCCGAGTTCCGCTTGAGCCACACGAGCCGGGAGTTGACGTTCCACATGACGCGGCCGCTGGAGATGTCACAGCCGATCCCACCATGCACGCCCTGCGCGACGCCGCGGTCGTTTCCCGCAGAGTACACGCCGGCCAGCAGGACACCGACTTCGCCGTAGAGGCGACCCCACGGCGGGCGGACCGACGCCTCGTACCCGGGGGCGAAGAGGACGGCGTTGGGCTCGCAGCGGGGAAGCGCGCAGTTGCTCGTTTCCTTGAGTGGCGCGAAGTCGATCTGCAGACCCACCGTACCCGCCTTCTTGGTATCGCGGCGGAACCTCACGCCGACGAACGGCGCTCGGGCCCGCAACGACCCGGAGATCGGGAGGAAGACGCTCGCCGCGGGTCCCAAGGTCCCTTCCAGGAACTCACCCGTGTGCCGGCCGCCGAGCGCGACCGACGCGTTGAGCCGGGCTTCGAGCGCCTGGATCTGGCTGCCCGGCACCTGCAAGAACCGCCCTTCGAGCGTCGCGACGGCGCTGCCGCCGAGGTTGAGACGCACACCGAGCCCGAATGCCAACGCGATCTGACTCGACGTCGAGACGGTGTCCTGGCACAACAACAGGGGGCACTGCGTCGCTGGCGCGGATTCGGTGACACGCGCGAGCCCGAGCTCAGTCGTGGCGAACGGCGCCACACCGCGGGCACCGATGGGATAGTAGTACGAGTCCAGCCCGAACAGCGTCAGGCGTCGCAGGCTGCCGTCCGTGGAGAGATCGTGGTACCGAGACACGGTCAAGCCGGTCTCGCCCTCGTCCCCCGTGATCAGCGCCGCGGAGGCGCCGAACGACGAGAACCTGTGGGCGTTGCCCGAGAGGTCCTCGAGCGTAATCGACGAATAGGTGGGGCCGACGCGGAACCGCCGCTGCCCCTGTCCGGGCGCCGCGGCGACGAGCGAAACGGCCGCGACGCCCAGGATGGCTTTGTACATGAGGAACGTGTACCTGCGACGGGGGGTCGGACGCGGTGACTGGAATCACGACCCCACGCGTGACGGCGCTTACTTCACGAGCAGTCCGACGATGAGCCCCGCGACATTCATGCGGACGAGCCACGACCAGAAGGTCGCCTTCAGCAGCGGTCGAACTTTGTCATACCACACTCCGCTTCCGAGGGTCGACAGCGCGATCGTTGAGAGCCAGAGCAGCGTCGCGAACTCCATCCCCGCCAGCGGGCCGCCGCCCTGCACCCACAGCCCGCCCTTGAGGCGTTGATACCCGCACGCGAGCAGGAGACCGAAGACGAGCGCCAGCGCGGCCGACTTCAACATGGCCGGCAGCATCATCTTCTTTTGTTCCTCCGGCGTGGGCGGCATGGTGCCGAACGCGCGCATTTCCGGACCGGTGAACACCTTCCCCCACATCACGTAGTCCGAAAAGAACGCGCCGACGGCTGCGATCAGCCCCGCGACGATCCAGTTCATAGAGTGCCCTCTCCCGAAAGAGTATGCGCTACCGCTTGCGCCGCCCGGGTACGCCGATCTCGGTCATGGCGGCGAGATCCAGCACCTCCTCCAAGTCCTTGCCCTTGAGAATGCCCTGTTCTATCACCAGCTGGCGCACGGTGACGTTCTTCGCCACCGCTTCCTTGGCGAGCTTGGCCGCCTCCGCGTAGCCGATCTTCGGGGCCAATGCCGTGACCAGCGCCGGGCTACGCTCGAGCCAGTGCTCGCACTGCGCCGCGTCGGCCTCGATTCCCTCTACGCACCGCTCCGCGAATACGCGCGTGGCGTTGGTGAGAATCGCCATCGTGAACAACAGATTGTGCGCGATCACGGGCATCATGACGTTCAGCTCGAGCTGCCCCGCCTCCGCCGCGGCCGCGATCGTGACGTCGTTGCCAAGCGTCTGATAGCACACCATGTTGACCATCTCCGCGATCGACGGGTTCACCTTCCCCGGCATGATGCTCGAGCCGGGCTGCACCGCGGGCAGGACGATCTCCGCGAGCGCGGTCCGCGGTCCCGACGCCAGCAGCCGCACGTCGCTCGCGACTTTGCCGAGATCCATCGCGTAGGTCCGCAGGGCCCCCGAGAACGCCGCGGCGTCCCCCATCGACTGCATCAGCTGCACGCGGTCACGGCCTTCGCGCAGCTCGAGGCCGGTCAGCGCCACGAGGTGCTGCACCATCAGGCGCGGATACTCGGGTTCGGCGTTCAGCCCCGTCCCGACCGCAGTGCCGCCGATCCCGAGGTCGCGCAGCGCGTCGGCCGCCTGGGCGACCCGATCGCGGTTGCGCTCGATGGTGTGCCCGTAAGCCGTGAGCTCCTGACCGAGGCGGATCGGGGTCGCGTCCTGAAGGTGAGTGCGCCCGGACTTGAGGATGCGATCGAACGCCTTCCCCTTCGCGAGGAACGCGCGCGCGAGCCGACTCAGCGCGTCGAGCAGGGCCGGCAGCTGCGCCAGGACGGCGAGCCGGATGGCGGTGGGGATCACGTCGTTGGTCGACTGCGCCATGTTCACGTGATCGTTGGGATGCACCGGTTGGTAGACGCCGCGCTTGCTACCGAGTAACTCGTTGGCCCGATTGGCGAGGACCTCGTTACAGTTCATGTTGTGCGACGTCCCCGCTCCCGCCTGGTAGGGGTCCACGACGAACTGATCCGCGTGGGCGCCGCCGAGCACCTCGTCCGCCGCCCGAACGATGGCGTCGGCGAGCTTCGCGTCGAGACGCTTCGTTTCCCGGTGGGTGAGCGCGGCGGCTTTCTTTATCCAGATCGCGGCGTCGACGAATGGCTTGAGCGGGGCGAGGTGCGAGATCGGGAAGTTGCGGCGCGCGCGCTCGGTTTGGATCCCGTACAGCGCGTCTTCGGGAACCGGCAGCTCGCCCAGGGGATCACGCTCGATGCGGGTCGCGCTCATCGCCTCCGTCCGTTCGGACACCACGCCGTTGGTCGCCAACCAGGAATCGCCCATGGCCACCCAGGACCTTATCCAGCACGTGCCGGCGCGCGCGGCCTTCACGTCGGCCAAGATGACGAAGGTCGACTGCTTCCGCTCCGACCGGCTGCTCGTCGGCCTCAACTGTTTCGAGCCGGGCCAGGAGCAGCGGGTCCACGCGCACGACGGGACCGACAAATTCTATTTCGTTGTCACGGGAAAGGCGAGCTTCGTGATCGGTGACCGGTCGGTCGAGGCAGGAGCCGGCGACCTGATTCTGGCGCCGGCAGGCGTGCCGCACGGAGTCGAGCGGGCGCTCGAGCGAACGGTGGTGCTCGTCGCCATGGCGCCTGCGCCCGGCAGCTAGGTCACCTGGTGGGTTCGACCCTGAGACTGTCGTTGAACCGATTGAAGTACTCGGTCATCCCGATGACGAGGGTGATCTCCACGATCTGCCCCTCGTCCCACGCCGCCCTGAGCCGCCCGTACAGTTCGTCCGAGACCTCGTGGCCGGAGCGGTGCAACACGTTCGCATACTCGAGCGCCGCGCGCCACCCGGTCTCGAGCCGCTCGATGGGCGCGCGCTCCCCGCGGTCCTGGATCGCGTCGACCAGCGCGTCACTCGCTCCCTTTTGCCTTGCCAAGGCAGTGTGGGAATTGAGTCAATAGCGGCAGCGGTTCAGGTGCGAGATGCGCACCCACAGGAGCTCCTTCAAGAGCGGCGGCACCGTGCCTTCGTTCATCACGGTGCGGAAGTGCGCGATCAGCGTGCGGAGGTGGGCGGGCCGGAGCGCCACCGTCCGGAACATGTTCGGAATGTTGCCGCGCTCCTGCAGGTAGGTCTCGAAGATCGGCCGGACCTCCGCAGGCGCTTCGTCCGGTGTGAGCGGCTTGATGCGTGGATCGGCCATACGCGTCACTCCCTGAGGCGTTTCCGCACCCGCCGAGGGTGTCTCGGCGTCACTGGTGGGGTGCTGCGACTCTTTCCCCACCCGATCTTGAACAGTTCCACGGCGGCGCGATAGCCAAGCTGGCGCACCAGCACGGCCACACCGAGCGCGGTCAGCAGCAGCGCGGTATAGAAACGCCACCACAACAGTATTCGCACCTGTGCCGCCCCGAAATCGCCGGCGAACCCCTGGAGGAACGCGACCTCGAGCCCCCCACCCCCCGACGGGAGCGGCACGACGAGCGGCGCATGGATCAGCGCCAGCGCGCCGAAGAACATCTGGTTGAGCGGCGGCCGGCCCGGCATCCCCCAGGCGAGCGCGGGCAAGATGAGTGCGCGCGCCGCCACGCTCACCACGGTGAGCAGCGCTCCGGCACCGAGCGCCCAGCGCGGGGCGCGTCGGACATGCGCCAACGCCACGCGCCATTGCCGCCGCACGCGATGCCGGACCATCCCCGACCGTACCAGGCGCTGCAGCAGGTACACCCCCAGCAGCACCACCAGGGCGATGATCTCGATCGTGACGAGCTCACCCGCGCGGTGGCGGCGCAGCCAGACGCCCGCCGCGTCGCGCCAATCGGGCACGTAGTACACGAACAGCGCCGCGAAGGCGGCCAGGAACACCGGCCACTCGCACGCGACCTCGACGCCGATGGCCACCAGCCCGGTCACCGGACGCAACCCGGCTTCGGTGAGCCCGAGGAAACGAGCCGGCTCTCCACCGAGCCGATTGGGCGTCAGCTGCGAGGCGGCTTCGCCGTACAGGTTGAGGCGGAACGCGTCACCGAACGAAAGACGGGCGCCCGCCGTCCACGTGGCGAGCTGGATGCGCCAGGCGCGGACCAGACAGTCGATCGCGAGCAACGCGAGCGCCAGGAGGTGACCCATCCCGCTCAGTCGGAGCAGTCACCCAGGGGATAAACGTAGCCGCAGTTGGGACAGGGGTTCTTGCAGCCCCACGGCTTAGGCCGGACCTCCGCTCCGCAGCGCAGGCACGCCGGCCGCTCAGCCGAGACGGTCGGCACCCGTGAGGAAAGGATTGGTACGCCGCTCGTGTCCGACGGTGGTTTCGGGTCCATGGCCGCTGTACACGATGGTGGAATCGGGGAGCGTAAGCAACTCGCGCTCGATGCTCCGCAACAGCGTATCGAAGTCGCCGCCGGGAAGATCGGTCCGGCCGATCGAGCCGGCGAACAACACGTCACCAGTGAACGCCACGCCCTCACCCACCAGGCACACGCTCCCGGGCGAGTGCCCCGGCGCGTGCCGGACCGTGAACTCGAGCTGCCCGACCCGGACCGTGTCCCCGGCAGCCAACGTCCCGTCGGGCAGCGGCGGCGGGTCAACCGCGACCCCGAACGCGAGCCCTTGCTGCACGGCGTGATCGTACAGCTCCCGGTCCGCCGCATGGAGATAGACGGGGGCCGCCGTTTCCCGTCGCACGCGCGAGACCCCCATCACGTGATCCAGGTGCGCGTGCGTGATCCAGATCGCGGTGGGACGCGCGCCCGCGGCGGCGATCTTGTGGAGAATGAGGTCGGCCTCCTCGCCCGGATCGATGACGGCGCACACCGCCGCCGCCTCGTCGATGACGAGGTAGCTGTTCTGAACGAATGCCCCGTTCGGAATCTGGAGGACTCTCATGAGCCGACCGCGGCCTTCTCCTTCTCCCGCAACGCCGCGAGATACTTCTCGACCGCGATCGCCGCGGTCGTGGCATCGCCCACCGCCGTGGTGATCTGACGCGTGACCTGGCTGCGCACGTCGCCCGCGGCAAAGAGGCCGGGAATCGAGGTCATCATCTTCTCGTCGGTGATCAGGTAACCAGCGGCGTCGTGCTTCACGTGCCCCTCGATCACACCGGTGTTGGGCTTGAAGCCGATGAAGATGAACACGCCGCCGACCCGGAGCCTGACGGGATCACCGGTGATGGCGTCCGCCAGCAGCAGGTGATCGACGGCCTGCCCGGTGCCCTTGATCTCCATGACGCGCTTGTTCCAGATCATCTCGATCTTGGGGTTCGCGAAGACGCGCTGCTGGAGGATCTTCGATGCCCGGAGCTGGTCGCGGCGGTGCACGATGTAGACCTTGCTTGCGTAACGGGTGAGATAGTCCGCTTCCTCGACGGCGGCGTCGCCCCCACCCACCACCGCGAGCACCTCGCCCTTGAAGAACGCGCCGTCGCAGACTGCGCAGTACGAAACGCCCTTCGCTGCGTAGTCCTGCTCACCCGGCACGCCCAGCTTCACCGGCGTCCCACCGGCCGTGAGGATCACCGCGGGGGCCCGGTACAGCGCGCCCCGTGAGGTCACCACGTCGAACCAACCGTCGTCCACCTTGCGGATCCGCTCCACGGTGTCGGTGACGATCTCGGCGCCGAACTTCTTGGCATGCTCGCTCATCTTCACCGCCAGGTCCCACCCTTTGATGCTCTCGAACCCGATGTAGTCTTCGATCAAGTCCGTGTTCAGGAGCTCGCCACCCGGGGCGCCGCGCTCGATCGTGACCGCCTTGAGCATGCCGCGACCCGCATACATCGCCGCGCACAGCCCCGCAGGGCCGCCGCCGACGATGATCACGTCGTAGCCGTTAATGGCGTTCTCGCGCATCCGTGCGGAATTCCAATCGAGGGGGATCCCCCTCCCCCACCAGGGCGCGCGCCAGCTGCGCACGAAACTGCCCGATCTCGAACTCGACGTCCGGTCGCTCTGGCCCGGCGAGCTTCTCCAGCGCGGCCGCGCCGACCGTGTCCACGCCGTGCCGGTTGCCGCTCTCCCGGTGCAGCAGCGCGGCCGCCGCCTGGATCAACCCCTGCCAAACCCGCGCCGCCTCGGCGTCGCCGTCCTTAATAATAGAACGCCACACGGTTTCCAAGGCTTCGTGCGCCAGCCAGTATTCGCCGTCGTTGAACAGGGCACGCGCACGCGTGAGGTGCGCGCTACGCTCGCTCGGGGTCAACGGCGCCTATCCGCAACAGGTTGAGCGCGCCATGACAGCTCGAGATCGTCCCGACGAGCACGGCGGCCGGCTCGCCGCTCCCGCCCGCCGTCTTGACGATGGCGTCGCCCGCCAGCACGGCGTCCACCGAGAACGTACCGACGCCGAAGACGTGGTGCCGGCACACGAACAACGCCGGACCGAACACCGGCTCGCCCGACGCGCGCAGCCGCGCGGTGAGGTCCCGCACCGCGTCGCCCATCTCCCAGGTGCGCCTCCCCCCGATGGCCGGGCAGATCGCCGGCTCGATGCAGTGCGTCGGACAGATCCAGTCGGCGAACGAGACATAGCGCGTCCCGTCCGGCGCCGCCCGGTCGTAGGGAGTCCCGAGGGAGCCGGGGACGGGCGTCACCTGGATCGCCCGGTCCGGCCAGCGCTCGCGGGCGCGGGTCAGGACCCATTCGAACATGAGGTGCGGCATCAGCGGCGACGGGACGACAAAGTCCTGCGGCTCGCCGGCCTGCGGGTGCGCCGCGCCACCCAGCACATCGGCGAAGTAGGCGCTCCAATCCCGCGTGACGAAACGACGATCCGGCGCGTCTCCCAGCTCGGCCCGCGCCCGGCACGCCGGATCGCGGTCCACCACCACGACGCTCCGATACTCGGCTCTGCCCCGCTGCTTCGCCTTCGCCAGCTGGCCGGCGTAGAATGTACCGTAGCAGCCACCGCCGATCACGATGACGTCGCGCATGACGACCACGCAGGTCAGACGTCTCCCGCGACCGGCAGGATCTCGCCCGTGATCGCCCCCGCCCCGTCGCCCGCGAGAAACAACACGGCATTCACGAGCTGATCGAGCTCCACCCAGCGCACCTTGGGGTCCTTCACTTGAGCGAGGTTGTCGGCCGTCTTCATCATGCCCGGCGCGACGGCGTTCACGCGCACGCCCCGGTCCGAGAACTCGCGGGCCAGGGCGCGGGTCAATCCCGCCACCGCCGCCTTGGCGGCGATGTACGACGCCATGTGGCGCTGCGGCTTGAGCACGGCGATCGATGCGAAGTTCACGATCGCCCCTCCCCCGCCGCGCTCGAGCAGCAGCGGGATCGCCGCCTGCGAGACGAGGAACGCGGTCTTCAAGTTGACCGCGAGCTCGCGCTCCAGCTGCTCCGGCTGCACGTCGAGCGCCGGCCCATAATTGAGCAGACCGCCGGCGACGTTCACGACCACGTCGAGGCCGCCGAACTCCTGTTTCGCTAGGGCGACGGCCCGGCGTGCGGCCTCGGGGGTCGTGAGGTCGCCCGCGACGGCGCGAACGGTGACCCCCGCCGCTGTAAGCTCTTTCGCCCGGTCTGCGACGATCGTGGCGTCGTGGCCCGCGATCACGAGCTGGGCGCCCGCCGCGCCGAAGCCGCGCGCGATCGCCTGTCCGATCTGCCCGGGCCGGCCCACCCCGGTGATGAGAGCGACCTTGCCGCGAAAATCGCCGGGCACCGCCTCAGCTCTTCCTGCTGGTCGCGGCAGCGACGATGTCGTCGACCGGCGGCGCCCCCCGCTGCGCGAAAGCGATGGTCCCGTCGCGGGCCACCACGTAGACCGTGCGCTGGATGCCGTGGCCGTCGTCTTTGAGCGCCTGATACGCCCGCGCGATCGCCCGGTCGGGATCGGAAAGCAGGGGAAAATTGAAGCCCAGCTTGGTGGCGTACTTGACGTGACCGTCCACGCCCGCCGGATTCACGCCGAAGGGCTGGATGCCGGCTCGCTGAAACTTGGCCATCTCGTCGCGCACGGCGGAGAGTTGGCGGTTTCACCCCGGAGTGTCGTTGCCCGGATAGAACACGAGCGCGACGTGTTTCGACTTCAGAGCCTCGGTGAGGCTGTACGTCTTGCCGTCGGATGCTTGGGCTTTGAACGCCGGCGCCTTGCTGCCGAGGGGTAGTGGGTCGGTCATTTAGGTGTCCTTACGGTTGTCCGAGACGACTTCCCGCAACGCCTTGGCGCGACGCGCTTCGAGCTGCTCCAGCCACTCCAGCGGCACGTCGAGGCCGCCGAGCCTCGAGTGGGCATCCCCGAGCTCGGTGTCGCCGTGCCAGTCCGATCCCCCGCTGATGGCGAGCCCGAGGCGCTGCGCGATGCGCGTGAGTCGCTGCTCCACGGCCGGCGCGTGGCTCGGGTGCCGCACCTCGAGCCCGTCCAGCCCCTGCTCCTGGAACGACCGGATCTGCCCCTCGCTGCCGTGCTCGCCGAGATGGGCGGCGAGCGCGAGCCCGCCCACGGCGTGCACCAGGTCGGTCACCTGGCGCAGCGCCGGCAGGGGCTTCTCGACGTACGCCGGCCGGCCGCGACCGAGATAGCGTCCGAAGGCATCGTTGATGTCCGCGGCGACGCCGCAGGCAACCAGGGCACGCGCCACGTGCGGTCGTCCGACCGCCGCGTCTCCCGCCTCGCGCAGGACGTCGGCGAGCGCGATCTCCACACCAAGCCGCTGCAGCCGGGCGACCATCTGCTCCGCCCGGCGGTGCCGGGCGGCGCGCGTCCCGACGAGAAACTCCTCCAACCGCGGCTCGCCCGCGGGCAGGAAGTACCCGAGCAGGTGCAGCTCGCCCCACGGCGCTTTGACGCTGAACTCGCAACCCGGAACGACCCGGATCGCGAGTGCCTCTCCCGCGCGCGCGGCCTCCTCTACGCCGTCCGTAGTGTCGTGGTCGGTCAGGGCGATCGCGGCGAGGCCCGCCGCTTGGGCCCGTCGCATCACTTCGGCGGGGGCGTACTCCCCGTCGGATGCGGTCGAATGACAATGGAGATCAACGCGCGCCGTAGGCGCTCTCCGGAGACGTCCAGGCAGGCTGTGACTGGCGCAACAGCTCGGTCAGCTCGCGGTCCGACAGCTCGGCGAGCGAGGCGTCGGTGCTGCGGCTCCCCACGGGAGCGTAACGGGTGAAGCGGCGCCGGCGCTCGGGGCCGGTCCCCTGCTGGAACACCAGCCCGAATTCGTCCTTGCCGTAGACGGTCACCCGGCCGGAGGGCGCCACCTCCCACACCTCGCCGTCGACGGTGATCGTGCGCCGCGCCACCTACGCCTCGGCCGCCGCGGCGAGCGAGACATCGGTCCAGAGCTCCCAGGCATCCGGAGCATAGGTCCCGAGGCCCTGGAGGCGCTTCTCGAGCTTGATCTCTTCGGGAAGGCGCGACGCCTGCGCCCGGTGGGACATCTCGGTCGGGCTTTCGGAGAACTCCGTGAACAGCTGCGGGTCCTTGGCGTTGCGGAACACCCAGATGCGCTGGCCGCGCGCTTCCGCGAACTGACACAACTCCCGCAGCGTGGCGAGATAGTCGGCCTCGTTGGCCGGGGCCACGCGCACCCGGGCGGCCGTGAGCACCTTGGCCATGGCTAGATCGCTCCCTCGGGGAAGTCTTCGAGCATCCGCTTCACGTCGGCGAGAAAGCGGTCGGCGTCGGCGCCGTCCACGACGCGGTGATCGTAGGACATGGACACCATCCCCAGCGTGCGGATGGCGATCGTGTCGGTGCCGTCGGGGAGGGTCACGACCTTGGGGCGCTTCTCGATGGTCCCCACGCCGAGGATCGCCACCTGCGGCTGGTTGATGATCGGCGCCCCGGCATACGACCCGAACACCCCCGGGTTGGTGATCGTGAACGTGCCGCGCTGGATTTCGTCGGGCAGGAGCTTCTTGGTGCGCGCCCGCTCGCCCAGGTCGTTGATCGCGCGGGCGATGCCGACGAGGGACAGCTCGTCGACGTGTTTCACGACGGGCACGATCAGACCCCATTCGAGCGCGACCGCGATCCCGATGTTCACTTCGCCGCGGTAAATGATGTTGTCACCCGACACCGCGGCATTCACCACAGGATGGCGGCGCAGGTTCTCGGCACAGGCCTTGGCGATGAAGGCGAGGTAGGTCAGGTTCACGCCACGCTCGGCGTACGCCGCCTTGTGCTTGCGGCGGAGCTCGGCCACCCGCGTGTAGTCCACCTCGAAGAAGCTCGTCACGTGCGCCGAGGTGCGGCGCGACATGATCATGTGGTCCGCGGTGATCTTACGGATCTTCGAGAACGGCTCGACGCGGTCGCCGGGCCAGGGCTCGACGGTGGGATGCTGAACCGGGCCGGATGGGGCGGCGGCCGGGAGGCGGGAGACGGGGGCGGCCGGGGCGCCACGCTCGATGAAACCCAGGATGTCCTGCTTCGTCACCCGGCCGGCGAAGCCGGTGCCCGAAATCGTCGAGATGTCGACCGAGTGCTCCGCCGCGATCTTGCGGACGAGGGGCGTGGAGCGGCGACGCAGGCGCTCGTCGGCGGTCTCGGTCCCATCCCCGCCCTTCCCGACCGGGGCGGCCGAGGGCGGTCGCGGGCGGTCAAGGGCGGGTGAGGCTGGCGGGGCGGGCGGAGGCGGGCCGGGCGCCGCGGCGGGCTTGGGAGGCGGCGCTGCCGCAGAGGGGGCTGCGGCCGCCGCCGGCTGCACGGTCGCGCTCTTGTCCGTCTCGATCACCGCGACGAGTGTCTGCACCGGCACCGTCTGGCCTTCCTGCACCTTGATCTCGGCGAGCACACCGGCCGTGGGTGCGGGGATCTCCGCATCCACCTTGTCGGTCGAGATCTCGAACAACGGCTCATCCCGCTTCACGGGATCGCCGAGCTTCTTGAGCCACTTGCTCACGGTCCCTTCGGCGATGGATTCGCCCATCTGGGGCATGAGCACGTCAACGCGAGCCATGAGCGCTCCTCAGTACGCCGCAAGCCATCGTGCAGCCTTGACGATATCCTCGGTCTGCGGCAGCACAAAATCTTCCAAGGTCGGTGCGTACGGCAACGGCACGTCGTGCGCCGTCACCCGCTTGATCGGCGCGTCGAGCCACTCGAACGCCTGCTCGTTGATGCGCGCCGCGATCTCCCCGGCGACGCCGCCGGTGCGGGTGTCTTCGTGGACGAGCAGCACCTTGTTGGTCTTTTTCACGGTGCGCATGATCGCGGCGTCGTCCATCGGCAGGAGCGTCCGGAGATCCAGCACTTCCGCCGCCACGCCGTCCTCCTTCTCGAGCTGCTCCGCAGCCTCGAGCGACTTCCACACGGTCGCACCGTAGGTGACGATGGAGAGGTCCGTTCCATCGCGTGCAAGCCGTGCCTCGCCGATCGGGGTCACGATCTCCTCGCCCTCGGGGAGCTGCTCCTTGATCCGGCGGTACAGCCACTTGTGCTCGAGGTAGAGGACCGGATCGTCGTCGCGGATGGACGCCTTGATGAGACCCTTCGCGTCGCGGGCCGTCGCGGGGTAGACGATCTTCAAGCCCGGCGTGTGGAAGAACGCGGCCTCGGGGTTCTGCGAATGAAACGGCCCGCCGCGCACGTAACCGCCGCACGGGCCCCGCACGACGAGGGGGGTCGCGAGGCCGGCGCGATAGCGCGCAGTCGCGACATAATTCGTGAGCATGTCGTAGGCACACGACACGAAATCGATGAACTGCATCTCCGCCACCGGCCGCATGCCCATGTGGGCCGCGCCGGCCGCCGCTCCGACGATCGCGGCTTCGGAGATCGGCGTATCGATCACGCGTTGGGCGCCGAAGCGCTGCGAGAACCCCTCCGTGACCTTGAACGCGCCGCCGTACAGGCCCACGTCCTCCCCCAGTATGAAAACGCGGTCGTCGCGCTCCATCTCCTCCCACAGCCCCTGGCGCAGCGCCTCGAGATAGGTGACTTCGGGCATCAGAGATTCCGGAACCAGAGCCGCTCCGCCGCCCGCGGGTTCGCATACACCCCGGGCAGCGCCGTCTCACCCTGGGGGAGTGGCTCGTCGACGCAGGCATCGGTGGCCTCGTCGATCTCCACCCGCACGTGCTCGTCGACGTCGGACAGCTCCCGCTCGTCGACCCAGTCGTGCTGGACCAGCTGCTTCACGTAGCGGTCGAGCGGGTCGTTCTGCTTCGCCCACCAGTCGAGCTCGTCGGGCGGCACGTAGTGCTGGTCATCGTGCTCGGCGTGGCCCTTGCGGCGGTACGTCTTCACCTCGAGGAACTGCACACCCGCGCCACCCCGGGCGCGCTCCGCGGCGAGCCGCGTCGCTTGATACACGGCGAGCACGTCGTTGCCATCCACCGTCGCGGCCGCGACCCCGTATCCCTTCGCCTTGTCGACGAGATCCTTGACGGCGAACTGCTTCTCGGGCGGCGTGGAGTACGCCCAGCGATTGTACTCGGCGATCACCACCAGCGGACAGCGCTGCACGGCCGCGAAGTTCAGTCCTTCGTGAAACGTCCCGGTCGACGTGCCGCCGTCGCCGATGTAGACGAGCCCCACTCGGGGCTCGCCGCGCAGTTTGAACGTCAGGGTGATCCCAGCCATGACCGGAATCATGTCGCCCAGGTGCGATATCTGGCCGAGGTAGCCCAGCTCCAGGTCGTTGAAGTGAACGTTCAGCTCCCGGCCCCGGGTGGGCCCATCGGCCTTGGCCATGTACTGGCGCAATATCTCGACGGGCCGCGCCCCCATGACGAGCATCGAGCCGAGGTTGCGAATCAGGGGCGAGAGGATGTCGCGGTTCTTGCCCCGCTCCAGCGCGTAGGCCGACCCCACCGATTCCCCCTCCTGGCCGAGCGAGCGGAATAGTCCCCCGATGACCTTGCTTTGCCGGTATAGCGCCGTGAGCCGCTCCTCCAGCGTGCGCGTCAGCCGCAGATAGCGGTAGATTTCGAGCAGTTGCTCGCGGGTGAGCCCCGCCGGAAGGGGCGGGGATTGGGTGGTGGGACGAGTGCGGGACGCCATTGTAAATTGTAGTGGGCGTGAAACTTGGCTGATCGAGCCGGGAGAATCAAGTTATGGCGACGTTGAAGCTGCGGGTGAGCGGCATGAGCTGCGGGCACTGCCAGGCCAAGGTCGCCGCGGCGCTGCAGACGACCGCAGGGGTTTATACGGCGATCGTCGACCTGCGGGCGGGTGAGGCCGAGATCGACTTCAACGACGACTCGGTGACGACCCAGCAGCTGGTCGCGGCGGTCGAGCGGGCGGGGTACGGAGCGAAGCTCGCCGGTTAGTACGCGCCGCGCAGTTCGTGACTGGGCTCGACCTGGCGGTGCAGCTCGGCCAGAAAGCGCCGCGCCAGCCGGTCGATCTCCGATTCGCCCACCTGATCCGTGTCCACCTCGATGAACGTGTAGTGGCCGCCCTCCGCGCGCGCGGCGATCGTGACCTTGCCGAGCGGGCCCGCGAACGCCCGCCGCCGGGGTGCCTCCTCGGCCGGGGCCATGCGGCTGCCGAAGAACGCCTTTGCCGCGTCGAGCGCGGCGTCGGGTGGGAGCGTGGTGCGGTGGAAGTACTTCATCGGCGGCTCACGTTGCCCACGTCGGACGGAAGCGCCGCAACGTCAGGCTGTTCAAGACCACGGACAGACTCGACCACGCCATCGCGGCGCTCGCGAGCACCGGTGAGAGTAGCCAGCCGGTAAAGGGGTACAGCACGCCGGCGGCGACCGGGATGAGCACGACGTTGTACGCGAACGCCCACATCAGATTCCAGCGGATGGTGCGCAGCGTGCGCCTGGACAGCTGGATCGCGGTCACCACCCCGCGCAGGTCACCGCGGATGAGGGTCACGTCGGACGCCTCCATGGCGATATCGGTCCCCGTCCCGATCGCGATCCCGACGTCCGCTTGGGCCAGCGCCGGCGCGTCGTTGATTCCGTCGCCCACCATCACGACGTGGCCGCCGCGCTGCTGCAGCTTCTTCACCAGCTCGGCCTTTTGGGACGGCAGCACTTCGGGAATCACATCCTCGATCGCCACCTCTTTCGCGACCGCCTCGGCGCCCTTGCGGGAGTCGCCGGACACCATGGTCACCGCGAGCCCCAGTCTCTTCAAGTGCAGGATCGCGTCCTTCGCGGTCGGCTTGATCGGATCGGAGATCGCGATCACGGCATAGACCGTATTGTTCACCACCACGATGACCGGGGTGCGGCCCTGGGCGGCCAGGCGGTCGGCGTCCTGGCCGAGGGAGCCGAGCTCGAGGCTGCGCTCCCGCGCGTGGCGCAGCGAGATCACCTCGATGATGCGACGATCCACCGTGCCACGCGCGCCGCGGCCCTCCATGACCGCGAACTTCTCGACCGGCAGGATGTCGACCTGCTTGTCTTTCGCGGCCCGCAGGATCGCGGCGGCGAGCGGGTGCTCCGAGCGCTGCTCCACCGCCGCCGCCCACTTGAGGACCTCCGCCGGCGCAATGGGCGTCCCGTCGGGCCGCTTCGCGGTGACGATATGCGTCACGGTCGGCTTCCCTTCGGTGATCGTTCCCGTCTTGTCGAGCAGTACGAAGCGCACACGCGACAGCCGCTCGAGCGCTTCCCCGCTCCGGACCAGGATCCCGTGCTCGGCCGCCTTCCCGGTGCCCACGAGGAGCGCCGTCGGCGTCGCCAAGCCGAGCGCGCACGGACAGGCGATGATGAGCACGGTGACGAGGGCGATCGTGGAGAACAGTATGGCCGGCTCTGGCCCGAAGTCGAACCACACCACGAACGCCGCGATGGCGAGCGCGATCACGATCGGGACGAACACCCCAGCGACTCGGTCCGCGAGCCGCTGGATGGGCGCCTTGGTGGACTG
>Ga0209158_1000180_pt1 | contig 51055 bp, 40 predicted proteins | sample GraSoiAngelo_140_FD_185897 | JGI IMG/M metagenome (GOLD analysis project Ga0209158, IMG submission 185897) | Grasslands soil microbial communities from the Angelo Coastal Reserve, California, USA - 14_0929_12_30cm (SPAdes) (version 2) | ecosystem: Environmental > Terrestrial > Soil > Grasslands ...
ACGGTAGCGTGACCCTAGGCGATCTGCAGGCGCTTGGAAAACGAGCGCCGGGGAAACACGCTCTGCTCGTGGCCCAGGGTTTCTTGTCTTGAGATGGATACACCGCTGATTCAGATGAAGGTAGGTCAGCCGGAAGCCCTGCTGATCCAACCCCTCTTGCTGCCACCGCCAACTGGCTGCGGGGAGGATTCTGGCCTCGCGACCCGATCCGATCCGAGGAGCGCGCGAATACCCGCAGATCTCGATACTAGGCGTACTAGCTCGGGGTCGAACTGCCGCCCGGCGTATTTCTCCAGCTCCTCTATCGCAGTGGTTAGTGTCAGCGCTTTTCGGTAGGGGCGGTCGCTAGTCATGGCATCGAGCGTATCCGCGACCATGATGATTCGAGCACCGATCGGAATTTGATAGTTTGCAATCCCGTCCGGGTAACCAGACCCATCGAAGTTTTCGTGATGGTACCGGATGATCGCTTCGACGGACCCACGTAGTCTGCCTACGGTCGCTACCAGTTGCGCACTTCGCACCACGTGAGTCCGCATGACCATCCGCTCTTCAGGGGAGAGTCTGCCGTTTTTCCGAAGGAGTGGCGCAAACTCCTCGTAAATCTTACCTACGTCATGAAGGAGAGCCGCCCTCTTGATCTGGTCGAGTTCCGTGGCCGAGAGCTTGAGCTCTCGGGCGATGGCCATGGCATACTCCGCCACGCGGCGTGAGTGACCCGACGTATACGGATCTCGCGCCTCCATAGCTTTTACCATCAGCTCCAGTTTCTCCTCAAGCTCTTCCTGTAGCTGTAAGTTCATCTGATAGTGCTGACGCGCCAAGAATAGCGGGAAGACGATGATCGCCAGACCGAGGAACTGCAGCTTCACGTAGAGAAAGACCAGGAGGACGGCTAGCGTACTAGAAAAAAGGTCAGTAAGCAGAGCGCTGCCACTAATCCGGCCCCAAGCCTCCCGTACCGAAACCCCACGGCTGCTAAATGAGACGGCGAGCGAGACACTCCCGTGGTTCACAATGAAGAACGTCACTACCAACGCGAGAAACGGGACTAGCGAAAAGGAGAATTCATCGAGGCTGACGATCCCTCCAAGGCTCGTGTAAACAAGGCCGCCCAATCCCGATGCCAGCATGTACTGCGCGGTGTTGAACCACACCTTGATCGCCGGCTTGCGGCGGACGAACGTGTCAACGATGAGGGCCGTGAGCCCACTCACTGCCATCGGCCATGGATGGCCGAGAATAGCTACCGAGGCCAGGAAAGGAATGAACCCTACGGAGGTGTTTACCTTCGCAAACGGGATTCTGAAAAAGAACGAATCGCTGACTATGCCCAGGAGCGCGAACGCCGCGAGAGCATTCCAGAAGCGTGAGGGAAATGGTCCGGGCGTTTGCCAATCAGGTATGACAAGCAAGCAAGCCGACGCTAACGTCACCGCACCCACCCAGAGGTAGATGCGAAGTCCTAGCAGCCGTTCCGTAAAGCTGTCGTTCATTGCCCCGACTGCTAGCGACCGAGTTTAACAGCTTGAGGGGACCCCAAGCCCCCCGCTACCAACCGACCAGTCCTTCCGCGAAGAGAACCTTCGCGAGTGCCGTAAAAAGCGCTGCGAGCACTGACATCGAGCGTCACCCCCTTTAGACTTACGAGTTATTGGCTCGTGAGATCTGGAGTGGCACGCCTCGCTATGGCGTACCCGACGCTCCGCTCGTCGACTGTTCGCTCGGCTCCGCTCAGTTAGCGGTGACCAGGGGCCCCTTATCCGAGTGTCGTTTGCAAACAGCTCACGCCAAACGCTGCGGCACGAGCTAGAAAAACCGTGATAGCAGTCCGAATCACTCCCTACGCCACCTTCCGCCGCTGCAACGCCTGCCGCATCGCCTCGACGACGGCCGGCATGCCTTCCGCCTTGCTCACGATGACCTTCACACCCATGCTCTTGAGCTGCGCCGACGCCGCCTCGGGAATCCCCCCCGTCACAACGATGATCTCGGCGTCGACCTTGCGTCCCGGCTCGAGCAGCCGCTGCAACACCTGCGTCGCATTCAAGTCGGGCAGCGTGTAGTCGAGTACGATGAGCGACGGCCGCACCCTGCCGATCTCGAGCAGCGCGTCCACCCCGTTCGTCGCCTCGACCACTTCCACGTCCAGATCCGAGTTCTCGATCGTCAGCAGCATGGCCCGCAGGTACCCCGGATCGTCGTCCACCACCACCACGAACTGCGTACCGTTGCCGTTCTCGAGCTCCGGGGGCACCGACATCTCGTGCGCCTTCAGAAACGCCGTCAAGTCGTCCGCCTCGACCCGGCGCCGGCCCGTCGGGGTCTTGTGCCCCTTGAGCAAGCCCTGGTCGATCCAGTTCGCCACGGTTGCGGGGGTGACCTGACACACCCGCGCGACCCGCTGCGTACCCCAATACCGCTTAGTTCCCGGTGAACTCACAGAACCCAAAAAACCACCAAAATGACTAAAGCGCAAGGGGTTTTGTTGGATGGACGCAACAGCTTCGGTAGGCGCTACGTAAGCTGCTGTACTACAATATCTTAAGAACTACGTCGAAACGACTGCGGACTCCTTCCTTGGGCGTCAAAGTTGGCTTGTCGACTTCGAGTGTGGTGTTCGCTCAACATCGGAAAAACCATTGCTATCGTCTGGCGTCGGCCCAGCGATTAGTTGCATCCAGCACCGCCAGCACCGCGCTGCGCTCGGCGCTCTCCCGAATCTCGGCCGTTCCCGTCAACAACTGCGCCTCGCGGCCCCCCAACCCGTGCACCGCGACGAGCACGAACTTGCGGTCGAACGCGTCGATGATCTGGGCACCCTCGAGCGCGACCGAGTTGTCGGCGAGCAGCTCGTCCAGACAGAGCGACGCCGCCCGCGCTGCCGCCTCCACGCGGTTGCGCATCGTGTCGGTCCCCTGCTCCTCGGCCGTCGCGTCCTTCCCCTCGTACGACAGCTTCACCCGCACCAGCACCCGCTGCGGTCGCTCGGAGGGCCGCACCTCGAGCCCCTGAAACACGACGACGCGCCGCTTGGCGCGGCTCCGGACGGCCTCCTCCTGGAGCTGCTCGATCGGCCGCACGTCGGCGGTCTGGGCGACGCTGATCTTGCGGTGGTCGATCTTCAAGCCGAGCTGCGCCATCAGCGCCGACTCGATGTTTCGCACCACCTGCTTCGGCTGGGTATCGGCCATGGTGAGGACATGGACCTCGCTCACCTCGCCGAGCGGCGTGACCACGACCCGCGCGGACAACACCCCGGTGAGGCTGGCGATCAGGTTCTCGGCGCGCTTCACCCCCCACGGATCGGGCATCTGCGCCGCGCCCATCAGTGGCAGCGGCTCCCGCTCGGGCGAACCGTCAGGTGTTTCTACCGTCTTAGGATCCACGCGTCACCGCTCTCCCATCGCGACCTGGTTACGTCCCGCGGCCTTGGCCCGATACAGCGCCCGGTCGGCCGCCACCAGCACGTCCTCCGCCGCGGGGCCGCGCCCCGGGGCGAACTCGGCCACCCCGATGCTCACCGTCACCAGCCCGGCGGGATAGCCCACCCGCCGGCCCATCCCTTCCACGCCCGACCGTACTTTTTCCGCCACCCCCACCGCCCCCTCCGCCCCCGTGTGCACCAGCACCATCACGAACTCGTCCCCGCCGTAGCGCGCCGCCAGGTCGGTGTGGCGCATATGCGACCCACACTCGAGCGCTGCCCGCCGCAGTATCTCGTTACCCGCCTCGTGGCCGAACTGGTCGTTCACCTGCTTAAAGTTGTCCAGGTCCACGAACAGCACGGCGAACGGCTCGCCGGTCCGGTCGCTGCGCGCCACCTCGCTCGACAGCCGGTCCCGCAGCACCCGGAACGTGGCGAGCCCCGTCAGGGCGTCCTCGGCCGCCTGAAGCTGCGCTTGCGTCGCCTGCTTGTCGAGGTAGGGCGGGCACGACTTGAGGGTCGTACGCCCCAACGCCGCCGCCTCCGCGAACGCCTCGCACGTGCCGTAGCCACAGGCGCCGCAGTCCCACGGGCGGCCGTTGGGCGCGAGTCCGATCTGCCCCAGGATTGCCTCCACCTGCTCGGCACCGGCCCGACCCTCGGGGACCGGCACCAGGAACGATTCCCCCACCCGCACGCCCTGCGCGACCGCATCGTCCACCACCGGCTGGAGCGAGCGCGTGGGCTCGGTCGCCCCCACGATCTCCCGCCGCCGGAACAGCTCGTCCCGAGGACCGAGCAGCGGGTGGTCGAGACACCCCTCGCACGGCAGGATATCCACGAAGCCCAGCTCGATACGGTCCACGGCCACCGCCCGCGCGATCCCCTCGAGCGCGCCCAGCCCCCGCACCTTGCGGAACCGCTTGCTCGCGTGGCTCTCCTCCCGCAGCAGCTCGAGCGGCAGACCCCCCGCGGTGCTCAAATGCCGGCGCCGCTCCTCCGGGAGACGGCTGAAGTACGGCTCCTGCTGATCGATCCGTACCTTGCGCTGCTCCAGCAGCGCCGTCAGGTCGTCGAGCGTGATGGCCGCATCCACGTCCGGCCCTCCCTCCGTGATGCACACTCCCGCATATGCCACCTGCGTCCCCGCGCCGTACATCCGCTTCAGGTAGCGCGCTTCGGCCGCGATGGGCGTCGCCACCGGCGCCAGATAGGGGATCAGCTCCGGGTACTGCGCCCGCACCGTCTGCACGATCACGGGGCAGGTGCTGCGGATCATCGTCCCCCAGCCGTCGTCGTTCCATAGGTCCAGGTACTCCCGCGCCACCAGCTCGTCTCCCAGCACGCCGCGGTGCACGGTGCGGAAGCCCGCCGCGTAGCAGGCGTTCACGACCTGCTCCGGAGTCGCCGGATAGAAGTAGGCGGCCGACTCCACGCTGAGGATGAGCGCGGCGCGGCCGCCGATCGCGAGCTCCAAGGCTCGCGCTACGTCGCCGGTGGCGACGATGGCGTCGTGAGGACACGCAGGCAGGCACAACCCGCAGCGCGTACACGCCTCATCCACGATTCGGACTTCTGGACCCTGGACCGCCACGGCGTCGGCGGGACACACCCGCACGCACGCCATGCAGGCCACGCACTGATCCGGGTCGATCCTAAAGTCCACAGGAATCCGGGCCGGGGCGCTGCGGCACCTCAAAGAAAGCCATTCTAGGGCGACGTAACATGTGATTCACATCACAGTCTGTCAATGGCCGAGCTATTGCAACAGCTTGTCAAACAGCGAGTTAGACCAGCTGATATTCCTTCAGCTTGCGATACAGGGTACGCTCGCCAATTCCCAACACTTCGGCCGCCTTGCGGCGGTTGCCCTTGGTCTGGCGAAGCGCCGCCTCGATGGCGGCACGTTCCACGTCTGCCATTGTCATGCCAGGGCGGTACACCACGTCACCCTCGGGCGCCGGCTCCGCTTCGAGCGGCGCCGCAACAGGCGCGACGCTAGAGCCCGGGCCGACTTCGATGACCTCGACCCGCTGGGGCACGCGGTCGTCCAGGCGCCGCCGCAGCTCTTCCACCTGTAGCTTGAGCTCGACAAGTGACCGAAAGATGAACTCCAGCTCCTGGCCCGGGACGTCCCGCATGGCCCCAACCACCCGGACCGGGAGGCCGCGCGAGCCGCCCCGCTCCCGGATGTCGCGCGGGATGTCGCTGGCCCGGATCTCGCCCTCGGGCGCGAGCACCACCATCGACTCGACCAGGTTGCGGAGCTGGCGCACGTTGCCGGGCCAGTCGGCGTCCACCAGGATCTGGAGCGCCTCGGGCGTGATCCCGCGGAAGTTGCGCTCGTGCAGGGCGGCGAACTCGGCGATGAAGCGCCGCACCAGGAGCGGGATGTCGGTCTTACGCTCCCGCAGGGGTGCGAGCGTGATGTGCAGCACGTTCAAGCGATAGAACAGGTCGTCGCGGAACCGGCCGAGCGCCACTTCTTCCTTGAGGGACTTGTTGGTGGCGGCGAGGACCCGCACGTCCACTTTGATCGCCTGTGTGCCGCCCACCCGGAAGAAGCTCCGGTCCTCGAGCACGCGCAACAGCTTGACCTGCGTGGCCGGAGCCATCTCGCCCACCTCATCCAGGAAGATCGTCCCGCCCTCGGCGAGCTCGAAGCGGCCCAGCCGGCGCTCGGCGGCACCCGTAAAGGCGCCCTTCTCGTGTCCGAACAGCTCGCTTTCGAGCAGTGTGTCGGGAATGGCGGCGCAGTTGACCGCGATGAAGGGCCTGGCGCGCCGGGGCGACAGGTCGTGGATCGCGCGTGCCACAAGCTCCTTACCCGTCCCCGACTCCCCCTCGATCAGCACCGTGGCGCTCACGGGCGCCATCTGCTCGATCTTCACCAGCACTTCCTGGATGGCCGGGGACTCGCCCAGGATGCCGGTGCGCGCCTGGAGGCGGCGGCGCTCGATCAGCCGCCGCACCGTGGCGGTCACCTCCGCCGGGTCGGCGGGTTTCTCGAGAAAGGCGGTGAGCCCCAGCTCGCGAGCCAGGGCTTTGGGGTCGGCCTCCGTCTGCTCGACCAGGCCGAGCGTGGAGATCGAGCGGTCGTGCGCGATCCGCAGCAGTTGGGCCGCGGACGACTCGTGCAGCGCGCCGGTCAACACGATGCAGTCGGGGGTCGCTGCGCCGGTGCCCACCGCCCGGCGCACGTCGTCGAACGACGAGGCAAGCGTCGTCTGGAAGCCGGCGGTCTCAAGATGGGCATTGATCCGGACCGCGTGCTCCAGGTCGTCGGTGGTGATCAAGACGCGATCGGCCATCAGTGGGTGACCCGTTCGCCGCTCACCAATTCCACAGCGTGATCTAAGAATCCTTCCAAGACCTTCAACCCGTCGTGGACGCCGCCGGTCGAGCCGGGGAGGTTCACGATCAGCGTCCTGCCGCGCGTGCCCGCGATCCCGCGTGAGAGCCAGGCGCGCGGAAACCCGGGTGCGGCGCTCGCCCGCAGCGCTTCGGCGATCCCCGGAGCCGCGCGCTCGAGCACCGCGCGCGTCGCCTCAGGCGTCACGTCCCGGTCGGTGAGCCCCGTGCCGCCGGTCGTGAGGATCACGTCGACCTCCCCCGAGTCGGCCCAGCGCGCCAGCTTGCCGGCGATGCGGTCGGGCTGGTCCGGGACGACGCTGCGCACGGCCACCTCGTAGCCCCGGGCCCCGGCCCACGCGAGAATCGCGTCGCCGGAGGTGTCGGCCCGCTGTCCCGCGGCCCCCAGATCGCTGATGGTCAGAATCGCGATGCGCATCGCCTCTATCGTCCAGTTCTTCCCACCGACCCGTCTACCCGTCTATCCGCCTATCCGTCTAGTCTTTCGCGGCACGAACGGCAGCGGCACCACCTCCGCCGGGGCCCGCTTCCCTCGCACGTCGATCTCGAACCGCTCGCCAGGCTTGGCGTGCTCGACCGGAAGGTACGTCATCCCGATGGCCCAGTTGGCGGTGGGCGTGACGGTACCGCTGCGGACGGCGTCCACACAAGTCCCGTCCAGGTACACGCCGTAGCCGTGACGGGCGACCACGCGCGGCTCCGTCAGCTTGAAGCCGACCAGCCGGCGCTTCACCCCTTCCAGCTTCTGTCGCTTGAGCGCCGCGAGCCCTGTGAAGTCGGCGCCCTTGTCGAGCTTCACGATCCAGGCAAGGCCCGCCTCGAAGGGCGTAACGGTGTCGTCGATGTCGTTGCCGTACAGCGGGTACCCCGCCTCGAGCCGCAGCGTGTCCCGCGCGCCGAGCCCGCACGGCTCCGCGCGGCCCGCGCCGGCGAGCGCGTGCCACAGTTGCTCGAGATCCCGGGCGCGGCAGTACAGCTCGAACCCGTCCTCGCCGGTGTAGCCGGTGCGCGAGATGAAGCACTGCGCCCCGGCCACCTTGCCCTCGGTGAAGTGATAGTACGGAATCATGCCGACGCCCACCGGCGTGAGCGAGGCGAGCAGCTGCTCCGCCTGGGGGCCCTGGATGGCGAGCAGCCCCGTCTCATCTGAAACGTCCCGCAGCCGCACGTTCGCGCCGCGCTTCTGATCGACGACGTGCTTCCAGTCCCGCGCGATGTTCGCCGCGTTCACGACCATCATCACGCGGTCTTCGAAGCGATAGACCAGGCAATCGTCGACGAAGGTGCCCTGGGGAGTGAGAATCGCTGAATACTGCGCCTGCCCGGTCGCGAGCGCGCCGACGTCGTTACACGTGACGCGTTGTACGAAGGCGTTGCGGTCCGGCCCGGTGACCTCGAACTCGCCCATGTGGGAGACGTCGAACACGCCGGCCGTCTCGCGCACGGCGCGATGCTCCGCCGCGATCCCGCGCGGGTACGCCACGGGCATCTCGTAGCCGCCGAACGGCACCATCTTGGCGCCGAGGCTCACGTGGATATCGTAGAGTGGCGTCCGCTTGGGGGCCGGGTCGGTCACTTTGGTCTCCGATGATCCCCGGGGCATGGCCCCGGGGTTGGTCTACCCTAGCCCAGCAACGTCGCCAGCAGCGCCTTCTGCACGTGCAGGCGGTTTTCGGCCTCGTCCCACACGCGCGACTGGGGGCCCTCGATCACCTCGGTCGCGACCTCCTCACCGCGATGCGCGGGGAGGCAGTGCAGGAAAATCGCCGTGGGGTGCGCCAGGCGCATCAGGTCGACATCGACCGTGTAGCCCCGGAACGCGTTGCGCCGCGACTCGGCCTCGCCCTCCTGCCCCATCGAGGCCCACACGTCGGTGTTCACCACGTGCGCGCCCTCGACCGCCTCCTCCGGCACCTCGGTCACCTCGATGCAGGCGCCCGCCTGCTTCGCCCGATCGAAGATGCCGCGATTCGGCTCGTACCCCTCGGGGCACGCGAGCCACAGCTCGAAGCCGAGCACCTGGGCCGCCTCGATCCAGCTGTTCGCCATGTTGTTGCCGTCGCCCACCCAGGCGACCCGCTTCCCCTCCCAGCCCCCTAGGGCTTCCTGCACGGTGAGGAGATCGGCGAGCACCTGGCAGGGGTGCGACAGGTCGGTAAGGCCGTTGATGACCGGGACAGTGGCGTGCCGGGCGAGCTGCTCCACTTCGCCGTGGTCGAAGGTGCGGATCATGATGCCGTTCACGTAACGCGACAGGACCCGCGCCGTGTCGGGGATCGGCTCACCCCGGCCGATCTGGATGTCCCGGGACGAGAGGAACAGCGCCTGCCCGCCCAGCTGGTACATCCCTACTTCAAAGGAGACCCGGGTCCGGGTGCTCGACTTGGCGAAGATCATGGCCAGGGTCTTCCCGGCGAGCGGCGTCTCCCGGTAGGCCCCGGTCTTCATGCGGTGGGCGAGGTCGAACAGACGCACCACGTCGTCGCGGCTCAGGTCGGTGACGGCGAGAAAGTCGCGCTTGGCCATGGATTTTCCTCATTCTACCTAGAGGATGTAGCGGCGCAAGTCTTCGTCATCGACGATGCGGGCGAGCCGGTCGCGCACTTTCTGGCCGTCGAACACGATGTGCTTCTCGGGAAAATCGGGGAGGCTGAACAGCACTTCGTCGAGCAGGGTGGTCATCACCGTGTGGAGGCGGCGCGCGCCGATGTTCTCCATGCGCTCGTTCGCCTTGGCGGCGATGCGCGCGATCTCTTTGATGCCGTCGAGGGTGAACTCGAGCGTCGCGCCCTCGGCCGCGCACAGCGCCGCGTACTGCTTGGTGAGCGCGTTCTCGGGCTCCGTCATGATACGGACGAAGTCCTCCTCGGTGAGCGGCTGCAACTCGACGCGGATCGGGAAGCGGCCCTGCAGCTCCGGGATCAGATCGGAGGGCTTGGAGACGTGAAACGCGCCCGCGGCGATGAACAGGATGTGGTCGGTACGGACGTAGCCGTAGCGGGTCTGCACCGTGGACCCCTCGACGATCGGGAGCAAGTCGCGCTGCACCCCCTCGCGCGAGACGTCGGGCCCGACGGTGCCGCGCTCGCCCGCGATCTTGTCGAGCTCATCGATGAAGATCACGCCGTGGTTCTCGACGCGGTCGAGCGCCTCGTTCACCACGTCGTCCATGTCGACGAGCTTCTTGAGCTCCTCGTCGACGAGGATGCGGCGTGCCTCGTGCAGGTGCACGGTACGGCGCTTTTTCTTCTTCGGCATCATCTCCTGCAGCCACTCCGTGAAGTTGACGTCCGGGCCCTCCATCCCCTGCGGCGGCTGCATCATCTCGAGCATGGGGAAGCCCTGCTGCTGGACCTCGATCTCGACCTCACGCTCCTCCAGCTTCCCCTCTTTGAGCTGCTGGCGCAGCTTCTCGCGGCTGCGGCGCCGCCGCTCTTGCGCCTCGGTGTCGGCCTCGGCGGGCTTGGAGGTGACATCCCCCTTGGAAGAGACCACGAACAGAGGACGACTCTCCCCGGCCTCCCGGCTGCCGTCTCCCGGCCGGGAGGCGGGAGGCGGCAGGGGAGCGGGCGGGGTGGGCGGTAGCAGCAGGTCTAGCAGCCGCTCCTCGGCCCGCGCCTCCGCCTCGGGGTAGACCTCATCCTCGCGCTCGGTGCGGACCATGTTGATGGCCACGTCCACCAGCTCGCGCACCATCGACTCGACGTCCCGCCCGACGTAACCCACTTCGGTGAACTTCGAGGCTTCGACCTTGAGGAAGGGAGCGCCCGCGAGCCGCGCCAGGCGGCGCGCGATCTCGGTCTTCCCCACGCCGGTGGGCCCGATCATGATGATGTTGTTCGGCATGATCTCGTCCCGGATGTCCTCCGGGGTCTGGGCGCGCCGCCAGCGGTTGCGCACCGCGATGGCGACCGCCCGCTTCGCGACCTCCTGTCCCACGATATAGCGGTCCAGCTCCGCCACGATCTTCCGGGGCGGCAGCTCTTCCAGCCAGGGGAGCTGCTCCTCCGCCGGCGCCTGGGCAGGCGGTGGCGCCTCGTCTCCCGGCGTGCGCGTGGGCTCGGCCATTAGAGCTCCAGAATGGTGATGTGCGTGTTGGTGTACACGCAGATCTCGGCGGCGATCTCGAGCGACCGCTGCACGATGTCCTTCGCGGCGAGGCCCGACGACTTGGCAAGGGCCCGGGCCGCGGCGAGCGCGTAGTTGCCGCCCGAGCCGATCGCCAGGATCCCGTCGTCCGGCTCGATCAGCTCGCCCGACCCCGAAATCACGTACCCGTGCTCCTTGTCCGCCACCACCAGCAGCGCTTCGAGGCGCCGCAGCACGCGGTCGGAGCGCCAGTCCTTGGCGAGCTCGACGGCGGCCCGCGGCAGGTTGCCCGGGTAGCGCTCGAGCTTCTCCTCGAACTTCTCGAACAGCGTGAACGCGTCCGCGGATGCACCCGCGAAGCCGGCGAGGATCTTCCCCCCCTTCAACGCCCGCACCTTGTTGGCGTTCGCCTTCATGACCGTGTCGCCGAGCGTGACCTGGCCGTCGCCGCCCAGGGCGACGTGCCCGTCGCGCCGGACGCACAGAATCGTCGTGCTGCGGATGCCGCTCATCGCTGTGATCGTGTTCCTCACGCCCGCGGGTGGGCCTGGTGGTACACCTGCTTGAGACGCTGCACCGACGTATGAGTATACACCTGCGTGGTGCTGAGCGAGGCGTGACCCAACAGCTCCTGGACGGCCCGCAAGTCGGCGCCGGCGTCGAGCAGATGCGTGGCGAACGAGTGGCGCAGCGAGTGTACATGCAGGTTTCCAGCCGCCCCAGACCCCCCCGGGCCCCGTCCCACGAGCCCTCCGAGCAGCCGCTTGATCGCGAGCTGCACGCTGCGCGGCGTGAGCCGCTTCCCCCGCCCGCTCACGAACACCGCGCGTCGCTCCTGGCCGGTTGCCGCGAGCACCGCGTCCCGCAATCGGTAGTAGCGCCGCAGGGCGCGACCGGCATGTCGCCCGACGGGGACGATCCGCTCCTTCCTCCCCTTGCCCCGGACCTTGAGCTGATCGGAGACGAGATCCACGTCCTGCTCGTTCGAGCCGGCGAGCTCGCCCAGCCGGATCCCCGTCGAGTAGAACAGCTCGAGCATCGCCAGATCCCGCGCCTCCCGGAAGCCGCCCGCCGCCGCCCGTCGCTCCGCCTCGTGGAACAAGAGATCGATCTCGACCCGGTCGAGATAGACCGGGAGCTTGCGCTCGAGCTTGGGGGTGCGCGCCGCCTTCGCGGGGTTCACCTCCACCCCGTGCGTCGCGTTGAGGAACCGATAGAACGTGCGCAGCGCTGACAGGGCGCGGGCCGCGGAGCGCTTGGCAAGGCCGCGCTGCTGCTGCGCGCCGAGCCACGCCCGGATCGCCTGCCGATCCACGCCTGCCCAGCTCCAGCGGCCGCCGTAGTAGCGGCCGCAAAACGCGACGAAGTCGGCGAGATCACGACCGTACGCCTTCACGGTGTGGGGCGAGTCGTTGCGCTCTTTGGACAGGAACGCGAGGAACGACGCGATCTCGGGGACGGCGCTCACACTCGCACCGGGACGGCAAGGCGCGTGGCGAACACGTCGATGTCCGCCAGCGCCCGCTCGGCGAGCAGCGCTTTCTTCCGCTGTTTGTCCTTCACCGGCCGCTCCAGCGGCTCGAGCAGGCCGAAGTTGGCGTTCATCGGCTGAAAGTGCTCCGGGTCGGCCGAGTGCACGTAGCGATACAGCGCGCCGAGCATCGTGGTGGGTGGCGGGAGCAGCGGGTCTTCCCCCACGAGCAGCCGCGCGAGGTTGATCCCGGCGAGTATCCCGGTCGCCGCGGACTCGGTGTACCCCTCCACTCCCGTGAGCTGCCCGGCGAACAGGAGCAGGGGGTCGTCTTTGGCGGAGAGGTAGGCCGTGAGCGCGCGCGGCGAATTGACGTACGCATTGCGGTGGATGCTCCCGAAGCGCAGGAACTCCGCCGCGCCGAGCCCAGGGATCATCCGGAACACGCGCTGCTGGTCGGGGATCTTGAGGCGTGTCTGGAATCCCACGAGGTTCCACATCTGGCCGGCGCGATCTTCCTGCCGCAGCTGCACGACGGCGAACGGATCCTTCGATACACCCCGGGGATCCACCAGTCCCACCGGCTTCATCGGCCCGAAGCGCAGCACGTCGCGGCCGCGCGCGGCCATCTCCTCGACCGGGAGGCAACCTTCGAAGTAAGGAGTCCGGTCGAACGCGTGATGCGGCTGATACTGATCACCAGTGCGGAGCGCCATGACGAACGCGTCGTATTGCTCCTCGGTGAAGGGCGCGTTCAGGTAGTCGTCGCCGCCCCCCTTGCCGTAGCGCGAAGCGCGAAACAGCGGCGCGTGATCGAGCGAGTCTGCAGCGACGATCGGCGCGATCGCGTCGAAGAACGCGAGCGACGCCGCGTCCAACCGCCGGCCAATCGCGGCCGCGAGCGCGTCCGAGGTGAGCGGCCCCGTCGCCACGATCCCGGGGGACGGGAGCTCGGTCGCCTCCTGGCGCACCACCGTGATGTTGGGGTGTCGGGTGACGCGGTCGTGCACGCCTTGTGCGAACGCCACGCGGTCGACGGCCAGCGCCGCGCCGCCCGGGACGCGCGCCGCGTCCGCGGCCTCGAGCACGACGCTGCCGAGACGCCGCAGCTCGGCCTTGAGCAGGCCGTGCGCGTTGCCGAGCTCCACAGATTTGAAGGAGTTGCTGCAGACCAGCTCGGCGAGCCGGTCCGTCTGGTGCGCCGCCGTCATGCGGACGGGACGCATCTCGTAGAGCGCGACCCTCACCCCGCGCGCCGCCAGACCCCAGGCGGCCTCGCTTCCCGCGAGCCCGCCGCCCACGACGGTGGCGCTGTCGCCCGCCCTCAGGTCGCGACCGGCTCCGCCGGGGTGACCTCCTCCAGCGTGATCTCGTGTCCGCACTTGAGGCACTTGCGCGTCGCTCCCGTGGCCTTGGTCTGCTTTTCCTCCATCCCGAGGAAGCCGCAACTCGGGCAGGCGACCGGGACCGGGCGGTTCCACGTCGAGTAGTCGCAGTCCGGGTAGCGCAGGCACCCGAAGAAGTTGCGTCCCTTGCGGGTGCGCCGCTCGGCCAGGTCGCCGGTGCCGCACTTCGGGCACTTCACGCCGAGCGGCACAGGGCGGGTGTGCTTGCACTTGGGGTAACGGGTGCACGCGAGGAACTCGCCGTAGCGCCCCGTCTTGATGACCATCGGCGCCCCGCACTCCTGGCACTTCTCGTCCGACGGCCGGTCGGGCACCTTGTTCTTGGCGAGCGGCCGGCTGAAGCGGCACTCGGGGTACTTGGCGCACGCGATGTACGGCCCGAAGCGGCCGCTCTTCACGATGAGCGGGCCGCCGCAGTTCGGGCATTTTTCCTTAGGCAGCTCCGACAGGTCGTGCACGTCGTGAATCAGCCGGTCGATATCGACCGCCGCGAGCGCCCGCGAGAACGGTCCCCAGAAGTCTTCGAGCACCCGCTGCCAGCGGAGGTCGCCCTCCTCCACCTTGTCCAGCTCCGTCTCCATCTGTGCCGTGAATCCCACCTCGAACACGTCCGGGAAGCACTGCTTCAGCACGCGCCACACGATCTCGCCCTGTGGCGTGGGCTGGAAGCGCCGGTCTTTGGCGGTGGCGTACCAGCGGTTCTTCAAGGTCGAGATGATCGCCGCATAGGTGGACGGCCGCCCGATCCCCAGGCGCTCCAGCTCCTTCACGAGGCTCGCCTCGCTGAATCGCGGTGGCGGCTCGGTGAAGTGCTGGTTCGGGGTGATCTGCTTCACCGTGACCACGTCGCCCTCGACCAGCGGCGGGATCGGTGGCAGATCCTCCAGGGTCTTGCCCTCCTCGGGCTCGTGCGCCTCGTGGTAGAGCTTGTGGTAGCCGTCGAACAGCACGCGGGACCCGGTCGCCCGGAACACGAAGCGGCCGAGGTCGAAATCGACCTTGGTCGTCTCGAACACGGCGGGGTTCATCTGCGACGCCACGAACCGCCGCCAGATCAGCTGATACAGCTTGAACTGCCTGGCGTCGAGGTGCTGCTTCAGGTCGTCGGGGCGGCGCAGCACGTCGGTCGGGCGGATCGCCTCGTGAGCGTCCTGCACCCGGGACTGGCCCTTGCCGCTCTTGTGGACGTTAGGCGTGGCGGGCAGGTAGCGCTTGTCGAACTCGCGCGCGATGAAGTCCCGCGCCTGCTCCACGGCCGAGTCGGCGACGCGAATCGAGTCGGTGCGCATGTAGGTGATCAGGCCCACGGGGCCCTCCGCCCCGATCTCGATCCCCTCGTACAGCTGCTGCGCCAGACGCATCGTGACCGCGGCCGAGTAGCCCAGCTGCTTCGCCGCTTCCTGCTGCAGCGTGCTGGTGCGGAACGGCGGGGGCGCCGGGCGGCGCCGCTCGCCCTTCTCGACCGTCGTGACCTTGAAGGGGAGCTTGAGCGCGTCCACGACGATCGCCTGCGCCGTCGCCTCGTCTTTGATCTCGGGCTTGTGCCCGTCCAGCTTGTGCAGCCGTGCCTGGAACCCCTGGCCGTCCTTTTCGAGGTCGGCCTCGATGGTCCAGTACTCCTGCGGCACGAACTTGCGGATCTCCTCCTCTCGCTCGCAGATCAGCCGCAAGGCCACCGTCTGCACCCGGCCCGCCGAGAGACCCGTCTTGATGCTCTTCCAGAGGAGCGGCGACGTCTTGTACCCGACCAGTCGGTCCAGCACCCGGCGCGCCTGCTGCGCATCCACCTTATTCTGGTCGATGTCGAGCGGGTTGGCGAGCGCCTGTTTGATCGCATCCTTGGTGATTTCGTGGAACAGCACGCGCTGCACCTTGCCGCCGTTGCCCAGGCTCTCGGCCACGTGCCAAGCGATCGCCTCGCCTTCCCGATCGGGGTCGGTGGCGATCAGCACCCGGCTCGACGCCTTGGCGGCCTTCTTGATCTCGGCGAGGGTCTTCGCCTTTTCCTTGATGGGGACGTATTCGGGGGTGAAGTCGTTGTCGACGTCCACGCCGAGCTTGCGCTGCGGCAGGTCGCGCACGTGCCCCACGGTCGCCTTGACGGTGTAACCCGCGCCCAAGTACTTGCCGATTGTCTTGGCTTTGGTGGGCGATTCCACGATCACGAGCGCGCGCTTACCGCGCGCCTTCGCGCCGCCCTCCGGCTCCCCGCCCTGCGGCTCCGCGGCCTGCGGCTCCGCCACGGGGTCGACCGCGGCGGCCTTGCGGCGGCGACTCTTCGGTTTCGCTTGCTTCACGTCTTTTTTCACGTCACTCTTCTTAGCAGCCACGCGTCAACCCTTCGTCAAACGGCACGAGAGCGCATCTTTACCATCCCGCCGTAGTTTGCGCAAGCCTGACGACCTCGCGCGCGACGTCTTCGGCCGTCTTACGCTCGGTGTCGAGCTGCGTGTGCGCCTTGAGATAGAACGGCTCGCGGTCCTTGAGCATCTGGCGCATGCGAGCCACGGGATCCTCTCCTACTAACAACGGACGGGTTCCCTCCTCGGAGGCGGCGCGTTGCGCGGCCGTCTCGGGGCGCGCGCGCAGGTACACGACGAGCGCGCGGGGGTGCGCGGTTTCGATCGCACCGGGCTGCGCCGCCCAGCCGCCGCCCGGCGCGATCACGGCCGGCTCCGTGGCGAGCGCGGCGTCCATTTCCTTGCGCTCCATCTCGCGGAACGCAGCCTCGCCCTTCTCGGCGAAGATCAGCGTGATGGCCTTGCCCTCGCGCCGCGCCAGGATGAGATCGATGTCGACGAACCCGGCGCGCAGCTGCTCCGCCACGAGGCGACCGATAGTGGTCTTACCCGATCCCGCGAGGCCCACCAGCACGATGTGCTTCTTCACGATGCCGCACCTTTGGGGGTGCGGGCGCGCACCTGGGCCATATACCCCGCGAAGTTCCGCTTCATCTCGCTCAGCGCGTCCCCGCCGAACTTCTCGAGCAGCGCCCGCGCCAGCACGAGCGCGACCATCGCTTCGGCGATGACCCCCATCGCCGGCACCGCGGTGACATCCGAGCGCTCGGACTGCGCCTGGGCGGCCGCTCCGGTCTTCAGGTCCACCGTCTTGAGCGGCGCCATCAATGTGGAGATCGGCTTCATCGCCACGCGCAGCACCAGCGGCTCGCCGGTGGTCATGCCGCCCTCCGTGCCTCCCGCCCGGTTGGTGGCGCGCGCCAGCCCGGGCAGAATCTCGTCGTGCACCTCCGAGCCCTTGCGGCGCGCCGCCTCGAAGCCGAGCCCCAGCTCGACGCCCTTCACGGCGGGGATCGACATCAGCGCCTGCGCCAGCCGCCCGTCGAGCTTCCGGTCCCAGGACACGTGCGAGCCTAGGCCCACCGGCGCGCCCAGCGCGACCACCTCCACCACACCGCCCAGCGTGTCGCCGGCCGCCTTGGCGGCGTCGATCCGCGCGATCATCTCCCGTTCGGCCTCGGGATCGAGACAGCGCACGGGGCTCGCGTCGGCGGCGGCGTTCACGGGCGAGGGTAGGGGCACGGCATGCCGTGCCCCTACGCCCCCCAATTCGACCACGTGCGAGCCGACCTCGATCCCGAATTGCTCCAGCAGCAGCTTGCAGACGGCGCCGCAGGCGACCCGCGCCACGGTCTCCCGCGCACTCGCCCGCTCGAGGATGTCGCGCGCGTCCTGACGATCGTACTTCAGGCTGCCGGCCAGGTCGGCGTGCCCGGGCCGGGGCCGGGTGACCTGGCGCCGCCGCTCGGCGCCCCCCCCGCCCCCGGCAGAGGCGTCCGCTTCCGGCGCCATCACGTCCTGCCAGTGCTCCCAATCGCGGTTCCACACCAGCATCGCGATGGGCGAGCCGAGCGTCTCTCCCGCCCGCACGCCGGCGAGCCACTCGATCTGGTCCGATTCGATCTTCATCCGGGCGCCGCGGCCGTAGCCGCCCATGCGCCGCTTCAGCTCGACGTTCACGCGCTCGGCGGACACGGGCAGCCCGGCGGGCATCCCCTCGAGGATCCCCACCAGGCCGCGGCCGTGCGATTCGCCTGCCGTCGTGAACCGAAATGTCACCGTGCCCTCGAGCCTTCCATAATAACACGCGAGCCCGACTCGAGGTCGGGCTCTCGTATCCGCCGCGGTCGCGCCCACCGCTGCATTGCCTTACCGCACCGGCGGCGACGGGAGCGGGTTCGTGAAGGCCGGCAGGCTCACCATCACCAGACCGCGCGCCGTGATGCCGAACAGCAACTGGTTGCCGGACGCGTCCTTGGCCACCCGCAGCGGCCCGATGATCGGGTCGCGGATCGAGATCGTGCCGACCTGGAAGCCGAAGTACGTGTCGAACACGTCGATGTTGGCGTCGAACCGCGCCACGAACAGCAAGCGGTCGTTCGGACTCCCCGAGCCGCCGCACGCTGGCGTCGTGGGCGGGCAGGAGCCCGACGGCGCGAAGCTGTGGTTGTAGTTCATGTCCATCCCGGTCGCGAGCCCGGAGTCGGGCGAGGTGCCTTTGAGCCGCAGCCCTTCGTCTAGATAGTAGACCGAGTCGGCGCGAGCCGCGTTGGTCAGACCGTTGAAGTTGGTCGCGATCGAGCGGATCTTGGTCGCGGTGTTGCTGATGAAGTCGTTGACGGCGACCGCGGGCGACATCCCGAAATCCACGTCAACCTGGCCGGAGTCACGGATGGTACCAAGGGCGCCGCTGGTCGAGCACGACACAAACGTGCTGGCGCCGTGGAGCAGTCGACCCGTCGTCCGGTACGACATCACCCGGGCGAAGTTTGCCGTCACCCGGCCGCCTTCGCCGAAGAAGCCGTGCGTGAAGTTCCCCGAGTTGCGAGCGAAGGTGGTATCCCCGAGCGCGAACGACTGCAGCTCGACGTTGGCACCCGCGCAGGCCGTGAGCGTGACCTTGGAGACGTTGTAGGGCGGCCCGCGCCGCTCCACGATGCGCAGCGTGTCGGACGTGGACGAGGGCGGCGCGTTGGAGATCTCCCAGAAGATGTGGCCGAACAGCTTCGAGGTGTCCGGCGGGTTGCCGGGGTTAGCGAGCCGCTCCATGCGCAGCGTGGCGCGGCCCGTGAACGGCGCCGGGTTCGACGGCTCGGGCGTCGTCGAGTAGAGCGCGAAGATCGAATCCTGCGCGCACAGCGTGCCCCCGGCGGGCCGGCATACGGTGCCCAGGTACTGCGGCCGGTCGGAGACGTTGTACTCGGTGATGACCGTCTTGCAGCCCGGAGCGCAGACGACCTTGTACGTCTGGATCAAAAAGTCCGGCAGGTCCTGGCGCCAGCGCAGCACTCGCGCGCCGGCCGTCACGTCGATGATCGAGAGCTGCGTGCCGCCCGAGTTCGCGACGACGATCGAGTCGCCGTACGCCCCCAGGGTGTCACGCGGCCACAGCGCGATGCCCCACGGCTGCGGACCGGCGGTCGGAATACCCGCCACCACGAAGGTCGAGTTCGCGGCCTGGAAGATCTCCACCCGCGACAGCGACGGGTTCGTGAGGTACAGCTCGCGCCGGTTGGCCGAATAGATCGCGTCCACGATCTTGCCGCCGAACGGCAGGATCTTGGTCGTGCCGGCGACGATGACGATCGTGTCCTTGCGCGCCGTGCCCGTGGGGCTGGGCGTGCTGAACACGGCGGACGTGACCCCGCAGTTGTGGGCCACCGCGCTGTCGCACGCGAACGCCTGCACCACGACCGAGGTCGGGGGCAGCAGGCTGTTCAGGCCGAGCGCGAAGTTCTTCAGCACGTCGGTCGACTTGCCGGAGAGCAGCACTGAGTCCCGCCGGATGCGCCCGCCACTGAGCGAATCCACCTCGAAGCCGATGACGGAGATGCCGCTCGGGTCGGTCGCGTGCACCTTCACGGAATCGTTCGCCTCGGCGCGGAGCGACACGGTCTGCTCGATCTGGGGCGCGGTGTTGTCGTTCACCGCCGACTGAATCGTCACGGTGATCGGCGAGGTCTGCGCCACGCGGTTGCCCGAGTCGACGGCGAACCCGGCGACGGTGAAGAACCCGCCCGCGCCGGTGACGAGCACCGAGTCGACGAAGTCGAGGGTGTCAGGGAACGGCGGCGACGCGGTCACGAGCGAGTCGCCCGTGCGCGCGGTCTGGCCGGCGTTGCCGCCCACCAGCCAGCCGACGTGCTTGATGCCCGACTTCTGGTGTGCGGCGACGTGGATTGGCACGTACTTCCCCTGCGAGGCGACGGCGCCGGCGGTCGGCTGGAGCAGGTAGACCCGCAGGGCGTCGATGTTCTGCAGGAAAATGAACAGCGTGTCTTCGGAGAAGTTGCTCGCGCCGTCGGTCGCCCGGCCGACGATACGGATCACCCCGCCCGCCCCGGAGCCGGGCGTGACCTTCTCGGAGAGCGTGATGTTAGTGACCGCGCTCGTGAACACCGTGTCGGTGACGTTGATGTAGCCGCCGGTGTAGCTGAGCCGGATGTCTTTCAAGCCGAGGTTATCGGTCGCGGCGACGCTGAACGTGAGGCCGGCCGCGATGTCCTGCGTGTCGGCCGAGGTGGAGAGCTTGATCGTAGGCGCGACCTGGTCCCGCTGGATCCCGCCGGGGTTGCGGGTCGTCTCGCACGCCCAAACCGCGCTCGCGAGCGCACCGATCCCATACAGCAGTCCTGTTACGCGTCGCATCATTGGCTCCCGGTCACTTCCCGGTGTTGGGCGTCACCAGGTCGTCGATTATGTGCGGCGTGACGAGAATCAACAGATCGCGCCGCTGTTCCTCTTGGTGGCTGAATCCGAACAGCTTGCCGACGATCGGCAGGTCTACAAGGAACGGGATCCCCGTCTTCGTTACCGTGACCGAGGTCACCGTCAGGCCGCCGATCACCGCCGTCTCGCCGTCGTTGACGAGGATCTGGTTGTCCGCCTGCTGCGTCTGGAACGTGAACCCGATGTCCACCGACGCGGGCTTCACGGAGGAGTTTTCGGCGTGCACCTCCATCAGCACCTGGCGCGTCGCCGTCACGTGTGGCGTGACCTTCAAGTTGATGCCGGTCTGCTCGAAGCGGACCGTGGCGCGGGGGATGGCGTTGGTGGTTCCGCTCGCCGCGCTGGCGTCGATCACGCGGATCGGCACGCGGTCGCCCACCAGGATCTCGGCGGGCCGGTTGTCGAGCGTCGTGATCGTCGGCTCGGCCTGGAGGTCGGCCATGTCCACGCGCTGCAGCGCCTGCAAGAAGGTCGTGAGGTCGAAGTTCCCGATCGCGGTCGAGAAGATGAGGTCGAGCGCCGGGTTCACGACTTCCTGACTGGCGTTCCCGAGCGCCGAGAGCGAGTTGCCCCCCAGGTCCACGATGACCTGATCGGGCGTGAAGTTGCTCTGCGGCACGAGCGCGTCGGGCACGCCGTCGAGATTGGTATCCACCGGCTTCGCGGTGCGGGGGTCGGGCCGCTGGATGAGCTTGTTGAAGAACTGCGTGGTCGAGCCGAGGTCGTACTTCAACCCCAGATCCTCGACGTCGGTGCGATCGATGAAGATGATCTTCGCCTGGATCGACACCTGCGGCGTCCGGATGTCGAGCCCTTTTACGAAGTCCTCCACCATCCGGATGCGGCTCTGGATCTCGGTGATGACGAGCGCGTTGTTGGTCGAGTCCGCCACCACGGCGCCGCGCTTGGACACGATCGACTGCACGGCCGGCACGAGGGAGACCGCCTTGGCGTAGTTGACGCGCACCAGGCGCGTCTCCACCGGGACCGTGGAGTCGGCGCGCGCCAGGTCCTTTTTGTCGATCACCTGGAGGATGCCGCCTTCCAGCAGGTTGGCGGTGAGTCCCTGGGACTCGAGCACCGCGCTGAACGCCAGGTCCCACGGTTGGTTCTTGATCTCGGCCGAGAGCGAGCCCGAGATGCCCTTGTTCACCACGATGGTCCGCCCGCTGAACGCGGCGAACCCGGCGACCACTTCCTGGATGTCGGCGCGGTCCCACGTCACCGTGATGCGCGGCGCCTGCGACTGCTCGGCTTCCGAGGCGTGCGCCGCGAGGTACGAGTCGATCGACACCGGATTCTCGCTGGGGCGGGCCGGGGCGACGCGGGCGGCCTGGCCGCCGCGGCTCGGCAGCGGTGCGGTCGCGGCCACCGGCGCGGGAGCCGGGGGCGGCGGCGGCAGCAGGGTCGCGACCATGAGGCTCGACCACGCCGCGAAGGCGGTGCGGTCGGCGCCGATCTTGACGCGCACCTGGCCGTCCCGCTTCTCGATCTGGTAGTCCTTCAGCACGTCGAGGTCGATCACCACGCGCACGACGCCGGGCCGGAACTGCGCGTAGCGCACGTTCTTGATGCCGCCGCGGTTCTGCCCGTCGTACAGCGCGGCAGGCGCGGCGAGCCGCGCCCCCTGCAGATCGAGCACGAGCCGGGCGGGGCTCGCGAGGGTGAAGTCCTGGACGTCGACCGCGCCCCGGAGATCGATCACGACCTCCACGCGGCCGGGGGCCGGGAGCACGCTGACGGCTTTGACTTCGCCGTCCCGACCCGGCGCTCCCCTGATCGGGGACGCCGCCGCGACGAGCAACCACGCGGCGAGGGCTGCGATGGGCTTCATGGCGATACCTCCTGCTTGGCGAGCGACAGCGTTTCCTGTCGCTCGAAGCCGAATTCCTGCACCGTAAACACGATTTCCCGCGGGCGGATCGTCGTGACTTTGAGGCGCCCGATGATTTCCGCCGGCTTCACCCGGTAGATCTTGCTGTTCGTGACGTCGCGGAGCACCGCGACGCTGCGCGCCGGGTACCGCGAGTCGTAGTAGATGCCGACCAGCCTCAGGTCGGACAGGAGCGGCCGGATGTCGCCCGACTTGAGGAGCGACAGGAACGGGTCGCGGCCTCCGCCCTCGTAGGAGTAGACCTCGCGCACCAGCACGATCGACCCGGCGCTGTCGGACCGGGCCGCCGTGTCCTTCGCGGCACTGGCGGCGCTGTCCGACTTGGCCCGGGCCTGCGGCTTGGCCTGGGCGGCGAGCGGCGCCGCCACGCACAGCGCCGCGAGGCCGAGCGCGAGTGGAGCGCTCATTCGGTCGGCCGGGCGCCGGGCTTCGCCGGCGCGCCCTTCTTGGACCCGGGCGGCGGGGCCGCCGACTTGACGAACGTGCGGATGACGAACTGGGCCTCGAGCAACGCCCCCAGCGTGTCGCCGAGCACCTTCTGCGCCTGCTGCTGCGCCGGATGGAGGATCACGTCCTGCGGCACCACGATGCGCGGCAGGCTCGCGATGTCCGACAGGAACTCGCCGAGCTGGTCGAAATGGCCCAGGATCTCCAGACGATAGCGGTAGGTGTCGAACGGCGCGGTCGCGTCGACCGCGAGCGGCTCGAACCGGCCGATCGTCACGCCGCGAACCTTCGACCTGGTCGAAATGTCGTCGATCAGCGCCGGCACCTCGTTCTTCTCGGGCACGAGCCGGCGCATCACGCCGAGCAGCGCCTGGTATTGCTCGACCTTGCGGCGCAGATCTTCGACCGTGCCGCTCGCCAGGTCTTGCTTCGCCTTGGTGATGATCGTCTGCAAGCTGTCGATCTCGGCGTTCGACGTCGAGATCTGCGCCGCGGTCGGCTGCTCCCAGTAGGTCCAGAACACGTAGCCCGCAATCACCATCACCAGCGTGATCAGGAGCATGTACTGGCTCTGCCGGTCCGTGGGGAGGAGTGCCACGCTTACCTCACCGACTGGGTGAGGGGGATGGTCCGGATGTATACCGAGTCCGCGACCTTGTAGCGCAACGACACGTTGAACGCCGTCACCGGCCGATCCGCATCGATCACCGTGGACGACGTGGCGGGGGACACATCGGTGAGCCAGGGCGACGCCGCGAGCTGCCGCAGAAACGTCGTGTACGCCTGAATGTCGACCGTCTTCCCGGTGATCCAGACGCGCACGGCGGGCGCGCCGCCCGAGTCCATCGCGCCGGGCGGGGCGGCACCCGGGGCCGGCTGGGCGCCAGGCTGCCCGGTCGTGGCCCCCTGGGCCAGGATCCCGTCGAGCCAGGTGTACGGGGGTAGCGCCTTGGTGATCTGATCGAGGATGTGCGGCCAGACGTAGCGATCCGCGTCGATGCCGCGAATGACGTTGATTTCCGCGACGAGCGAGTCACGGATCTTCTCCGACTGGCGCTTCTGCGCGATCACGGCGTCGAAGCGCCGCTTCTCGATCCGCACCGCGTCGAGCCGCGCCTCGGCCACGCGCAGCCGCGCCGTCTGGGTGAAGAACAACAGCACCACACCGACGATCACCACCGCCGAGGTCGCGCTCGCCGCGATCAGCCACGGGTTCTTGATCGTGGCGATGAGCCCACGGAAGTCGGGGAGGGCGAGCTTGAACCCGCCCCCCGGTGCCGCCCGCTTCTTCTTCCCTGGGAGAAGATTGATTTCGATCATGCGGCGCGCCTCAGCGCCAGCCCGACCGACAGCATCAGCAGCGGGGCGACTTCGTCCACCGACACCGACTCGAACACGGCGTCGCGCACCTTGAGCCGCTGCACCGGGCTCGCGACCTCGACCGCCACCTTGAGCCGGCTCCCGAGCGCTTCGTTCAGCCCCGGGATCCGCGCCCCGCCGCCGATCGTGTACACGCGGCCCAGGCCCCCCGCCGAGCGCGAGGCGGTCGCGAGAAACGCGGCGGCCCGCTCCACCCCGACCGCGATCTCCTCGCCCCGCGCCTCCACGTACGGCGCCAGGTCGGCGCTGTGCGTCAGGCCCTGAATCACCCGTTCGGCGTCCTCCGCCGACAGCCCCTTCTCGCGTTGCAGGTCCTCGCGAAACCGGCGCGTGCCAACGGAGAGATCCCGCGTCAAGACCGGCACTCCGTCCTCGAGGATGTTCACGTTGGTCACTTCGTGACCGATGTTCACGAGGCCCACGACGCCCTGCATCGCGTCGGGGTGGTTCAGCTCGAAGGCATTGTGGATGGCGAAGGCGTCCACGTCGATGATCCCCGGCTCGAGCCCGGCCTCGTTCAGGAGTCCCACCCGGCCTTCCACCAGCTCCCGCTTGGCCGCGACGAGCAACACGTTCATCTGCAGCCCTTCGGCGTCGGGGTCGAGGATCTGAAAGTCGAGCTCCACGTTGGCCATGTCGAACGGCACGTGTTGCTCAGCCTCCCAGCGGATCACCTCGCGAGCGTCCGCCTCCTTCATCCGATCCATCTGGATCTTCTTGACGATGACGTCCCGCCCCCCCACCGCCGTGACGACCGACCTCTGCTTCACCCCGGCCGCCGAAAACAGCCCCCGAATCGCCTCCGCGACGATACCGGGGTCCATGACCTCGCCCTCGACGATGGCGTCGGCCGCTACTTCGGTGGTGGCCACCTTGGCCAGCTCCGGCTCGCTGCCGGAGTGGTCCACGACCACCAGCTTGATGATGCCCGAGCCGATATCGAGGCCGACGGAGGTTTTTTTGCCACCCAGGAACCCAAATAGGGCCATAGAGCCTATGGGTTAGAGACAAGATGGGGCGAGGGCAAACTACAGTAAGCCCCGCCCCTTATCCTGTCAAGCCTCGAACCTACTTGAGGCCTGACCAACAAGTACTTTGCTGGCCTATAGTTAGGCCTGTTTAGTAGAGCTGTACCCAACCCCGCGACCGCATCAACGCCACCACCCCCGTCTGGTCTAACGCTTTGACAACAGCGCACTTAGAGTACAGGATGTTGGCGTGGCCGGTGAGCTGGTTGTTCCCCACCACGGTGCTGTCCTGTACCATCGTCGCACCCCAGAAATGGGCGTCCGCGGAGCCACCGCCGGCGGTCTTCAGCGTACCCCGGACAATGGTGATCCCGAACCATTGGAAGCCCCCCTGCACCGTCAGGCTGCCGTCCACCAGCAGAATCCCCTGCCCCTGTACGCCGTTGATGTTCGCATCCCCCGAGATGTGCACGATCGGGAAATACGAGCCGCACGGCTGGCCGGGGTTCACCCCGTCACCCCAGTTGGTGGTGACCAGCCTATCACACTGCCCGTTGGTCACGACCGGCCCGATGCTGTTGGAGAAGTTCGTACCGACGAGGTTGATCGTGGCCCGCGCCACGAGCTGGCTATAGTTGACGTCCCCGTACTTCGTGAACGTCGAGTCGGTGATGTTAGGGTCTTTGATGACCGGCGGGGTCCCGACAATCGACGAGTTACCGCCCGAGCTGACCGCCATGGACGTGTCGGTCCGGATCCCCGCCTTCGCGTTACCAACGCTGTCGAGTGCGCTGCAGGTAGTCCAACCCGTCGGGGTGTGATCGTACCCGCTGATCGCCGCGTTGCCCGAGAGCGCGTCACCGCGCCCGCTGGTGAGCGACGCCCGGATGTCCACCACCAACGGCTTGATGCGCGCGAGTAGGCCGATCCGCTCCCGGCCCCCACCGCCGCGTCGCAGCAGCGCCGCGCCGCCGCCCACACTGGTCGAGTCCTGACCGGTGATGTCGATCAGGTACTGCTCCTGATTGAGCCGATAGACGTAGCCGGCGTAGCGCCCCGTATGGCTGGGCGATATAGTGTCCGCCCCCAGGGTCGGAATTTTCACCGAATCGAGCGGATAGAATCCCCGACTGTTGAAGACCTGGGGATCCCAGTGGCCGATGATGTAGTTCGCGGCTCCCTCGGCCACGCCGAACGAGCGCTGGCTGTAGCGCGAGTTTTCGCCCACGCGCTGCTCCTGGGTCCCCGCGAAGAACGCGCCCGCGATCAGCGCGCCCACGATAACCAGGGCGACGATCGCGAGGGCGAGCGCCATACCGCGCTCGTTCTGAATGGTCCGCTTCATAACCCGCTCCTTCGTGTGCATGAGTGTCGCGCTTACTGACAAGGGTTGCAGCGCGTGTTCCCGCGAATAGCAACGCGGGTGACGACGCTGTCGATCTTGTACGTCACGCCGGGCGTGCCCGGCTGGGAAATCTTCGACTGCGTCCGGCCCCGCACGCGGATCTCGATCTGGGCGACCTGGGACGAGTCCGCCGTGACGACGCCGTTGGCGTCGTAATAGTTGAACGTCAGCCCGTTGGAGCCGGACAGCGGCCCGACCAGCGGTTGCGCGCCCCCGTTAACCGTCTGCGCCAGGTAGTACTCGTTGTCGGTCGGCGACTGCCACAGACCGTACGTCGTGTTCGTGAAGCCGCGGACCGGCGAGCCGCTCGTGATCGCGCCGGCCACGTTGAACTGGCTGCCCGCGATCCATTGCGCCCCGAGCGTCAGCACCCAGGCCGGGTGATTGCCGTTGGCGTCGGGACAGACCCCGGCCACCACGTTCTTCACCTCGCCGCGCAGCCAGCTGTCGTCGTTGCGGGTGCCCGGGTCGCCCTCGTAGAACACCAGCAGCGAGTCGCCCTGGGCGAAGGTCTGGCGCGACCCGAACATCGGCTGCTGTCGCACCGTCAGGGTAATCTGGCCGATGCCGCCGCCCAACGGCGGCGCCAGACACAGGAACCCGAGCTGCCGCGGCGCGCGGATGGTGAGCGAGCTGGTGAGCATGCCGCTCAGATCGCCGTTGTTGGCGCCCGCCGTCCCGACTGCGTTGATCTCCCGCAGCTCCGCCGGCAGGATCGTCACCGCCGCGCGGATGTTCTGCTGCAGATCGATCCGCTGGGTCTGGGCGAGATAGGTGCGCTGGTTCGTGACCAGCACCTTGTACAGCGCCGCCGACACGATGCCCAGGATCACGAGCGCGATCAGCAGCTCGATCATGGTGAAACCACGACGCGCTAGATGAGACATGAGATGTAGGTCTCCATGCTGTCGCGGCGCCATTGGCTCTGCCGCGTCTGGTATTTGGACGACAGGACCAGGCGCCAGTGATTGGTCGCCGCGGGGTCGGCCGTGTAGCTCCAGTTGAGCGAATCCACCGGCACGGCGCCCCGCCACACCACCGCCGAGCCGGCGTTCCGCGCCGTGCAGGCGACGGCCCGCAGGCTGTCGAGGATGCGCGCCGCGTCGGTCGCCGCGACCGCCGAGCGCTGTCCCTGCGCGATCATCCGCGTCACCAGCGCCGAGCTGTTCACCAGCACCAGCAACCCGACCGTGAGCACCATGATCGCGATGATCACCTCGACGAGCGTGAACCCCTGTTCTCGTTTCATTACCGCACCACCCTGCCAAGCTGGTTGACGAGCACCGAGTCCGTGCCGTAGGACGTGGCTCCCGTGATCCGCACCGTCGTCGTCGCGTTGGCCATGCTCAGCCCGCGCGGGTCGAACTGAATCGAATCGTTGGTCGCGGCAAGCGTCACGTCGTAGCGCGACGCCAGGTTCGCGACCCCGCCGATCGTGTCGATGAGCGCCGGGTTGGCCCGCGAGCAGGCGGTGACCCACACGGTGCCGCTCCCGCTCGCGAAGTGCACCGCCGTGCGGCAGCCGCGCTGCACCGCCGCCGCCCGCGCCGTCGCCACCGCCGTGCTCAGGAAGACGCGCGTCGAGCGCACGTTGGTCTGGTCGAGCGCGCGGCGGATCTTGGGAAATCCGATCACTGCGATCACCCCGATCATGACGACCACGATGATCATCTCGATAAGTGTGAAACCGTCCCGCCGCATGCCGATCCCTCCAGTCCAAGCCAGTCTAGTACATATTGCGTGCCTGACGGCAAGTCATTTTACGACAACATGTTGTACTATTGGGATGGGCTAGATTGGTAGTGCAAAATCCTGCGCGAGTGCAAACTATTGCACTACTCCAGACGGTAGCGGTCGATCTTGTAGAACAGCGTCCGCAGGCTGACGCCCAGCTGCTGCGCCGCCGCCCGGCGGTTGCCGCCCGCAGCCTGGAGCGCGGCGAGGATCGCCTGGCGCTCGGCGGCTTCGACCGCGCTCCGGAGCGTGCCGCTCCCCGCTCCCGGCTCCAGCGAGGAGCGGGGAGCGGCGAGCGGTTCCTTCCGGAAATCCGCCGGCTCCAGCAGGTCCCGATCCGACAGCACGGCCGCGCGCTCGATGGCGTGCTCGAGCTCGCGCACGTTGCCCGGCCAGCTTTGGGCTTCCAGCCAGGCCACGGTGGCGTCGCTCAATGTCACGGGACGGCCGAGGCGACCAGCGAGCCGGGCGACAAAGTGGCGCGCCAGCGGCCCGATGTCGGCACGCCGCTCGGCCAGCGGCGGCAGATGGATCGTGACCACGTTGAGGCGGTAGTACAGGTCCTGGCGGAAGCGGCCCGCCGCCACCTCTGCCTCGAGATCGCGGGCCGTGGCCGCGAGCAGTCGCACGTCCACCCGGCGCGTCCGCTGGTCGCCCACCCGTCGGATCTCTCCTTCCTGCAGCACCCGCAACAGCTTGGATTGCAGCGGCAGGGGCAGCTCTCCGATCTCGTCCAGCAGCAGCGTGCCGCCACCTGCCTGCTCGAACAGGCCCGCCTTGTCCCCGGTGGCTCCCGTGAACGCTCCACGGACATGCCCGAACAACTCCGACTCGAGCAGGCTCTCAGGGATCGCGGCGCAGTTGATGGCGACGAACGGGGCCGCCACGCGGGGGCTCGCCCGATGAATCGCCTGCGCGATGACTTCCTTGCCGGTCCCGCTCTCACCAGTGATGAGGACGGTCGTCCGGTGCTCCGCCACGCGCGCCACGAGCTCCAAGGCGTCCTGCATCGCGGGACTCGCGGCCACGACCGCCCGGGCGCTGGGAGTGGTGTCGAGCTGTGCCTTTAGTGTCGCGATGGTGCGCCCAAGCTGTTCGCGCTCCTCCGCCTTGCGCAGCGTGAGCACCACCTCATCGGGGCGGAACGGTTTGGGGATGTAGTCGTACGCGCCCTCCTTCATGGCGGCGAGCGCGGCTTCTTCTCCCCCGTAGGCACTCATCATGATGACGAGGGCCTCGCCCCCGCGGCCGCGATACGCCCGCAGGAAGGCGAGGCCGTCCATTTCCGGCATGCGTACGTCGCTCAGGATCAAGTCGAACGGCTCGGCTAGGGCGCGCTCCAGGGCGCGCTTGCCGTCGCTCTCGGCCGCGACCTCGTAACCCGCGTCGGCGAGCAGCAGGCCGAGCGACTGGCGCAGGCCGGGCTCGTCGTCGACGATCAGGACCCGGCTCATGCGGTCGCTTCCGGGAAGAACATTTTGAACGCCGCTCCCCCCTCGCGGGCCGTGTCGACCCACACGACCCCGCCCATCTCGTGAACGGCGCGGGCCACGATCGCGAGGCCAAGCCCCGTGCCGCGACCCGGCGCTTTCGTCGTAAAGAACGGCTCGAAGATCTTCTCACGATCCTGCGGCCGCACCCCTGGCCCGGCGTCCGCCACGAAGACGAGGGCGCCTGGAGCGCCGGCGCTGAACTCGACCCGCGCCGGCCGGCGCGCCGGCTGGCGCAGGAACGATGAGAGACCCGGGTCGTTGTCGCGTCGCGGGGCCGCCCGGCCCGGGTCGTACGCCCAGCGACGCGTCCCGACCACGACGGCGGCGCCGGGCGCGGCATCCACGGCGTTGAGCACGAGGTTCACGAGCGCCTGCTCGAGCAGATGGGCGTGCGCCCGGACGCGTGGCACGCCGCCCCCCACGTCGAGCGTGGCCTGGACGGCCTTCAGGGCGCCCTGCGCCCCGAGCAGCGCGAAGGCCCCGCGCACGATCTCGTCCGGCTGCACCAGATCGAGCGCTTCCTCCTGGGGACGGGCGTAGTCGAGCAGGCTCCGGATGATGTGGTCGATCCGGTCCAGCTCCCGGGAGAGCCCGCGGATCACCTCGGGCTCTGCCCCGCGGCGGCGTAAGACCTCCACATAGGTGCCGGCCGCGCCCAACGGATTCCCGACCTCGTGTGCGATTCCGGCGGCGAGCCGCCCCACGCTCGCGAGCTTCTCCGAGCGGACCAGCTGGCTTTGGGCGTCGAGCAGGTGGTCGGTCATCCGGTTCAAGCGCTCCGCCAGGGTCGCGAAGTCCCGGGTCTCGGCGTCGGGCGCTCGGGCATTGAGCTCCCCGTCAGCCACGGCGTCCGCCGTCGCCATGAGGCGCTCGAGCGGTTGCAGCACGAGGCGCGTGACGAGGTGGCGGCCGAACACGAGGAAGATGCCGACCTCGAGCGCTACCAGGACCATCACCATCCAGAATTCCTGACGGGGCACGACGCTCGTGACCACGACCGTCGTCGCCACACCCACCAACAGGGCCGCGGCGGCGAAGAACGACAAGTAGAAGAGCAGCTCCGTCCGGAGGGCCGGTTTGGTGCGCATGGGGGCTCGAATAGGCAAGAAAAACGAGCGGCGGGGAAGTCCCCGCCGCTCGGTGTATGACTTCAAGCCCGAAGGCTTACTGGCACTTCGGCTCGCCTTCTTTGTTGGCCGGCGCCAGCGCCGTCGACCCGATGTAAATCGAGCAGGTCTTCGTCGTGTTGACGTTCTTGATGTTCGCCGTCCAACCGTCTGCCGACAGAGTAATGGTCGGCACCGTGTTGCCGGTCGACTGGGTGAACGTCACGCCACCCGCGCCGATCGCCGCCGAATACTTGACGGAGTCGGCGAAGTACGCCTCTTCCGCCGTCACCAGGTTGCGAAGGTCCGACTTCATCGAGGCGAGGTACGCCTTTTCCTTCGTGTTAGCGAACTTCGGAATCGCGATCGCGGCCAAAATGCCGATGATCACGACCACGATCAACAGCTCAATGAGTGTAAAACCCTTGCGGTTCATCTGCACATCTCCCTATGGAATTTTTTATCGAGGTACATCACACCGGTGGTCACTAAGGCAAGGCGCATGCCGACAACGGCAAGTCATTAAAGTACAAACACTTACAAGCATGGGCCGCGCTCGGCCCGGCATCGACAATGCGGCGTTTTGCAACTCTCTCGCCAAATACACGAAGGGCGGCGAGGTCATCGCCGCCCTTCGTTTTCCACGTTTGCGCGTCAAGCCAGAAAGCTTACTGGCACTTCGGCTCGCCCTCTTTGTTGGCCGGGGCCAGCGCCGTCGACCCGATGTAAATCGAGCAGGTCTTCGTCGTGTTGACGTTGGTGATGTTTGCCGTCCAACCGTCCGCCGTCAAAGCGACGGTCGGCGCCGTGTTGCCGGTCGACTGGGTGAATATCACGCCACCCGCGCCGATCGTCGCCGAATACTTGACGGAGTCGGCGAAGTACGCCTCTTCCGCCGTCACCAGGTTGCGAAGGTCCGACTTCATCGAGGCGAGGTACGCCTTTTCCTTCGTGTTAGCAAACTTCGGAATCGCGATCGCGGCCAAAATGCCGATGATCACGACCACGATCAACAGCTCAATGAGCGTAAAACCCTTGCGGTTCATCTCCACATCCCCCTTCGGAGGTCCCGATATCAACGCGTTGCGTGAGCCTATGGATGTTCTGCCGGTGTTCTTCTAAGCAATCGGCGTGCCTTGCATGGGTCTCGCGTCGCAACACGCTGACCATGAATGAGTTGAGTCACAAAACGGCGCTGGATCAGGGCGGCGCCGGTCGGTCGACAATCACGCGTTTTGCAAGGCATCTGGCACGCTCAACGGCTCACACGCAACACGGCGCGCCCCCCCGACCAGCGGTGAATCACGCTGAGCCATCCGGGAAAGGCCCCAAGCAGCGAATCGAGCTCGACGTCAGACCCGCCCCCGAAGCCACTCAGCACGATATGGGTGACGCCTTGACGCTCGAGGTAGGCGCGGTGCTCGGCGGGGGAGGGTCGGGTTTCGCTGCGCCCGTGGTAGCCATAAACGTAGAGCGGCACGCTGGGGCGCCCCGTGTACAGCCATACGAGCGCCTCGTCGTCGGTGGCGAGCACCGCCCCGGTCGGCAGCGTCGCGAGCCAGGGGAGCAGCTCCCCGAAGTTGGCGGAGATCCGGTGCGCTGTGGTCCCCCACCAGCGTCCGGCGAAACCGCGCGCTTCGACCACCCCGTAGCCCGCCAGCAGCACGGCGGCGAGCACGAACACCGCGAGACGGAGCCGCTCGCGACGCCACAGCGCGGCCGCTCCGGCGGTCCACACGAGACCGAGCCACGGCAGCACGGCCCAGAGGAAGCGATCGGACGGGAAGGGCCACACGGCCAGGATCAGGAAGTAGAACACGAGGGTCCAGCCGATGCTCGAGCGACGGAGCAGGAGGTAGACGCCGTAGCCGCCGACCGCGATCGCGGCGGCGGCGAACGCGTAATAGAGCGCGGGCCACGCCACGAGGCCCAAGGTCAAGTCTCCGAGGGGGCGCAACAGGTCCCGGGTGGCCGGCCAGAACACGCCGAGGCCCGCCTGTCGCACGGTCTCGAAGTAGCTGCCGTAGTTCAGCGCCAGCGCGGGGTCGATCCCGCCGCGGTGACGCAGCAGCCACAGCCCCCACCCCAGGGCAGCGAGGGCGACGGGCGTGGCGGCGGCGAGCGCGACCTGTCGGGGCGCGCGGCGAGTGGCGAGCAGGAAGACCACGATCCCCGCCCCCGCCGCGATGCCGATGGATCGGGTCAGGAGCGCGAGCGCCGCGGCGGCTCCCGCGAGCGCCGCCCCGGCGGCGGGCGACAACCGGGGCGGCGCGGCGTCCCCGAAGATCACCGCCGTCGCGAGCAACACGCCGAACAGGGGCTCGGAGAACAGCACGGCTTGCACCGCGAGCACGGGGATCGCGATCGCGGCAGCGGCGACGACCACAGGGGCGAGCCACGCGGGCACCTGGTCCCCCAGCAGGCGGGCCCGCGTCGCGTGCCACGCGATGAGCCCGGCCCCCAGGGCGGCGAGCGCCAGATTCGCGAGCTTCGCGAGGTACGCGGCCACGGGCAGCGAGAAGGCCCCGAACAGGGGCGTCAGGAACAGCGGGTAGAGGGGCGGATAGTGCACCACGGCCGGGGCGCCCGGCAGATGGGGATGGACGTAGCCGAGGCCGTGCGCCAGCGCGACAGCGATGCCGGCGTACAGACCGTCGTCGTAGAAGACCCCGACCAGGTCGTGGTTCAGCGTGAGCGCTCCCGCCGCGGCCGCGAGCGCGGCCACGACCAGGCCGGCGCGGCGGGGAGTGAAGGCGGCTAGCGGCTGCGCCAACCGCCCCCCGGTGGAAGGAGGTTGTAGCGCAGGATGTGGCCCAGGGCCGCCATGCCGTCCCGCCACGTGATCTTCTTGCCCTCTGCGTAGGTGCGCCCGCTGTAGGAAATCGGGATCTCCCAGATGCGCGCGCCCGCCTGCGCCAGCCGGGCCGTGAGCTCCACTTCGATGCCGAAGCGCTCCGCCGTGAGCGGCAGCCGTCGCAGCAGGTCCGCGCGCACCAGCTTGTAGCACGTCTCCATGTCGGTGAGGTTCAAGTCGGTGAGCATGTTGGACAACAGCGTAAGGAGCCGGTTGCCGACCGAGTGCCAGTAGTACAGCACGCGGTGCGGGCCACCGAGGAAGCGCGAGCCGAACACCGCGTCGGCCCGGCCGTCGACGATCGGCCGGAGCAAGAGCGGCAGCTCGGCGGGGTCGTATTCCAGGTCGGCGTCCTGCACCACCACCACGTCGCCCGTCGCGCGCGCGATGCCGGAGCGGATGGCGGCACCCTTGCCACGGTTGTTGGGATGGCGCACGACGTGTCGGACGTGTCCGGCCCGCTCCAGGTCGTCGAGCACCGTGCCCGAGCCGTCGGTGGAGGCGTCGTCGACGGCGATGAGCTCCAGCTCGAGCGGGACACCGCGCAGCCGGTCCACCACCTGCCCGACGGTGGCCGCTTCGTTGTAGACGGGGATCAGGACGCTGAGTCTCACTCCTCGACCAGCTCTCCGTCGTACCGGCTCAGCTTGCGGTATAGCGTGGAGGGATCGATGCCGAGCACTTCGGCCGCGCGGGTTTTGTTGCCCCCTTCGCTCTCGAGCACCCAGGTGATGTACGCGCGCTCGATCACGTCGAGCGTGGGGTTGGGATGGACCCGCTCGGACACGAGCGGCTCGGCGCGACGCTCGGAGAGCTTCTCGGGCAGGGTCGCGAGCTCGATCGTCTCCCCCTTGGTGAGCACTGCCGCCCGCTCGAGGGCGTTCTCCAGCTCGCGCACGTTGCCCGGCCAGTCGTACGCCATGATGACTTCCTGGGCCGGGGGCGCAAGCTGCTTGGGTTCGAGGCCGTGCTCCTGCGCGATGCGCTCGAGGAACGCCTTCACGAAGATCGGGATGTCCTCCCGCCGGTCTCGCAGCGGCGGCAGCTCGATCGCGATGACGTTGAGGCGGTAGTACAGATCGCTGCGGAACCGGCCGCGCTTGATGTCGTCCTCCAGGTCGCGGTTGGTGGCGGCCACGACCCGCACGTCCACCGGGATGGCCTCGGTGCCACCTACGGGAATCGCCTCACGCTCCTGGAGCACGCGCAGCAGCTTGACCTGCGTCGCCGGCGACATTTCGCCGATCTCGTCCAGGAAGAACGTCCCGCCCCGCGCCGCGGCGAACAGGCCCTGCTTGTCGCGCACCGCCCCGGTGAACGAGCCTTTCACATGACCGAACAGCTCTGACTCGAGCAGGCTCTCCGGCAACGCCCCGCAGTTCAGCGACAGGAACGCCCCTTCGGTCCGCCCCGACAGCTCGTGGATGTAGCGGGCGATGATTTCCTTCCCGGTCCCCGACTCCCCCCGAATGAGCACGGTGCTCTCGGTGGGCGCCACCTGCTCGGCGAGCTTCAGCACGTCCAGGAACGGGCGCGACTTGCCGAGCGGCTTCACGAGCCCCGAGCGCTCGCGGCGACGGATCTCCTGCTTGAGCTGCTTGTTCTCGGCCTTGAGGAGGCGTTGCTCCGCCGCCCGCCGGCAGATCGCGACCAGGTCGTCGTTGGAGAACGGCTTTTGGATGTAGTAGAAGGCGCCCTGGTTCACCGCCTGGATCGCGCTCTGGAGCGACGCCTGCGCGGTCATCAGGATGACCGGCGTTTCGGGGTCCTGCTCGCGCACGGCGGCGAGGATGTCGGTGCCGCTCACGCCCGGCATCTTGATGTCGGTGAGCACGATGTCGGGGGCCGAGGCCTTGAGCGCCTCGAGGCCCGCCTTGCCTCCCTGGGCGGTGGCCACGTCGAACCCCTCACCCTTCAGGAGGATACGGAGCACGTCCAGGATGCCCAGCTCGTCGTCGACTACGAGAATGGATGGCTGCTGCGTCATGCGGCTTCCTCTTTCCGCCGGTCGGCGGGGAAATACACGGTGAACGTCGTTCCCTTCCCTTCGGTCGAATCCACCAGCACGAGCCCGCGATGCGCCTCCACGGCGCGCTGCACGATCGCGAGCCCCAGGCCGGTGCCCCCGACGCGACCCGTCACAAACGGGTCGAACAGGCGCGCCCGCAGATTCTCGGGGATGCCCGGCCCATTGTCGCTCACGGCGAGGGCCACGGGGTTCTCGATCCCCGCGCCGCGGGGCAGCTCGTGCGGGGCCGGCCGCCCGGTGCGGACCGTCACGCGGGCCCCCTTGCCGGCGGCCTGCACGGCATTCAGCACCAGGTTCGAGACCACGCGATGGAGCAAGTCTTCATCTCCTTCCATCGCCGTGCTCCCGCCCGCGAGATCGATCACGGCGTCGTCGGGACAGTCGGAGTGCTCGCGCACCAGCCGGATCGCCGCCGCAGCCACCGCGTGCAGGTCGAGCGGCCGGCACTCGGTGGCGCGCACGCGGGAGAAGTCGAGAAACTCGGACAGGAGACGCGAGAGACGGTCGCTCTCGCGCACCACCAGCCCGGTCAGGAATTTCTCGTCGGGATTGGCCCGCTTCGCGCGGCCGAGCTGCTCCACCGAAGACCGGATCGACGCGAGCGGATTCTTGATCTCGTGCGCCAGGCTCGCCGACAGCTCCGCCACCGCCTCGAGGCGCTCGGCGCGCAGGTGCAGCTCCTCGAGCCGCTTGGAGTCGGAGATGTCGGTGAAGATCGCGGTCACCCGTGGCGTGCCGCCGGTCTCGACCTCGAGCGTCGTCGTCGTCACGCCGATGGGAAAGGTGCGGTCCGGCCGCCGCACCGTGGCTTCCACCCGCATGGCCCGGACGCCGCGGCGCGCCGTCGCGGTGATCGCCGCCCAGAACTCGGGCGCGATGCGCGCAAACTCGGGCATGACCGAGCGGCCGCGCCACTGCCGCTCCTTGAACCCCAGGATCTGCTCCGCCGCCGGGTTGCAGTACAGCAGCTGGCCGTCCGCATCCACGGTGACGATGCCGGTGGGGATGTTGCGCAGTACGTCGGCCGCCTCGAGCCGGGCCTGACGCAGCTCGCCCGCGAGCGCCTCCCGCTCGGCCCCCATCACGGAGACCCGGCTCGCGAAATACGCCGTCACGGCCGCAACCGCCACGAAGACCGCGAGCTGCAAGCCTACCTGTGCCGTCATCGGCGTGCGATGACCGAAGAACACGTCGGCGAAGTACACGATACCGACGAGGGCGGTGATCAGCGCGGTGCTCGCCGGAGGCATCAGCACCGCCGTCACCGCGATCAGCGGCACGTATAGCGGCGTCAGGTCGCTCTGGGGACCGCCCGTGACGTGCACGACCGCGGTGATCAGCGCGACGTCGTACAGCGCCTGGGCGTACAGGAAAGTGCGTCCCGGCAAGCGTCCCCGGATGTGGGTGTGCCAGTACGAGGCAATGGTGACCACCACCGTCGCCACCAGGAGGAACGAGGTGACGAGGAGGTCGAGCGGGGCGGCGACGTTGAACTTGAGTGCGGCGCTCAGGTAGATGGCGATGGCGACGCACAGCCGGCCCACGTACACCGACCGCAACAGGCTCTGAGGGGTGGGGATCGCCGACCCCGAGGATCTGCGGCCCAGCCACTTCACGTGGCACTCCCGGAGGCGGCGCCGTCAGCCGCAAGCCGGAAGCCGTGTAAGCACAATACCGACATTGTGTTATGGAGACGGGCGACGGGGTGGTCGGGTGGCGGCATGGACGCTAAGTATTGGAAGCAGTGTCGCAAAGTGCAAGAGCGGAGCGCGGCGGGGGGCGCCGGCATCGGCTGGCGACTATTGTTGGCTCATGCGGCATCGCTTCGCGGCAGCCGTTCTCGGACTCGCGCTGGGCGCGCAGCCGGCTGCCGCCCAGGCGCCGCTCACCCCCATCGACTCGGCGGTTCTCAATTCGCAGCCCTTGAAGCGGCTCGTCCTCGCGCCGTCACTGTTCCGCCGGCTCAGCGTGCTCGCCGCGGGGCTCGACCGGGAAGTGGTGTTGTGCCTGCAGGGGAGCGTGTCGGGGGATACGGCCGTGGTGCGGGAGTTCGTGATGCCGGACTTGTTACGGTCCACCGTGGACGCCGTGGAGCCCCAGCCGTGCGCGCCGGCGACGCTCGCGGTGTGGCACAACCATCCGTGGACCGGCCCCGATTCGAGTTTCGGCGTGAAAACGCCGGAAGACCTGTGCTCGCTCAGCCAGCCCGACCTGCGGACGGTGGTGGCGGATTCGATCCCCTTCGCCGTGGTGAGCGTGGGTCGGACGTCGCGGCCGATCGTGTGCTGGTGGCGGCGAGTGCAGGCGGTGGTCAACCGCCACGTGAGATTCCTGCCGCGCTTCCCCCGCCAGTGGATGGAGCTGCCGTCGTTCGCGAACCTCACGGATCCAACGGTGCCGCCGGCTCCCGCACCCTGAGGGCGCCCTTCGCCCCTCCCCGGCCTTTTCCCGGCTTGTTCCGGTCCTATTGCACCGCGTTCACCATGTCGAAGATCGGCAGGTACATGGCCACGACCATGCCGCCGACGACGACGCCGAGCACGACGATCATGATGGGCTCCATGAGGGAGAGCAGCGTGCTGACGGCGGCGTCCACCTCGTCGTCGTAGAAGTCTGCGATTTTCGAGAGCATCTCGTCCATACCACCGGTCTGCTCGCCGACCGCGATCATGGAGATCACCATCGGGGGGAACACCTTGGACTTGGCGAGCGGCTGGGCGATCGTCTCGCCGCCGGCGATCGAGGCGCGCGATTCCATCACCGCGTTGTGGATCACCATGTTGCCCGCCGTGCGGGCCGTGATCTCGAGGCCGTCCAGGATCGACACGCCCGATGAGATCAACGTCCCGAGGGTGCGGGTGAACCGCGACACTGCCGACTTGCGCAGCACGTCGCCCAGCACCGGCAGGCGCAGCAGCACGCGGTCGATCTGCAGCCGGCCGGGTGCCGTCTTGTAGTAGCGCGTGAGGCCGAACACGCCCGCGCCGATGGCACCAATGATCGCCCACCAGTAGTTCTTGAGCAGGTTGCTCATGCCGATCACGATGCGGGTCGGGAGCGGCAGCTCCATGTTCACCGAGGCGAACATGTTCTGGAAGGTGGGGATCACAAAGATGAGCAGCACCGAGATCGCGATGACCGCGACCGATATGATCACCGCCGGGTAGACCATCGCACCCTTCACCTTGCGGACGATGGCGTCGTTCTTCTCGAGGAACTGGGCGAGGCGCACGAGGATGGTATCGAGGATACCGCCCGCCTCGCCCGCGGCCACCATGTTGACGTAGAGGTCGCTGAACGCGCGGGGGTGCTTGCGCAGCGCGTCGGCCAGGGTGTGCCCGCTCTCGACGTCGTACACGACCTGACGGGTGACGTCGGCGAGGATCTTGTTCTCGGTCTGTTGCGCCAGGATGTCGAGTGCCTGCACGAGCGGCAACCCGGCGTTGATCATCGTGGCGAACTGCCGCGTCATCACGACGATGTCGCGCGTCTTGACGCCGCCGCCGAACTTGAAGTTGAGCTTGAACTCGCGCGGCGCGGCCCGCACCTGCACCACCACCATGCGGTTCTTCCGCAGGTGGGCGATGACGTCGTCACGGCTCGGCAGGTCGATCTTGTCGTTGACGAGATCGCCCTTGAGCGTGCGCGCGGTGTACTGGAAGACCGTCATGGCTCACTCCCTCCGGGGTGGCCCCTAGCGGCGGGCCGCGACCTTGGCCTGGGCGGCCTGGGGCTGGCCGGCGGCGGGCTCGCGCTCGTCCTGCGGCGGCTCGCCAATCATCCGCAGGAACTCGTTCGGGTTCGCCGAGACGCGGAGGCACTCGTCCTTGGCAACCTCGCGACCCAGGTAGAGCTGGTAGAGGGCGTCGTTCAGCGTCTGCATCCCGTACTTCTTGCCCGCCTGCATCATCGACGGGATCTGTTCGATCTTCGCGTCGCGGATCAGCGCCCGGACCGCGGGGGTCATGATCAGAATCTCGGCGGCCATCACGCGGCCGCGGCCCTTGACCTTCTGCAGCAGCGTCTGCGTGATCACGCCCTCCAGCACGAACGACAGCTGGGCACGGACCTGCGCCTGCTGGTGCGACGGGAACACGTCGATGATGCGGTTGATGCTCTCCATCGCCGAGTTGGTGTGCAGCGTGGCGAAGGCGAGGTGGCCCGTCTCGGCGATCGTCAGCGCGGCCGCGATGGTTTCGAGGTCGCGCATTTCGCCGATCAGCACCACGTCGGGATCCTGCCGCAGCGCGTACTTGAGCGCGGCCGCGAAGCTGTTGGTATCCGTCCCGATTTCACGCTGGTTCACGATGCAGGCCTGGTGCCGGTGGATGAACTCGATCGGGTCTTCCACCGTGATGATGTGCCCCTTCAGCTCCTTGTTGATCTTGTCGATCATCGCCGCGAGCGTGGTGCTCTTCCCCGAGCCGGTCGGTCCGGTCACCAGTACCAACCCGCGAGGCTTCTCGGCGAGCTTCGCCACGACCCCGGGCAGCCCCAGATCCTCGAACGTGCGCACGTTGAAGGGAATCTGCCGGATGACGAGCGACACGCAGCCGCGCTGCTTGAAGCAGTTGCCGCGGAACCGCGCCAGATTCTGGATCCCGAAGGAGAAATCGAGCTCGCTTTCGGTCTCGAACCGCTTCTTCTGGTTCTCCGTGAGCACCGAGTACGCGATCGACAGCGTGTCCTTGGGGGTCAGCACGTGCTCCACGGACGAGTCGACGATGTCCCCGTCCACCCGCAGCTTGGGGCGCTCGCCCGCCACGATGTGGAGGTCCGACGCGTCTCGCTCGATCATCTCCTCGAGCAACGAGCGGAGGTTCACGCCCTGGGGCGCGCCCGCCGTCATGCCGCCGTCTCTTTCACAACTTCCTCCAGGGTAGTGATCCCGCGCTTCACCTTCACCATGCCGTCGGAGCGCAGCGTGAGCATCCCCTCCTTCACCGCCTCCTCCCGCAGCTCCTCGGTCGAGCCACCCTTCAGCACCATGCGCCTGAGCGCGCTCGACAGAGCCATCACCTCGTACAGTCCCTGCCGCCCCTTGTACCCGGTACCGCCGCAGTTGTCGCAGCCCGCGCCTTTGTAGAACGTGAGCTTCGCCGCTTCCGCCGACGGGATACCCAGGGCCTTCAGCTCTGCCTCGTTGTACTTGTGCTCCTGCTTGCAGTCCTTGCAGATGCGCCGCACCAGCCGTTGCGCCACGATCAGGTTCACCGCGCTCGCCACGTTGAACGGCTCGATCCCCATGTCGACCATACGCGTCACGGTCGACGGGGCATCGTTGGTGTGCAGCGTGGAGAGCACCAGGTGGCCGGTGAGCGCCGCCTTGATGGCGATCGACCCCGTCTCCAGGTCGCGGATCTCCCCCACCATGATGATGTTCGGGTCCTGGCGCAGGAACGCCTTGAGGGCGGCCGCGAACGTCATCCCCACTTCGTTGCGGACGAGTACCTGGTTGATGCCCATCAGGTTGTACTCGACCGGGTCCTCGGCGGTCAGAATGTTCACGTCGATCTGGTTGATGCGTGACAGCGCCGAGTAGAGCGTGGTCGTCTTGCCCGACCCCGTGGGCCCCGTCACCAGGACCATCCCGTACGGGTTCAGGATCGCCCGCATCAGGTCCTGCTCGGCCTTCGGCTCGAACCCGAACTTGGTGAGGTCGAGCGTCAGGTTGCCCTTGTCGAGAATACGCAGCACGATCTTTTCGCCGAACAGCACCGGGAGGGTCGACACACGGAAGTCGATGACCTTGCTCCCCATCTTGAGCTTGATGCGCCCGTCCTGCGGCACGCGCCGCTCGGCGATGTTCAACTGCGCCATGATCTTCACGCGCGAGGTGAGCGCCGCCCGCATTTTGATCGGCGGCTTCATCACCTCGTGCAGAGCGCCGTCCACGCGGTAGCGCACCCGCAGCTCGTGCTCGAACGGCTCGATATGGATGTCCGACGCGCCCCGCTTCACGGCATCCGTGAGCAGTCCGTTGATCAGCTTCACGACCGGCGCGTCGTCCGCCAGGTCCTGCGCCTTGACGTCCTCATCGACCGAGTCTTCGACCACTTCGAGGTCTTCGGCGGCCTCGATGTCCTTGAGGAGCGTCTGGAGCTGCGCGTCCGACTGCTGGTAGTAGCGCTCGATCGCGTTGCGGAGCGTGTACTCGCCCGCGATCACGGGGAACACGTCGCACCGCGTGACGAACTTGATGTCCTCGATCGCCGTGACGTTGTTGGGGTCCGCGATGGCGACGGTGAGCGTCCGCCCTTCCCGTTTGAGCGGCAGCACCGTGTGCTTCACGGCGATGTCCGGCGGAATCAGCTTGATGATCTTGGGATCGACCTCGAATCGCGACAGGTCGACGGCCGGCATACGGTACTGCCGGGCCAGCATCTTGGAGATCTCGGTCTCCTCGATGAAGCCCAGCTTGACCAGGGTGTACCCCAGACGCATCCCGGTATTCTTCTGCTCCAGCAATGCCTTTTTCAGCTGATCCAGGGTGATCAGCCCGTCGCGGAGGAGGAGTTCGCCGAGCTTGTCGCTGGTGGCTGCTGCGGTCGCCGTATGCAACTCGTTGGAAATGAACCAGCTAACATAGGAATCGGCGCTGGGGTGGTCAAGGCGGCGGCGGTATTTGACCCGAAAACTTCACGTAAGGACGCAGGGATTCCACAAGCCGCGGGCCGACGCCGGGCACGCTGTCAAACCGCGCCAGGCTGCCAAACGGGCCGTGTTGGTCACGCCATGCGACGATCCGCTGCGCCAGCGCGGGGCCGACGCGGGGCAGTCGCGTGATCTCCGTCACGTCGGCGCGATCGAGGTCGATGCGCTCGCCCGGGAGCAGCGGGCGGGCGAGGCGCGCGGCCGTGCGCGCGGTTTCCCGCAAATGACGGGGCGGCGGCGTGTCGGTCGCGGCGAGCCGCACGTCGCCCGGCGCCGCGGCAGGGGCGAGCGCATAACGCACCCCGGCGCCGGCCAACGCGAGACCGGCGAGCAGGAGTGCAGCGTGGCGGTCGTCCATGCTGCACGCTAACGCCTCGCCCCCCGAAGGACGGTACCCGTTCTATGCGCGGGGCGCCGGAATAATGCGTTGCCGGATGAGGCGTTCCCGACGAGGCGTTGCCGGTGGTTCGTCGGGAATGACCGGTAACGGGCAACGCGTCACCCGGCAACGCCGTATCGAGCCTACCGCACCAACGCCACCGCCACATCCCCGACGATCTGCAGCGACGCCGCGCTCACCTTGTCGATCGTATCCTCGGTCGTGTGCCAGTAGGGGTACGTAAAGTCGACGACGTCGATAGCATGAATGCCCGCTTTCTGCAGCGCCACGTGATCGTCGATCAGGGTGCTCTCGACCTGCGGGACGAAATAGCCCCCGTATCCAAGGTCGTACGCCGTGCGCCACACGCGGTCGACGACCTCCGGGGCGAACGCCTGGGAGTTTCCTTCGTAGCCGATCCGCAGGTCCTTGTCTCCCACCATGTCGAACAGGACCGCGAAGAGCGGTGGGTACCCGAGGGGCTGGTGGGCCGCGAAGTAGCGCGAGCCGATGAGCACGTCGTCCGTGTCCTTGGAGAAGTCCCCGTAGTCCTCCCCGTCGACGAACAACAGGTCCACGCCTACTGCGGGAGGCTTGGCTTTGAGCGCGTCGGCGACGCCGAGCAGCACCGCGACACCCGAGGCGCCGTCGTTGGCGCCCGGGACCGGAAGCCGCTGTTGCCCCAGGTTCGGGCTCTGGTCAGCGTGGGGGCGCGTGTCCCAGTGCGCGAGGAACAGCACCCGCTCCGCGGCCGCAGGACGGAACCGCGCGAGGAAGTTGCGCAGGTGCAACGTGTCGCCGTGGCGGGTGACGTGAGTGAACGCCTGCACGGCGACGGAGTCGGCGCGACTGCGCAGTTGGGCGAGGATCCAGTCCCCGCAGCGCTCGTGTGCCGGGGTGCTCGGGATGCGCGGCCCGAACTGCATCTGGTGCTCCACGTACGAGAACGCATGGGTGCCGTCGAACTCGCGGGGCCGGTTGGTGTTGCCCCGCGCCTGGCAGGCGATGAGGAGCACCGGCAGCAGGCGGTGGAGGTTTTGAAGGGTGGTGGAGGTGCGCGGAGGCACGCTCATTGGATGCGCCCGACGCTCGTGTGCAGCTCGACGAACGCCGTGATCACGAGCTGCGACGTCTTGCGGTTGGCCTGCCGTTCCTCGTTCACCAGGTATGCCATCTGGAAGCCCGCGCTCAGGGTGGGAGGTAAGTCGGTATCCACGGAAAGCTGCATCTGCGTCTGGCGGCTGTCCACGTACGGGACGCACGTCGTCTGGCCGGCCAGCTGCAGGCAGACGGTGTTCACGGCGTGCGAGTACCGGGCCGACGTACGGACGTCGTTCTTGAGCTTCAGGATCGCGGCGGGTGGCTTGAAGGCGAAACCGAGGCTGCCGCTCTGCTGGTCGCGCTCGGTGTGGAACACGTTGCCGGAGCTGAGACGATCGCTCGTGCTGCTCGAGGCGTCGAACGACGTGGAGATGCCCTGCCGCCACGTGAGCGCGAGCAGCGGGCGCACGGTGCGCTCCGTCGTCTCGGTCACCGCCCCGCCTCCCACGTCGCTGAAACCGAGCTGCTCCGCCACCGTGCGGGCGGCCCGATACGCCAGCTGCGCGTTCACCGCCGCGAGGACGCGTCCGAGACTGCTGCGCGGCGGCGCGAAGCTCCAGCTGAACGTGCCCGACGGCCACTCCCGGCTGCTCGTGCGGATCGGCACCTGCCGGTCGGTGCGCAGCGCCCAGGTCACGCCCTCGGTCTCGCGGTAATTGAAGCTGGCCCGCATCCCGGACAGGAGCACCACGTTCCCGGCCGCGTTCAGGTTCCAGTTGTCCGCCGCCGAGCCGGCGAGCAGACCGCCTTGCTGCCGGAAGCCGCTGAAGCCGCCGAGCGCCAGCTGGTACCCGAACGACGGCAGGAACGGCGACCGGTTGTAGGTGGACACCTGGGCCCGGCTGTACGAGACGTCGATATTGGTGAGCCGGCGGAGCAGCCGCGTCAGGGCGGCCGAGTCGCCGAACGCCCGCTGGCCGAAGCGCTGGGGGTCGAGCTGGACGCCCAGGTCGACGCGGCGCGAGTTGGCGAACGCGGCAGGGACGTGGAAGGCCCCGGCCGTATCTCCCACGTCGCGCACCGGGTCGCGCCCGTTCGGATCGCGGTTGAAGGAGAAGACGGTCACCAACGCCGCCCGCGGCCGCAGCCACGCGCCGATCTGGGGTGTCACACCGACGAAGGTGCTGATGGTGCGCTGGGTCTCGACGCCGACGTTGCGCCCGAGAAACGAGCGCCGTCCCGCGCCCATGAGCCGGCCGATGGTCGTGGAATCGCCGTACTCGCGCAGGTCGCGCAGCGACGCGGCGTCGACGCGCAGCTGCACACTGGGCAGCGGCACCAGGTCGACACCCCCGCTGTTGCGCCAGACCTTGCTCCGCGACTGGGCCGGCACGATGGCGGCGTCCGAATCGCGCGCCACCGGCACCGCGTACGTCGCGAGCGAGCCGCGCTCGTCCGCCAGGCCGGAGTGGAACCGCACGCCCGTGGGCAGGAGGCGCAGTCCCCTCGCCCGTCGGGGCGCGAGTGCCAGCGTATAATCGAGATTGAGCGAATAGCTCGACGCCGTGGCGAGCGCCAGGTCGGAGCGCGTGTTCCCGCTCGCCCAGGCGCCGGATACGGCGAGCGGATCGACGAGCAGGTGCACCAGAGGTGAGGTGGACCGCGCCGTGCGGCGGAGCGACAGCGCATAACTCGTGGCGGTCGAGCGCGGCGTGCGCAACCCCTGCAGTGCGTCCGCGCGGATGTCGGTGCCGCTCAGGTAGAAGGGGGCGCTGGCGAGCGAGGCGTAGCGCACCGTGAGTGGCGCCGCGATTCCCCAGTGGGCGGGGAAAAACCGCTCCAGCCGCAACGTCCCGGCGACGCTCGCGGCGCCGTCGGTCTGGTAGCGCGGATCCTCCCCCAGCTGGCGGAACTGGGCGCCACGCCGCGACACGCTCACCGCCACCTCGGCGACGTCCGCGGCGGTGAGCGTGACGTCGACCGCCGCCGCGGTGCCCACGTCCTGCACCACGTCGCTCAGCCGGATGTCGTCCACCCACAGCTCGGCCTGATCGACGAAGACGTTGTCGGCCACCCGCCACATGCCGGCGGCGATCTCCTGCACGGCGGCGAGGTTGGGCGGCGCGGTGGCCGGGTCGCGCACGTGAACGATGTAAGGCCCGTCGCACATGACGTACGCCGAGTCGAACGGCACGAGCGTGGAATCGGGGCATCCGGCGTACACCCGGGCCGCGTCGCCCTTGAGCCACGCCTGCTCGATCCGCGCCCGCAGCGCGAGCCAGCGATCGAAGTCCACGACGACTTCCGGCTCCCACGAGCTGGTGCGCGCGGGCGCGTGGTAGAGGTAGAAGTTGTTCTGGTCCTTTCCCGCCTTGATGTAGAAATGCAGGTCGCCGTCCTCCCAACCGGGGCCGCGGCCGCGGGCCCAGGTGCGCAGCTTCCGGTACTTGAGGAAGTTCTTGTCGCCCTCGGTGGTGAAGCGCGTGAACGCTTCGGCGCGCTGGCCGGTCTCGAGCCCGGTCGCGAGCAGCCGCAGCGAGCGCTCGTTGATCTGGGTGGAGGCGAGCTGGAGATTCGCGTCGCGACGGTCCGCCTGATCGAACACGCCGGGGGGCGGCGTGTAGCCGAGATCACGGTTCTCGGTGCTCACCACCGACGCGGCGACGGCCCCCGTCCCGACGCCGCGATCCCCGGCGATCCCATGGATCGGCGTGTCGGCGCGCTTGAGCCAGGACGCGCCCACCAATCGCACCCGTGCGAGTCCGAAGAACACCTGCGGGCTGGGCGTGCCGGCCGGCGCCGTCTGTGGCGCGACGATCGTGAGGCGCAGGCTCTGAATCTGCCGCAGGCTCAGCGCGCCCTGCATGATCGTGTCGGCGCGGAAGGGGATGCGGTACAACCGCCACCCCGCCGCGCCGTCGGGGCGTCCCTGGGCATCGACGGCCGGGACCATGGCGCCGTCGCGCACATAGGTGCGCTCGTCCCCGATCGGGAACACGAAGCGCACGAAGCTCTCCGCCGTCCGCACCCCCGCGACGGAGTCGAGCTGGAAATCGCCGTCCGCGTCTTCCGTATCCACGAAGCCGTTGTGCCGCCCGCAGCGGGAGCGCAGGTCGCCGAATCCGTAGGCCTGCAGCACGCCGTTCTGGGTGGCGCTGCACAGCGGCAGCGTGTCCTTGAGTGCGCCGGTGGTGGAGTCGAAAATGGCCGTGGCGCGGTCGGACAGCATGCCCTGGTCGTTGGTCGCCGCGTCCCAGGAATGCGTGAGTGGATCGCGCTCCGTGTCGAGCCGCCCCAGCCCGACGAACCGCTGGCCATAGTACACGGTGTCGCCGCCGCCGGCAGCGTGGCTGAAGGATTCCGGGGCCCATGCCAGCGCGTCTTCGAACAGCGAGCCGAAATCGAGGACCAGCGCGGTGCGGTTCGCTTTCGCCGTGCGGTGCTGGTCCTCCCATACCCACAGTTCGATGTACTCGACGCGCGACAGGTCGATCCCCGTGGGCGAGAGCACCTGCGTGATCGAGCGCCACCGCGTGCCGTCCGCGTGCGCGCGGACCCAGTTGGGAGCTCCGGTGTTCGCGTCGGCCGTGCCCAGGACGGTGTCCGGCTTCAAGTTGAGCCACAGCACGGGCTCGGCGGACTGCGCCTGTCCCACGACGCGGATGGAGGGGTCGATCTGCTGGGGCAGGAACTGGATCGCGCGACCGCGGAAATCGATCGGCAGGCTTTGCCAGGTGAGGGCCGCGGCGCCGGTGCGCTCGAACCCCGTGGGGGGGATGCCGTACGCTTCCACTCCGCGTGCGGTCGTCGGGATGCTGCCCCAGTGCCAGCTGTTCTCGGCGAGTGACAGGAAACGCCCGGCATCCGCCTCGAACTCCTCCACGTACGCCTGGCCGGCCTGGTTCGGGCTGGGGCGCGACATCGCGACCTCCGCCGAGACGTTCAAGAGCGACGGCGTGTCGGTATGGATCCCCGGCAGGGCGTTGAGCGCCCGTGTCACGACGTCCGGCTGGAAGTGCAGCTCGGTGCTGACGCCGCCGATGAAGCTCGAGGACGGCTCGAAGCCGAGCGGTGGCCGGGTGAACGCGCTTTGCTCCCGCTGGAACAGGCCGGTGAGATTCACCTCCCCGCGCGCGCCGAGATTGTAGCGGGCGGCGAGGCCGTAGATCGACGTGGGGGCCACGGCGAACGCGGCGCGCTCCTCGAACTGCGCCCGCACCTGGGCCGCCCCGCCCTGGAACAGCGAGTCGGCATTCTTGAACTGGACCTGGCCCGTCGAGTAGTCGACCGTGTAGTCGACGTCCCGCGTGAGCAGGCGGTTGCCCACGTAGATCCGCTCGCTGCCGTCGCGGATCTGGAAGCTGTTGAGCGACAGCTGGCTCCGGTCGGCCGAGGCCGACACGTCGGCTTCGAGCCGCAGCGCGAACACCGAGGGCGGCCCCTGGGTGGCGAGAAACGGTCGCGGCGTGCGGTACAGCGAATCGTTGCGCTCGGCGGGGGCGAGCCGCGCCGAGTCGGCGAACGGCCTCAGGTGCGGGAACACCGCGAAGTAGTCCCGCAGCGGCGCTCCCTGATTGGGGTCCCGGGTGCGGGGGAACACGCGGTTGTATTGATCGAACTTCGTGGGGTCCGATTGCAGCGCCACGCCGAGCCGTGCGAGGTACGTCTCCCCGGTGGTCAGGGTCTTCTCGCGCTGGTTAACCGTGAGCGTGAGCCGCACCGTCTCCCGCGTGATCTCGGCGCCGCCGACGCGGTACGCGCTGCGGATCTCGAACCGGAACGTCGGGGATGCGGCCGTGACCGCGGGCTTGGGATCGTACACGAGCCGCAGCGTATCGGGCGGGGCGGCCGTGTCGGGGTTGGCGGCGACGGGGAACGTGCCGACACAACGCCGGCCCTCGCGGCAGGTGGGCTGACCGGCCGGGATGTAGGACACCGCGAGGTAGTCGCTCTGGTCGAGCCGGCTCGCGAGCCCAAACCAGGCTCCGCTCGGGTCCACGTAGTAGTCTTTCCCCTCCTGCAGGATCTCCCACTGAAACGGGCCGGCGCGCTGCGTCCCGCAGTCCACGGCGCGAGCGCCCGGGGCGCACGCCACCGCTTTGACGCCGCCGATGTTCTGGTTGGAGCCGGAAATCGGGGACACGGCCCGCACGCGGTAGACGCGCAGGCTGCCCACACGCAGCGAGTCGGGGAGCGCCAGCTGATCGATGCTCAGGATGTCCACAGCCGGATAGCCGGGCACGAGGGCCGGATCGATGGCGAAGAAGAACCGTCCCTGCTCGTAGTCCAGGTCGCGCGCCACGCGATCGAGCGGCTGGGTCGTGGTCGCGCCCACGTCGTACACACGGTTCTTGATGACGTTGCCCTTCTGCTGGGCGTAAATTCCGCTCAGCTCGAGATTGCCGAGCTGTGCCACCGCCTGGACGCCGAAGTTGTTCGCGGGGATCGCCGCACTGATGAAGCGGGAGCGCGGCGCACGAAACGTGACGTTGCCGGCTTCGACGCGCTTCAGGATGTCGTCCTCGAGGCCTTCGTACCAGACCTTGAGATTGTTGTTGGCGTCGAACTCGCGCTGGCTGTCGAAGTCGACGTTGACGTGCAGGCGCTGCCCCACCACGCCCGCGGTGCGGACCGCGTACTGGGGCACCGGGCTGATGGTGGGGAAGCCGGCCCGGCACCCCGAGATCGCCTGCTGTTGCTCGATCGGCGTGCATTTCAGGTTTTGAAAGCGGTCCGCCTTGAGCTCGAATCGCACGTTGAGCTCCATCCCCAGGTCCGCGGTCGTGCCGAGAAAGCGGATCGGGCGGCGGGCGGCGAAGGCCGGCGTCGCGAGCGACTCGGCCGGGGCGGCGGCCGCTGGCGGCGCGACCGGCCCCGCAGCGGCCAGCGTCAAGGACGGCAGCGAGGCGCGCAGGCTCCGCTCCCAGGCCGCCGCCACGACGGCGGGACTGGCGCGGGGACCGAGGCGAGCGCCGAGCAGGAGCGCCGGGTGGCGGGGCACGGCGAGCGGCGCCCAGCGAAATGCGGCGACCAAGCGCGGCGCATGTGCCGAGTCGGGACGGGCGGCAGCACCCGCATCCTGCGCGTAGGCCTGGGGTATGACGAGCGAGAGAGCGACGAAACCGACCAGGGTGGGGCGCCGCATCCCTTGTAGATACTTGGAGTTCCGAATATAATGGCGCGACCTACCGTGCGCACCATCAGCCGCTACCTGCTGCGACAGCATTGCGCCCCGCTCGGCTTCGCGCTCGCGGCCCTCACCTCGCTGATGCTGCTCAACCAGATCGCCAAACAGTTCGGCAGTCTCGTCGGCAAGGGGCTCCCGTGGGGCGTCATCATCGAGGTGTTCGTGCTGTCGGTCCCGTTCATCGTCGCGGTGACGCTGCCAATGGCCGTGCTGGTGGCGGTGCTGCACGTGTTCACGCGGCTGGCGGGCGACAACGAGATCACGGCGCTGCAGGCGAGCGGCGTGAGCGTCGGGCGCGTGATCACCCCGGTGCTGGGGGGCGCGGCGGTGGTCGCGCTGCTCTCGTTCCTGTGGAACGATCAGGTGCTGCCGCGCTCGAATCACCGGCTCCGCACGTTACAGGTGGACATTCAGCGTAAGAAGCCGTCGTTCACGCTGAAGGAACAGGTCATCAACGAGGTCGTGCCCGGGCAGTTCTTCCTGCGCGCTGCGCGTATCGACCCCAATTCCAACAAACTCAAGGATGTGACGATTTACGACCTGGGAGACGCGGAGCGCCGACGGATCATCGGCGCCGATTCGGGTCGCATGGCATATACCCCGGGCGGACGCGATTTGTACCTCACGTTGGAGGATGGCGACATCCAGGCGGTCAATCGCACCGATCCCACGCAGATCGACCGCACGTTCTTCCGGATCAACCGGATGCGGGTCGCAGGGATCGGCAACACGCTCGAGCGCACCGAGCACGACACCTACAAGAGCGACCGCGAGATGTCGATCTGCGAGATGCGCGGCATGGTCGCCCTGGCCCGCCGCGAAGCGGACCGAGCCGGTGTGGACGTCGACGTCGCCGTGCAGAACGACTTGCGGCGGCTCGCCGGCCTCGTCCCGGTGTACCCCGCGCCGTCGCCCTATGTGGCCGACACGGAGCCGGTCGGCCTGTACTGTCGCGCGCTGCGGCGGGCGG
>Ga0209158_1000184_pt1 | contig 50654 bp, 55 predicted proteins | sample GraSoiAngelo_140_FD_185897 | JGI IMG/M metagenome (GOLD analysis project Ga0209158, IMG submission 185897) | Grasslands soil microbial communities from the Angelo Coastal Reserve, California, USA - 14_0929_12_30cm (SPAdes) (version 2) | ecosystem: Environmental > Terrestrial > Soil > Grasslands ...
TCGCGGTCGCGGCGCTGGTACCCGTAGCCGCGCGCCGGCCGGCCGTCGCCGAGACGCTCGTCGAGCAGCGCCCACACGGCGTCGGTCGTCGCGTCGGACGCGCCGCTCAGATAGAACTCGGTGCGGTTACAGGTCGAGAGCAGGACGCCGCCGCTCGCGCCCGCCTCCAGCACGCGCCGCAGCGCGCCCGGCACTTCGTGCGCCCCGTGCGCGAACCGCTCCCGAACGTCGAGCGGCGCCGTGCGATGATTGACGCCCACGAGCGTCACGGTCAGCGACACGTGGGCCTCACAGAAAGCGCTCCGTGCCCGGGGTGGTGATCTTGAGCGCCAGGTAGACGAGCAGGACGGCGCCGAAGCCCGCGATGCTGAGCACCGCGGCGCGCCGGCCGGTCCAGCGCCGTCCCACGCGCAGCCACACCGCGGCCCCCAGCACCGCCCAAGTGAACAGCCCCCAGACGACCTGCGCCGGGTCGACGCGGAAGCCACCCGTAAAGCGGACCGCGTAGCCGACGGCGAGCAGCACGCCCAAGGTCAGCGCCGGGAACCCGACGACCAGCGCCGAGCGGTTCAGCAGATCGAGCCGCTCGAGCGGGGGGAAAACCTGGAACACCTGGCCGAACCGTTTCGCTTTGAGCTCGCGGAATTGCAGCAGGTAGAGCGCCGCCGCGATGAACGCGAGCGCGAGCAGGGCGAGGCCGAGGACGCTGAGCGCCACATGGAGCACGAGCCAGACGTTCCGGCCGGCGGACTCGCCGGCGGGCGCGAGCCCCAGCAGCAAGGCAAGGCCGACGAGTCCGGCAGCGAGGGGCGCGGTGAACAACGCCACGGCGGAGACGCGGAGCAAACGCTCGCTGACGAGCTGCAGGACGACGATGAAGAACGCCAGCAACGACAGCCCGAAGGCGAGCCCGGCGGGAGCCATCTGGACGAGGCCGGCGACGTGGAAGGCGGCGCCCGCGCTCGGCACCGCGAGCAGGAGGCCGCGAGGCACTGCGAGCCGTCCGGCGAAGGGCGCCAGCGCCAGCGCCGTGGCAGCGCCATACAGCGCCAGCGCGATGAGGTGAAAGTGATACGGCACGGCTCAGCGACGCGGCGCCCGATCGCGGGCCCCGCGGGCGGTCAGGAAGGCATCTTCTTGACGAGGCGCACCGGCATCCCCCGCGCCACGTCGGGGTTCGCCACACCGACGACCAGGCCCGAGGCCGAATGCTCGCGCGTGTGAACGATCAGCAGCTGCACGCGGACCTCTTCGGATGCCGAGCGCGGATCCCCGCTCGCGGGCCGGTAGATCTCGAAGACATCTCCCGGAGTGACGCCCTCGGCGCGGCCCTTGTCGATGAAGTAGATCTGCTGCACCCCGACCAGCGGGTGCTGATCGCGGGAATCGACCAGGCGCGCCTCGAGCCCCTGCGCCACCGGCGTGGGCCGGACGTTCCCGGGATCCTTATATGGCTCCAGCGGGAGGGCGAGGTGGCCGTCGTGGATGCGTCCGAACTGCATCACCACCTGGGCAAGGATCTGGCGGGGCTGGACGCTGGTCACGCGCCCCACGCCCAACGGCACCACAACCTGACCCCACCCGGCCTCGTCGCGATCGAGACGCGCGACGAGCAGGGAGTCGCCCACGTGGTACGACGCGTGGCGCCGCGGCTCAATGGCGATCTCTTCGAACTCCCCCGCCGACGTATGCTCGGCCAACTCGTGGATCGCCGGCTGCGCGGTGTTGCCGAGGACTTTGGCCCACGGCAGGCTCTGGTTTTCCGTCAGCCACCCCGCCGAGTAGTACTCGCCACGACGCACCGGATGGTAGAGGGTGTTATTGTTGGCGCTGAGAATGTCGCGGATCTCCGCGGACCGCGGGCGCGCCCGGTCGAAGATCGTCTGGTAGCTCTCCGCGACGGCCGGAGGCGGCGGCGGCTCCACCAGGCTGGTGTCCACCGGCGCGGCGATCGTATCCGCCCCGGCCTTGACCGTGTCCGCGTGGACGGTGTCGGCGGCGTTGCCCTGCGGGACCGTCGTCGCAGTGTCCGTAGGGGCCTGGGCCAGCGTGGTCGCCGGCGCGAGCAGCAGCTCCTCGCCCGGATAGATCCAGTGGGGGTCTTCGACGACGGCGGTGTTGAGGCGATAGACCTCGGGCCACAGCAGCGGGTCGCCGTAGTACATCTGGGCGATCGACCAGAGGGTTTCACCCCGCGCCACTACGTGGGAGGTCGGGATCTGGCCCTGGGCGCCCTCCACCCGCGTGGTATCCACGCGGGTGGTGTCAACGTGGGTGGTGTCTTGCGCGCCGAGCGCCGTCACGAGGAGCGGCACGGCCACCAGCGCGGTCAGCAGGGCCTGGCTAGAACGGCAGATCGTCGTTCTCCTCATCCAGCGCCTCCGGAAACGCCTCGAGCGATTCCGCTTGGCCCTCGGGCGCCACCTTGGCCGCCGCCTTCACGCGCGGCGCGTCCGCACCCTCGCCGCTGCTGCCCTTGGGTGTCAGCATGATCAACTCGCGGGCGATGACCTCGGTGACGTACCGCGTCTGCTTGTCCCGGTCTTCCCAGGTGCGGTACTCGATCCGCCCTTCGATGTAGACCTTGTCGCCCTTCTTCAGGTACTTCTCGGCGATGTCGGCCAGCCCGGATCCTTTGTTGTTCCAGCAGATGACCCGGTGCCACTCGGTCTTCTCCTGCTTCTCCCCACCCTGCCCGGTCCACTGCCGGCCCGTCGCCACCGACAGCGTGGCGACCCGGCCGCCGTTGGAGGTGCTCCGCACCTCGGGATCGGCCCCCAAGTTGCCGATCAGCATCACTTTGTTCAGACTCCGGCTCACAACGACCTCCCAGCGAAAGGCGGGTCGGGGGCCCAAGGATGCCCCACAGTATATGACCCGCAAGTTATTCTGTCAATCAAAGATACGCCACTTGTACCAATGTTACGCATCACCTGTTTCTGCTGAAATGGCAGCGCGTAGAAGTATCGCGTCTTCCACCGGGCGCCGGTAGTAACGCGAGCGCCGCCCCAGCTCACGGAACCCCAGCCGGTCGTACAGCCCGCGCGCCGCCACATTGGACTCACGCACTTCCAGATACACCGCTCGCACGCCGCGAGCCGCGAGCGCCTCCATCATCGCCCGCACCAGCTGCCTCCCCACACCGCAGCGCCGCTGCGCGGGAGCGACGCCGAGGTTGAGGATTTCGCCCTCGTCCGCCGCAGCGTGCGCGATGGCGTACCCGGCGACGTCGCCTCCGTCCGACACGGCGACCAGAAACGGCACGCCGCTGGCCACGCACTCGCGGAAGTCTTTCGCCGACCAGGGATCGGAGAACGCGACTTCCTCGATCGCGCAGATCGCCGGGAGGTCAGGAGCCGCGACGGGACGGATGCGGTAGGGGGCGGCCGTGGCGCGCCTCCCACTTGGCCTGAGCTTCGGCGGGGCGGCCGTAGACCGGCTCGGCGGTAGCGGGGTCAGTCACCGCGCCCGCCGCGCCCTTCCGGTCGAGGAGCGCGAGGATCGAGACGGCCGGCGGCACCAGCTGTTCGAGCGGCACCGGGGCGGCGCCGCTCCAGCGCTGCACTTCCCCGGCGTAGCGCATCGCGCCGTCGCCAACGACCGCGCGCGGCCGCGCGGGGGCGCGGGCGGCCAGCTCGTCAATCGTCGCCAGCGTCGGGGGCACCAGCGTCTCGACGATGTCCGGCCGAACGATGTAGACGGCGCCGTACACCTGGCCCCGCAGCGCGTCGAAGCACGCGGCGATGGGGACGGCCCCGAGCAGCCGGGCGGCGCCCGCCGCCGCGGCCATCAGCGACGGGACGGTTCGCAACGACAGGCCCGCCTCCTGAGCCAGGCCCTTGGCCGCCGCCCAACCGATGCGCAGACCCGTGAAGCTTCCCGGGCCGTCGCCGAGGCCGATGCCTTCCAACTCCTTGGGGCGGACGCCGGTGGGCGCCAACACCTGATCGATCAGGGCAAGGATCTGCGCCGCGTGCTGCCGCGCTCCCTGAACGAAGGCCGCACCCCGCGCCAGCGGCGGGTTCCCAACCGCGACGCTGGCGAGGTCGGTCGCGCTGTCGATCGCCAGCCAGAGCCCGCTCACGCTCCCTCCATGACCCGGTACGCCGGATCAGGATCGTGCGACAACCGCAGGTGGCGGTCGAGCGGGGGGGCCCACGCCCCGGCCCGTTCCGGCCATTCGATCAGCACGATCGCCTGCTCCCGCGTCATATCGTCGAACCCCAGGTCGCGCGCTTCGTCGGGCGAGCGCAGCCGGTAGCAATCCACGTGGTAGACCGGCCGGCCGTCGCCGGCGGCGTAGTGATGCACCAGGGCGTACGTGGGGCTGGTCGCGAGCGCCCGCGCCCCGAGGCCGCGGCACACCGCTTGGACGAGGGTCGTCTTGCCGCTCCCGAGCTCACCGGAGAGGCCGACGACGGCCGGGGCACTGAGGCCGCGGCCGAGCGCCTCACCGAACCGCCGGAGCTCGTCCTCGCGCAGGCGCATGGCGCACCGGGTCTCCCATCGCCTTGAGCTCGAGCAGCTGGTCGCGCAGCAGCGCCGCCTGCTCGAAGTCGAGCCCCTCCGCGGCCGCGCGCATCTGCGACTCGAGCAGCTGGATCAGGGCGTCGCGCTCGTGCGCGTCGGCTGGGCGTGCGGCGCCCTCGGCGACCTTGCGCACGCCGCGCGCGTCGGCCACCCGCGTCGCGAACCGGATGTCCCCCACCGACTTCACGATCGAGCGCGGGGTGATGCCGTGCCGCTCATTGTGCTGCTGCTGGAGACGGCGCCGGCGGGTCATCTCACCGAGGGCACGCTGCATCGATCCTGTAGCGCGGTCGGCGTAGAGTATCGCCCGGCCGTGGAGGTTGCGGGCCGCCCGGCCCACGGTCTGGATGAGGGAGCGCTCGGACCGCAGGAAGCCTTCCTGGTCGGCGTCGAGCACCGCCACCAGCGACACCTCGGGCAAGTCGAGCCCCTCGCGCAGCAAGTTGATGCCCACCAAGACGTCGAATTCGCCGAGCCGCAGCCCGCGGATGATCTCCACGCGCTCGATGGCGTCGATGTCGGAGTGCAGGTAGCGCACGCGGACGCCGTGCTGCTGCAGGTAATCGGTGAGGTCCTCCGCCATCCGTTTGGTCAGCGTCGTGACGAGCACGCGCTCCTCCCGTTTGGCGCGCTCCCGGATCTCGTGGAGCAGGTCGTCCACCTGGCCCTTCACCGGCCGCACCTCGACCTCCGGATCCACGAGCCCGGTGGGCCGGATGATCTGCTCGACTACCACGCCCTGCGACAGGCGCAGCTCGTCCTCCCCCGGCGTCGCCGAGACGAACAGCATCCGGGGCACGAGCTTCATGAACTCGTCGAAGCGCAACGGCCGGTTGTCGAGGGCCGACGGCAGGCGGAAGCCGTAATCGACGAGGGTCTGCTTGCGCGAGCGGTCGCCTTCATACATCGCGCCGAGCTGCGGCAGCGTCTGGTGCGATTCGTCGATGACGCAGAGGAAATCCCCGGGGAAATAATCGAGCAGGCACGCCGGACGCTCCCCGGGCGCCCGGCCGGTCAAGTGCCGGGAGTAGTTCTCGATGCCCGAGCAGCGGCCCACCTCGAGCAGCATGTCGACGTCGAACTGCGTGCGCGATTCCAGCCGCTGCGCCTCGAGCAGCTTGTTCTGGGCCCGCAGCTCGGTGAGGCGCTCCCGGAGCTCGGCGCGGATCGCGGCGACGGCCCGGTCGATGGTGGCGCGCTGCGTGACGAAATGCGTCGCCGGATAGATCGCGCAGCGGGGCAGCTCGGTGATCGTGTCTCCGGTGAGCGGGTTGATCTTCGCGATCCGCTCCACGGTGTCTCCCCACAGCTCGATCCGCACCCCCTGCTCCTCGTAGGCGGGGTAGATCTCGATGGTGTCCCCCCGCACGCGGAACGCGCCGCGCTCGAACGCGACGTCGTTGCGTACGTACTGAATGCCGACCAGCGCCTCGAGGATGGCGTCGCGCCCGCGCTCCTCGCCGACCGCGACGGTGACGAGCAGCTGACGGTACATCTCGGGATCGCCAAGGCCGTAGATCGCCGAGACGCTGGCGACGATGATGACGTCGTCGCGCTCCATCAGGCTCGACGTAGCCCGCAGGCGCAGCCGGTCGATGTCGTCGTTGATCGAAGAGTCCTTGGCGATGTACGTGTCGGTCTGCGGCACGTACGCCTCGGGCTGGTAGTAATCGTAGTAGGAGATGAAGAACTCGACGGCGTTGCGCGGGAACAGCGACTTGAGCTCCCCGTACAGCTGGGCGGCGAGCGTCTTGTTGTGCGACAGCACCAGCGTGGGCCGCCCCAGCTCGGCCACGGCGTGGGCGACGGTCATCGTCTTCCCGGAGCCCGTGACACCGAGCAGCGTCTGGTAGTGGTCGCCGCGACGCAGCCCCTCGGCGAGCGCGCGGATCGCCTGCGGCTGGTCCCCCGCCGGCGCAAAGGGTGAGACGAGCTCAAACGCCATCCGCGAAAGCTAACCGAGGGGGGGCTCGATGAGGCTGCCGGAGTCGCGACGCGCCGCTTCGGTCACGCCTTTCACCCGCCGCACCGCGCGCAACACCTTGTTGAGCTGGGTCTGGTTTTCCACCTCGACGACGATCGCGCCGAACACCGCCGCGTCCTTCGACGCCAGCTCGGCGCTCTTGATGTTGGTGCCGGTCTCGCTGATCGCTTCGCAGATGTCGGCGTAGAGGCCGCGCCGGTCCTCCCCGCTCACCGACAGGCGCACCACGAAGACCTCGCCTTCCACTTCCTGCCAGTCGATCTCGACCCGCCGCTCCGTCTCGGAGGACAGCGTGAGGAGGTTGGGGCAGTCGCTGCGGTGGATCGAGATGCCCCGCCCCTGGGTCACGTAGCCGACGACGGGGTCGCCCGGGACCGGCTGGCAGCACTGGGCGTACCGGACCATGAGCCCGTCCACGCCCTGGATCTTGATGCCGCGCCCCAGCCGCAGGCGCTGCATGACGCGGCCGAAGGCCGTGCCCTTGGGCGCCTGGAGGTCGTCGGGGGCGAGGTCCGGAAACAGCGCCCGCATCACCTGCCCCAGCGGCACGTCGCCCCGGCCCACCGCGGCCTCGAGCTGCTCGCGGGCACCGACGGACAGGGTGAGGGCGGCCTTCTCGTAGCGGTCGGCCGCGGGCGCCGTGAGACGCCGGCGGCGGATCTCGCGATCGAGGATCTCGCGGCCGAGGGCGACGCTGCGCTCGTGCTCCTCCTGCTTCACCCACTGGCGGATCTTGTGACGCGCGCGCGCCGTGCGGACGTGCGCGAGCCAATCCCGCGAGGGGCGCGCCTGCGGGCTCGTGAGGATCTCCACGGTGTCGCCGTTCTTCAGCGGCCGGTGCAGCGGCGCGATGCGGCCGTTGATGCGCGCGCCGTTGCAGTGCAGCCCGACCTCGGTATGCACCGTGAAGGCGAAATCGATCGGCGTGGCGCCTTTGGGGAGCCGCTTCACGTCGCCGCGCGGCGTGAACACGAAGATCTCGTCCTGATAGAGGTCGACCTTCAGGAATTCGAGGAACTCCTCGGGCGTGTGCGTGTCCTGTTGCAGCTCGAGCAGCTGCCGGAACCAGGCGAGGTGGCGGTCGAGCTCATCGGGCTGCTTGCCTTCCTTGAACAGCCAGTGCGCCGCGATCCCGTACTCGGCGGTGCGGTGCATATCGCGCGTGCGGATCTGGATCTCGTAGAGCTGGCCGCCCGGTCCGAAGATGGTGGTATGCAGCGACTGGTAGGCGTTGGACTTGGGGCTGGCGATGTAGTCCTTGATGCGCTCCTGGAGCGGCGTCCACTTGTGATGGATCAGGCCGAGCACGTGGTAGCAGTCGGCGACGGATCCCACAAGCACGCGGACCGCGAGCAGATCGTAGATCTCCTCGAACGGCTCGCCGCGCTTCTTCATCTTCTTGTAGATGGACCACAGGTTCTTGGGGCGCCCCGTGATCTCGCAGTCGCTGACCCCGGCCCGCGCCAGCTCTTCGGCCAGGGGACCCTGCAAGCGGTCGATGGTGCGCTCGCGCTCGCTCTTCTTGGCCTTGACCTTCCGGACGAGCTCCCAGTAGTCCTTGGTCTCGAGGAACTTGAAGGCGAGATCCTCGAGCTCCGCCTTGATCCCCGCCATGCCGAAGCGGTGCGCGAGCGGGGCGTAGATCTCCCGGGTCTCGAGCGCGATGCGGCGCTGCCGGTCCTCGGGGAGGTGCTCCAACGTGCGCATGTTGTGGAGCCGGTCGGCGAGCTTGATGATGAGCACCCGCGCGTCGCGGGCGACCGACATCAAGAGCTTGCGGTAGTTCTCCGCCTGCTCTTCGGCCGTGGAGCGGAAGGTGAGGCTCGCGATCTTGGTGAGCCCATCCACCAGCTCGGCAACCTCGGCGCCGAAGTCCTTGCGGATGTCGTCGAGCGAGACGTCGGAGTCTTCCACCACGTCGTGCAGCAGCGCCGCCGCGATGGTGGTCGAGTCCATCTGCTGCTCGGCGAGGATCGTCGCGACCGCCACCGAGTGGGAGACGAAGTCGTCGCCGGAGAGCCGCTTCTGGCCGCGATGCGCCTGGGCGCTCGCCTGGTAGGCGCGCGCCAGGAGGTCCCGGTCGAGCCGGTCCCCCTGGGCCGCCACGGCGCGGGCCAGCTCGGGCGCCAGGATCGGCGCGGTGGTGGTCACAGCAGCCCCGCCTCCGCGAAGCTCACGTACCGCTCACCTCCCACGATCACGTGGTCGTACACCGGCAGATCCAGCAGGCGGCCGGCGTCCACCAGCTGGCGCGTCACCGATCGATCGTCCGCCGAGGGCGTGGGATCGCCGCTGGGATGATTGTGCACCACGATGATACCCGCCGCCGCCTCGGCGATCGCCGCCCGGAACACTTCCCGCGGATGTACCAGCGAGCTGTTCAGGATCCCGCGGGTGATCAGCAGATCCGCCAGGATCTGGCTCTGGCTCCCCAACGCCAGCACGTGGAACTCCTCCACCGCGAGGTCCCGGAGTGTGGGCGCATAGTAACGGTGCACGTCCGCCGGCCCGCCCACCCGCTGCGGCGCGGGGTCCGCCTCGGTCGCCGCGCGACGCCCCAGCTCCATCCCCGCCAGCAATCGCGCCGCCTTGGCCCGGCCCACACCGGCGACGCGAGCGAGCTCAGCGGCGGTCCGCGTCATCAGCCGCCGCAGGGAACCGTCGCTGGTGCGGAGCACATCCGCCGCCACCGCCAGGGCATCGCGTCCGCGCGTGCCCGTCCCTAGGAGAATCGCCAGGAGCTCTTGCGCCGTCAACGCGGCCGGGCCCCTGAGCCAGAAACGCTCGCGGGGGCGGTCGAGTTCGGGGTGCTCGGCGAGGCGCAAGGTCATGCAGACAACGTAGGTGGCCGGCCCAAGTAGGCCGTACCGGAACTATGCGCAGGTGCTACAAATCGCGTCCTTCAGACCGTCGCCCCGTGGCACTTCTTGAACTTCTTGCCGCTGCCACAGGGACACGGGTCGTTGCGACCAACGCCGGCATACGGGTTGTTGGCCGCGACGGGAACCCCGGGCGGCACCGAGGGCGGCCGCGGGCCGGTTGCCGTGGAATCGGCGATGAGCCCGTCCGCCGCCGGCTTACTCGCCACCATCTTCGCGGGTTTCGGTGCCGGCGTGCCTCCCAGCGGTCCGGTCATCGTCCTCCCGGCGGGTGGCGGCGGCCCCACCTGCACCTGCAGCTTGAGCCACCGCTCGGCGAGCGTGGTCTCGAGGTCGTGCATCAGTCCCTTGAACATCTCGAACGCTTCCGACTTGTACTCGATCAGCGGGTCCTTCTGCCCCCAGGCGCGGTACTGGATCGCGGCCCGCAGCTGGTCCAAGTCGTAGAGATGGTCCTTCCACTTCTCGTCGATCACCCCGAGGGTCGTCTGGGCGAGCGCCTGCTCGGCGAGCCGCGTCACGCCGACGAGCTTGGTCTCGAGGTCCTTCATGTACTCGATCTTCGCCCGGAACGCCTCGCGGGCCGCCTCCTGCGCCGCGCGCACCAGGTCGTCGACGTGACGGATCTTGGCGGGATCGGTGATGCCGGGGATGGACAGCAGGAAGCGTTGCAGGAACTCGGTCTCGATCAAGGCGCGGTCCCACTCGACCGGGTCCTTGTACGCGGTCGTGGCCTCCCCCGCGAGGCGCGCGACGGCGCTCTCCACCATGTGCAGCGCTTCGGCCTTGAGCTCCTCCCCGCCCTCGAGGGCGAACAGCCGCAGGGAGTAGATCACTTCGCGCTGCTGGTTCATCACGTCGTCGTACTCGAGCAGGCGCTTGCGGGCCTGGAAGTTCTGGAGCTCGACGCGCTTCTGGGCCTGCCCGATGGCGCCCGTCACCCAGGGGTGGGTGATGACCTCGCTCTCCTCGACGAGGGTGCCCGTGCGGCCGCAGTGCTGACACTTCGCCGTCTGCTTGTCCTGCTGCTCGCCGCAGGCGGTGCAGCGGAACGACGTGGCGCCGGTCTTGTCCATCCAGCGCGCAATGCGGTCCGAGCCGAACAGCCGCATCAAGTCGTCTTCCAGCGAGAGAAAGAAGATGCTCTGCCCCGGATCGCCCTGACGACCGGAGCGGCCGCGCAGCTGGCGATCGATGCGGCGCGCCTCGTGGCGCTCGGTGCCGATGATGACGAGCCCGCACGGCGGGTCGTCGTCGCACTTGAGCTCCACGATCTGCGCGGGCGAGAGGTCCGCCCGCTCGGCGACCTGGCCGAACGCCGGCTCCCCACGCGCGCGGATGCCGCACACCTGGCACTTCTTGACCCCCGGGCCGAGCTTGATGTCGGTGCCGCGGCCGGCCATGTTGGTCGCGATCGTCACCGCGGCCGGCTGCCCGGCCTGCGCGACGATCTCGGCCTCACGCTCGTGGTACTTCGCGTTGAGCACCTCGTGCTTCAGGCCCCGCCGCTTCAGCATCCGGGACAGCGTCTCCGACACGTCGACGCTCACGGTGCCCACCAACACCGGCAACCCGCGCTTGTGCACGCGCTCGATCTCTTCGATGACCGCGGTGTACTTCTCGCGGCGCGTCTTGTACACGAGGTCGTGCTTGTCCACGCGCCGCACCGGGCGGTTCGTCGGGATCACGACGACCTCGAGCTTGTAGATCTGGTAGAACTCGGTCTCCTCGGTCTCGGCCGTCCCCGTCATGCCGGCGAGCTTCTCGTACATCCGGAAGTAGTTCTGGATGGTGATGGTCGCGAGAGTCTGCGTCTCCTCGCGCACCACCACGCTCTCCTTCGCCTCCACGGCCTGGTGCAGGCCGTCGGACCAGCGCCGCCCGGGCATGAGGCGGCCCGTGAATTCGTCCACGATGAAGACCTGCCCCTCCTGGACGACGTAGTCCACGTCCTTCTCGTAGAGCACGTGGGCCTGGAGCAGCTTGTGGATGATGTGGAGGATCTCGTTCTTCTGGGCGTACTCGGTCTCGACCGTGCGGCGCCGCTCGACCTTCTCCCGGGCCGACAGCTGGTCGTCGTGCTCGATGTCGTGGACGGCCTGGGAGATGTCCGGGACGACGAACAGGGTGGGGTCCTGCGGCGACATGGTCTCGATGCCGCGGTCGGTCAGGTGCACCGAGTGCCCGCGCTCGTCGAGCACGAAGTAGAGGTCCTCCTCGATATTGCGCATCTTCTGGTCGCGCGCGGGGAGCTTGCGGTCGGCGAGGTGGTCGAGCTCCACCCGCTGCACCAGCTGCTTGACGCCCGGCTCCTGCAGCAGCTTGAGGAGCTTCTTGTTCTTGGGCATGCCGAGCTGCGCCTGGTAAAGCAGCCGCGCCCCGTCGTACGCCGTCTTCTCCTCGGCGAGCAGCGGCTCGGCCTTGGCGAGGAGGTCGTTGACGACGGCGGTCTGCCGGCGCACGAGCTGAATCACCTGGGCGTTGTAGAGCGCGTACTTCTCGTCGGACTCGGCGCCCACGGCCCCGGAGATGATGAGCGGGGTTCGCGCCTCGTCGATCAGGATCGAGTCCACCTCGTCGATGATCGCGAAGTAGTGCCCCCGCTGCACCCGCTCGTCGGGCGAGCGCACCATGTTGTCGCGCAGATAGTCGAACCCGAACTCGTTGTTGGTCCCGTACGTAAGGTCGCAGAGGTAGGCGGCACGGCGCTCCGGCGAGGCAGGCTGCGTGTCGTCGATGCACCCCACGGTGAGGCCGAGCCACTTGAAGAGGTGGCCCATCCACTGCGAGTCGCGCCGGGCGAGGTAGTTGTTGACGGTGACGAGGTGCGCGCCGCGGCCCGCCAGCGCGTTCAGGTACAGGGGCAGCGTCGCCACGAGGGTCTTGCCCTCGCCCGTCGCCATCTCCGCGATCTTCCCCTGGTGCAGCACGATGCCGCCGATGAGCTGCACGTCGTAGGGCACCATGTCCCAGGTGAGGGCGTGCCCCGTGACCTCGACCGAGCTCCCCAGGAGCCGCCGGGACGCTTCCCGGACGGTGGCGTACGCTTCGGGGAGCAACGCGTCCAGCGCCGCGCGGAGGGCGCGGGCGTAGTCCCGCTCGGCTCGTCCGAGCTGGTCGGCGAGGAGCGCGCGCTCATTGGGGTCGGGGCAGTCGTGCTTGGCGCGCTTGAGCCGCTCCACCTCGGCGGCCAGCGCACCGGTGCCCTCGGCGATCTGTTGCCGGAATTTCACGGCCTGCGTCTGGAGCTGCGCCTCCGAGTAGTCTTTGTAGGACTCCTCGTGGCGATGGATAGCTTCGACGATCGGGCGGATGCGCTTCAGCTCCCGCTTGAAGCGCGTCCCGAACACCTTCGTGAACAGGCTCATTCTTCCCCTATCGATACAGCCCGTGCGCCGCGACATACTCCCGCACGGCGTCGGGCACGAGATAGCGAATCGACCGCCCCGCGCGCACCCGCTCCCGCACCAGCGTGGCGGAAATGTCCACGGCGGGAACCTCGATGACGCGCGCGATCAGCCGGTGCCGGCGCACTACGGCGCCGGGCCGGGCGAAGACCACGATGTCCGCGAGCGTGGGAAGAGACTCCACTTCGTACCACTGCGGCAGATCCGCGGCGGCGTCCGCCCCTAACAACAACGTAAACCGGTTCCCGCCCTCCCGGGCCGCGAGGGCGCGCAGGGTCAGCACCGTGTACGACGGGGCCGGCAGGCCGAGCTCGATGCGCTCGACGGCGAATCGCGGGTTGCCGGCGACGGCGAGGTCCAGCATTTCGGCGCGCTGCTCGGGGCTGGCCACGTGCGCCTCCCGCTTGAACGGCTGCTCGCGCGCCGGCATCAGCCGCACCCGCATCGCGAGCGCCTCGGCCGCCGCTTCCGCGGCGACCAGGTGCCCCAGATGCACCGGGTCGAACGTCCCCCCGAACAGGGTGTCCATCGCGGCTATCGCGCGGCGGTACTGGAGTCGGCGGGGCAGCTTTTCGCCCGCGCCGCGGCCTGCGGATAAAAGCGCTGCAGGTGCGCGCACGTCTCCCGCAGCTCGTCCTTGTAGTCGATGGCCTTGTAGGTGTCGGCGAGCCGCAGCAATGCATCGCCCGCGCGCTCGGACTCGGGGTAGGTGGCGATCACGTGCTTGAAGTAAATGACACCGGAATCCCAGGCCCGACGCCGGAAGTAGAAGAGCCCGTTCCTGTAGGCCTTGTCGGCGAATCCGTCCCGCAGCTGACGCACGTGCAGCTGGGCGCGGGCTGCGGCGGGGCTCCCCGGGTAGCGCCCGGCGAGCTCCTGGTAGATGGCAAGGGCCGCCTCACCGTAGGACGGGTCGAGCTCCGGTCGATGCCACAGCCGCAGGTTGGCGTCGCCGGCCCGCAGCAGCGCCAGCGGGGCGTAGGCGCTCGCCGGGTACTGATCGGCAGTCTGCCGGAACTCGTGAGCGGCGAGGACGAAATCGCCCGTCTGGAAGTAGCACTCGCCGATGTCGTAATGCACTTCGGACACCGCCGAGTCGTCGGGCGGCAGCTCGAAGGTGAGGCGCTGGAGCGCCTGCAGGGCCTTCGTGAACGAGCCGCGGTGGAACTGGTGGCGCGCCTCGGCGAGCAGCACCTGCGGATCCCGGGCGGGCCGCGGCGCCACCGGGCTCGCCCGGTGGTGACACGCGGCCACGCCAGCCACGGCGAGTCCCACCCAGCAGCGGCGGATCGGGCTCACGATGGATTGACCCGCCCGGCCGTGTCGGCCTTGCCGAGGGTGTTGAGTTTTTCGCGCGCCTTCACGGTGATGGAGTCCCCTGGCGTCCCGCCGACGAGCGCCTGCTGATAGTGATCGATCGCCGCGGGGACGTCACCCTGGGCGAGCGCCACGTCGCCGAGGCCGAGGTGCCCACCCCGCGCCACATCCGCATCGGACCCCGGCGCGGTCGCCATGCGGAACCAGTTCTCGGCATCGGCGGGATGCCCGGCGGCCAGCGCCTGCTGGCCCTGGACGAGTGCGCACTGGCCGACGCCGGCGCGCGCCTGATCCACCACGCTCGCGACGCGCTGCCGCCGCAGCACGCCCTCGAACACCGCGACCGCCGTCCCGCAGTCCCCCGCCCGCAAGGCCGTGATCCCGTAGAGGTACAGCAGCGAGTCGGCGCTGCGCCCATCGCCCGCGGCGGCGATCGCGACGGGAAGGAACGCCAGCGCCGCGGCGGTGTCGCCGCGATTCACCGCGTCGAGCGCGACGAGCCGGGCGTAGCGGCCGAGCGGGCGGTTGGGCGCCACCTCGCGCAGGGCGGTCAGTGCGGCCGTGAGCGCGAGGCGGTCGTCGCCGTCGAGCGCGGCCCGGACGACGCGCTCGAGGCCGTCGGCCGCCTCGTCGGCGCGCGAGCGGTCGGCGGCGGCGAGCTCCCGGTATTCGGCAGCGGCGAGCTCGTAATCACCCAGCTTCAGCGCCGCCGCAGCCGCCTTTTCGTGCAGGCTCGCGCTGCCGCCGTTGGCCCGCAGGCCGAGGCGGTACTCCGCGAGCGCATCGGGGTAGGCGCCCGCGGCGTAGTTGCGATCGCCCAACTCCTCGTGGTCCGCGGCGCTGCGGGTACAGGCGAGCGCGAGGGCGAGGAGGGTCAGCGCGGCGCTTCTCACGCCCTCTTGCGGCGGGCGACGCGCGCCGGCTTGGGCGCCGGCTCCGCCGCCGAGTCGCTGCGCTTGAGCATCGCGAGGTATGCTTCCACTCGTGGGTCCTCCGGCCGGCGTTCGCGGCATTCCTCCCAAACCGTGCGCGCCGCCAGCCCGTCGCCGGCGAGGTAGCACGCGAGCCCCAACATCGCCGCGGCGTCCGTGAAATGCGGACGCTGGCGCACGATCGTCTCGAATTCCTCGCGCGCATCGAGCACCCGGCCCGCTTCGAGCAGGAGCCGGCCGAGTTTATACCGCAGATCGTGGAACGCGGGTCCCAGACTCAGGGCCGCCTGATACTCCTCGATCGCCTCGACCATGCCGCCGGCCTCGTAATAGGCCTCGCCCAACGCGGCGTGCTGGTTGGCCAGCTTGGCCGCGACGTGGGCCGGGAACCCCTGGCGCGCTTCCCCGCCGACGCTCCCCGCGCGGCTCAAGCACGCGATCGCTTCGTCCTCCCGGCCCAGCTCGTTCAGCACCAGAGCGCGGTGGATCAGGGCCTCCACGTAATTGGGGTTGAGGCCGAGCGCCCGGTCGAACTGCGAGAGCGCCTTGTCCGGCTGCCCCGCGAGGGAATACGACAGGCCCAGCAGGTGGTGCGCGTCGGCGAACGCCCGGCCACTGGCGACCACGTCCTCGAGCAGGTGGATCGCGCCGTAATAGTCCTGCAGCTGGAAGCGCTCCCGCGCGTGACCGACCTGGTGCTCAGGACTGACGTCCATGGGTCTCCTCGTACCAACGGGCGAAGCGGCGGATCCCGTCCTCGATCCCCACCTGCGGGCGGTAGCCCAAGTCGCGCTCGGCGCGGCGCAGATCCGCGGCCGTGACCGGCACGTCGCCCGGTTGGTCGGGCCGCCGCTCGATGCGCAGCTCGCGCCCCAGGGCCTCGGCGATGAGCTGCAGCAGGCGGTCGAGTCGCACCCGCGCGCCACCACCGATGTTGAACGCGGTGCACGTCGGGGCGCGCGGGTGCGCCACCCAGTCCAGCGCCGCGACCGTGCCCGCCACCGCATCCGTAATATAGGTGTAGTCGCGCTCGCTCGATCCGTCCCCGTGCATCGCGACCGCGTGCCCCCGGGCGATGCCGGCGGTGAAGCGGTGGATCGCGAGATCGGGGCGCTGGCGCGGCCCGTACACCGTGAAGTATCGCAGGCAGGCGATCCGCATCCCGTACAGATGCGCGAACGCGTGCGCCACCAGCTCCGCGGCGCGTTTGCTCGCCGCGTACGGGGAGATCGGCGTCACCGCCGCCGCGTCCTCGGCAAAGGGCGCCGGCGTCGTTGCCCCGTACACCGACGAGGAGGAGGCGACCACGACGGCCGCAATCCCGGCCCGCCGGGCCGCGTCCAGCACGCGCGCCGTGCCGGTGACATTCGCCTCCAGATAGGCGGCGGGATCCTCGAGCGAGGGCCGGACGCCCGGTTTCGCCGCGAGGTGCAGCACCGCGCCGACCCCGTCCAGGGGCGGGGCGACCCGCGCAACGTCGGCTTCGACCAGGCGGAAACGCGGGCCCGCCCGCAACTCCGCCAGGTTCGCTTCCTTCACCGCACGAGGATAAAACGGGTCGAAATTGTCCACGCCGACGACCTCGTCGCCCCGGGCCACGAGGGCTTCGCACACATGGGACCCGATGAACCCGGCGGCGCCGGTGACGAGGACCCCTCCCCGCCCGCTCATCCTCCCACGAGGTCGCGGAAGTAGGCGATGGTCCGGCGCAGCCCCTCCTCGAGCGGCACCTGCGGCTCCCACCCCAACAGCCGCTTGGCCCGCGTAATGTCGGGCTGGCGCACCTTGGGGTCGTCCACCGGGAGCGGCCGCTCGACGATCGGGCTGCGCCTTCCAGTGAGCGCGAGCACGCGGTCGGCAAGCTGGCGCACGGTGAATTCGCGCGGGTTCCCGATGTTGGTGGGGTCCGCGTCGCCGCGCTCGAACAGCCGGACGATCCCCTCGATCAGGTCGTCGACGTAGCAGAACGAGCGGGTCTGCGAGCCATCGCCGTAGACGGTGAGCGGCTCGCCCTTCAGCGCCTGGACGATGAAGTTCGACACCACGCGCCCGTCCCGTGGCCGCATCCGCGGGCCGTAGGTGTTGAAGATCCGCACGATCCGCGTGTCCAGCCGGTGATAGCGGTGGTAGGCCATCGTCATCGCTTCGGCGAAGCGCTTCGCCTCGTCGTACACGCCGCGCGGACCCACCGGGTTCACGTTGCCCCAGTAGCTCTCCGGCTGCGGGTGGACGAGCGGGTCGCCGTACACCTCGGACGTCGAGGCGAGCAGGAAGCGCGCGCCTTTTGCCTTGGCGAGTCCCAGGGCGTTGTGCGTGCCCAGCGCGCCCACCTTCAGTGTGGGGATCGGATACTCGAGGTAGTCGATCGGGCTCGCCGGACTGGCGAAGTGCAGGATGCCGTCCACGGGACCGGGGACGTCGATGAACGTGCTGACGTCGTGGCGGACGAACTGCAGGCCGCGGTGGTGCTCGAGGTGGGCGAGGTTGGCGGGCGCTCCCGTGATCAGGTTGTCCATGCCGACCACGGTGTGCCCGAGCGCGAGCAGCCGGTCGCAGAGGTGACTGCCGAGGAACCCGGCCGCGCCGGTTACGAGGAGGCGCATGCCAGCCGGCGGCCGATACTGTCGTAGGTGAAGCCGAGCTTGGCGAGACGGTCGGGCTCGAAGAGGTTGCGCCCGTCCACGATCAGCGGCCGGCGCAGCAGCTGCCGGATGCGGGCGAAGTCGGGGTTGCGGTACTCCAGCCACTCGGTCACGATCGCCAACGCGTCGGCGCCGGCGAGCGCGTCGTAGGCGTGCTCCGCGTAGGTGACGCGGTCGCCCAACACGCGACGCGCCGTGGCGAGCGCCGCGGGATCGTGCACCCGCACCGTCGCGCCCTCCTGCAACAGCAACTCCACGAGCACCAGCGCCGGGCTCTCGCGGACGTCGTCAGTCTCGGCCTTGAACGCGAGGCCCCAAACGGCAACCGCCCGACCGCGCAGCGCGCCGTCGAAGTGCCGCCGCAGCTTTTCGAACAGCACCCGCTTCTGGCGTTCGTTCGCCGACTGCACGGCCACGAGAATGTCGAGCGGCACCTGGTGGGCGGCGCCCGAGCGGACCAGCGCCTGGACGTCCTTGGGAAAACAGGAGCCCCCGTAGCCGGGCCCCGGGAACAGGAACGCCGAGCCGATGCGTCGGTCGCTGCCGATGCCGCGCCGCACCTGCGTGACGTCGGCGCCCACCGCTTCGCACAGTCGCGCAATCTGGTTCATGAACGAGATACGCGTCGCCAGCATCGCGTTAGCCGCGTACTTGGTCATTTCGGCCGACGCCAGGTCCATGAAGATCAGCGGATTCCCGGTGCGCACGAACGGGGCGTACAACTCCTCAAGCGTCCGGGCCGCCTCGTCAGAGTCGACGCCCACCACGACGCGATCCGGCTTCATGAAGTCCTCGACCGCGGCGCCTTCCTTCAGAAATTCCGGGTTGGAGCAGACGTGGAACGGCGTTTTGGTGTGCCGGGCGATCTCGGCCCGCACCCGCTCGGCGGTGCCGACGGGGACGGTGCTCTTGGTGATGACGATCTTGGGCGCGTTCATGCGGCGCCCGATCGTCCCCGCCACGTCGAGCACGTGCTGGAGGTCCGCGGACCCATCCTCGTCGGGCGGCGTGCCGACGGCGATGAATACGATCTCGGAGCGCTCCACCGCCTGACCCACATCGGTCGTGAAGCCGAGGCGACCCTCGCGGAGGTTGTGGAGGACGAGGGGCTCGAGGGCGGGCTCGTAGATCGGCAGCTTTCCCTGAGTCAGCCCCGCGATCTTCCCCGTGTCCACGTCGGCGCACAGCACGTCGTTGCCCGTCTCGGCGAGACAAGCGCCGAGGACGAGCCCGACGTAACCCGTCCCGACAACGGCAACCTTCACCGCTCCGCCTCCGGCCGGCGGGGCAGCACGTGGCGGGTGTCCACGATCAGGGCGGCTTCCCGGGCGACGAGCGCGTAGTCGATCGCCGAGTGGTCGGTCACGATGATGACGCAATCGGCGCGCCGCAGCGTCTCCGCCGTGAGCGGCAGCGACACGAGCTCGACGCCGTCTTCCCGGAAACGCGGGACGTGCGGGTCGTGGTAGTCGACGTCGGCGCCGCGCTGCTGCAGCAGCCGGATCACGTCGAGCGCGGGACTCTCGCGAATGTCCTCGATGTCCTTCTTATACGCCACGCCCAGCACGAGCACCCGGCTGCCGCGAACGGCCTTGCCGCGCTCGTTGAGCCCGTCCACGACGCGCCCCACCCAGTACTCGGGCATCTCGGCGTTGATCTCGCCGGCCAGCTCGATGAAGCGAGTGCGATAGTTGAGCGTCCGCATCTTCCACGCGAGATAATGCGGATCGAGCGGGATGCAGTGCCCCCCGACGCCGGGGCCGGGAGTGAACTTCATGAAGCCGAACGGCTTCGTGGCCGCCGCGTCGATGACCTCCCACACATCCACGCCGAGTTTATCGCACACGATCGCCATCTCGTTGACGAGCCCGATGTTGACGCTGCGGAACGTGTTCTCCAGGATCTTCACGAGCTCGGCCGCCTCGGTCGAGGAGACGGGCACGAGCGTTTCGATCGCCGGCTGATACAGCGCCGTCGCGACCCGCAAGCACGCCGGCGTGATGCCACCCAGCACCTTCGGCGTGTTCCGCGTGTTCCACCGGGAGTTGCCCGGGTCCACCCGCTCGGGGGAGAAGGCGAGGAAGAAGTCCTCACCCACCTTGAGCCCGGTGCGCTCGAACGCCGGGAGCAGCAGCTCGCGGGTCGTACCGGGATAGGTGGTGGACTCCAGGACGACCAGCTGGCCGCGCCGCAGGCTCTTCTTCACGGATTCGGTCGCCGCCAGCACGTAGCTGACGTCGGGATCCTTGGTCTTGGACAACGGTGTGGGCACGCAGATGGAGATGGCATCGGGCTCTTTGAGTCGCGCCAGATCCGTCGTGGCGGAGAGCTTCCCGGCCTTGACCGCCTCCGCCACCGCCCGGGACGGCACGTCCTGCACGTGCGATGTCCCGGCGTTCACCCCGTCCACCACCCGCGCGCTCAAGTCGAAGCCGAGCACCGTGTAGCCGGCGCGGACCAGCTCCATGGCCAGGGGCAGCCCCACGTAGCCGAGCCCCACGACACCGAAGCGTGCCGTGCGGTCGCGGGCCTTGGCGAGCAGCGCGTCGGCGCTGGAACTCGCGGGGGAGGCGCGGCTCACAGGGTCACCGGGGCGCCGCCGCCCGCCAGCGAGCGCGACGCCGCCTCGAGCACGCGCACGACGCGCACGCCGTCGGCGGGACCGATGCGCGGCGCTTCCGCTCCCCGCGCCACGCGGACGAAGTGGCCGAGCTCGGCGGCGAGCGGTTCGACGCTCGCGATCTTGGGAATGAAAATGTCCCCTTCGCGAACCGTCAGGGCCTCACCGTACGAGGCGTACTCGGGCGGGCGCTCCACGCCCTTGTCGTAGATCCGCAGCTTTTCGCGCGGCTCCATGTCGTCGAACACCACCATTTTCTTCGACCCCACCACGGTCAGCTTGCGGACCTTGTGCGGATCCAGCCACGAGAGCTGCACGTGGGCCAGCACCCCACTCTGGAACTCCATCGTCAGGAACACCACGTCTTCGACCTTGGGCTGGAGATAGCAGTGCCCCTGCGCCGCGACCCGCACCGGCGTTTCGTCCAGGAGGAAGAGGGCGACTGAGACGTCGTGCGGCCCGAAGCTCCACAGCGCGTTCTCATCCTGCCGCACCTGGCCGAGGTTCAGCCGCAGGCCATAGAGATAGAAGAGCTGCCCCAGCTGCCCCCCCGCCACCAGCGCTCGCAGCTGCTCGACCGCCGGATGAAAGAGCAGCAAGTGCCCCGGCAGGACCGGGACCTTGCGCGTCGCCGCCGCCTTGGCGACCGCCTCGGCATCCCGCGTCGTCAGCGCGAAGGGCTTCTCGACGAGGCACGGCTTCCCCGCCTCAATGCAGCGCCGCGCGAGGTCGGCATGCGTCCCTGCGGGCGCGGCGATGATGACGGCATCCACATTGCCGAGCAGCTCGTTCAGGTCGGCGGTGACCAGCGCGGCCGGATACTGCCGGGCGAGCCGCTGCCGCGTCGGCTCGCTCGTATCGCAGACGGCCGCGAGCTCGGCGTCCGCCAACCCCGCCGCGGTGCGAACGTGGTTGCGGCCCCACGCCCCGGCGCCGACCACGCCGAGCCGCAGCCGGCTCACCGGTAGAACTCGCGGACCGCGCCGACCACCGTGTCCAGCTGCTCGCGCGTCAGCTCCGGGAAGATCGGCAGCGACAGGACCTCGCGCGCGGCGCGCTCGCTCACCGGCAGGCGTCCTTCCTTATATCCCAGGGCAGCGAAGCACTCCTGGCGGTGGAGCGGGATCGGGTAGTAGACCGCGCAGCCGATGCCCTTCGCCTTGAGGTGCGCCAGCAGCTCGTCCCGCCGCTCGGCCCGCAGGGTGTACTGATGGAAGATGTGCTCGTTGGCGCGCTCCACGACCGGCGTCGTTACCCCCCGCAGCCCGGCGAAGGCCTTGGAGTAGTAGGCCGCGTGCTCGCGGCGCTTCCCGGACCAGGCGGCGAGGTGGGGGAGCTTCGCCAGGAGCACGGCCGCCTGCAGCGTGTCGAGCCGGGAGTTCGTCCCGATCTCCTCGTGGTGGTACTGCTTGGCCCCGCCGTGCAGGCGCAGCCGGCGCAGCCGCTCGGCCACCGCGTCGTCGGAGGTGACTATCATGCCGGCGTCTCCCCAGGCCCCCAGGTTCTTACTGGGGAAGAAAGAATAGGCGGTGACCCACCCGAGCTCGCCCGCCACACGCCATTCGCCGTCGATCGAGCGCCGCGCCCCGATCGCCTGGCAGGCATCCTCGATCACCCTGAGCCCGTGCCGTCGGGCGATCGCCAGCAGGCGCTCCAGGTTCGCCATCTGGCCGAAGAGGTGCACCGGCACGATGGCGCGAGTGCGCGGCGTGATCGCGGCCTCGACCTTCTCCGGGTCGATATTGAAGGTGTCCGCCTCGATATCCACGAAGACGGGAGTGCCGCCCGCATTGTGAATCGCCCCCGCGGTCGCGAAGAAGGTGAACGAGCTGGTGATGACCTCGTCCCCCGGCTTGAGGTTCAGCGCCTTGAGTGGGAGCAGGAGGGCATCGGTGCCGCTGGCGCAGCCCACGCCGTGCCGGGCGTGCGACAGCTGCGCCACCGCGGTTTCGAGCTGCGGGACGGCCGGGCCCATGATGAATTGCTGGGATTCGACGACGCGCTGCAGCGCCGACCAGACCTCGTCCTTGATCGTCCGGTACTGGGCGACGAGGTCCAGCAGCGGGACGTTCACGGCCGCGCGCGCGGTGGCTCGGTCATGCGCAAGGCACCCTCCGCTTCGGCGTAGCGGGCGCCGCACGCGGGGCAGGCGGCCTGGCCCTTGGCGGACTGCAACCGCTCCCCGCACTGGCACATCCATCCGATGCGCCGCGCCGGGACGCCGACCATCAGAGCGTACGGCGGCACGTCGGAGGTGACGACCGCGCCGGCGCCAATGAAGGCGTACTCGCCGAGCGTCACTCCGCACACGACGGTGGCGTTGGCCCCGATCGAGGCGCCGCGCTTCACCAGCGTCTTGCGGTACTCGTGCTTGCGGGGGACGTGGCTGCGCGGGTTCATCACGTTGGTGAACACGCACGATGGACCGCAGAAGACGTCGTCCTCGAGCTCGACGCCCTCGTAGACCGACACGTTATTCTGGATCTTGACGTTGTTGCCGATCCGCGTCTTGGGCATGACCACCACGTTCTGGCCGAGGTTGCAGCGCTCGCCGATCACCGCGCCGGGCATGATGTGGCTGAAGTGCCAGATCTTCGTGCCCCGTCCCACGACGGCGCCGTCGTCGACGAAGCTCGACGGGTGCACGAAGACATCGGCCATCAGCCGATCACTTTCACTTCAGTGGCCAGCTCCACCCCCGCCTTCTTGGCGACCGTCTTGCGCACGTGCTCGATGAGCTTGAGCACGTCGGCGGCCGTCGCGGTGCCGAGATTGACGAAGTAGTTCGCGTGCATGGTCGACACCTGGGCGCCGCCGATCTGGTGTCCCTTGAGCCCGCACTCCTCGATCAGCATGCCCGCCGTCTTGGGCCCGCCAGGGTTGCGGAACACCGAGCCGCAGCACGGTTGATCGAACGGCGTCCCGGCCTTGCGCCAGCGCAGCAGGCGGCCCTGCAGCTCCTTAAGCTTCGCCGGGCTCTCCTCGCCGAGCCCGAGCTTCGCCTCGAGGATGACCTGGTCGTCGAGGTTACTGGACCGGTACTTGAAGACGATCTGGCGCCGGGCGAGCTGCTTCACTTTCCCCTTCGGGTCCATTACCGTCACCTCGGTGATGACCTCGGCGAACTCCGCGCCGTGGCAGCCGGCGTTCATGTAAATGCCGCCCCCGATGGTCCCGGGGATACCGATGAACCGCTCCACGCCGGTGAAGCCGAGCTCCGCGGTGCGGCGGGCGAGCAGCGGCGTCGGCAGGCCGGCGCCGACGATGGCAGTCGCGCCCTTCATTTCGAAGCGGTCGAGGCCCTTGCCCATCCGGACCACGAGCCCGGGGAACCCGCTGTCCCGCACGAGCACGTTGGACCCGAGGCCCAGCACCACCCAGGGGAGCCCGCGCTCCTGCGCCATCTCGAGGCCGCGCGCGACGTCCTCGGGGCTGGCCGCGGTGAGCAGGTAGCGCGCCGGGCCGCCGATGCGGTACGTGGTGTACCGCGCCAACGGCTCGTTCTCCAGCAGCTTGCCCTGGAACTTGGGCTTGGGCGGCTGGGGCGGAGCGGCCGGGGGTTTTACGCCCGGACGGGCCGGGCGTCCCGGCTTGCCGTTCCCGGGCTTGCCGCCGCGGGCTCCGGCTTTCCGACGATCGTCTTTTCGTGCCATTCTTGGAGACTCCTCACGCTGCCGGTCCGGCTGCGGAGCGCGATGATCGCGTCACACGCAGCGCTCGCGGCGGACATCGTCGTGGTGTACGGCACCCGGTGCACCAGCGCGGCGCGCCGGATAGCGTAGTCGTCCTGCTGCGTGAACTTCCCGAGCGGCGTGTTGATCAGCAGGTGAACGTCGCCCGAGACGATCAGATCGATCGCGTTGGGGCGGCCCTCGTGCACCTTCAACACCCGCTCGGCCGGGACTCCCCGGGCGCGCAGGTACCGCTGTGTCCCCTCGGTCGCCAGAATCCGAAACCCCATCTCGTGAAAGCGCCGCACGATCGGCACCACCGTCGGCTTGTCGGAGTCGTTCACCGTGACGAAGATGGTGCCCGACAGCGGCAGGCTTCCGTCGGCCGCGATTTGCGCCTTGGCGAACGCCATCCCGAAACTCTCGGCGATCCCCATGACCTCGCCCGTCGAGCGCATCTCCGGGCCCAAAACGGTATCTACGCCGGGCAGTTTGGTGAAGGGGAAGACCGCTTCCTTGCAGGCGACCCCCGGTACAGGGAGCTCGTCCGGCACCCCCAGCTCGTCCAGGGTTTTCCCCGCCATCACGGCCGCGGCGAGCTTGGCCAGGGGAGCGCCGGTGGCCTTGCTGACGAACGGCACGGTTCGTGAGGCCCGGGGGTTCACTTCCAGGACGTAGACCACGCCGGCCTTGATCGCGTACTGGACGTTGAGGAGCCCGACGACCCCCAGGGCCTGGGCGAAGGCGGTGGTGGAGCGGCGCATCTCGGCGACCTGGCGGTCCCCGATCAGGTACGGGGGCAGGACACAGGCCGAGTCCCCCGAATGAACGCCGGCGTCCTCGATATGCTGCATCACCCCGCCCACGACGCAGCGGCGGCCATCGGCAATGGCGTCGACATCGGCCTCGAAGGCGTCCTCGAGGAAGTGATCGATGAGCACCGGGTGCTCGGGGGCGACGCGCGCGGCCTTCTCGAAAAACTCCTGCAGCGACGCCTCGTCGTACACGATCTCCATCGCGCGGCCGCCGAGCACGTAGGAGGGCCGCACCAGCACCGGGTAGCCGATGCGCTTGGCGACCACGCCGGCCTCGGCGACGGAGCGAGCCGTGCCGTTGGGCGTCTGGGTGACGCCGAGCCGGTCGGCGAGCTCCTCGAAGCGCTTGCGGTCCTCCGCCGTGTCGATGGCGTCGGGAGACGTGCCGAGGATCGGGATGCCGGCGGCCTCGAGGGCTTTGGTGAGCTGCAGGGGGGTCTGACCGCCGAGCTGCACGACGACGCCGCGCGGCTGTTCGAGGCGCACGATCTCCAGCACGTCCTCGAAGGTGAGAGGCTCGAAGTACAGTTTGTCGGAGATGTCGAAGTCGGTCGAGACGGTCTCGGGGTTCGAATTGATCATGATCGTCTTGAACCCGAGGTCGCGGAACGCGAGGCCGGCGCGCACGCAGCAGTAGTCGAACTCGACGCCCTGCCCGATGCGGTTGGGCCCGCTCCCCAAGATCACGATCCCCTGCGCGCCGAACGGCTGGGACTCGTTTTCCTCGTCGTAGGAGGAGTAGAGGTACGGGGTCGCGGACGGGAATTCGCCGGCGCAGGTGTCCACCGTCTTGTAGGCGGGATGGACCCCGAGCCGCCAGCGGCGCTCGCGGAACTCGGCCTCGGTGCAGCCCCGCAGCGCCGCGAGCTGGCGGTCGCTGAACCCCATGCGCTTCATGCGGCGCACCTCAACGGCGTCCGGCGTGGCGAGATCAGCGAACCAGCGCTCGGCGTCCAGCAGGTCCTGCAGCTGATACAGGAACCAGGGGTCGATCCCCGTCGCCTCGTGGATCTCGTCCACCGTCACCCCGGCGAGCAGGGCACGGCGGATCTGGAAGACGCGCTCGGGGGTCGGCGTCCGCAGCGCGACCTTCAAGTCCGCGGGCGCGTCACTCGACACCCGGTCGTCCCCGCTCACCCACCCCGCGCGGCCGGTCTCGAGCGCGCGCAGGCCCTTCTGGAACGCCTCCTTGAAGGTGCGGCCGATCGCCATCGCCTCGCCGACCGATTTCATCTGCGTGGTGAGGCGGAAGTCGGCCCGCGGGAATTTCTCGAAGGCGAACCGCGGCACCTTGACCACCACGTAGTCGAGCACCGGCTCGAAGGAGGCGGGCGTAGTGCGGGTGATGTCGTTGGGCAGCTCGTCGAGCGTGAATCCCACGGCGAGCTTGGTGCCGATGCGGGCGATCGGGAAGCCGGTGGCCTTGGAGGCAAGGGCGGACGAGCGCGACACCCGCGGGTTCATCTCGATCACCAGCATCTCGCCGTCGGCCGGGCTCACCGCGAACTGGATGTTGCAGCCGCCGGCGGCGACGCCGATCTCGCGGATGATCGCGATGGCCGCGTCGCGCATGCGCTGGTATTCGCGGTCGGTGAGCGTCATCGCCGGGGCCACGGTGATCGAGTCCCCGGTGTGGACCCCCATGGGATCGAGGTTCTCGATCGAGCAGACGATCACGACGTTGTCGCGCCCGTCGCGCATCACCTCGAGCTCGAACTCCTTCCAGCCCAGCACGCCGCGCTCGATCAGCGTGGTGTGCACGGGCGAGAGCTCCAGCGCCCGCCCGACCAGCTCCTCGAACTCCTCGCGGTTGTACGCGATGCCGCCGCCGGTTCCACCCAGCGTGAAGGAGGGGCGGATCACCGCCGGATAACCGACCTCGGCCACCGCCTCCAGACCCGCGTCGAGCGAAGCGACGGTGCGTCCCAGCGGGACGGCGAGCCCGATGCGGCGCATCGCGGCGGCGAACTCGGCGCGATCTTCGGCCATCTGGATGGCCCGGGCGCTCGCCCCGATGAGCTCGACGCCGAACTCCGCCAGCGTCCCGTCGCGCGCCAGCGCCGTCGCCACGTTCAGCGCCGTCTGCCCCCCCATCGTCGGCAGCAGGGCGTCGGGCCGCTCGCGCTCGATCACCTTGCGCACCCACTCGGGGGTGACCGGCTCGATGTAGGTGCGATCGGCGATCTCGGGGTCGGTCATGATGGTCGCCGGGTTCGAGTTCACCAGCACGACCTCGTACCCTTCTTCTTTCAACGCCTTGACCGCCTGCGTGCCCGAATAGTCGAACTCCGCCCCCTGCCCGATCACGATCGGGCCGGAGCCGATCAGCAGGATGCGGTGCAGGTCAGTCCGCTTGGGCATCGAGCACGTCCTTCAAGATCGCGTCCAGCGTGAAGCGCGGGGCCCAGCCGGTGGCGTGGCGCAGCTTGGCCCCATCGCCCACCAAGTGCGGAATGTCGGCCGGCCGCATCAGGTCCGGGTCCGCCTCGGGAATCGGCCGCACGCCGAGGAGCCCGGCCATGCGGAACAGCAGGTCTTCGAGGCTGATCCCATCCCCGCTGGCTACGTTGTAGATCTCGCCCGGTTGCCCTTTGGTGAGCAGCCGCGCGTACGCGTCGACCACGTCCTGCACGTGCAAGAACTCCCGCACGGGCTCCAGGTTCCCCACCTTCACGACCGGCGCGTCGATCCGGCGCGCGAACCGCAGCCGCTGCGCGAATGCCGGGACCACGAACCGCGCGTCCTGCCCGGGGCCCGTGTGGGCGAACGGCCGCGCCACGATGACCCGCAGCCCCGCCCGGCGCCAGGCTTCGAGGGCCGCCGTCTCCTCCCCGAGCTTGCTGGCCGCGTACGGCGAGCACGGCATCGGCAGATCGGTCTCCCGCCGCGGCCGTGCCTCCCCCCGGCCGTAGACCTCGGACGTGGACACGACCAGCACCAGGGGATCGGCGCGACCGCCGGCCTTGCCCACCGCCAGCTCGTGACACAACCGCACCGTACCGACCGCGTTCACCATCCACGCGGCCCCGGGGTCACGGAGCGCCTCCGGTCCCGAAGCCACGGCCGCGAGGTGCACGACGGCGTCGTACGGCCCCGCCGCGCACTGACGGATCGAATCGGGGTCGAGGAGCTCGAGCGGCAGCCACCGCACCGCGGCCCGCTCGGCGTCGGAGAGTCCGTCGTCCGGATGCGCCGCCGACATCGCCGGCCGCACCGCCGCGTACACCTCGCGCCCGTCCGCGAGCAGGCGGCGGACCAACCACCGGCCCACAAACCCGTCGGCGCCGGTCACGAGGACCCTCACTTCACGCGCTCCAGGTCAGCGTCCACCATCATCGTGACGAGCTCGGCGAAGGAGGTCGTCGGTCGCCAGCCGAGCTCCTGCCGGGCCTTCCCCGCGTCGGCCTGGAGGAGGTCCACCTCGGCGGGCCGCACGAAGGCGGGGTCGACCCGCACGTACTGTTTCCAGTCGAGCCCCGCGTGGCCGAACGCGATCTCGCACAGCTCCCGCACGGTATGCATCTCACCGGTGCCGATCACGTAGTCGACGGGGTCCGGCCGCTGCAGCATGCGCCACATCGCGTCCACGTAGTCGCCGGCGAAGCCCCAGTCGCGGCGCGCGTCGAGGTTGCCGAGACGCAGCTCAGTCGTGCGGCCGCGCACGATGCGCGCGACCCCGTGGGAGACCTTGCGCGTGACGAACTCCAGGCCGCGCCGCGGGGACTCATGGTTGAAGAGGATGCCGCACACCGCGTACAACCCGTAGGACTCGCGGTAGTTCACGGTGATCCAGTGGCCGTAGACCTTCGCCACCCCATAGGGCGAGCGCGGATAGAACGGCGTGCTCTCGCGCTGGGGCGTCTCGGTCGCCTTGCCGAACATCTCCGAGGAGCTCGCCTGGTAAAAGCGCGCCTCGGGGTGGGCGAGGCGGATCGCCTCGAGGAGCCGCACGACGCCCAGCGCCGTAAACTCGCCCGTCAGCACCGGCTGCGTCCACGAAGTGGGGACGAAGCTCTGCGCCGCGAGGTTGTAGACCTCGTGGGGCTTCGCATCCCGGACCACGGCTGTCAGCGAGTGTTGGTCGAGCAGGTCCGCCGGCACGATGTGCAGGCGGTCGAGCAGGTGCCCGATGCGCTCGTAGGAATCATGGGAGGTGCGGCGCACGACGCCCACGACCTCGTAGCCCTTGGCGAGCAGCAGCTCCGCCAGGTACGAGCCGTCCTGCCCCGTCACGCCGGTGATCACGGCGGTGCGACGGGGTTGCCCGGCTTGGGGGGCCCCGTTACGTTTCGGGCCGCTGTGGTTTTTCCTGGCGCTCATTCTCGATCGGATCGTGGGTCATGGCGCGCGTTTGCGACGTGTGCGGCAAGGGTCCCGTGGCGGGCCACACCATCAGCCACGCGAATAACAAGACGAACCGCCGCTTCTACCCCAATCTGCAGCGGGTCCGAGCGCTCGTGGACGGCCGCACCCGCCACCTGCGGGTCTGCACCCAGTGCCTGAAGTCCAACCGGGTGACCAAAGCCGCCTGAAGAAAAAGGGGGACCCTTCGGGGTCCCCCTGGCTGTTTCGCCCCCCGCCGTCCCCTCACTCACTCAGCAGCTCGATCCGGGCCACCTCGGCGCCGTCCCCGACGCGGTGACCCAGTTTGATGATCCGCGTGTAGCCCCCCGGCCGCGCCGCGAAGCGCTTCCCCAGCTCGGCGAACAGCCGGTGCGTGACTTCCTTGTCCTTGAGGCTCCGCTCCACCACGCGCCGGGCGTGCAGATCGCCGCGACGCGCCAGCGTGATCAGCCGCTCGGCGAACGGACGCAGCTCCTTGGCCTTGGCCTCGGTCGTCACGATGCGGTCGTGGCGGAACAGGCTGGTCGCCATGTTGTTGAGCGTCGCTTTGCGGTGGCTGGAGGTCCTCGAGAGCTGCCGGGCCTTGGCGCGATGGCGCATCAGACCTCCTCGTCGTCGCCCGCGCCCGGCTGCGCCATCGGCGGCGTGCCCGGGTCGGCGACGCGCAGCTCGCCGTTCACGTCCTCGAACCGCATGCCGAAGTTGAGGCCTTCGCGTCGCAACAGCTCCGCGATCTCGGCGAGGGCCTTCTCGCCAACGTTCTTGACCTTGAGGAGGTCGTCCTCGCGGTACTGCACCAGGTCGGCCAGGGTGCGGATGTTCGAGTTCTTCAACGAGTTGACCGAGCGGACCGACAGGCCGACGTCGTCGATGGAGCGGTTCAGGAGGTCGCGAAGCTGGCCGGTCGCCGCGCCGCCGCCGTTGCCGGGGACCGTCTCGGGCGCCGCGATCATCGGCACCTTCCCGAAGTCCACGAAGAACCGGAAGTGCTCCTGCGCGAGGGCGGCGGCGTACGCCACGGCGTCCTCGGGAGAGATGGTGCCGTTGGTCTCGACCGACAGCGTCAGGCGGTCGTAGTCGGTGCGCTGCCCGACGCGCGTTTCCGCCACGGTGAAGTTGGCGCGGCGCACCGGATTGTAAATCGAGTCGATGCGCACCACGTCCACCGGCAGCGTCCGGTCCACCGGATGTTGCTCCGCTTCGACGTAGCCGCGGCCCTTGTTCACGTACAGCTCGCCGCTCACGTCCTTCTCGTCCTGGAGCGTGAACAACAGATGGTCGGGGTTGACGACGGTCACCGAGCCGTGGGGCTCGATGTCGCGTGCGTAGACGGCGCCGGCCGCGTCCCGCTTGATGTGCAGCACCGCTTCGTCGACGTCGGGCGCCAGCACCAGGGTGAGCTGTTTCAGGCGCTGGATGATCTGGTGGACGTCTTCCACCACGCCGGGGATGGTCTGGTGCTCGTGCACCACACCGTCCAGCCGGAACGCCCACACCGCTGCACCCCGGAGCGAGGACAGCAGCATCCGCCGCAGCGAGTTGCCGAGCGTGTAGCCGTAGCCGCGCTCGAGCGGCTGGAGCCGGAACTCGGCGGCGTTGGGGTTGTCCTCCCGCTTGGTCATTTCGACGACGTGCGGGTGGACCAACCCGGTCAAATCGAGAGTCGTGATCACTTGCTATAGAGCTCGACGATTAACTGTTCTTGGGCCGCGATCGGAATCGTGTCGCGGGTAGGCCGCTCGACCATCCGGCCGACGGCCTTATCGGTGTCCACCTGGATCCAGGTAACCGGCTGCGTGCGCGCGAAATGCTCGAGCGCGAGCCGGACGGGGACGAGCTCGCGGCTCGCATCGCCCAACTTCACCTCGTCGCCGGCGCGGATCCGGTACGACGGCACATCGACGACGCGCCCATTCACGTGCACGTGCCGGTGCCGGACCAGCTGGCGCGCCTGCCGCCGCGAGGTCGCGAAGCCCATGCGGTAGACGATGTTGTCCAGCCGGGTCTCGAGCGCGACGAGCAGCGCTTCGCCGGTGATGCCCGGCTCTTTGAGCACGCGATCGAACAGGTTGCGGAACTGCCGCTCCGAGAGCCCGTAGATGCGCTTGACCTTCTGCTTCTCGCGCAGCTGCTTGGCGTATTCGGACGCTTTGCGACGCCGGCCGGTACTCTGGCCGTGCTGGCCGGGCGCGTAGGCGCGCCGCTCGATCGCGCACTTCTCCGTCAAGCAGCGCGTCCCCTTGAGGAACAGCTTGGTGCCTTCCCGCCGGCACAGCTTGCACACCGGTCCCGTGTAGCGCGCCATCGCCTAGACCCGCCGCTTCTTCGGCGGCCGGCAGCCGTTGTGCGGGATCGGCGTGACGTCGCGGATCGACCGCACCTGCAGCCCGGCGGTCGCCAGCGCTTGAATGGCGGACTCGCGGCCCGAGCCGGGGCCCTGCACGCGCACATGCACGCGCTTGACGCCGAGGTTCAGCGCTTCACGGGCCGCCTGCTCCGCGGCGACGGTGGCCGCGAACGGCGTGGACTTCTTCGACCCCTTGAAGCCGGCCTTCCCCGATGAGCCCCACGTGATCGTGTTGCCCTGCATGTCGGTGATCGTGATGAGCGTGTTGTTGAACGTCGCGGTGATGTGCGCGACGGCCTCCGCCTCGACGACCTTCTTGGCGCGCTTGGCGCCCGCTTTCGCCGTTGCCATTTACTTTTTGAGGACCGCCTTCTTCTTGCCCGGGATCGCGCGCCGCGGACCCTTCTTGGTCCGCGCGTTGGTGTGCGTGCGCTGGCCGCGCACCGGCAGGTTTTTCTTGTGCCGCGAACCGCGATAGGTCCCGATGTCCATCACCCGCTTGATGTTCATCGCGACTTCGGTCCGTAGAGCGCCTTCGACCTTGTAATCGCGCTCGATCACCTGGCGCAACCGCGCGACTTCCGCATCGCGCAGGTCCCGCACCCGCGCGTCGGGGCTCACGCCCGTCTCCTCGAGGATCTTTTTCGCGTTGCTGCGCCCGATCCCGTAGATATACGGGAGGGCGAAAAGCACTTTCTTCTCACGCGGCAGGTCGACGCCGGCGATACGCGCCATGCGCTAGCCCTGCCGCTGCTTGTGTTTGGGGGTGCGTTTGCAGATCACCCGGATCACACCGCGGCGCTTGACCACCTTGCAGTGCTCGCAGATCGGTCGAACGCTGGAACGAACCTTCAACGGAGCGTCTCCACGAAAAAAGTCCAATTCAGCCTGCGAGTATACCCAGGCCCGTAAGTCCACGCAAGGGGCGCGATTACGGCTCGCTCCGCAACTCGGCCAGCACCCAGCGCCCGAGCAGCAACCGGAACCCGAGGAACACCGTCTCGCGTCGCTCGTCGCGCGTCCCCGCCACGACGTAGCGGCGCTCGAGCTCCACGAACCCCCGCCCCGGCTCCACCTCGCGCACCGCGCCGACCGCCGTGCCGCGTTCCTCGGCGGGCCGGAAGTAGCGGCTCAGCAGCTCCGCCGCCTGCGCACGCCCCAGCGGCGACGAAGGGTCGGCCCCGGGGATTTGGAGTACGAGACTGGGGCTGTGAGCCACGAGCGCCGCAGCGTCGTGCGCCAGCCAGGCCCGACGCGCCTGCTCGGCGGCTTCGCCGAGCGAGGACTGGCCGGCCAGCGGCGCCCCCAGCCCCAGCAGCAACAGCCAGGCCTTCATGACTCCATCGCCTCCCGTACCGCCTGATACGCCGCGGCGGGGTCCCGGGCCGCGGTGATCGAGCGGCCCACCACCAGGTGCGTCGCGCCGCCGCGCACCGCGTCTCGCGGCGTGACGGTGCGGCGCTGATCTGCAGAGCCGTCGCCGGGGAGCCGCACGCCCGGCACGACGATCCACGGCCCCGTCCCTAGCGTTTCGCGCAGCAACCCCAGCTCATGCCCCGAGGCCACGACTCCCCGGAGCTTGGCCTGCATGGCGAGCTTCGCGAGGCGTTCCGCTTCGAACCCCAGGTCGGGGACGCCCCGCCCCACGACCTGCTCGAAGCCGGACGCGTCGTGCGAGGTGAGCACGGTCACCCCGACCACGGCGACGTCTCCCGCTGCGTCACGGGCGGCGGCGAGCATTTCGGGCCCGCCGAGACAATGGACGGTCGCCATCGCCACGCCGAGGTCCCGGGCCGCCGCCACGGCCCCGGACACGATGGTCGGGATGTCGTGCCATTTGAGGTCGAGGAAGACGCGCACGCCCCGCGCGGCGAACTCTCGCACCAGCGCCGGCCCTTCCCGCACGTACAACACCGGTCCCAGCTTCGCCCAGGCGAGGCCCGGCAAGCGGTCGGCGAGGGCCAGGGCGTCGGCCCCCGCGGGCAGGTCGAGGGCGACAATGAGCTCAGCCACGGGCCAGCTCGCTGGCGATGCGCGCGGGCACGCGCGGGTCGGCCAGCGCCGCGGTGCCGATGGCGACCAGGGAGGCGCCGGCCGCGAGGTAGGCACGCGCATCCGCGGCGCTCCGGATACCCCCGACTCCGATGACGGGCAACCCGACGCGCTCGCGCACCCGCTGGGTCGCCAGGAGGCCGATGGGCAGCAGCGCTGGCCCGCTCACGCCGCCGAACGGGTTCCCGAGTCGCCCATCGAGCATGCCCGGCATCGTGTTCACGAGACTCACCGCGTCACCGCCCTCGTCCGCGACCACCTGGGCCATCGCGGGGATGTCGGGGAGCGCCGGCGAGAGCTTCACGACGAGCGGTCGGCCCGTGGCGCTTCGGCAGCGCCGCACGAGATCGGCGAGACTCGCGGCATCGGCGCCGAACTCCAACCCGCCTCTCGTGGTATTCGGGCACGACGCATTGATCTCGAACGCGGCGACGCCCTCGGCGCCAGTCAGCCGCTCGACCACGGAGACGTAATCATCCACGGTCGCGCCGGCCACGTTCACCACGATACGCGCGCGGCGCAGCCGCGCCGCGAGCTGGGGCAACTCGCGCGTCGCGACGGCCTCGAGGCCCGGGTTGGCGAGCCCGACGGCGTTGAGCATGCCACCGCGGAACTCGGCGACGCGCGGTCCCGGGTGGCCGCGCCGCGGCTCGGGCGTGACCGCTTTCGTGACCACGCCGCCGAGCGAGTCGAGGTCGATCACACCCGCCACCTCCCGCCCGAACCCGGCAGTGCCAGCCGCGAGCAGCACCGGGTTTTGGAAGGTCGTGCCCAGGACGGCGACGGCGCTCACAGCCGGTCCGGCGGGCGCTGGGGTGGCCGATCGTCGGGCCGCCCGGGACGGCGGACGCCGGGCCGGCGCGTGCCCTCCGCGCCACCGCGCGGGACCGCACCCGGCTCCGGATCGAGCGCCGGGCCGCGCGGGCCCGGCTGTGGCGGCGCGACGAGCGCGGCGTCCGCAGCACCGGGGTCGGCACGCTCGACGCCGAGCATCTGCGCGAGCGAGTCTTCGGCGGCGGCGTACGCCGGACTGTTCTCGCCGTGCAGCGCGAGGGTGTAGGGAGACGCCGGATAGGCGGAGTCGAGCACGGGCAAGAGCGAGTCAGCCGCCCCGGGCTCGAGCGCCAGCGCGGCGACGATGGCTTTGGGTGCGAACAGCGACGTGGGAGTCGCGCGCGCGAAGGTCTCGAACAGCGCTGCCGCGAGATGCGTGGCCCTGAGGGAATCGCGCGCCAGCTCCGCGGCGCGGAAGCGGTCCGCTTCGCTGCCGGTCTCGGCACTGGCGAGCTGCTGCAGCAGCGCCTGCAACACGCGGGCGTCCTGCGCCGCTTCCCCACTCAGCCCGGTGCGCGTGAGGCGATCGAGCGCCTGGCGGACGGCAGCGAGGTCCGTCGGACCCGTCGCCGCCGCGGCCGCGGCGCGCACGGCGCGGACACGCGCGCGCTGGCCCTCGCTGCTGTCCGGGACGAGGCGGGCGGCGGTGGCGTAGCGCGTCCCGGCCGCCGCGGTCGCCCCGGCGGCGAGCAACCGGTCGCCGTCGGCGAGGACCAGCCGGGCCCGCGCGCCCGCGCTGAGCGACTGCGCGGCGACGAAGCGTTGCACACTCACCGACGCGCTCTCGGGGCCCACCGCCGCGGCCAGCTCGTCGAAGACCGGAAGCCATCCGCCTTCATCGAGGCGGCCCGGCAATTTTCGGCCCACGAGGGCCGGCACCTCAGCCGCACGGCCGGCGGCGATGAGCGCCTGCACCTGGGCGACGCGGGCAGCGGGCTCTTGGGATCGCGCCAGCAGCACGCCGGCGCCGTCCCGATCCCCGCGCGCCAGGGCGACGAGGCCGGCGAGGTACTCCGCGCGCGAGCGTCGTCCCGCGTCGGTCGAGGCGAGGACCGGCTCGATCACGCGCGCGGCCAGCGCGACCTCGCCCGCGTGCAGCGCGCAGTCGGCACGGGCCAGCGCCGCACGCTCGTGCAGCGGCGGGGCGGTGACGGTGGCGAGCGCCCGGTCCAGCGGCGCCACCGCCTCGGCGCACGCGCCGCTGCGCGCGCGCCCTTCCCCCTGCAGCACCAGCGCGTCATCCGCCCACCCGCTGTGCGGGTGGTGCGCGAGCACCGACTCCGCCTTGACCGCCGCCCGGGCCCACGCCTGCCGCGCCTCGACCGTTTCACCCCGCGCTTCGCGCTTCGCCCCTTCGCGAGCCAGGCGCTGGGCGCTCCACATCCCGTTGTAGTAGACGCAGGACGCCGCGGCGGGCAGGAGCAGCGCCGCCGCGAGCGCGGCCCGGGTCATCGCCCGGCCCCGCCGACCGCGAGCTTGCGCTCCAGCTCCTGGAGGTAGGCGACGATGCCGTCGGCGATCGCGTTGGCGATCTTGCGCTGGCCGAGGGCGGAGGTGAGAAACGCGCCGTCGTCCTTGTTCGTGGCGAACCCGGTCTCCACGAGAATGGCCGGCCGCCGGGCGAAGTTGAGGACCCAGAACGCCGCTTGCTGCACGCCGCGATCGCCGCCCGGATGGATGCCCGCCACCCGGCCCTGCACCAGCTCGGCGAGCCGCGCCGACTCGCGCAGATACTCGTTCTGCTGGAGGTCCTGAATGATCCAGGTGAGGGGTCCCCGGGCCGTCTGCACCGCGTCGGCCTCGAAGCGGATCGCCGCGTTTTCCATGTCGGCCACGCGGCGCTGATCCTCGGTCTTGGCGTCGGAGAGGAAGTAGGTCTCGACGCCGCTGGCGGCGCTCGAGCGCCGGCCGGCCGGCATGGCGTTCACGTGGATGCTGACGAAGAGATCGCAATCCGACGCACAGTAGCTCGGCCGGTCGTGCAGATCGACGAGGGTGTCGCCGGTGCGCGTGAGCACGGCGGTGAGTCCGCGGCGCGTGAGCTCGGCCCGCAGCAGCTTCCCGATGGCGAGAGTAATGTCCTTTTCCGTAAGTGAGCCGGAGAAGTAGCGGCCGGGGTTGCCGGGGTCGCGGCCGCCGTGGCCGGGATCGACGACAATCGTATGGGCAAGCCGCAAACCCGTGACCGGGTTGACCGCGGCCGCCGCGACGGGGGCGATGGCGATCGGAGCGGTCTCGGCGAGTCGCCCGGCGTCCGCATCCCAGCGATAGCGCGCGACCGCGCGCGGCAGGCAGTCAGTCAGCCAGGCCAGCGGCAGGAACAGGCTGTCGCGGGCGACGTACGGCTCGGCCGCGAGCGTACAGATCGCCTCGCCCGCCCGCGCGAACGGCGCCCCCAGCTGGAAGATGAACGTGACGCCGCCGACGCGCACCGCCGCCTCGGCGCCGCTCACCTCGGCCGTCAACCCCAGCGGCACGGCGAGACGCGAGGCCGCCACTGCGAGCGCTCCGCGCTCGGCGCTGAGTGGAATCGAGGTGACGCCGCGCGGCGTGGCGATCGTCACCGCCTGCATCGGCCCCAACAGCCACACGGCCAGCAGGATCACGCGCGCCTCCGGACCGTCCGAGCCATCTCGCGCTCGGCGTCGCGTCGCTTCAAGTCCTCGCGCTTGTCGAACTGTTTCTTCGGCTTGGCGAGCGCGATCGCCACTTTAGCCACGCCACGCTCGCTGAAGTACAGCTCCAGCGGAATCAGCGTGAGCCCCTTGCGGCTCGTCGTGCCGATCAACTTGCGGATCTGGCTCTTATGGAACAGCAGCTTGCGGGAGCGGGTCGTGGGCGGGTTGTTCCAGCTGCCGGGCGCGTACGGCGCGATGCTCAAGCCTTCCAGCCAGACTTCGCCGTTGCGCAGGTGCGCGTACGCTTCGGTCAAACTCGCCTTGCGCTCGCGCAACGACTTGACCTCCGTCCCCGTGAGCACCAGACCGGCCTCCCACGTTTCCAGGAGATGGTAGTCATGTCGCGCGCGGGGATTGCGAGCGATGGAGACTCTGTCCAAAGGCTCCGCCAAGATATGCGTTGACTTGGAGTTATACAACGATCTATTATTCGCCGTTCCCAACACGCCGAAGTGGTGGAATTGGTAGACGCGCTGGCTTCAGGAGCCAGTGGGCGCAAGCCCGTGGGGGTTCGAGTCCCCCCTTCGGCACTCAGTACCGCGGCACCGACGGGTCCACCTGCACGCTCCACGCGTCGATCCCGCCTTTCAAACTCCGCACGTTCGCAAAGCCCGCGGCCCTCAAGATCTCCAGCGCCTTCATCGAGCGCGTGCCGTGATGGCAGTGCGTGACGATCTCGGCATGGCCGTCCAGCTCGCCGAGACGCTCGGGCAGCGCGCTCAGCGGGATCAACCGCGCGCCATCGATGTGGGCGATCGCCCACTCGTGCGGCTCGCGCACGTCGAGCACGATGAGCCGGGGGTTTCGCTCACGCTGCTCCCGCAGGTCGGCCGCCGCGATCTCCGCCCCCTTCCCGTCCGAAGCGGGCGCGGCCATCACGCCGCAGAACGCTTCGTAATCGATGAGCGACGTGACGGTCGGGTGCGCGCCGCACACCGGGCAGTCGGGATCCTTCGCGAGCTTGAGCTCCCGGAACTGGAGCTTGAGCGCGTCGAACAGCAGCAGCCGGCCGATCAGCGGCTCGCCGACCCCGAGGATCAGCTTGATCGTCTCCATCGCCTGGATGGAGCCGATGATCCCGGGCAGCACCCCCAACACGCCGCCCTCGGCGCAGCTCGGCACAAGGTCCGGCGGCGGCGGCTCCGCGTAGAGGCAGCGGTAGCAGGGCCCTTGCTTGGCGAAGAACACCGACGCCTGGCCTTCGAACCGGAAGATCGAGCCGTACACGTTCGGTTTGCCGAGCAGCACGCAGGCGTCGTTAACGAGGTAGCGGGTCGGGAAGTTGTCCGATCCGTCGGCGACGATGTCGAAGCTGCGCAGGATGTCGAGCGCGTTCGCCGAGGTGAGGCGGGTCTCGAACGTCTCGACGCGGACGTTGGGGTTCAGGTCGTGGATCCGCTCCCGCGCCGACGCGAGCTTCGGCGTCCCGACCTTGGACGTCCCGTGGAGCACCTGGCGCTGCAGGTTGGTGCGGTCCACCACGTCGAAGTCGACGAGTCCCAGCGTCCCGACGCCGGCCGCGGCGAGGTACAGCGCGGCCGGCGAGCCCAGCCCGCCCGCGCCGACGAGCAGGACGCGGGCCGCCTTGAGCTTGCGCTGCCCTGCGACGCCGACGTCCGGCAGGATCAGGTGCCGGGAGTAGCGGAGGATCTCTTCGTGAGACAGCTGTGGTGGTTCTTCGTGCACCGATGGAGTATCGGCACGGCGGCGGTGCGACGGTAGGGCCTAGCGTCGCACCTTGGGGCTCACGCCGACCCCGATCTGGACCGCGAAGACGTTCTCGCCCGTGTTCCGCTGCAACCAGACTAGGCGGCTATTGAGATTGATCAGCAGCGATGCCCCGCTGTTGATGTCGACACCGAGCCCGCCGTGGGCGCCCTGCGCGATGCCGCGGTCGCTCCCTTCCTCGTAGAAGCCCGCGAGCAGCGCGCCGATCTCGCCATAGACCCGCCCCCAGCGGGGCCGCGCCGACGCTTCGATCCCCGGCGCGAAGAGAATCGCGTTGGGCTCGCAGTTCGCCGAACAGCCCGTGGTGATCTTCAAGGGCACGTAGTCGATGTGGAGGGCCACCGCGCTGTAGGTCTTCTTGGTGTCGCGACGGAACCGAACGCCCAGCGCCGGTCCCCGCCCGTGGATCGGGCCACTCACCGGGACGAGGAAGCCAACCTCGGGACCGACGGTGCCGTTGAGGAGCTCGCTGGGTCGCGGACTGCCGAGCAACAGCGAGACGTTGGCCCGGGCCTCGAGGGCCTGGATGGAGGTCGCCGGCACCTGGAAGAACCGCGCTTCGAGCAGCCCCGCGAGCCGCTCGCCCGCGGTGACGCGGACGCCGAGGCCGAACCCCAGGCCCAGCTGGCTGGTCGTGGAGATGGTGTCCTTGCAGAGCAACGGGCAGACCGAAGCGGATTCGCTGACGCGCGCGAGACCGAGGGCGACCGAGGCGAAGGGGGCCACGCCCTTGGCGCCGACGGGATAGTAGTAGGAGTCGAGCCCGAAGAACGTCAGGCGGCGCACCGAGTCGCCCTGCGCGAGATCGGTGTAGCGCGACACGGTAATGCCGGACTCGGCATCGTCGCCCGTCAGCAGGGCGATCGATCCGCCGAACGACGGATAGGTATGGCTGGTGCCGGAGGCATCCCGGAGCGAGATCCAGGAGAGGGTCGGGCCGACGCGCGCGCGACGCTGCGCGACGGCGGTCGGCGCCAGCAGCACCACCGCCCCGACGCCAAGGATGAGCAGTCTCATGGCAGCAGATGTACGCCGCGGCGGGGGCGGTCGCCGTGACCCGACTCACCGCCCCCGCGTGCGGCAGCGCCTACTTGACCAGGATTCCCACCAGCAGGCCCGCGACGTTCATGCGCACCAGCCACGACCAGAACGTGGCCGTGTGCAACCGACGGACCTTGTCGTACCAGATGCCGCTGCCCAGGGTCTGCAGGGCGATGGTGCACAGCCACAGCATGGTGGCGAACTCCATCCCTGCGAGCGCCCCGCCGCCGGTCACCCACAGGCCACCGCCGAGCTTTCGATAGAACAAGGCGAGCAGCATGCCGAACACGAGCGCGAGCACCAGCGTCTTCACCATCGCCGGCCCCATCATCTTCTTCATCTGATCCGGCGACTGGGGCGTTGAATACGACTCCATCCCCGTGGTGAACACCTTGCCCCACATCACCCAGTCGGCCAGGAAGGCCCCGACACCCGCGATCGCGCCCGCCAGGATCCAGTTGTGCATGCGCATCCTCCGCAGAGAGTGTGCGTTACTTCCGTTTTCCCGGCACGCCGAGCTCGGTCATCGCTCGGAGGTCCAGCACCGCGTCCAGCTCCTTCCCGTTCAGCAGCCCCTTCTCCATCACCAGCTGCCGCACGGTGACGTTCCGTTCCACGGCTTCCTTCGCCAGCTGCGCCGCCGCGGCGTAGCCGATCTTGGGCGCCAACGCCGTGACGAGCGCCGGACTGCGCTCCAGCCAGTGCTCGCACATCGCGCGGTCGGCTTCGATCCCCTCCACACAGCGCTCGGCGAACACGCGCGAGGCGTTGGTCAGGATGATCATCGTGAACAGCAGGTTGTGCGCGATCACCGGCATCATCACGTTGAGCTCCAGCTGGCCGGCCTCCGCGGCAGTCGCGACGGTTACGTCGTTTCCGACCGCCTGGAAGCACACCATGTTCACCATCTCCGCGATCGACGGATTCACCTTGCCCGGCATGATGCTCGAGCCGGGCTGCACTTCGGGCAGGCGGATCTCGGCGAGCCCGGTGCGCGGGCCCGAGGCGAGCAGCCGGATGTCGCTGGCGATCTTGCCCAGGTCCACGGCGTAGGTGCGCAGCGCGGCCGAGAACGCGGCGGGGTCGCCCATGGACTGCATCAGCTGAACGCGGTCCGCGCCCTCGCGCAGCTCCAGGCCAGTCAGTTGCTGGAGGTGCTTGACCATCAGCTTCGGGTAGCGGGGCTCGGCGTTGAGCCCGGTGCCCACGGCGGTCCCGCCGATCCCGAGGTCGCGCAGGTCGTCGGCGGCACGGGCCAGGCGGGCACGGTGGCGCTCGATGGTGTGGCCGTAAGCGGCGAACTCCTGGCCGAGGCGGATCGGGGTCGCATCCTGGAGGTGGGTGCGGCCGGACTTGAGCACGTCGTCGAACGCTTTGGCTCGAGCGCCGAACGCGGCGCCCAAGCGGTCGAGGGCCGCCAGCAGATCGGGCAGCAGGCGCAGCGCGCCGAGCCGGATGGCGGTGGGGATCACGTCGTTGGTGGACTGGGCCATGTTGACGTGATCGTTAGGGTGGATCGGCGAGTACTCGCCACGACGACCGCCGAGCAGCTCGTTGGCGCGGTTGGCAAGGACCTCGTTGCAGTTCATGTTGTGCGACGTGCCGGCGCCCGCCTGGTAGGGATCCACGACGAACTGATCGCGATGCTGGCCGGCGAGCACCTCATCGGCGGCCCGCACGATGGCATCGGCAAGCCGGGCCTCAAGGCGCCCCGTTTCCTTGTTCGTGAGCGCCGCGGCCTTCTTGATCCACACGACGGCGTCGACGAACGGCGCGAGCGGGAACTGGTGGGAGATGGGAAAGTTGCGGCGGGCCCGTTCGGTCTGGACGCCGTACAGCGCGGCCTGGGGGACGGGGAGGTCACCGAGGGTGTCTTTCTCGAGGCGGGTGCTCATCGCATCGGTCCGATCACTCAACACGCCGTCGGTCGTCAGCCAGGAGTCGTCCATCGTCCGGGGAACAAGCTAATACTCACCGCCGCCCTCCGCCCGCGGAGCCGGGTGGCGCCGCCAGCCGATCGTCACCAGCTGCTGGGCCGCCTTGATGCCCAGGGCCCGAACCATCAGGTACACACCCAGTGCGGTCAGCAGGATCGCCGAGTAAAACCGCCACCACACCAGCATCAATACCTGCCGATGGCCGAAGTCCCCGGCGAACCCGGATAGGAACGCCACCTCGATCCCGCCGCCGCCCGACGGCAACGGCACGACGAGCGGGGCGGCGAGCATCGCCAGGGCGCCGAACAACATGGTCGCGAACCGCGGCCGCGGCGTCGCGCCGACGGCCAACGCCGGGAGGATGAGCGCGCGGGAGACGAGGCTCACGGCCGTCAGCAGGGCGTTCAGCGCCATCACCCACCACGGCGCCCGCCGCACGTGGGCGAGCGCCACCCGCCACTGCCGCCGCACGCGGTGGCGGAAGGTCCCGGTTTTGACGAACCGTTGCACGGCGTAGATCACGATCAGCACGGCGAGGACGATGAACTCGATGAGCACGAGGTCGGCCGCGAGGTGGTGGCGTAGCCAGTGCTGCGCCTCGTGTCGCCAATCGGGCACGTAGTGCACGGCCAGCCCCACCGCCATGATCGCGAACACCGGCCACTCGGCGGCGACCTCGACCCCGAGCGCCACCAGGGCCGCCACCGGGCGCATCCCCGCCTCCGTGAGCCCCACGAAGCGCGCCGCTTCGCCTCCCAACCGGTTGGGCGTCAGGGTCGACGCCGCTTCCCCGTAGAGGTTGAGCCGCAGGGCGGGCCAGAACCGCAGCCGCGCCCCGGTCGTCCACGCCGCGAGCTGGATGCGCCACGCGCGCACCAGCTCGTCGAGGACGAGGCAGGCCAGGGCGAGCAGGTGCGCGATCAGTCGGAGCAGTCTCCCAACGGGTAGAGGAACCCGCAGTTGGGGCAGGGATTCTTGCAGCCCACCGGCTTCGGGCGCACCGAGTGCCCGCAGCGCAGGCACGTTGGGGCAGAGCGGCGCTGGGACTTAGGAGACGGCGCGAACGGCGCCTGTGAGGAAGGGGTTGGACTGGCGCTCGGCGCCGATGGTGGTTTCGGGTCCATGACCGGGATACACGATGGTGGAATCGGGCAGCACTAGCAACTCCCGCCCGATGCTCCCGATCAGCGTGTCGAAATCACCGCCCGGCAGGTCGGTGCGCCCGATGGACCCCTGGAACAGCACGTCGCCGGCAAACACCGCTCCGTGGCCCACGACCGCCACGTGGCCGGGCGAGTGACCCGGGACGTGTCGCACGGTGAAGGTGAGCTTGCCGACGCGCAGCTCGTCGCCGTGGGCGAACGACCGGTCGGGCGGCGCCAGCCGCGGCGCAGGAATTCCGAACGCGGCGCCCTGCTGGGGCGCGGCATCGTAGAGCGGCCGGTCGGCCGGGTGCAGGTACACGGGGGCGCCCGTCTCCTCCCGGACCCGAGACACGCCAAGTACGTGGTCGAGGTGCGCGTGGGTGAGCCAAATCGCGACGGCCGTGACGCCAGCGGTCTGGAGCGTGCGGCTAATCAGCTCGGCGTCCTCTCCCGGATCGACGACGGCGCACTGCCCCGTCTCCTCGTCAATGACCAGGTAGGTGTTCTCGACGAACACCCCGTTGGGGATGGGGACGACTCGCATTCCCTAGTCGTCCTGACGCAGGGCGGCGAGGTACTTCTCGACGGCGATCGCGGCGGTGGTCGCGTCGCCGACGGCGGTCGTGATCTGGCGGGTGAGCTGGCTGCGCACGTCGCCGGCCGCGAACAGGCCGGGGATCGACGTCATCATGCGCTCATCGGTGATGAAGTAGCCGCCGGCATCGTGCTTGACATGGCCCTCGACGATCCCGGTGTTGGGCTTGAACCCGATGAACACGAACACGCCCCCCACGGCGAGCTGCGAGCGCGCGCCGGTCGTCGTCTCCTCGAGCGCCAGGTGTTTGACCGTTCGGCTGTCGCCGACGATCTCGAGCACGCGCTTGTTCCACACCATCTCGATCTTCGGATTCGCGAACGCCCGCTCCTGGAGGATCTTGGAGGCGCGCAACTGGTCGCGGCGGTGCACGATGTACACCTTGCTCGCGTAGCGCGTCAGGTAATCGGCCTCCTCGACGGCGGCGTCGCCGCCGCCCACGACCGCCAGCACTTCGCCCTTGAAGAACGCCCCGTCGCAGACGGCGCAGTAGGAGACGCCCTTGCCGGCGTATTCCTTCTCCCCGGGCACCCCCAGCTTCACCGGCGTCCCGCCGGCGGTGAGGATCACGGCCGGGGCGCGGAAGACGCGCTCGCGGGCCGTGACGACGTCGAACAGACCGTCCGGGGATTTGCGGATGCGCTCGACGGTGTCGGTCACGATGTCCGCGCCGAACTTCTTGGCGTGCTCGGCGAACTGCCGGGCGAGCTCCCACCCCTTGATGCTCTCGAAGCCGATGTAGTCCTCGATGAGGTCGGTGTTGAGGAGCTCACCGCCGGGCGGGCCGCGCTCGATCGTGATCGCCTTGAGCATCCCCCGCCCCGCATACAGCGCGGCACAGAGCCCCGCGGGCCCGGCGCCGACAATGACGAGGTCGTAGGTGCTGCCGTTCTCGGTCATCGGTTATCCGTAAAGTTCAACTGTGGTGCCTCGGCATCCCCGGCCAGCGCGCGCGCCAACTGCGCGCGAAACGCCACCGTCTCGAACTCGACGTCCGGGTGCTGCGGCCCCATCAGCTTCTCCAGCGCGGCCGCGCCGACCGCCACGACCCCGTGGCGGTTCCCCCGACCGCGGTGCAGCAACGCGGCTGCCGCCTGGATCAGGCCCTGGAAGACCCGGGCTTCGTCCTCCTTAATTATAGAACGCCAGACGGTTTCCAAGGCTTCGTGGGCGAGCCAGTATTCGCCGGAATTGAAGAGGTCGCGGGCGTTCTCCAGGTGGCGACGTCGATCAGCTGGAGACATCTCCCTCCGGCCCGATACTCAGCAAATTCAGCGCTCCGTGGCAACTGGAGATCGTCCCCACTAACACCGCCGCCGCGTCCCGGCGCGCGCCGGCGGACGCCACGATCCAGTCCCCCTCGAGCACCGCATCCACCGCAAACGTGCCCACCCCGAACACGTGGTGCCGGCACACGAACAGCGCGGGGCCGAACAGCCGTCGTCCCGCGCCGCGCAACCGATCGGCGAGCGCCGTGACGGCGCTGCCCATCTCCCAGGTGCGCGGGCTCCCGATCGCCGGGCAGACGGCCGGCTCGACGCAGTGGGTGGGACAGATCCAGTCGGCGAACGAGACGTAGCGAGTGTGGTCCGGCGCCGTGCGGTCGTACGGCGTGCCCAAGGCGCCGGGCACGGGCTCCACCGACACGGGTCTCCCGGGCCAGCGCCGGCGGGCGCGGCGCACCACCCATTCGAACATCAGGTGCGGCATGTGCGGGGAGGGCACGATGTAGTCCTGCGGCTCGAGCGGCAGCGCGCGACGGGCGGCGCCGAGGTAGCGGTCGAAGTACGCCGTCCAGTCGCTCACCTCGAAGGTGCGGTCGGGCGCTGCGCCCAGCTCGCGCCGGGCGCGGCAACCCTCGTCCTGGTCCACGACGATCACGCAGCGGTAGTCGGCCTTATCCTTTGCCTTCGCCTTGGCAAGCTGACCGGCGTAGAACGTGCCGTAGCAGCCGCCGCCGATCACGACGACGTCGCGCATCGTGATGGCCTCGCTCACCGGATCACCCGGCCCCCGTCGACGATGAGCACCGTGCCGGTGGTGTAGTCGCTGGCCAGGAGGAACCGCACGGCGGCGACCACGTCCTCCGGGGTGCCGAGGCGCCGCAGCGGCGTCGTTTCGGCGAAGTGGCGGCGCGTGGCCTCGTCCCACTCGTCGGGGAGCAGCACCGGCCCCGGGGCGACGGCGTTGACGGTGATGTCCGGCGCCAGCGCGCGCGCCAATCCCTTGGTGAGCATCACGACCCCCGCCTTGCTCACGGAGTGCGGGACATAGGCCGGCCACGGCTCGAAGCCGGCGACGTCCGCGATGTTGACGATCCGGCCCCCCCCTTGAGCGCGGCGCAGGTGAGGAACGGCGCCCTGCGCGACGAAGAACCCGGCGCGGAGATTCAGGTCCAGCGTCGCATCCCAGCTTTCGGGCGTGACCTCCTCGACCGGCTGGCGCACCATCACGGCCGCCGAGTTGACGAGCGCGTGCAGCCCGCCGAGGGCCTGCACCGTCCGGTCGGCGAGGGCGCGCGCAGCGCCGGCGTCCCGCAGGTCCGCCGCGAGCAGCGTGCCGGTCCGCCCCAGCCGCTCCACGGCGGCGAGCGTCTCTTTGGCGCCGGCGGCGGAGCCGTGGTAATGCACGGCGACGTCGTACCCGTCTCCGGCGAGCCCCACGGCGATGGCCTGGCCAATGCGCCGTCCCGCTCCGGTGACGAGCGCGACGCGCCGCAGCGCCGCTTCCTTCGTCACGCCACGTCCCGGCCCGTGACGGGGAGCACCTGGCCCGTGATGCCGCGGGCGGCGTCGCTCGCCAGATACAGAACGGCGCGGATCAGGTCGTCGAGCTCCAGGTACTTGGCGTCGGCGCCCATCTGGGCGACGTTGTCGGCGGTGCGCACCGTGGCCGGCGCCACGGCGTTGACCCGCACGCCGCGGTCGGCGAACTCGCGCGCCAAGGCGCGGGTCAGGCCCGCGACCGCCCACTTCGCCGCGCTGTAACTCGCCATCTTGGCGAGCGGCCGCACCACCGCGATCGACGCGAAGTTGACGATCGCGCCGCCGCCGCGAGCGAGCAGCGCCGGGATCGCCGCCTGCGACACGCACAGCGTCGTCTTGACGTTGATCGTCAGCTCCTTGTCCACCACCTCCGGCGTAAGCGCGAGGAAGTCGCCGACGTACACGAGGCCACCGGCGACATTGACCACGGCGTCGAGGCCGCCGAACCGGTCCTTCGCCACCGCGACTGCGGCTTTGGCCCCCGCCGGGGTCGCCAGGTCGCCCGCCGCTGCCGCCGCCTCGATCCGTTGCGCCGCGAACTCACGGACCCGCTCGGCGAGCGCGGCGGCGTTCACATCCGCCAACACGAGGCGCGCGCCCGCCGCGCCGAACGCGTTCGCGACGGCGTGACCGATCTGCCCCACACGGCCGACGCCGGTGACGAGCACAACCTTCCCCGCGAACTCAGCGCCCACCCGGCGCCTCCTGGACCGCGGCGACGACGTCCTCGGGCGGCGGGGCGCCGCGCTGCGCGTAGCGGATCTTCCCGTCGCGCCCGACGACGTACACCGAACGCCAGATGCTCTGGCCGTCGTCCTTCACGGCGTGGTACGCCCGGGCGATCGCCCGGTCGGGGTCCGAGAGCAGCGGGAAATTGAAGCGCATTTTCTCGACGTACTTGCGGTGGGCCTCCACGCCCGCGGGGTTGACGCCGAAGGGCTGGATGCCGGCCTGCCGGAACAGCTCGATCTCATCGCGCACGGCGGAGAGTTGGCGGTTTCACCCGGGCGTGTTGTTCCCCGGATAAAACACCAGCGCGACGTGGGCGTGCTTGAGGACATCCGCCAGGGTGTAGGTCTTTCCGTCGGACGCGGCGGCGGTGAAGCCGGGCGCCGGGCTGCCGATTACCAGCAAGTCGCTCATCGATAACGCTCCCGTACCGCCTCCAGGTGATCGAGCCATTCGGCGGGCACATGGAGCCCGCCGAGGGACGTATGGCCTTGGCCCAACTCGGTGTCGCCGTGCCAGTCCGACCCGCCGGTGACGGCGAGGCCCAGTTTGGCGGCGATGCGCTGCAGCCGGGCCTCGGTCTCGGGCGAGTGGCTGGGGTGCCGCACCTCGAGGCCGTCCAGCCCCTCCGCGGCGAACTGGCGGAGCTGGTTCTCGGTGCCGCGATCACCCAGGTGCGCCGCGACGGTGAGACCGCCCGCCGCGTGCACCAGTTTGGCGACGTCGCGCAGCGCGGGGAGCGGCTTCTCGACGAACGCCGGGCGGCCGCGCCCCAGATACCGGTCGAAGGCCTCGGTGATGTCGGCGGTGTGGCCGCCGGCGACCAGGGCGCGCGCCACGTGGGGACGGCCCAGGGCCCCGGAGCCCGCGCTCGCGGTCACGGTCTCCGCGTCGAGGGCGACGCCGAGGCCGCGCAGCTTCGCGACCATCTGCTGCCCGCGGCGGCGGCGCGCGGCGCGCATCTCGTCGAGGAACTCTTCCAGGGCGGGCTGCCCGGGCTCGAGGAAGTACCCGAGCACGTGGAGCTCGCCCCAAGGGGCGCGCACGCTGAACTCGCACCCGCCCACCACGCGGATCCCGCAGACGGCGCCGGCCGCGGCTGCGGCGGGGACGCCGGCGGTGGTGTCGTGATCGGTCAGCGCGAAGGCGACGAGGCCGGCCCGCTGCGCGCGACGCGCGACCTCGTCGGGCGGGAATTCGCCGTCCGACGCGGTGGAGTGCGTGTGCAGGTCAACGTGCGCCGTAGGCGCCCTCCGGAGCGGTCCAGGCCGGCTGGGAGGCGCGGAACAACTCCAGTAGCTCGCGCTCGCCAAGCTCGGCGACCGCGGCATCGGGGCTGCGGCTCCCGGTCGGCGCGAACCGCGTGAAGCGGCGCCGCCGGTTGGGGCCGGTGCCCTGCTGGAACACGAGGCCGATCTGGTCGCGCCCGTACACAGTCACGCGGCCCGACGGCGCGACTTCCCACATCTCACCGTTCACGGTAATGGTGCGCCGCACCGCGGTCAGGCCTCCGCCTCGGCGGCGAGGGCGACGTCGGTCCACAGGTCCCACGCGTCGGGGGCGTAGGTGGCGAGTGCCTGGAGCTTCTTTTCCAGCTTCAGCTCCTCGGGAAGTCGCGACGCCTGCGCGCGGTGCGACATCTCGGTCGCGCTCTCGGAGAACTCGAGGAACAGCCGGGGGTCGCGCGCGTTGCGGAACACCCAGATGCGCTGGCCGCGCGCCGACGCGAACCCCGCCAGCTCCCGCAGGGTCGCCAGATACTCGGCCTCCGCGTGGGCGGGGACGCGCACCCGGCAGGCCGTCAGGACGCGCGCCATCAGACGGCCCCTTCGGGGAATTCCTGGAGCGTCTTCTTGATGTCGGCGAGGAAGCGGTCGGCGTCGGCGCCGTCCACGACGCGGTGGTCGTAGGACATCGAGATCATCCCCATCACGCGGATCGCGATCGTGTCGGTGCGGTCCGGCAGCGTAATGACTTTGGGCCGCTTTTCGATCGTCCCGACGCCCAAGATCGCGACCTGCGGCTGGTTGATGATCGGCGCGCCGGCGTAGGAGCCGAACACGCCCGGGTTGGTGATCGTGAAGGTCCCCCGCTGGATCTCGTCGGGAGACAGTTTCTTGGTGCGCGCGCGCTCGCCGAGGTCGTTGATGGCGCGGGTCAGCCCCATCAGCGACAGCTCATCGGCGTGCTTGATCACCGGTACGATGAGCCCCCACTCCAGCGCCACCGCGATGCCGATGTTGATATCGCGCCGGTAAATGATGGTGTCGCCCGAGACGGCCGCGTTCACGACGGCGTGCGCGCGCAGCTGCTCGGCGCACACCTTGGCGATGAACGCCAGGTAGGTGAGGTTGGCGCCGCGCTCGGCGTACGACGCCTTGTGCTTGGCGCGCAGCTCGGCGATGCGCGAGTAATCGACCTCGAAGAAGCTGGTGACGTGCGCCGAGGTGCGCCGCGACTGGATCATGTGATCCGCGGTGATCTTGCGGATCTTCGACATCGGCTCGACGCGGTCGCCGGGCCAGGCCTCGACGGTGGGGTGAACGACGGCACCGGCTGCCGGTTGCCGGGTGCCGGGTGTCGGGGTCACCCCTACCGGCGCGCGCTCGATGTAGCCCAAGATGTCGCTCTTGGTCACCCGCCCCGCGAAGCCGGTGCCCGCGATCGTCGAGATGTCCACCTGATGCTCGGCCGCGATCTTGCGGACCAGCGGCGTGGACTTGCGGCGCAGGCGCTCTGCGGCGGTCTCGACGCCGCCGTCCCCACCTTTCCCCACCTGGGCGGTCGGGCGGTCAGGCGGTCGGGCGGCCGCAACAACAGGTGCGGCCGGAGCCGGGGCGGGAGCCGTGGCTTTCGGCGGCTCGGGCTTCGGAGCGGCCGGCTTGGGCGCTGGCTCAGCCTTCGGTGCCGTGGGGGCCGACACCGCCGCGTTCTTGTCGGTCTCGAGGACCGCGACGAGCGTCTGGACGGGCACGGTCTGCCCCTCCTGCACCTTGATCTCGACGAGCTTCCCGGCGGCGGGCGCGGGGATTTCGGCGTCGACCTTGTCGGTCGAGATCTCGAAGAGCGGCTCGTCGCGCTTGACCTCGTCGCCGAGTTTCTTGAGCCACTTGCTGAGCGTGCCCTCGGCGATGGATTCGCCCATCTGGGGCATCAGGACATCAATTCGAGCCATGATCCTTCCTCAGTATGCCGCGAGCCATCTCGCCGCCTTGACGACGTCCTCCGTCTGGGGCAGCACGAAATCCTCCAGGGTCGGCGCGTACGGCAGCGGCACGTCGTGCGCCGTGACGCGCATGATCGGCCCGTCGAGCCACTCGAACGCCTGCTCGTTGATCCGGGCCGCGATCTCCCCCGCGAGCCCGCCGGTGCGCGTGTCCTCGTGCACGATCAGCAGCTTGTTGGTCTTCTTCACCGTGGCGACGATCGCCGCGTCGTCGAGCGGCAGCAGTGTCCGCAGATCCAGGACTTCGACCGACACGCCGTCCTGGTCCAGCTGCTCGGCCGCCTCGAGCGACTTCCATACCATCGCGCCGTAAGTAACGATCGAGAGGTCCCGCCCCTCGCGCGCCACGCGCGCGCGGCCGATCGGCGTCAGGATCTCTTCCCCCTCGGGCAGCGACTCCTTGATGCGGCGGTACAGCCACTTGTGCTCGAGGTAG
>Ga0209158_1000185_pt1 | contig 50427 bp, 50 predicted proteins | sample GraSoiAngelo_140_FD_185897 | JGI IMG/M metagenome (GOLD analysis project Ga0209158, IMG submission 185897) | Grasslands soil microbial communities from the Angelo Coastal Reserve, California, USA - 14_0929_12_30cm (SPAdes) (version 2) | ecosystem: Environmental > Terrestrial > Soil > Grasslands ...
CGCGCAGATTGCCGCTGGCAATCTTCTTGATGAACGCCGGGACGTCGATATGGGTGGGGCAGGCGATGGTGCAGGGCGCGTCGTGGCAGAAGAGGCACTTGGTGGCTTCGAGCAGGGCGGCGTCGGGTGTGAGCGGCGGCGCGATGTCGGCGAAATTCCGCTCGAGCTGATCATCCGAAAGGACGCGGGCGTGATCAATCACCGGAACGAACCACTCCCCACTCCCCACGCCTTTGCCCCGTCATCACGCGCATTCCCACCACGTAGAGGAGCGCCGCGAGCAGGAACCCAACGAACCACGCCCAGTTGTAAATCGTACCGAACAGGCCGCTCGCCGGCGCGCCGCGCAGCGCCGCCACGAATCCCGGCAGGCTCGGCGCCACGCCGATGATCAGGGCGGCAATCGCGATCCAATTGAAGCCTCGCGCGTATTCGTAGGTCCCGCGCCGCGTATAGAGATCGGTGACGACCAGCTCCCCGCGCCTGACGACGAAGTAATCGGCAATCATGATCCCGGCGACCGGGCCGAGCAGCGCGCCGTAGCCGATCAGCCAGGTGAAGATGTACGCGGCGGCGTTGTTGTAGAGCCGCCACGGCAGCATGACGATCCCGATGATCGCCGTGATCATCGCGCCCTGTTTGAAGCTGATCTTGTGCGGCGCGATGTTCGAGAACGCGTTGGCGGGCGCCACGATGTTGGCGGCGATGTTCGTGGTGAGCGTGGCGACGACGAGTCCCGCCATCGAGAGCATGATCATCAACGGCCCGCCGATCTTGGCGAGCAACGCCACCGGGTCGGCAATCCGGGTCCCAAAGATCACGAGCGTCGCGTTGGTGACCGCGGCGCCGATGAAGGCGAACAACGCCATCGTCCCAGGCAAGCCGACCGCCTGTCCGATCACCTGATCGCGCTGGGAACGCGCGTATCGAGAGAAGTCCGGAATGGACAACGCCATGGTGCCCCAGAACGCGACCGCGGACGTTAGCCCCGCGCCGAACACGGTGGCGACGGCCGGACGGCCGGACGGTCCGACGGCCGGTGGATTTGCCAGCATCGTGGCCAGGCTCCCCGAGCGAACCCAGGCCCAGATGAACAATGCCGCCCCAACGGCGAGCAGAAACGGAGAGCCCCAGGTCTCCAGGAACTTGATCGAATCCATGCCGCGCAGCACGATCCAGACATTCATCGCCCAAAACAGCATGAAGCAGACGAACTCCCCCGTGTTGAGCCCGACGAAGGCCGGCAGGATCTGCGGCAGGGTGGCGATGCCCGGCCAGATCGCCTCGAACAGCTTGTAGATTGCCCACCCGCCGATCCAGGTCTGGATACCGAACCACCCGCACGCCACGAGTCCACGGAGAATCGCGGGAATGTTCGCGCCGAGGACGCCGAACGGGGCGCGGGCGAGCACGGGGAAGGGGATGCCGTAGCGCGTCCCGGCGTGCGAATTCAGGGCAATGGGGAGCAGCACCACGACATTGCCTAGGACGACCGCGGTGACAGCCGCCTGCCAGGTCCAGCCTTGATCGACGAGACCGGACGCCAGCGTGTAGGTGGGGATGCAGATCGCCATCCCGATCCACAGCGACGCGATGTGCCACCAGTTCCAGGTACGCCGGTTCGGCGCGACCGGGAGCAGGTCCTCGTTGGCGAGCTGGGTCCGGACCGGGAGCGTCATTTGACCTCAGCGAGTGCGCGCTCCATCCGCTTGCAGCCGTCGTCGATATCCGCCTTGCTGATCAACATCGACGGGGCGATGCGGATCACGTTGCCATACAGCCCGCCTTTACCGAGCAGCAGGCCCTGTCGCTTGGCGGCTTCGAGAAACGCCGTCGTCTTCTTGGGCGACGGCTCCTTGGTTTTGCGGTCTTCGACGAACTCGATGCCCTGCATCAACCCCATTCCGCGCACGTCGCCAATGAACGCGAACCGTTTCTTGAACTCTTCCAGGGCCTCACGCAACTGCGCACCGCGCACCGCGGACCGCTGTGGCGTGTTCTCGCGCTGCATGACTTCCAGCGTCACGTCGACCGCGGCCATCGAGATGGGATTGCCCCCGAATGTCGAGAGCGAGAGACCCGTAAACGCATTCGCGACTTCTTCCGTGGCGATCGTGGCACCCACCGGGAAGCCGTTCGCGATCGACTTCGCGAACGTCATGATCTCGGGGTCCACGCCCCAGTGCTCGATGCCGCACCATTTGTCGCCCGTGCGGCCCCAGCCCGTCTGCACTTCGTCACAGATGAAGACCGCGCCGTACTTGCGGATGATGCCGACGGCGATCTCGAAATATTCCTTGGGTGGGGTAATGAAACCGCCGGCGCCCTGAATCGGCTCGGCCATAAACGCCGCCGGGCGGCCGGTCGTCGTCGTCTTGATCAGATCCTCGATGTCCTGGGCGCAACGGATGCCGCAGTCGGGATATTCGAGGCCCAGGGGGCACCGATAGCAGTAGGGCGACAGCGCGTGCTTGACGCCGGGGATCTGCGTGGGCAGGACACGCCAGGGCTGCTGCCCCGTGATCGCGATCGCCCCCTGGCTGCGCCCGGCGTAGCTGTGCCGCAGCGCGATGATCTCCTGCTGGCCGGTATAGATCTTTGCCAGCATGATCGCGGTCTCGTCCGCTTCCGTGCCGCTGGTCGTGAAGAAGCTCTTCTTGAGCTTGCCCGGGGTGATCTGCGTCAATCGCTCGGCGACGCGCACCTGCTCGACAGTCGGGTAGACGCTCGAGGTGTGCACCAGCCGCGCGAGCTGATCCTGCAGGCGCTTGACGAACTCTGGATGCGAATGCCCGATCCCCGCTGTCAGAATGCCGCCGAAAAAATCGAGGTATTCGCGGCCGTCGAGGTCCTTGACCGAAGACCCGTGGGCCTCGGTGATCACCACGGGTTCGGCGTAATAGTTGGCGACGCAGGGAAACAGAAAGTCTTTGTGCTTCTGGCGTACGGTCTGCGAATCCATCAGTGGGTAGGCTCCCTCTTCAAGAATTGGCCTCGACCGACAGTCCCGACGAACTCTCCGTCGCGTGCCTGGACTTGCCCGCGAACCGACACGGCTGCTGCACGGCCTTTCTGCTCCCAGCCTTCATAGGCGTTGTAGTCCACGTTCGAGTAGGCGCATTCCTTGGAGAACGTGCCCCGATAGCTCGGGTCGTAGACGACCAGATCAGCGTCGCTGCCGAGCTGGATGGTGCCCTTCTTGGGATAGAGCCCGAACAACTTGGCGGCCTGCGTCGCGCAGGCGTCCACCATCGCCTGTAATCCGAGCCGTCCCGCGGCGACGCCACAGGTATGGACGAGATCGACGCGCTCCTGCACTGACGGGATGCCGTTCGGAATCTTCGTGAACGCTTCCCGGCCCATCTTTTTCTGATCCTCGAACCGGAACGGCGCATGGTCGGTCGCGATGGTACTGATCTCGCGCGACTTCACGCCGTTCCAGAGCACGTTCTGGTTGGCTTTGGCGCGCAGCGGGGGCGACATCACGTATTTCGCGCCTTCGAACGCCGGCCGCTCGGCGTACGTCTCGTCCAGCACGAAGTGCGGGATCACCGATTCGATCCAGACGTTCACGCCCCGCTTGCGCGCATCCAGCGCCGCGCGCACGGCCGGCTCACAGGACGTATGCACGATGTAGACGTGGGTGCCGAGCAGCTCGGCGAACGTGCAAAGGTGATGCACCCCGTCCGCCTCGACCACGGGCGGGCGTGACGGACCGTGCCATTCGGGCCCCGTCTTTCCGGCGCCGAGCAGCGACTGCTGCAGCGCGTCGATCGCGTCCGCGTTCTCGCAATGCGCGGTCACGATCACGCCGAGGTCTTTCGCGAATTTCATGGCCGCAAACAGGTGCTCGTCGGAGAGGTTCAACGCGCCCTTGTAGGCGAGAAAGACTTTGAAGGACGCGACCCCCGCTTTGACGATGTCCCGAAACTGCTCGCGAACGTGCGCTTCGAACCGCACGACCGACATATGAAACGTGTAGTCCACGGCCGCGAGCTTCTCAGCCTTGGATTTCCACAGCTCGAACGCGGCGAGGGGCTCGTCCGACGCGCCCGGACAGATCATCTCGATCAGCGTGGTCGTACCGCCCGCGAGCGCCGCCTTGCTGGCGGACTCGTAATCGTCTGCGGCGTACGTGCCCATGAAGGGCAGGTAGATGTGGACGTGCGGATCGATGAACCCGGGGAAGACGTACTTGCCGCGCGCATCGACAATCTCGGTGCCGGGCGCGAGCAGCTTGTCGTCGATCCGGGGCTCGATCCGCGTGATCGTCTCCGCCTCGGCGTAGATGTCCGCGGCAAAGTCCTCCGTCGCCGTGATGATGCGGCCGCCGCGAATCAGGAGCGCCATCGGGGCATCCAGCGGCGGCGGGTGGCGGCGTATGCGTGGTAATCGGCGCCGAATTTCCGGCGCAGCACCGGCTCCTCGTAAAACAGCACGAAGAGATGGGCCATGGACCAGAAGATGATCGTGTACAGGACGAGACCGATGGAGCCGTAGAACATCGCGGCGCCGAGCAGCACGAGACCGGCGCCGATGTACATCGGATTCCGTACCCAGCGGTACGGCCCCGCAACGACCAGCTTGCGCGGCGGATCGAATGGCGCAGGTGTGCCCTTGCCGATGAAGGCGAACGTGAGGATCGAGGCGATCGCCAAGCCCGCACCGGCCACGATCACGAGCATCGCGAGAATCTGCAAGAGCCCGATCGTCGCGGGCCGCACGATCCCCGCGGGGGCGAGAATGCGATCGGGCACGAACACCAGCAGCAGCCCGATGAACAGTGTGGCGTACGTCAGCGCGCGGAAGAGAACAATCATCTACGGCAGCTGCTTCACCATGTCGTCGTACGTCTCCGGGCGCCGGTCGCGGAAGAATTGCCAGGTGCGCCGCACCTCCTCGATCATATCGAGGTTCATTTCGGCGACGACGAGCTCGTCCCTGTCCTCGCTGCCCTGCGCGAGGAAATTGCCGCGTGGATCCACGAAATAGCTCGAGCCGTAGAACTGTCCCACGTTCCACGGCGCTTCGACGCCGACGCGATTGATGCAGCCCATGAAGTAGCCGTTGGCGACGGCGTGTGCCGGCTGCTCCAGCTTCCACAGATACTGGGATAACCCCTTCACGGTGGCGGACGGATTGAACACGATTTCCGCACCGTGCAGACCGAGCAGTCGCGCGCCCTCGGGGAAGTGGCGGTCATAACAGATGTAGACGCCGATCGTGGCGTACCGCGTCTTGAAGACCGGATAGCCGAGATTGCCCGGCTTGAAGAAGAACTTCTCCCAGAAGCCGGCGGTGTGTGGGATATGGTTCTTGCGGTATTTGCCGAGGTAGCTGCCGTCGGCATCGATGACGGCGGCCGTGTTGTAATAGACGCCCGCCATCTCGCGCTCGTAGATCGGCACGATCATCGCCATCTTGTGCTGCTTGGCGAGCTTCTGCATGCGCTCGATCGTCGGACCCGGGATGGGCTCGGCGATGTCGCACCACTTCGCGTCCTGGCTCGGGCAGAAGTACGGGCCGTTGAAGACTTCCTGCAGGCAGAGGATCTGCACGCCCTTCTTGCCTGCTTCCTCTATATAAGGAAGGTGCTTCTCCAGCATGGCGTCGCTGATCTTGGCGACCGGCGCGTTGGGGTCGTTGATCGGATTCGACATCTGGATGAGCCCGCCGACGACTTTACTCATTACCACCTCGAAATGACGACTTTCTTGTCCGTGTAAAACTCGATAGAGTCTTGGCCGTGTACCTTTAGATCCCCGAAGAATGACCCCTTGGTTCCCCCGAACGGAAAGAACGCCATGGGCGCCGCGACGCCAATGTTCACACCGATCATGCTGACCCCCACGCGGTAGCGAAACTCGCGCGCGGCCTTGCCGCTCTGCGTGAAGATCGACGTCGCGTTGGCGAACCCGGAACGCTGCACCAGATCGATCCCTTCGTCGAGATTGCTGACGTGCGTGACCGCGGCGACTGGCCCGAAGATCTCTTCCTTGCCAATCGTCATGTCGGGCTGGACACCGTCGAACACGGTCGGCCCGACGAAGTGGCCGCGCGGATGCTTCTCGACTTTGGTCGTGCGACCGTCGAGCAACAGTGTCGCGCCGTCCTTGCGGCCCGCTTCGACGTAGGACAGCACCTTCTCTTTGTGCTTCGCCGACACGACCGGTCCCATGTTCACGCCCGGCTCGAGACCGTAGCCGAGCCGGAGATCCTTCGCTGCGCTCAGGAGCCGCTCCCGGAAGGGCTCGTAGGCTTTGCCGGCGGCGACCACCACGCTGCCCGCCAGGCAGCGCTGTCCGGCACAGCCGAAGAGCGATTCGCTGACGTTGGCCACGGCGCGATCCATGTCGGCGTCAGGCATCACGATGATGTGATTCTTCGCGCCGCCGAGCGCCTGGACCCGCTTGCCGTTTTTCGCCGCCTCCTGATAGACGTACTTGGCGACCGGTGACGATCCCACAAACGAGATGCCGGCGATTCCCGGATGCGAGAGCAGGGCGTTGACCACGTCCTTCGCGCCGTGGACCAGGTTGAGCACGCCTGGCGGGACGCCGGCCTGGTGTGCCAGCTCGATGATGCGCGTCGGCGCAAAGGGGACCTGCTCGCTGGGCTTCAGGATGAAGGCATTGCCGGTCGCGATGGCGTAGGGCCAGAACCAGCACGGCACCATGGCCGGAAAATTGAAGGGCGTGACGGCGGCGAAGACGCCGAGCGGCTGGCGGACATACTCGCAGTCGATCCCTGCCGCGACGTCCTCGAGCGTCTTCCCCATCATCAAGGTCGGGATCCCGCAGGCGTGTTCGATATTCTCGATCCCGCGGCGCACCGACCCCTTGGCCTCGTCCAGCGTCTTGCCGTTCTCGCGGGTGACGGTCGCCGCGAGATCGTCGAACTGCTCCTCCATCAAGACCTTGAGCTTGAACAAGTCGCGGGCTCGGACGACCGGAGGGACTTCGCGCCACTTGAGGAACGCCGCCTGCGCGGCGGCCACTGCCTGATCGACTTCGCGGGCGCCCGACAGCGGCACGCGGCCGAGCTGCTCGCCCGTGGCGGGATTCGTGATGTCCAGGTAACCGGCGGTGGCGGGACTGACCCAGTCACCGCCGATATAGTTGCGCAGGGTTTTCATCCCCTTAGCCTAGGCACGGCTAAGGGGTTGTCAACTCACGAACTGGGCCTTCTCGGTCGATCCCTCGAGCGCGACGGTCGAGCTGCGGCCGCCGTGCACGATCTGCGTGATTTCATCGAAGTATCCCACACCCACGAATTCCTGGTGCTTCACCGCTTCGTAGCCCTCGTGCTCGGCAGCGAATTCCCGTGATTGCAGGTCGGCGTATGCCGCCATCCCGCGCTCGCGGAAGTCCTGCGCCAGCGTGAACATGCCGTGGTTCAGGGCGTGGAAGCCGGAGAGGGTGACGAACTGGAACTTGTAGCCCATCGCGCCAAGCTCTCGTTGGAAGCCGGCGAGCTGCGCCTCAGTGAGATGGCGCTTCCAGTTGAACGACGGCGAGCAGTTATACGCAAGCAGTTTGCCGGGATACTCCTGGTGGATCGCTTCGGCGAATTGGCGTGCCTCGGCGAGGTCGGGCTTCGCCGTCTCGAACCACAGCATGTCGGCATATGGCGCATAGGCGCGCGCCCGCGCGATCGCGGCCCCGACGCCGTCTTCGATGACAAAGAAGCCTTCGGGCGAACGCTTGCCGGTACACCAGCGGCGGTCGTACTCGTCGATGTCGCTGGTCAAGAGGCCAGCGCTGTTCGCATCGGTGCGAGCGATGAGCAGGGTGTCCACGCCGCACACGTCGGCCGCGAGACGCGCCGCGATCAGTTTGGCGATGAACTCGCTCGTGGGCACGAGCACTTTGCCGCCGAGATGGCCGCATTTCTTGACCGACGACAGCTGATCCTCGAAATGCACGCCGGCGGCGCCGGCCGCGATCATCAGCTTCATCAGCTCATAGGCGTTGAGCACGCCGCCGAAACCCGCTTCGGCATCGGCGACCAGCGGCACGTACCAGTCGATCGATTGGTCGCCGTTCATGTGGTGGATTTCGTCGGCGCGCCGCAGGGCATTCTGAATGCGACAGATGAGGTTCGGAACGCTGTCGGATGGATAGAGACTCTGGTCTGGATACATCGTCATGGCACAGTTCGCGTCGGCCGCGACCTGCCAGCCGCTGATGTAGATCGCCTTGAGCCCGGCGCGGACTTCCTGCACCGCCTGGTTTCCGGTGACGGCAGACAGCACGGCGACGTAGGGCTCGTCGCGCATCAGTTTCCACAGGCGCGTCGCACCATGGCTTGCGAGCGTGTATTGGATCGGCAGTGTGCCGCGCAGTCGCTCGACATCGTCGGCTCGGTAGGGGCGCGTGATGCCCATCCACCGTTCGTCCCTGGTCCAGCTTCGCTCGAGATCAGTCGAGGTACTCATACGCCACCCCCGTCAGGAATTCCGGTAGCTCCGGCGCCATCGAAATCCGCCGGAACAGATCAGCGGCCAGGGCGAACTTCCCGCCCCCCCCGCCCGCACCCTCGAACCGCTGCAGTTCTCTGGCGATGGTCTGCTCGACCAACGCCGCCGTCATGGGCCGTCCATCGGTGAGCCTGGCGCCATGGCGCAGCCACTGCCATACCTGCGACCGCGAGATCTCGGCGGTCGCAGCGTCTTCCATCAGATTGTAGATCGGGACGCAGCCCACGCCGCGCAGCCACGATTCGAGATACTGAATCCCGACATCGACGTTAGTGCGCAGCCCGGCCTCGGTGATCTCACCGTCTGGTACGGCCAACAGGTCCGCTGCCGTGACGCGCACGTCCTCCCGCGCAACGTGGAGTTGATTCGGACCCTCCATCGCGGCGTCAAAGACCTGGGCCGCGACCGGCACGAGCCCCGGGTGCGCCACCCACGTGCCGTCGTGCCCGGCGCGGACCTCGCGCAGCTTGTCCTGGCGGACCTTCTCGAGCGCGGCCTCGTTCGCCGCCGGGTCGTGCTTGATGGGGATCTGGGCAGCCATCCCGCCCATCGCGTGGGCGCGGCGGCGGTGGCAGGTCTGAATCAGGAGATCGACGTAGGACTTGAGGAAGTGACGGTCCATCGTCACGCGGGCGCGGTCGGGGAGGACGCAGTCGGGCCGCTGTCTGAACTTCTTGATGAAGCTGAAAATGTAGTCCCAGCGCCCGCAGTTCAGGCCGGCGGAGTGGTCCTTCAGCTCGTAGAGAATCTCGTCCATCTCGAACGCGGCGACGACCGTCTCGATCAGGACCGTCGCGCGGATCGTGCCGCGAGGGATGCCGAGCTCGTCCTGCGCGAGGTTGAAGACGTCGTTCCAGAGGCGGGCCTCGAGGTGGCTCTCCAGCTTGGGCAAGTAGAAGTATGGTCCGGTGCCCTTGGCCAGCAGCGCCGCGGCGTTGTGAAAGAAGAAGAGCCCGAAATCGAAGAGGGCGGCGGAGATCGGGCGTCCGTCCACGGTCACGTGGTTCTCGTCGAGATGCCAGCCGCGCGGCCGTACCATCAGCGTGGCCGTTCGCGGTGCGAGCGCGTAGCGCTTCCCCTCGGGGCTGGTGTACTCGATCGTGCCGCGCACTGCGTCCCGCAGGTTCAGCTGCCCCTCGAGATTGTTCCGCCAGGTGGGGGCGTTCGAGTCCTCGAAATCCGCCATGAAGACTCGCGCGCCCGAGTTCAGCGCGTTGATGACCATCTTGCGGTCCACGGGGCCCGTAATCTCGACGCGGCGGTCCAGCAGGTCAGCGGGAATCGGCGCGACAGTCCAGTCCGCCTCGCGCACCGAGCGCGTCTCCGGCAGGAAGTCGGGGCGCTCGCCGGCGTCGAGACGTCGCTGGCGCGCCACGCGGCGCACGAGCAGCTCCTGGCGGCGCAGCTCACTCGCCCGCGCCAGCGCCGTAAGGAAGCGCCGCGCCTCGGCCGTCAGGATCTTCGCAAACCCCGGCTCCAGGGGCGCGTGCAGTTCCAGCCCGGCGCCTGAACTCTCTCGCGCGGTCGTCATGATCGGCAATGTAGTGCCCCCGATGCGGTGACGTTCCCGGTGAAACAAGCGGGGCGAGCCGGGATGCCGCGCGACGGCACGCAGCGCTTCCCAGCCGCCCCCTTATGCCCTCTACAGTGGTGAGGAGGGTCCGCAGCGGCTGTGCACGGCCGCTGCGGCAGCCGGCGCGTTACCAGCGTTTACCTGGCTCCGCCTTTGCCGGCTTTGTCCCCCCGACGTCCGCATCCTGCTTCTGTCAGCTTTGCGTTTGCAACCCTCATGCCATCTGGGGTCGTGTCGAGCCTCTGCGGACGAGCGTCGTTGCGGCACGGGAACGTGGAGGCTCCCTGCCCGGCGCAGCGAATTCTGTGGCAATATTACCGCACATGTGTCCCGCTCCCGTCACGGCCGTCGGCCGCTCCGTTCCCCGTCGCGAAGGTGCCGACAAGGTGACTGGGCGCGCGCGCTACACCGACGACATCACCGTCCAGGGGGCCTGGTCCGGCCGGACGATCCGGTCCACGATCGCGCGCGGCGCGATCCGCTCGATCACGCTGGACCCCGCCTTCGACTGGTCTCGCGTCGTGGTGGTGACGGCGGACGACATCCCGGGGGACAACGTCGTGCAGCTGATCCGGGAGGACCAACCGGTCCTGGCCCCAAGAGGGGGCGAGATCAAGCACAAGGAAGAGCCGATCCTCCTGCTGGCCGCGTCTGACCGGGCCACGCTGGAGGAGGCCGCGACTCATGTCCGTATCGAGTACGAGCTCGCCAACCCGGTCTTCGAGATCGGGAGCGCCACCGAGGTCTTCAGCACGGTCGAGATCACGAAGGGGGATGTGGCGTCCGTGGAGCGGACGGCGGATCTCGTCGTGGAGCGTGAGTTTCGGGTTGGATTGCAGGAGCAGTTGTACATCGAGCCCCAAGGCGCAATCGCGTTGCCGGAAGCAGACGGCGCCTTCAGGGTCGTCGGCTCTCTGCAGTGTCCGTACTACGTCCACCGCGCCCTGAAGCGAGCGCTGAAGCTCACCGATCAGCAAGCTATCGTCGTCCAGGCGGAGACCGGAGGCGGGTTCGGAGGCAAGGAGGAGTACCCGTCGATTGTGGCGGTTCATGCGGCGCTCCTCGCCCGTAAAGCGGGACGGCCGGTCCGCCTGATCTACGACCGCCATGAGGACCTGGCGGCGACCACCAAACGTCATCCAGGAGTCATCCGGCACCGCACCGGCGTCAAAAAGGATGGAACACTGGTCTTTCAGGATATCGAGATCGTCCTGGATGGCGGGGCATATTGCACGCTGACCCCTGTCGTGCTCTCGCGTGCGGCCATCCACGCCGCCGGGGCGTATTCCTGTCCCAATGTCCGCATCCGGGCGCGGGCGGTTGCGACGAACACCCCGCCCAACGGCGCGTTCCGCGGCTTCGGCGCGCCGCAATCGCTCTTTGCCGCCGAGCTGATGGTCGAGCACGTCGCCGAGCAGCTGGGGGGAGGCGTGTCGAGCGTGGATCTCCGGCGCAAATGGATGTTGCGGCTGGGCGACACGACCGCGACGGGGCAGGTGCTCACCGAGAGCGTCGGTTCGGAGCTCGTTTTGGATGCCGCGCTCAAAGCGGCAACCACATTCCAACCTTCCAACATTCCAACCGTCCGTCGGGGCAGGGGTCTCTCCCTCGTCTTCCACGGGTCGGGCTTCACCGGGAGTGGCGAGAAGAAACTGAGCGGCACCATCGCTATGGAAGCGCTGGCGGACGGCACATTCCGAATCCTCACTGCTTCGACCGAGATCGGTCAGGGAACGAAGACCATCTTTTGTCAGCTTGCAGCGGATGCGCTCGGCGTCCCGCTCGAGCGCGTGACCATCGCGCCGCAGGACACTTCACTTGTTCCCGATTCCGGTCCAACTGTTGCGTCGCGCACAGCCATGATCGTGGGACGATTGGTGCAGGAGGCCGCCGCGGAGATCAAGCAACGACTGCAGCGAGAGCGGCCGCCGCTGCGCGTGGACAAGTCGTACATCCAGCCCGATTCGATCCACTGGGACGAAGCCACGTACCGCGGCGACGCCTACCCCGTGTACGCCTGGGCCTGCACGATCGCCGATGTCGATGTGGACACGACGACGGGCGAAGTCCGTGTCACCGATCTCGTCACCGCCGTCGACTGCGGTAAGGCGCTGCATCCGGTGATGGCTGAGGGGCAAATCGAGGGCGGCTGCCTGCAAGCGGTCGGCTGGGCCACGATCGAAGAGATCAAGATGAAGGATGGTGGCTACCAGAATGACCGCCTGGCGACCTACCTCATTCCGACCGCGCTCGACGCGCCACGGATCCGCACCGTCCTGATCGAGAACCCGTACTCCCGCGGTCCGTTCGGAGCCAAGGGGATCGGTGAGCTGCCAATGGATGGTCCAGCCCCAGCGGTTATCGCCGCCATTCATGACGCGACGGGGGTCTGGCTGGATGAGGTGCCCGCGACGCCCGAGAAGGTTCTGGCAGCGCTCAACGGCGCGCAACGGCGCGAAGCGGCGCAGTCGTGACGGTCCGGTTCACGCTAAACGGTGTGCCTGTCAGCGTCGAATGCGCGGGGTCACGGCGACTCCTCGATACACTGCGCGGAGATCTCGGCAAGACAGGCACGAAAGAGGGCTGCGGCGAAGGGGAGTGCGGCGCGTGCTCGGTCCTCATCGACGGCGAGGTCGTGGACAGCTGTCTGGTGGCGGTGGGTCAGGTCGAAGGCCGCAATGTCCTAACCGTGGAAGGACTCGCCGGACCGGACGGCACGTTGTCCCGCCTGCAGCAGGCCTTCATCGAGCACGGCGCGGCGCAATGTGGGATCTGCACGCCGGGGATGTTGCTGGCGGCCCACGTCCTGCTGCAGCGCACGATCCGACCGAGCGCCGCTGACGTTCGGGAGGGGCTCGCCGGTAATTTGTGCCGCTGCACCGGCTACACGAAAATCATCGAGGCGGTGCTGTCATGCACGACGTGACATACCTCCGCCCCACGGACCTCAAGGATGCGGTGCAGTTGTATCGCACGACCCCCGGATGCCGCCCGCTCGCCGGCGGTACGGATCTGATCGTCATGCTGCACGCGAGAACGCTCCGCCCACCGCCGCGGGCCGTCCTCGACGTGTGGTCGTTACTCGAGCTCAAGGGAGTGCGGCGAACGCAGGGCATGTTGGAAATCGGTGCGGCGGAGTCCTACACCGGCATCATTCGGTCGCGCGACGCGCAGGAGCATGTCCCGGCGCTGGTGGCGGCGGCGCGCACGATCGGGGCGGCGCAGATCCAGAATCGCGGCACGCTCGGCGGCAACCTGGCGAATGCGTCTCCCGCCGGCGACACGTTGCCGGTGCTGCTCGCCTATGATGCCGTCGTGGTGACCGACCGGCGCTCGATTCCGATCGACCAGTTTTTCACCGGCTATCGCAAGACCGCGCTGCAGGCCGATGAGCTGATCGTGGCGGTGCGGATGCCCCTCGGACGTCGGGTCGTATTTCGCAAAGTCGGGACGCGGGCCGCACAGGCGATTTCGAAGGTCGTCACGGCGGTGAGCCGATCACCTGCGCGCGTAGCGATCGGCTCGGTCGCCGAGGTGCCGCTGCGCGCGCGCCGCGCCGAGGCTGCGCTGGAGCGGGGGGATATGGAAGGCGCCATCGCCGCGGTCGCCGACGACATCCGGCCGATAGACGACGTGCGATCGACTGCCGCCTATCGTCGCACGGTTACGCAGAACGTGCTTCGGGAGCTGTTGTCCGTGAAGCCGGCCCTTTAGGGCACGGTTAGAACGATCTCAATACGCCATCAATTCCAAGGCCTTGGCCAATACCCTGGTCCCGAGTTCCAAGTCCCGCGGGTTCGTGGCTTCATCGGGGCAATGCGACCGTCCTCCAATGCTCGGCACAAACAACATCCCGACCTTCATTCGCGCCGCCAGAATCTGGGCATCATGTCCGGCGCCACTGACCAGCTCGGCAGCCTGGACGCCGCAGTCCGTCGCGGCCCGCGCGAGGAGCGCGCGCACATCCGAATGCATCGGCACGGGAGGCCGCTCCTGGAGCATCCGAATGTCGAGTCCGAGTCCGCGCTCCGACGCGATGGTGCCGCACAGCGATCGAACGCGCTCCTCGAGCGCACGGCGGCCCGCCAGATCGGGATGCCTGAGGTCTGCGATGAATACCACCTTGCCCGGGACGACGTTGATCTGATCGGGCTCGACCTCGAGCTTCCCGACCGTCGCGACGGCGGGTCTACCCAGCGATTTCGCGATGGACTCGACGACTTGCACCATCGCGGCCGCACCGGCGAGCGCGTCGAGCCTCAGGTCCATCGGCGTCGTCCCCGCGTGGTCGGACCGGCCGGTGACCGTGACCTCGAGATGCGCCGTGCCGACGATCGCGCTCACGATCGCCAGTGGCGTGCCGGAGGACTCCAGCACCGCGCCTTGCTCGATGTGCAGCTCGACGAAGGTATCGATATCATCGCGCGCCGCGCTCGCCACTTTGGCGGGGTCCAGACCGAGCTCGCGCATCGCGGCTGCGATCTCGGGATCGACGGTGTCGATCGTGCCCGTGATCGCGTGAGACCCCCAGAAGCTTGTCTTGAAGCGAGAGCCCTCCTCTTCACAGATCGCGACGACTTCGAGCGGGCGCTTGGGCTTGCCGTTGGCTTTGAGCAGCGCTTCGACGGCGCTGAGTCCCGCGACGATGCCGAGTGCGCCGTCGAGCCGGCCGCCGTGACGCACCGTGTCGATGTGTGAGCCGGTGACTATCGACTTCCCGGTCCCCTCGATTCGCCCCCACAGATTCCCGACCGCGTCCCGCCGGGTTTCGAGACCGGCGTCCTTCATCCAGCGTTCGACCCGCTCACCGGCGGCTGCCCAGGCGCTGCCGTAGAGCGGCCGATACGCTCCCCCCCCTCCGTCCGGCTCGGCGCCGATGGCGTAAAGCTCGTCTAATCGGCGCTCAAGAAGCGCGTTGCCAGTCACAGGTCTCTCATCTTGTGGGTTGTGGCTTCACGAACTGGCCCCAACCGGGGTTCCCAACTATTTCGCCATCCACAAATACCGTTGTTCCTCGGACAATGGTTCTTACCACTTTGCCCGTGAACGCGCGGCCGAGGTATGCGCTGACACCGCTGCGCGTCTGGAGGTCGTTCGAGCCAAAGGTCCAACGCTGCTCCGGATCTACGATGGCGAAGTCCGCGTCGGCACCGACGGCGATCCCCCCTTTGCGGGGAAACAAGCCGAAGAGCTGCGCCGGCGCGGTCGCGGTGAGATGGGCGATGCGCTCGAGCGAGAGGCCACGCGCGTGCAGGCCGTCGGTCAGCAGCACGGGAAGCGTGGCCTGGATGCCCGCGATGCCGCCCCACGCCTGCCAGATGTCGTGCTCACCTTTCTGCTTGTCGGCGGCAGGGCAGGGCGAGTGGTCCGAACCGATCAGGTCGACGCGGCCCGCGAGCACTTCGGCCCAGAGAGCCTCGCGCGTCGCCGGATCGCGGATCGGCGGCGCGCATTTGAGCGCTGGCCCGATGCGCTCGAAGTCCTCCTCGGTGAAGGCGAGATAATGCGGGCACGTCTCGGCCGTGATCGTCGTGCCCTTGCTGCGGGCTGCATCCACCTGCGCCAACCCTTCCGCGCAGCTCACGTGCACGACATGCGCGCGCACACCTCTGCCAGTGCCCCGCATGCACACGAGCAGCCGTTGAATCGCTTCGACCTCGGCGCGGGAGGGCCGAGCCCGGCACCACGACAGCCGGTCCGCGCCGCTGCTCCGCTCTCCAGTGCTCAGCCGTTCCACCGTCTCGTGGCTCTCGGCGTGGACGCCGACGATCGCGTTCAGACGCGCCGTGGTCTTGAGCCCGATCGCGAGGATGCCGTCGGGCACGCGCTGAAAGTCGTCGATGCCGCTGTGACTCATGAACGCTTTGAAGCCGATGACGCCCCGTTGGTGGAGGATCTGGAGGTTGTCGAGGTTGTCGGGAACGAGGCCGCCCCACAGGCCGAAATCGACGAGGGCTTTCTGCGACGCGATCGCGAGCTTCTCATCAAAGGCTGCGGGAGTCGTCGTCGGGGGATGGGCGTTGAGGGGCATCTCGAGCACGGTCGTCACGCCCCCGGCGGCCGCACCGCGCGTACCGGCCTCCCAACCTTCCCAATCGGCACGGCCCGGCTCATTGAAGTGGACGTGCGCGTCGATGACACCCGGAAGCACCACCAGATTTCGCGCGTCGATGGTTTCGTCACCATCCCGCACTTCACTCCCGACTGCCGTGATGGTGCCGTCGAGGATCGCGATGTCGGCTGGGCGTTGCCCGGTGGGAAGAACGACCGTACCACCCCGAATGACGAGAGCGCTCACCGCACTTCTTCGATGGTGATCTCCTGCGCTCCCTCCCACAGCGTAAGGCGACCGATCTCCGGCAGGTTTTCGTGCCCTTCCGTGACCGTGGCGAAATGATTCCCCGCGAGCTGCCCCACCTTGCTCGCGAACATGGTCGAGCCATAGGGAAAAAGCAGCTCGGTCTCACTGATGCCACCGGGGTAGAGCAGCAGCATCCCCGGCGCGGGATGGCTGGTGTGATTCTCGAATTCGAGCCCAAGCTTTCGCTCGCCCATTGGAATCCAGGTTGACTCGCCGCTCCAGCGGCAGTGGACTATCTTGGATTTGAACGGCAGCATTTTGCGAATCACGGCGACGGTTTTGGGCGCGGCCTGCTCTTCGAGTCGCGCCGTGAACGTCAGGGGTCCCACGCGGATCTTGAGCATGCCCAACACTAACCGACCGACGATTTCGACGCACGTCCTCGATACCACGCGCGGCGAGCCCGCCGCCGGCGTCGCGGTGACGCTATGGCGGCTCGACGGCAAGGAGCAGGTCGCGCAAGGGACGCGGGAGACCGATGCCGATGGTCGGATCGCCGCGCTTGGCGATGGCGCCCTGACTGCGGGGACGTACCGGCTGTCCTTCGAGGTGGGCGCGTACTATAAGAAGAAAGGAACGGCGGCGTTCCTCCAGCGGGCCACCCTGGATGTGGAGATCACCGATCCCAACCGTCGTTACCACATCCCGCTGTTGATGTCACCGTTTGCGTGCTCGAGCTACCGAGGCAGTTGAACCTCTTCGAAAACGCGGGTCCGTTGCTGGAACGGCTTGGTGCGGAAGAGCCCTTCCCCAGCGGTGCCGCGATGCTCGCCCGCGGCCGCGAAATCCTGAAATCGCTCTCGGAGGCCGAGCAGATCGGGGTGATCAACGCGCACCCGCGCATCGGTGATCGCCCGGACAAAGTGTCGGCGCTCTCATTCAGGGAGCAAGGCTACGATCGTGATACGACGCCGCCCGAGGTCCTGCGGCGGCTGGCGACGCTCAACGAAGAATACGAACAGAAGTTCGGGTTTCGCTTCGTGGTGTTCGTGAACCGGCGATCCAAGGAAGCCATCGTCCCGGTGCTCGAGGCTCGGCTGCGGGGGACGCGCGACGAGGAGCGCCGGACGGCGTTGCGAGAGATTCTGGCGATCGCCGAGGATCGGCTCAAACAGGGGGAAGTCTGAATGTTCGCCCTCATCAAGCTGATCCAGTCCCTCTTCGGTGCGCTGCATTCCGAGGGCACGCCCGGCCAGCTCGCCGCCGGCATCGTCCTGGGCTCGTTTCTCGGTCTGACACCGCTCGTGAACGTCCACAACGCGGTGATTTTCGCGGCGCTGGTGCTCCTCAACGTCTCGTTCGCCGGCGGGGTGCTGGGCTGGGCGCTCTTGATCCCGTTCGGATTCCTGCTCGACCCGCTGTTCGACTGGATCGGCCATGACCTTCTCCTGGCGCCGTCGCTGCGGGGGCTGTGGACGTCGCTGTACAACATGCCGATCGTGCCGCTCACGAATTTCAACAACACGATCGTCCTCGGCAGCTTTGTGTTTGCCGTGCTGTTCGCGCTCCCGCTGTTCTTTGCGACTCGTCTGGGCGTGACTCGTTATCGGGCCACGATCGGGGAGCGGGTGCGGCAGTCGAAGTGGTATCGCGCCGTCACGGCGTCCAAGGCTTACAACGTCTACAAGATGTTCCGGCCATGAGGGTCAAGATCTTCCGGTGGAAGGCGATCGGACCGCTGCTGATTCTGCTGGTGATCGCGGGTGTATTGTGGTGGGTGTTCGCCGATACGATCGCGCGGCGGGAATCGCAGAAGGTCGGCACGCAGCTGCTCGGGGCGAAAGTCGAGATCCAAAGGCTCCATCTCGATCTGGCTCACGGCAAAGTCCTGATCCAGGGCCTCACGGTTGCAAGCCCGCACGAGGCGTTGCGCAACCTGCTCCAGGCGGACGAGCTGGTCGCGGATGTCGACCTCGTGCCGCTCACGGAAAAGAAACTCATCATCAACCGCATCGCCGCCAACGGACTCCGCTTCGGGACTGCGCGCCAGACCGACGGCCGCGTCGCGGCGAAATCGGGGGAGGGGCAGGGGATTGCCGGCCGGGTCCTGGCCGAGACGCATCAGTGGGCGAGCCAATTCCAGGTACCCGTGCTCCAGCTTGCGACCGGCAAGATCAGCTTCGATTCCCTCGACCCCCGGCGGCTCTCCACGATCCCGGCCGCTGACGCGCTCGGCGCGCGCGCCGACTCGAGCCGCCGCGCCTGGCAGCTGGCGGTCGACACGCTGCGCTTGGGCCCAACGCTCGACACGGCACGCGCCACGCTCGAGAAGCTGCGCCACGCGCGCGCCACCGATCTTGCCACGCTCAACGAAGCGCGGCAGGCGATCGAGCGGCTCAAGCGCGCGCGTGATCGGGTGACCATGCTCGAGCGCAACGTCACGCAGGGCGTGTCCAATCTGAAATCAGGGCTCGCCGGGCTCGACACCGCGCGGCAACGCGACTACGCGTTCGCGCGCGGCTTGCTCAAATTGCCGAGTCTCGATGCACCGGCGGTTGGCGCCGCGCTGTTCGGGCCGGGCGCGATCAGGCCATTCGAGCAGGTGCTCTACTACATGCAGCTGGCGCGCCGGTACATGCCACCGGGTCTGTTGCCGCGCGCGACGACCGGACCCAGCCGCGTGCGCCGAGCGGGCGAGAACGTGCGCTTCCCCAAGGAGCGCAACCTCCCCGGCTTTCTCGTGCGCAGCGCTGAGTTGTCGTTCCAACTGCAGCCGAATGCGGAGCAGCCACAGCGCTACGCCGGCCGGCTGAGCGGCCTCACCAGCGATCCGGCGCTGTACGGCCGGCCGACCATTGCCACGGCCACAGGGCCGCAGCTTGGCGCTGGCCTGATGCTGAATCATTTGCATGACATTCCGGTCGATACCGCCGGCGCGTCGGTCGGCGGCGTTCGCTTCCCGGCATTCCAAGTGCCGGGCGTGCCGCTGAGACTCGATCCCGGTGCCGCCACCACACAGCTTGGCTTCAATCTCAACGGCGACACGATTCACGCGCGCTTCGCCATCCGTTCCAGCAGCGTGCACTGGACGCGCGACTCCGGCTTCGCGAACAGCACAATTGGTGAGTTGATCTGGCGGGCTGTCTCTGGGGTATCGAACCTCGATGTCGAAGCGCGGCTCTCGGGCGCCTTGCACAAGCCCGGCTTCGCGGTGCGCTCGAATCTCGATCAGGCGATCGGCGCGCAGCTGCGCGGCGTGTTCGGCGAGCAGGTGGCCGGCGCCGAGAAGCAGATGCGCGATCGAGTGGACGCCGTGGTGAACGACAAGGTGGGCCCCGTACGGGCGCGCGTGACCGAAGTCCAGAAGCAGGCGCAGGCGCAAGTCGCCCAACAGCGTGCGCGCCTGGAGGAAGTGCAGAACCAGCTCGAGCAGCGGCTGCGCGAGCTTACGCGGATCCGCCTGCCGTGATTCCGCTCCAAACGCCGCAGCACCCGACGGCGTCTTAGTTCTGTGCCCCCCCCGGACGATCTCGTCGCCCGTGCGCAGGCTGGCGACCAGACGGCTTTCCGGGACCTATATCGTCAGCACGCCGGCCGCGTGTATGCGTTGTGTCTGCGCCTCACCGGCGATGCGCGCGATGCCGACGAGCGCACCCAGGATGTCTTCGTCCGGCTGTGGGATAAGTTGGGCTCGTTCCGGGGCGAGAGCGCGTTCAGCTCTTGGCTGCACCGGCTCGCCGTCAATGTCGTCTTGAACGAACGCCGGACGACAGGACGGCGCGAGCGGCGCGTGACCCTGGCGGAGGATCCGGACACGGTGGTAGGGGCGCAGCATGCTGCGCCCCTCCATCTGAACATCGACCTCGAGCGCGCCATTGCCGATCTGCCGGACGGAGCGCGCGAGGTGTTCGTGCTGTACGACATCGAAGGATACGGGCATGGCGACATCGCCCAGCTCGTGGGTATAGCGGAGGGGACGTCGAAGGCGCAGCTGTTTCGGGCGCGGCGCCTGCTACGGGAGAAGCTGGAACGATGAACGAACAAGAGCTGCACGAGGCCGTGAGCCGCCTGCCGAAGAGCATCGAGCCACCGCGCGATCTGTGGCCCGATATCTCCGCGCGGATCAATGTCCGCCAGTGGCGACGCTGGTACTGGGTCCCACTCGCCGCGGCGGCGGTGTTCGTGGTCGTGATGATCGGGCGCTCGATCAAGCCCACCGCCTGGGATGTCACCGCCCTGGCCGGCCGTCCCCTCATCGGCACGCAGCGGCTGACCGCCTCCGGGCGGCTGCGGGTGGGCGATTGGCTGCAGACCGACGACTCGTCGCGCGCGCTCGTGGCGGTGGGCCGGATTGGACAGGTCGAAGTGCAGCCGGACACGCGCGTGCAGCTCGTCGTTGCGCGTGCGGACGAGCATCGGCTGGCGCTGGCGCACGGGACGATCGCCGCGAAAGTCGACGCCGTGCCGCGTCTCTTCTTTGTCGAGACACCCGCGGGGACGGCGATCGATCTCGGCTGCGCCTACACGCTGGCCACCGATTCCATCGGGAAGGGCGTGCTGCACGTCACCGCCGGCGAGGTGGAGTTTCAGACCGGGCTGCGCTCGGCGCGCGTCCCCCTCGGCGCGCTCATCCAGATTCGCCCCACCACCGGCCCGGGGATTCCGTACGTGGAGGACGCGCCGGCGCCGTTCGTGCGCGCGCTGATCGCGTTCGACTTCGAGCAGCGTGGCACGCGAGCGCGCGCGATTCGCACCGTGCTCGCGCTCGCGCGCGCGCAGGATGCGCTCTCGCTCTGGCATGTGCTGCAGCGCGTCGATCCCGCGATGCGCGGGCTGGTGTACGATCGTCTCGCCGCGCTCGTCCCTCCGCCGCCGGGTGTCACGCGCCGTGGCGCCATCGCGCTCCATTCGCGGGACTTAGAAGGGTATTGGACGACGATCCGGCGCATCCACTTCCGCATCATGGTGCTGCGCGGCGTGCGCGACATCGATCCACGCACCGGGAGAGCCCGGTAGTTCCCACCCTCCTGTGAACCCTTGATGTCGCTTGACGGCTTCCCACGATGCTGCTACGTCCCGTCGTACTGGTCTCAACCAGGAGTTCGCCATGCGTCGCTTGCTGTTGATCGTCCCCGCAGCCCTGCTCCCTCGCCTGCACGGAGCAGAACCCCGTGCCGAATAAATTGAGCTCGCGTCGCGAGAGCGTAGCGCTCGACAATGTTGAGTTCGATAGAGAGGGCCGCTCTCCTCAGCTGATCAAATAGGACGGTCGAGCGTGGGTGATATGCCGCGTCCGTCGAGCGCATGACGAGAAGGGAATACGCGGGCATACGCAGGGCCTCAGGAGCAGAGGTTGATTCAGACGTGGCGGACAAACCGAGAAGGCGCTAGTTAGGTGTTCCATGACGACATACGCTCGGCGCCTGGGGTTGTTCTCAGGAACGATGGCCGTGGTCGGCGGCATCATCGGGGGCGGGATCTTCCGCACGCCGGCGACCGTCGCCGAGCGGCTTCGGTCTCCGGGACTGGTCCTGCTGGCCTGGGTGATCGGCGGGATTGTGGCGCTCATCGGCGCGTTCTGCTTCGGAGAGCTGGGTCACCGCCGCCCGCGCGCGGGTGGTGGGTACGTCTATCTGCGCGAGACGTTCGGCGCTTTACCGGCGTTTCTGTACGGCTGGACGCTGGTGTTGGTCATTGCGACCGGGGCGATTGCCGCCGTTGCCGTCACATTCGCCGACTACACGCTCGCGTTGTTCGGCCTGCCGCACCGTTTTTCCATGCCGCTTGCCGTGGCCGCGATCGTGTTCCATACCGCCATCAACTACGTCGGCGTACGTCCCGCGGCGATCACGCAGAACATTTTCACGCTCCTCAAGCTGGCAGCGCTCGCGGTGTTGATCGGTGCCGGGATCTTTGCTGCGTCACCCGCCGCGCCTTCACGCGCCTTACCCGCGCCGTTGACCTCCGGCATCGGAGCCGCATTGGTCCCGATCCTCTTCACCTACGGTGGTTGGCAGCAGACGAACTTCATCGCCGAAGAGATCGTTGAGCCGGAACGCAACCTGCCCAAGGCGTTGGTATACGGCGTGGCGATCGTCGTGATGGTCTATCTGCTCGCGAACATCGCGTATCTGCGCGTGCTCGGTGTCGACGGGCTGGCGGCAAGCACTGCTCCAGCTGCCGACATGATGCATTCGCTGCTGGGAGCGGCCGGTGGCAAGATCATCGCGGCGGGCATTGCGGTGTCGACGTTCGGATTCCTCAACCTCGTGATCCTCGTGACTCCCCGAGTCTTGCAGGCCATGGCGGCTGACGGAGTGTTCTTCCGGCGGTTTGCGGTGTTGCATCCCACCTACCAGACACCGACCGCGGCGATTGTGGCCCTGGCGATCTTCGCGGTGGTCTTGACGCTGACCGGGACGTTTGGACAGTTGGTCGACTATGTGACCTTCGGTGACTGGATCTTTTTCGGCGCGACTGTTGCTGGCTTGTACGTGTACCGCGCACGCGATCAGGGCATCCAGACCGGCTTTCGAGTGCCGGGCTACCCGGTCACACCGGCGCTGTTCGTCCTGGCCGCGGCGTACGTCGTTTTCAGCGCGGTAGCGTCGAATCCCAAGAATGCCGCAATCGGTGCCGGGCTCATCGCGCTCGGCGTCCCGGCCTTCCTCTCTTGGCGGAGCCGTCTATGACACGCACGACCTGCCTCGCCGCGCTCGCGGCAGCGCTGCTCGCTCCCCCCCTGTTGGCACAGCACGACCACGGCCGGTCCGCGGAGCAACTTGGACGCGTCGACTTCCCGATCTCGTGCAATGCCGAAGCCCAGCAGCGCTTCACGCGGGCGATGGCGCTGCTGCATTCGTTCTGGTGGGAGCAGGGGCAGCCGGCGTTCGAGGCGGTCGCGGACGCCGACTCCACGTGCGCGCTGGCCTACTGGGGCATGGCGGTCAATGCCTGGGGGAACCCGTTCGCAGGCGGCCCGGGCGGCAATGCGGGCAAGGGCGAGCCGTTGCGCCGCGGCGCGGCGTTCGCCGAGCGCGCGCTCGCGCTGGGTGCCGCGACGGCGCGAGAACGCGGCTTCCTCGCGGCGGGCGCGGCGCTGTATCGCGGCTCCGATTCGATCCCCAACACCCGGCGGCTGCAGGCGTACTCCGATACGTTGGCGCGGGTCTATCACGACTTCCCGGCCGATCCGGAAGTGGCGATCTACTACGCGCTCTCCCTGGTGGAAACGGCCCCCAAGACCGACACGACGTTTGCGCGGCAGAAACGCGCCGCCGCAATCCTGAATCCATTGTTCCAGCGATTCCCGGAGCATCCGGGTCTCGCGCATTACATCATCCACGCCAACGACTCGCCCCGCTTGGCGGCGCTCGGCCTCGACGCGGCGCGCCGCTACGCGCAGATCGCAGCCTCCGCGCCGCATGCGCAGCACATGCCGTCGCACATTTTCGTGCGCCTCGGCCTCTGGGACGAAACGATCACCGCCAACACACGCGCCTTCGAAGCCGGCCTCGGGTACGCCCGGGCGCACCACCAACCGGTCGCGCCGGAGCGCCTCCACGCGCTCGACTACATGGTCTACGCGTATTTGCAGCAGGGCCGTGACCGGGAAGCCCGCGCCACCGTCGATACGGCGCAGCACCTGATGACGGCGTCCATCGCCTCGGACGCGCTGATCGCGAATTACAACCAGATCGCGATGGAGGCACGGCTGCCGCTCGAGCGCGGCGACTGGGCAGCGGCGTCACGATTGCCGGTGCGCGCCGCCGAGCTGACGATTGGCGCGGCGCTCGCCCATTTCACCCGCGGCATCGGCGCGGGTCGCCTCGGCGATACCGCGCGCACCGGGGTCGAAATCGCCGCGCTCGCCGCGATCCAGGCCGATATGACGCGCCGCGGAGATAACGATTGGGCGACCGTCGTGGACATCAAGCGGCAGGTGGTCACCGCGTGGCGGGAGCTTGCGGCGGGAGACACCGCGGCGGCCCTAAGGGACGCGAAGGCGGCGGCCGACATCGAGGACGTCACGGAAAAGCAGCCGGTCACGCCCGCCGAGCTGCTGCCGGCGCGCGAGCTCGAGGCGGACATGCTGCTTGCGGTGGGACGGTATGCCGAGGCTCGCACTGCCTATACCGCGACGCTCTCACGGGAGCCGCGGCGCGCGCGGAGTCTCTACGGGGCGGGGCGAGCCGCTGAGCTCGCGGGCGACCGTGACGGCGCCGCGGCCAGCTACGCCAGCTTCTTGAAGCAGATGGAGCACGGCGACGGCGACCGCGCGGAGATTGCCCGGGCGACTAATTCGCTCTCAGGACAGCCTCGATAAAACTGAGCGTCTTGGTTTCGACCCAGGCCGCCGAGACGGCGGTGATGCCGATCGTGCCGAGCCGGTCCCCGCTTCCCGTCGCTGGCCGTCCTTTCCAGGGCGCTTGCTTGACCTCGCGGTGGACGACGATGCCGTGCCGGGGGTCGTAGCGGAAAATGACGGCTGAAGCAAGCCCGCCGCGCGGTGTGAAGGAGAGCGCAACGCTCGGGTAGGCGTCCTCGCGCTCGGTGTGCTCCCGGACGGCGCCATCGTGTCCGGCGCTTTTGAGATCGGCCAGGGTCGCGTCCAGCACCGGCCGCACGACCGACCGCAGCCGTTCTCCGCACGCCCGACGGTCCGTCTGATCCTGCGGCGTTTGGGTCGCGGCCGGGTTCTTTGCGGCGCGCTCGGCGTATGCCTGGAGGAGCGCCTGCAGCTTGGTCTTGTATTCGTCAGTCATGGCAGTCCTTCTAAATTACCTGTGCCGGTGACCTCCTCCAACTCGACCGGCATTTGCATGAAGGCGCTGGCTGATGAGACGACGTGCGATGATCCGTGAGGGAATCAGCTTCTCCGCGAGACCAGCTTCCAGAACTGCGCCTCGCCAATGACCGTGACGCGGTGCCCCTTAGCGGCCAGGCGTTTGATTTCCATCAGCTTGAGCCCGCCATCCTTGCCCGCCACCTGGAGTGCATTGGGCCGCCCGCGCACCAGGATGTCGGTCGAAGGTCCGGGACTCGCCTGGAAGACGGCGCCGGATCGCTTGGCCGCCGCGATCGCATCGCGGCGCGGCCGGTTCAGGAATCCGGTGAAGGACACACGCCGTCCCTTGAGACTTTTGACCACGCCTTTGTGGATCTGCTTGGGCGGGTTGTTGAGCGCGTCGATCATCTCGCCGGCCGACTGATAGCGCTTCCCCCGTGCGCCGAGGCAGCGATGAATCACCTCTTTGAGATGGTCGCTGCACGGCAGCCGGCGGACGTCGCGGCTCCGCATCGGGCTGTGCACGTCGCCGCGGAGCAGCATCGCGATGAGCTGGCCGACCTGATACACGTCGTCGCGCTGCTGCCACTTGCGCACCTTCCCCCACGCGATCTCGGTCGGCGCACCCAGCGGGTTGAACGCGTCGGCCGTGACGCCGCGCCGGCTCGCCTGGTGCGTCGCGATCCCGAAGTCTCCGAGTTTCAGGATCTCGTTCTCGCAGACGAAGACGTTGAACGGCGTCAAGTCGCGGTGCAATGCCTGCCCGCGATGCAGCACATCCAGCGTCTCGAGAATGGCGGCGATCTCGTGTCGCACGAATCTCTCGGGCTGTCCGCCCTGCGCCGTCAGCCACGCGCTCAGGTCGCCATGCTCGGCGTACTCCATGACGAGGCAGTATCTCGTGGTCGTCGACTCGACCTGGACGAACCGGTCGAACACGCGGAGCGCGCGGGCCTGGCGCGCGAGCAGCTCCGCGAAGTACGCCTCGCGCAGCCATCCCGCGATCCGGTAACTGATCTTGACGCAGACGCGCGGGGGAATCGCTCCGGCAGAGCTCGGGGTGGCGAGATAGATCTCGCCAAATCCGCCTTTGCCGATCAGCCGATCCAGCCGATACGACCGCCCCGTCTCATTGCTGTAGAGTGTGGGCAGCACCGGGCCGGCCGGAGCAGGCTCGGCGGCGCGCGACGGGCGTCGCGTCTTCAGGCGCGTTACTGGTCGTGTCATGACGGTCCAACAAACTTACAGGAGAACGAGAAGCGCCGTCAAAATCGCGGCGCTCACGATCGACTTCAGGTGAACGAGCCGCGCCTGTCCGCGTATTTGTGCGAGCTCAACGGCGGCGCTGATGGGTTCAGGTCCCGTGTCCAGGTCGCGCAGACCGCGCGCAGCGAGGCGGACTCAGGTTTTGTCGAACGCCTGTAGGAAGCCAAGTGCGCCGATCCACAGGGGGAGAAAGCAGGCGAACCGCCAGAGCCGCGGGGCGTCGAAAAGGAAGAGCAACACCGTGAGCACTCCGGCCGCCGCCACGGCGATGATCCCCAGCCGCAACCGCTGCCGCTGGCCACGCGGCCCGATGTTGGGGATCAACTGTATTCGACCGGTGCGGGGGCCGGGGCCGGGGCCGACCTGGCGAGATTCAGCAGCATGGATGCCAACCAGGTCAACGATCCACCGATGATTCCAAGGAACAGTCCCGTGATGACGGCGCCCATGATCAGGGTGGCTCTCACGAACCCCGGCGACCGCATCAGGCGCTGACTCACCGAATCGGTGCGGGCGGCTTGGGGGAAGAGTCGTGTGTACCACTCGGGTAACTTCGTCGGCTGGCGCTGCGCCTCTGTCACCGCCGAGTTGAGCTGGTCCTGGGTGGGACGCGGCATCAGCAGGAATACCATCCCCCAGATCAGCATGGCGAGGACGGAGGACGCCACCACCGCGCCGAACAGCGACGCGATGCGGTTGGGCTGGCGCTCGCGACGGCTGGCCCAGCGCGCCACGAGATACATCCCGAAGGGGGCGCCGAGCGCGGCGCCGAGCGATCCGACCAGCGCAACGAGGCAGATGACGACACCGGCGATCCCACTGAGCAGGCGAACGATGAGCGGTCTTGGTGGGGAGGAGGTCATGACCGAAAAGTCTACCCATATTGTTCGGCATGACCAATCCGGCTGATACGGCGGCGCCCGCCTGGACGCTGCGCCTGATCTCCGAGCTCAATGCCGCAGACTCGCGCGCGATCGCGGTCGCGAACGCGCTAACCCGAGGCGGTCGCTCGAGTCCGTCAGGGCGCAGTGACACTCAAGGGTGCGCCGTCACCGGACCACCGTGCTTCATCCACAGCATGATCGTCGCACACGGACTCCCCGCGAATTCCGGCGGGGTGACACCCGGAGTGGGGAACGCCTCGACCGCCAGCACGTCGCTCATCTGAAACTCGTCTAACGTGTGTTGCGGTCCGAGCGCATTCGTCCACACCGACAGCAGGCATGGCTCTGTCTCGCGGCTCGTCGGACGGGGATTCGAGATCGACGTCCGGCCACGGCTGGCCTCCTGCCCGCAGTCCACATCACCTCGGCGCGTGAAAATGCAGATGAAGTGGAAGCCTTGCTTCTGGCGGATCCAGCCGAAGAGGTTCCCGCCCAGGCGCTCCAGATCATCCGGGGTCAGGAACACTCCCTGGCGAAACCGTGCCTTGTGATCGTAGAAACTCGCGAGCTCAGGGAACATTCGGGTGTCGACGTCCTGCACGACGGCGCGGTCGGCGTCTGTCTTGACCGGAGGCAGGCTCAGCGTGCCGAGGTCCTTCTCGGTGGCCGTGGTATCCTGCGGGAGGGCGACCAGCGCCGGGATGTAGCCCAACCGGCGGACCATGAGTACGGTCGGATCCGGGTCGGCCGATACGCGGAACGTCCCGTCATTTCCCGTGCGCCCCGCGGTCGTGCGACCGACGTAGATCACTGCCTGCGAGATCGGCTTGTGGTTCGCCGAGTCCACGACGATGCCTTTGATGGTGCGGGGCGCGCTTTGGGCGAACGCGCCGTTCACGGCCGCCAAGATCAAGATCGCGGTGTATTTCATCAGCGTCTCCAGAGCTACACGGCTACCCAAATCTCCACCGCCCCTGCCTCGGCGTAAATCTCGAGATCGTACGTATAGGCGCGGGCGGGTGCACGCCCGGAAAAGTACGCCCACACATCGCGCCAGCCATCAATGACGGCCTGAGGAAGGGGGCCGACGCAGCGAAACATGAGATACGAGCCTGGCGCGGCGCTGACGACTTGCAGCGGCTCTACTAGGGTCGCTGTCTCCGATACTTGGCGACCTACCAACAACTGGTAGCTGCCGGACACATCGCTTTCGTACGCTGAATAGACGGCGGTGACCGGGCCAAAGCCACCGATCCGCTCCAGCTTGTCGGCCCAACGCTCGCTCGCGAAGCGTCCCCACAGCGCGGGAATCTTCGCTGTTGCCGGGCTGAACTCCGCGGCATTGGTCGTCCGAATCGCGAGGCCCGCGATTCGCTTGCCCTCGGCGCGTCGCGGCTCCGGCTCCGAGCTCAACCCCTCCTTCCCTTCCGGCGCGGTCGCGCCGGTGGCAGCGCCGTCACGTGGCTCCAAGACTCCTGGAGTACGTCACGGAGCAGCGCCGGCGACACCTCGGCCAAACGAACGAGAACCGCGGGATAATTCCGGTAGTGGTCGGTGAAGAAGAACGCCCGCGGGTCGAGCTCCATGAGCACGTCCCGCTCGCCGATCGTCGCCAGCTGGACCACGAGCACCGTGTCCTCATCCCGAAACCGCGCGAGGAAGTGGCCATTCAGGAGGAAGGACGGCATCCCATAGGAGCGGCCCTCGACCACCTTGGCAAAACTCAGCAGGAGGCGACGGACCTCCGCGACCTGCACGCCACGAGCTTGGCGCGTTTCGTTCAGTCTAGCCGGCAACGGGTTCGCGTTCCTCGCGATACGCCAGGCGACCAGTCGCGACAACCACCAGGGCGAGGATTCCAGCACCCAAGACCGCCGTGTAGATCAGCAAGACCGGCAGGCGCTGGATGCGAACGCGGTCCCAGTTGTTGAGCCGGACCGCGATGTCTTGAGAAGTGAGCACATGCGGTCCCGCGCTGTCGGTGATGGCCAGGTGCCCCTGATCGACCAACATGCCGAGCGGCCGGCCGCGCACGTAGATCTCTACGCGGTCCCGGCTCTCAGCCAGCGGCAGCTGGTTGGTTGCCGGCGTCCACCAAATATCGGAGCGCTTCGAGAGTTCGCTGTAGAGGGCAACGAGCGGAATGAGCAACAACGCCCCAGTTAGCAGCGAATAGAAGACCCGGAGGCGAAGCGGCATCGCGTCCTCCTCATGTCAAAGGTCCATTTTCCATTGCCACAGCCCGTCGGTCGCCGGGCGTGGCAACCGCTGGCCCGCTTGGCGCGCCACCATGACGATCTGACCACGGTGGTGAGCCTCGTGTGCCACGAAGTAGGTGAGCACATGGCCGACGTCAAGAGAGAGGTTGCGCCACACGTAGCCCTTCGAGGGCGGGACCCGGCCCTGGGAAGCCAAGCCGAGCTTGAGCAACGCTTCCATCCCGACGCTACTCCGTTTCAATGCCGCAGCGAGCTGCCGCGGCGTGACCCGACGGTAATCGACGCGAGCTGGTGTGCGAATGCCGTGCTCACGCCCCAGCGTCTTGAGCCACATGCACCTGGCGTTGTGCAGGTGAGCCGCTACCGCGCGGATCGTGCGCGATGCCCCAGGAATACGGAGATCCCAAAGGGTGGCCGGCACGTGTTGGATGAGCCGTGTCGTGACCCGGTTATTCGTTCGCCAGGCCGCGAGTAGGCTGGCTTGTAGATGATTGCTCAGCGGCTCGGTTCCTCGTACAGACCGAATTCATTGCCCACGGGGTCTGTGAATGCCGCAAATGCGCCCATGCCTGGCCCGATGTCCGTCCGAGGCGTCAGCACCCGGCCACCAGCGGTCTGAATGCGCTTCAACGTGTCCGCTATGCTATCGACCATGATGTAGGTTCGGGTGCGCTCGTCGGGAGTCCGGTCGCTTTCCTTGACCCAGGTTCCGCTCACGCAGCCGCTGTCATCGAAGGCCAGCGCACCGTCGCCACGCTTCCTCACCTTCCAGCCGAAAATGTTGCTGTAGAAATCCGCCGAGGCTTCGGCCGTCTTCGCCGGTATTTCCAGGTAACAGATCTTGCCGTGGGGCATACGACCTCCCAAACGGGGACAGAATTCAGTGCACTGAGGAGATCGTCAAGCGGAACCCGTCTGGATCTCGCAGCCGGAATACCCGCGCTCCCCATGGCATATCGACCGGCTCGGTGTCGAGAACGGTGCCCTGTTGTTTGATTCGGCGTGCCATGTCATCGGCGTTCTCCCGCGTCGTGATCTGCAAGGAGAAGCCCACGCCCTTGACCCGATCCAGCCCCTTCGCTCCGTCATCTTGACTGAGCAGGATGCGGACGGCACCGGCTTTCAGCGACACCGCGATGAGCTTACCGGCGCGTTCGTGTTTGCGGTCGATGCTGAAGCCCATCACATCGCGATACCAGCTGACGCTGGTCTCGAGGTCCTTGACAGTCAGGGACGCTTCGAGGCTGTCGGCGTTCACGGCCACTGCAGCGCGATTTGCACGCGCTGCCCTTCAATCAGGTCCACGTGCCCTTGCACCGAACTGAAGCTGACCCGAGCACCGACCTGCGACGGGATCGGAATGCCGACGATCCACACGGTACCTCGATCACACGGCACCGCATCGGTCAAGACCTCACCAGGGTTCAATGCGCCGATTGGCGTCGTCGATAGGCGTCGCACTCTCATCCGGATCTCCAGCGCATGGGGCGTCAAATTATAGACTGCGAACTCGCAGCTCGCCGGTGTGACCAATTCCTGACGCGGTGCCGCGCAACTCGCGGCCACGGCGGCAGCCACGAATGCGGCGGCGATCACTTCAGGATACGTCTGTGGGGCGTCCTCCCAAGGCCGCAAGGCAACCTCACGATCGACGTTTCTTCGCCGGCCGGTCGCGGCCATACTGGTGGAGGACGAGGCCCGATACCGCTCCACTCGCATCGCGAACAAAGGTGACTTGTGCGTCCACGCCCTTGGCGAAGAAGTCGTTGTTGCTCTCGGGCCAAAGTTGCACCGCGGCGTTGCCTATGCTCGATCTGATATGGAGCGCCCCGTTCTGCAGCGTGACGTCGAGCTCCAGGCCTGACGCGAGCTCGTAGACGCCGACGTATGGTGACAGCGCCGATGCCGGCAACTCGATCGCCACGCGCGCCCTCTGCGGCAGCGCCGAAGGCGGCACCATGCCGAGCAGTCGCATGTAGCTCGAGATCTGACTGTAGTGCTCTGCCAAATCGGTCTCGAACGCGAGCAAGGTGCTCGCAAGCGCCGGCGACTCGAGTTTCGCCACGCGCTCCATGGCTGTGTCGCAGAAGCGGAGGGAGGCCTCGAGACGTTCGACGAGCGTGTCCTTCGGCCACTGCGCTTTGACGGTGTCCGACAACGAATCCTTTGGAGTCCTGGGGTGCTTCAGGACCCCGAGGCGCTCACACAGGCTGTAGTTCGCATCCTCGAGGTGTTGGGCGATATAGCCGATGGTCTGCTGTGACGGGGTAGGCCGGTAGTCGTATCGGGCTGCAGGGATGGAATCGAAGGCCGCGACGAGCCGGCTCCCGAAGATGTCGGCAAACCGGATGAATTGCAGCATCACGGCATTGGGCAACTCCGGAGTGGGCGGCGACTGGCCTGCCAGCACCGCGGGAAGCACAAGTGTGAGGACGATCAGGGCGCGACAGTGCATGAGGTCTCCAAAGATGCTAGCACAGCGCAAGCTATCTCGGCATGCTGCCTCTACCTCAGCAGGCATTATGTGCTGGTTAACCGGCCGCGCCTAAGCTGCGGCGCCTAGTTCGAGTCTGCACAAGTGAATGGCTCCTTTGCCGCGCCGCCGGCTTCAGGCGCTGGTTAGGCAGCGGCGTCACGAGCCGATTCTAGCGCGACTACGCCTTGCGTACTGGGTAGCGCAGGTGTGTAACGCCGACGCCCCGGATCACCGTCGGGTTGCCAAGGACGACTGGCGTGCCGGCGAGGCGGTCGAAGAGTCGAACTCCGGAGCCAAGCAGAACCGCCGCGATGTCGACGTGGATTTCGTCGAGGAGCCCAGCATTCAGGCATTGCTGGATGGTGTCGGGGCCGTGGACACCAACGGATTTCCCGGCGGCGGCGGTTTTGGCTTGGTTCACGGCGCTTTCGATGCCGTCGCTCACGAAGTGGACAGTCGAGTTGGGTCGCGGCCATCCGGCGGGGACGTGGTGGGTAAGTACGAATGCTGGTCCCCAAGCGTGGTTTCCGCCCCAGCCGTGGGCGACGTCGAAGGTGCGTCGGCCGGTGAGCACGGCACCAAGTCCGGACGTGAGATCGCGAAAGTGCTCGGCGCTTGGCCCGGACATCTTGAACGTCATGGGGTCCGACCCTCCGGTGTGGATTTCGACGTCGCCCGAGTTCAAGTACCAGTCGAACACTTCGGCCACGCCATCGTTGAGGTCGGCGACGTAGCCGTCGAGCGACATGGACATGATTGCGACAACCTTCGACATTGTGTGCTCCGTTCGAGGGATGGAGACTGCGTTCAGGGGATTGCTTCAGGGGTCGGCGACCTCAGCGGAGCGTAGGACATTCGAGCGAGATTTCTAAGCAGAACGGATGGCAGGTGTGGTGCGCGGATTTCCGAACATTGCTGTCCTCCCGGATCGTCCGCCTAACGGATCGCGCTTAAGCTGCGGCGCGCTGAAGAACGATTCATTCCACAGTCTACGTGCGCCGCCAGCTTCAAGCGCATGTTAGGCGACGATGCGATCATAGTCCCCATGGCTGCCAATCCAGAACCAAAGCACTCCATCGGGCGCATCCACAGCCAATGCACGATAGTGGGAACCTACGCGGACGGAATGGAAAGCGACCTACGCGCTTGAAGTGTAAAGAAGGATGACGTGGATCCGACTTGAGAAGCTCGAACTGTTTATCAGGCAGATCGCGAACCGGCTTCGGCAATTCTCGATAGCAACGCCAGAAGCTCGGTGCCGCCTAATGACTCAAAGCTTCTGGGAGCGACCGGCGCGATGGTCCGCGAGAGCCTCGTCGGCCAGCTTATCCAGCTTGCCGGACGTCGCATCTTCCTCGAACTGGTGGTCCCACGCAGCCGCATCAAAAGCCGCAAACCACCCCCGAAAGGTGGCGAGCTCCTGGGGCGATAAGTTGCGGATGTCGCGTTCGAGCTTCTCGATCCTGGTCATGAGCCTGAATATAAACGAACGCAGATCGTTCGCCTAACGGACTGCGCCTAAGCTGCGGGCGACTCGCCCGCCGGCGCAAGAGAAGTGGACGTACGTCCGTGCCCGCCAGGGCACAACGCTCCGATTCCCTTAAAGCGATCACCGCTCGTCAGCTTCAAGCGCTTGTTAGGCCGCAGGCTTGCGTAGCCGTCGTCACATCGCAGGGTTCGTGCCAGGCATCCGGTTACCTCGCACGAAGCGCTCGCATTTCGTCGATCCCGGCATCGAACGAATAGAATCCGTTCGTCACACGGACCCGTTTCAGTCCGCGTTTCGCCGCGAGGCCTCGGCCAAACTGGACGTCGGAGGTACTGGGGACCGGGATACCCAGCGCGCCATTGCTTTGCCGCGTGTGGTTGTGCAACACATACCAGTAACTCCAGCCCTGCGCCAGGTAGTCGTCGACGATGTCGAAGCCGTAGACCGTCTTGGGAGGGAACAACTCGGCCCCGGCCCCAAACACGACCACGAGCTCCTCATGCTCATCGCTGCCTTTCCTGAGAACGGAGGCCAGAAACTCGGTGGGGCGCTCTAGCTGTGGTACGCGAGCGTTCTCCTGGGCAAACAGGAGAGCATCGAGACAGGTGATCGGGCCGATCGCGCCCACAACGCCTCGATAGGCCAGGTCGTTGTTGAAACTCTCGTCGCGCCAAACATCAGCGTTGGGTCCGCTTGCTCCGGTCGGGACCGCGAGCGCGGGGTATCGTTCTTCCGCCCCCTCCTCACGGATCGCCGCTCGATAGGCCAAAAGCCCCGCGTTGTTCGGAAGCGCTGGACGCGCGTAAGCATCCTTCCACGGAACCCTCCAAACCCATAGCACGACCCCTCCATCCTCGAGAACGACTGCGGGAGCTCCGGGCAGCACGCACGCTGGGTCAACGGGATCCGAACCTCGGGCATTCTGCCCTTCGATGGGTCGGAGAGAACTGCACGAACCAAAGATCGACACCAGAACGACAACCGCGAGTCGATTCGGAAAGCGTCGCATCCAGCGTCTACCTCTCGATGCGTTATGACAGCCCCGTCTCGCTGTGATGACGTTGCCCACTCGGCCAGCCGTCGGATGCATTTGAGACAGCCCGGCCTACGCGTCAGAGTTCGTCACCTTCACCGGTGTAGCGAGCTAACGCCTCAGTTCAGCTGCAAGCACGCTACCACCATTGCGGCGAAGCCGCGTCCGAAAAGTGCTTGCCAGCTGCAACGTTCGTTAGGCAGCTGAGTTCACGAAGCACGCATCCAATCCAGCTCGTTGACAATCATCGTTCGGTCTAGATTGGAAAGAGAGTGCCTGATCCCACAACTAGCGCGCGTTTCAATGATCACGGAGCTGCTCGTAGGTGCCGCGCGTGCCACTGCCGAGGAGCAGTACGGCGTCGTACCCGAAGACCGCGTCGCGAAGCTCTTTACTGAGCGCGCGGAGCTTCCCCGCGTACCAGAGGTCACGCAGCGGACGGAAGTCTACGACCGCCCACTCCGACGTCGACCCGACGCGTGCGAGCGGCAAGTATGGTGGATCGTCAGCGAGTGTCCAATAGGTTCCTGGCTCGTTGACAAGCCAGACCACAAGGTGGAATGAGCTGCGCTCGTTCGTAAGCGCGAACTCATAGAGGAAGTTGCCGAGTGACTCTACGTAGGTGGGACTGCGCCAGTTCCCGCCGTGCGTGCTACCGATCTTAACGAGGACGCGAGGAAGGGTGTCGCCGCTCCGCCGCGCATTGCGGTACTGGGTCATGAAGAGCGCCTTCATGTAGCGCTCGCGGTCGGCGTTTGACCTGTATCCCGTGATCTCATTCCGTCTAGCCCCGCGATCCAGGAGGTAGATCCGGTTGGATATCTCGATCGCATCCAGCAGAGACTCCGCCTCAGAACCTGCGGCGGGGTGGAAAGCGGCGCGGAGAGCTTCGAAGCTCGAGGAGTCCGCATCGCTTATGAAGCGCGGAACATCGACGATCGCATAGGGGCGTGTTGACTCGATGGCGCGCGCACGCTCGTCGAGCTGACGTGCGAGCGCACGCGCCTCGGCCGTCGGCGCGATCGCGGTGAGCCGGTCGAGCGCATGGAGCGCACCCCACTCGTTGTCCAGTCCCCACAACGGTTGGCTGCGCGCGGTTGAGGTCCGAGCGATATCGGCGAATGCGTCAATCTCCTCGTCGTCCCAGAATTGGAATGCGTGAGGATACTTGCGCGCTAACGCGAAGCTCCTTGCCCTATCACCGCGGACACCCGCTGCTGACAGCATCCCAGTGATAACAGGCCCGAATTCCACCGCATAGTAGTTGTAGCCACGGTCGCTATGCAGACTGCTGAAAAGTGCCTCCGCGAACCGTGGAATCTGGGCGACGTAGTGCGATTCGCCGATCACGAAGAACTGTGCGTCGCGACTTGCATCCAGCAGGAAGCGAGCGCCCGCGCCTGTGAGCCGGCCGTTTTCCAGCGCGAGGCTATACCGGTGCGCGCGGAATACACTGTCCAGGTAGGCGGTATCGCGCGCCGTCGGCTCCTGCGCGTGAAGGACCACGTCGTTGAGGAGCAGGAGGACGGCAACCGCCCGAATGGCCCTCAGAGATTTCCTTAGACAAACGGTAGCAGGAAACAGCAATCGTCTCATAGTCCTCCGTTCGGGACGATATCTATGCGGCCAAACGACCTCACGGATTGGTCGATACTCGCGGAGCGCGACGAACACATTCTAAATCGGACAGCGTGAAGCGGTTATTTGTAGCTGCCAGGCTTCATCCGTCGAGTATTCTGCGGCGTCGAGACACCGCTCTATAGACTATGTCAGTTCGAGCGGGTAATCAGCTGGCTGCCTAACGGGGCGCGCTTAAGCTGCGGCGCGCAGAAAAAAGATTCATTCCCTAATCTAGGCGCGCCGTCAGCTTCAAGCGCTGGTTAGGCCGCGGCCGCTGACGAAGCCAAAACCTGCAAGTACGCGCGCACAGCGTTGTATAGCCCGACCTCGAGCGCATCGGACACCAACGCGTGGCCAATAGACACCTCCAGTATCCCAGTGATGCGACAGAATTGGCCAACATTCTGCAGGTTTAGATCGTGACCCGCGTTCACTCCTAAACCAGCCAACTGCGCAGCCTCAGCCGCCGCACCAAATCTACCAAGGACTGTCTGAAAGTCATTCCGCGCATAGGCGGCTGCGTAGGGCTGCGTGTACAGCTCGACTCGATCCGCCCCGAGTTTCCGGGCTTGCTCCCATTGATCGCTGTCCACATCCATGAAAACGCTCACGCGAGTACCGCGGTCGTGGAGCTCTGAGATGATCGGCTTCAGCCATGCGGCTTCCGCATCAAGATCCCATCCATGGTCCGAAGTAACAGCATCCGGGCCATCAGGGACGAGGGTGCACTGCACCGGCTGCGCCTTTCGCGCCAGCTCTAGAAACTCAGGAAAGGGGTTCCCTTCAATGTTGAACTCGACCTGAGGATGGTCTCGCAACAACTCTGCTAGTTGAAGAACGTCAGGCGGTTTCACGTGCCGTTGATCCGGACGCGGATGCACGGTGATCCCGTGGGCGCCAGCACGGATGCAACGCTCGGCCGCCTGCAGGACGCTCGGTATCCCGAGACTCCGGGAGTTCCGAAGCAATGCGACCTTGTTCAGGTTGACGCTGAGGCGAGTCATAAGAGATCTGGGCCGCGGCTTAACGAGAATTGGACAGACCTGTGTAAACCATTTCGCAATGCATGTCTCGCAGCCTAATCTGACGATCCATGCTCCCCAAAATGAAATAGGCCGGTCTGCCTAAACGCTATATTACAGTGCACTGCCCGCCCCCCGGCCCGCGGACCGGAGCTATCGCGATGCCGCCGCCTCCGGCTCGAGATACTCCTCGCGATACATCCGAATCAGCTCGAAGAAGTAACTCAACGCGAGCGGGCCGATGAGCAGGCCGAGCAGCCCGAAGTAGCTTACGCCGCCAATCGCGCCGATCAGCGTGATGAGCGGATGGATCGCGGAAAACCGGCGGTAGATCAGGGGTCGGGCGAGATTGTCGACGAGCTGTGCGACGAGAACCCCCCACAGGATGAGCAATACGCCGGTTACCTGTCTACCCTGCATGAACAGCGCAATCCCGGCCGGGATCCATATCAGCCCGCTGCCGACGACGGGGAGGATGGCGAATGCCATCGTAACCACGCCCCAGAACAAGCCATTCGGCAGGCCCACAATCGCGAACGTCAAGGCGAGCACTGCCCCCTGAATGGCTGCGGTCACGCCGGTGCCGATGACGGTCGACACCGTCACGTCCTTGAACCGCTTCCCGAGCTTTGCCGTGTTGGCGTCGGAGAACGGGATGTAGGGACGCGCATCGAGCCACACGTCGCCGCGATGCTTGAGCACGTAGTACAAACCGAAGAACGAAATCGTGAGATTGAGCGTCAGGCGCGTGGCGGTGCCGACGAGGCCGAACGCACTCGACCCAATCGCCGCCACGATCCGGCCCGCCGCGTCGGCGAGCCGGGGCCCGATGGGGATTCCGCGGATCTGCAAACCGCGGAAGCGCTCGATGATCGGACTCTGAAGCACGGTCTGCGTGATTCCCTGCGCCTGGTTGATGAGCAAACCGGCAATCAAAAGCCCCGGCACGATGAGCAGCACCGCGCCCAGCAGCGTGATGAGGAGCGCCGCCACCGCGGACGGGACGCCACGCCGCGCGAGCCAGCCGTGCACCGGCGCGAACAGCACCGCGAGGACCGGAATACCAATGATCCCCGTGGCGTACGGCCCCAGGGACCACACCAGCGCCACGCCCAACGCCAAAACGATGAACGCGGCGCGCTGGTGCTTGGTATCGAGAAACGCCATCTCTTTAGCGGCCACCTCGCTCCACGCGAACTACGCGCGTCAACGTCTTCCCGTCAACCGTGATCGTGACGAGATAGTCGCCGGTCGTGACCTGATTCGCCGCGCCACCGAATCCGCCAAAGCCTCCACCACCGGCGGGCGCCCGGCCGAAAGCCTGCGCGACAAACCCCAAGGCTCCGAAGCCTCCCCCCCCGCCGCCGCCGCCGCCGCCCTGTCCGGGCTTGCGCAGCAACGTGCCGAGCGTCGTGAGGAAGCTCGCGTCGGCTGGCGCATCGCCCGATTCGCCACCGCTCTCACTCCCGGAGGGCAGCGCAGCTGCCGCACTCGCCGCGCGCGGCGTTGTCTCGCCGGGCCGCTCCACGAACCGGCCGTTCACGAAGGACGATCCACCGCCGCCTCCACCACCACCTCCACCGCCCCCCCCTCCACCGGCACCGCCGAACCCGAACCGTTGCGCGATCCCCTGCACGTCACCGGCCAGCAGGAGCGTCTTGATCGGTTCGAGCTGTTGCGCATTGCCGCCGTTCTTCGCGAGGGAATCGAAGACGACGTTGATGCGCTGCACGAGCCAGGCACTGTCCCGCTTCTGCGAAGGCGACAGCGCGACCGGCGGGGGATTGCGACCCTGGAAGTTCCAGGTGACGCGATGCAGGCCGGGGCCCGCTGGCCCCTGCACCGTGCGGACCGTGTCGCCACGCACGTCACGAATCACGATCGACGTGCGCGCGCGCCGATCGCTGCTCCCGCTCGTCAGGCGATACACGATCTCGGCGCCATACTGCGGACTCGGCGCGCGAAACGCCTTTTGGCCGGAGCTGCCGCCGCCGAGCGGCTGTTGGCCGTACTGATACGCGACCGTCGGCTGGAACAGATAGGCGCCGGCGGCGATCGCGCTGTCGTTCAGCTGCTCGAGCGGCGCGATGTTCACGATCCACAGCGAGCGCCCATGCGTCGCCGCGAGCAAGTCGCGGTCGCGCGAATGAATCCGCAGATCGTGCACCGGCACCGTCGGGAAGCCGGTCATGAACCGCTGCCACGACGCGCCGCGGTTCAACGAGACGTACAGGCCGGCATCGGTCCCGACAAACAGCAGATCGCGATTGGCGATGTCCTCGCGGATCACGTGCACGTAGCCCGGTCCGTCATCACCCTTGGGCAGATTGTTCACGAGCGAGCGGAACGATTTCCCGAAATCGGTCGTGACGTACACGTAGGGCGCGTAATCGCCATTGCGATGATTGTCGAACGTGATGTAGAACGTCGCCGTGTCGAAGCGCGAGGGCTCGATACGGCTGACGTATGTCCCCGCGGGGACCCCGGGGAAGCGTCCCGTGATGTTGTCCCAGGCGCCGCCGTCGTTCGTCGTGATCCAGACGTTGCCGTCGTCCGTGCCGGCGTAGAGCAACCCCGGCCGGAGCGGCGACTCCGCGAGCGACACGATCGTGCAGTACGTCTCGGCGCCGGTCACGTCAGGCGTGATGCCGCCGGTCGTCCGGGTGCTCACCCGGATTCTCATCGAATCCTTCGTGGTGAGATCGGGCGAGATGGGATACAGATCCTCGCCGCGGCGCGTCGACTTCATCACCTTGTTCGCGCCGGCGTAGAACGTCTCCGGATTGTGCGCCGAGATGAAGAAGGGCGTGTTCCAGTTCCAGCGGAGATCGATTTCGTTCGAGTCCGCCTTCTGGCGCAGCCGCAGCTCGGCGATGCGGCGCCGCTGCGCCGCCGTCTCGGGCTTCGTCGTGTCGGGGCGCTCGATGACGACCGAGTCCTCGAAGATCGTGTAGCGCGGCCGCCAGTTCGGCTTCTGGAGGACCACGCGCTCACCAGTCGCGAAGTTCAGGCGCGACATGTTGCCGCCCTGCGACTCGACGTAAATCGTGTTCGGGTCGGTTGGATCCTGCGCCGTGTAGAAGCCGTCGCCGCCGCCCACGGTGGTCCAATCGGCGTTGGTGATTTCGCCCTGCCGCCGGCGCGACGGCCCGCACCACGAACCGTTGTCCTGATAACCGGCGCAAACGTTGTACGGAAATGCCATGTCGTAGCTGACGATGTAGGGCTGGCCGATCGGGAAGGTATTCAGGAAGTCCCAGTTGCCGCCCTTGTCCCACGTCTGCGCCACGCCGCCGTCGTCGCCGACGACGATGTGATTGGGATCGTTCGGATCGATCCACATCGCGTGATGGTCGACATGAATGCCGACGGTCGCGTTGCCGACCGTCTTGCCCCCATCATTCGAGTAGTTCACCGGCGTGGACGACCAGTAGACCCGGTTCGGGTCCTTCGGATCGACGCGCACCTGGGAGTAATAGAAGGGGCGCACGTTGTTGCCATTCATCTTTTCCCACGTGGCGCCGCCGTCGGCGGAGCGATACAGACCGGAGGGCCGCACCTGCGGCGCCTTACCCGCGCCTCCCTGCGCATTCGCATTGGTATCGGCCTCGACCATCAGGTAGATGACCTTCGGATCCGAGGCTGCGATGGCGATGTCGATACGGCCCTTGGTGGTCGTCGGAAGACCGCCACCTTTGACTTCGGTCCATGTCTTGCCGCCGTCCGTCGTCTTCCAGAGCGCGCTGCCGGGACCGCCGCTATTCAGAAAGTAGGGCCCGCGCACGCGCTGCCAGCTCGCGGCGAACAGCACTTCGGGATTCGATGGATCCATCGCGACGTCGATGAAGCCCGCCTGCGGGGAGACAAACTTCACGAGCTGCCACGTCTGCCCGCCATCCGTCGTCTTGTAGAGGCCGCGCTCGGGATTGGCCGACCACGGTTGGCCCAGAGCCGCGACGTAGACGATGTTGGGATTGGTCGGGTGTACGACGATGCGCCCGATCGCGCCCGACTTCTCCAGCCCCATCCGTTTCCAGGTGAGGCCGCCGTCGATCGATTTGAAGATGCCGCAGCCCGGCGAGATCGTGTTGCGCGAATCTTCCTCGCCCGTGCCGGCCCACACTTGGCTGGTGTCGGAGGGCGCGATCGCGAGCTCGCCCATCGACACGCACTTCTCGTTTTCGAACACCGGTCGGAAGGTCGTGCCCGCGTTGGTCGTCTTCCAGATGCCCCCGGCTGCAGCCGCGACGAAGAACGTGCGCGACGGGCTCGGAATGCCGGCGACGCTCGAAACGCGCCCGCCCATGTTCGCCGGCCCGATATTGCGCCAGCGGAATCCGGCGAGGAGTGTCGAGTCCAGCACGATGCCACCACCGCTTGTACCCGTTGTCACCGTCACGCCGCTCGGCGGCCGGGGCTGCGCGAGCGGAGCTCGCATCGCTCGGCTCGTATCAGCGGCGGCTGGTGGGGGTGAGGCGGGGCGGGCGGCGGGGGGTGCGGGGGGAGGAGCAGGCGGATTCTGAGAGACCACTGGGACTGCGACTACGGTGAGGACGGCGGCAGCCGCCCACAGGCGCTGGAACATGACGGCCCTCAGTCGATGAATGGTGTGTGCTGGAATCGTGCAGCCAAGTGAGTACGAACGGAAGGGTTGCGCCGTTGAATCCCGACAATTAAACTCGGCTTTCCTTTAACCCAGCATTCGAGCCATGCCTCGTCTGATTGCCGTTCTCGGAGTACTCGGTGTCCTCTCCGGATTCGCCAACGCGCCACTCCCCGCTCAAGAAGCCTTCGAAATCTCGGTCTATCCCTACGCCACCGCGCATCGCGGCGAATGGGAGCTGGAAGGGCATGTCAATTACGCCAATCGCGGGACCACCGCGTTCGTTGGATCGATCGCGCCACGGCAGGGCCAGGTGCGGTTTGCCGGCGAGCTCACCCGTGGCCTGACCGATCATTGGGAAATGTCGGCGTACCTGCTTGCGGCGCAGGTCCCGACCCTGGGGGCGCGCTATGCGGGCTGGCGTTTGCGCTCACGGTTTCGCGCGCCCGAGGAGTGGCGGCTGCCCGTCAACATGGGCCTCAGCATCGAGTACGAGGCAACGCGTCCGGCGTTCGGCGAGAGCCCGCGCACCTTCGAACTGACGGCGATTTTCGAGCGGCGAATGGCGGGTGTGCAATTGCTCTTCGATCCCACGTTCGAGCGCGACCTGGCGGGGCCCGAGCACGAGTTCGAGTTCGAGCCGAAGGCGCGCGCCAGCGTCGACCTCAGCCGGACGATTACGCTTTGCGTCGAGTATTATGCTTCGCTCGGTGAGCTGACGCGGTGGCATCAGTTTTATCCGACCGCTGACATCCTACTCGGAGACGACCGGTCGCTACACTTTGGGGTAGGCTTCGGGACGATGTCGGCCGGTGATCGCCTGGTTTTCAAGGCGGCGTTCGAGATGCCGTTGGGCGAGAAGCACTAAGGAGTCTCACGATCACCAAGGGGTCCATATGCAATTCGGAACAGTGGCAGTCGCCGTGCTAGTGCTGACAGCTGTGGCGTCGCAGGCTGGGGCGCAGGAAAAGAAGCTCAAGCGGTCTGATTTGCCAGCGGCAGTCCAGCGCTCGGCCGACGAACAGAGCGTTGGAGCGACGGTCCGCGGCTACTCGACGGAGAAGGAGAACGGCCAGGACGTCTATGAGGTCGAGATGACCGTGCACGGGCACGGTCGCGACGTGACCATTGGCGCCGATGGGACAGTGTTGGAGATCGAAGAGCAAGTGGCGCTCAAGTCACTTCCCGCGGCCGTACAGGCGGGACTGCGGCAGCTCGCCGGGTCCGGCAGAATCACGAAAGTCGAGTCCCTGACCAAGCATGGCACGCTCGTGGCGTACGAAGCCCAGGTGCGGACGGGGACCAAGCGATCCGAAATTCAGGTTGGCCCGGAGGGAAAGAAGCTCGCGCAGCCGCAGTAGGGGACATTTCGGGACTTCAGGCGTCCCTTTGAGCGCGTGACGCCGGTCACGCTTGCCTGAGCAGTTCTCTCTACATTTCCCGGCGGCACGCACGCCGTCCCAGGTCGGGACCCGCCCACCCGCCCAGCAGCTGCTTTCATCTATAAGTGCCGCGCACTCGGCTCCCGCGCACGCTCCGGAGCCCTCTTTCAGAGGGGTCGGATCATGGCCTGGAATGTCTTCGGTCGCGAGACCACGCCCGAGCAGCTCCCCGCTGAACTCCGCGCGATCCTCGCCGAGATGAAGCGCGAGCGCGTGGCGTTCGAAAACCTGACCAACACCGCGCGCGAATCCAGCCAGCATCTGTCGCAGCTGACGCAGCCGCTCAGCGAGGCGCAGAAGGTCGTCGCCGAGCTGCAGTCGCGCGTCAAATCACTCGAGCGCCTGGTGCCGGTGCTCGCGACCCTCGACGAACAGACCGAGAACGTCTCGAAGACGCAGCGCCGCACCGAAACGCAGCTCACGCAGAACTCCGAGAATGCAAAAGAGTTGCGCGGCGAGATCGACGAGCTGCGCGGCGTGCTCGAGCAGGCGCTCGCGCTCAAGAATGAAGTCGCCGGCTTCCTCGAGCTGGGCGGTGGGTTCAAGGCCCTGCGGATGGATGCCGACACGTTGAGCGGCGCGGTCCGCGAACTCACGAACGGCTTCGATCAGGTACGGGCGCGGCAGGAAGAGCTCCGCAAGTCGAGCGAGTCTATTGCAGCGCGGTTTGGCGCATTTGAGGAGCGGCAGGTGAATTCGCAGCGGAGCGTCAGTGAGACCGAGTCGCGCGCCGCGACGGTGGGTCAGACCCTCAAGGACCTGACCCAGGCCGCGGCCGAGGCCGCGCAGACCAAGCGCCAGCTCACGACGCTCAAGGCGCTCGCCGACGGCGTGACCCAAAAAGTCGCCGCGCTCGAGCAGCAGCGCGACGTCGTCGACCGCGCCACGGCCGAAGTGGGCAAGCTCCACGAGCTGATGGGCGACGTCGATGCGAAGATCCGCCGCCACGAAGCGAGTGCCAAAGGGCTCGGCGACCTGGAGTCGAAGGTTGGCGAGCTCAAGGAGCTCCACGCCGAAGTGCTGGAGCGCTCCACGGCGATCACCGCGAATCACGCTGCGGTGAAGCAAGCCGACGACGAGCTGCGCGCTCGTCTCGCGGCGTTGCGCGACGACGTGCAGCGCGCCGTGAAGCGCTTCGAGCTCGAGAACCAGGGGCTCGACGCGGTGGGACAACGGATCGTCGATCTCCGCGGCTCGCTCACGGCGATAGAAGGACGCTTCAAGTCATTGGAGGAGTCGAGCCGCGGCATCACCGACGTCCGCTCCAAAGCCGATGCGCTCGCGACGCAGCTCGAGAGCATCGCGGAGAACGTGGCGCTGCTCGGCACGCAGGCCGAGCGCGTGCGCGCGATGGAAACGAGCACCACCCGGCTGGGCACTACAGTAGAAGAGATGACCCAGCGGGTGGCGCAGCTGGAGAAGTCGCACCCGGGCGTGCAGGCGGCGCTGCAAGATGTCGCGATGCTCAGGGGCACGCACGAATCGGTCAGGGGCGCGCTGGAGCACGTGGAGGGTGCCGCCGACGAGATGGCGCGCGTGCTCGAGCAGCAGTCAGGAACCAAGGCGTGGCTCTCCGGCGTGACCGACCAGATCAAGGCGCTGCGTGGCGAGCTGGCCGCAATCGAGGACCTGAAGCCGACCGTCGAATCGGTGCGCAGCGAAGCCGATCGCGTATCACAGGCGATGGGCCAGATCGATGCGCGCAGTCGCATGGTGGAAGATCTCAATAAGCGACTCACCGAACTGACAGCGCTCGGCTCGCAGCTCGACGACCGTAGCCGCGAGCTGGTGACGCGGATGCAGGGCGCAGACGAGCGCTTCGGTGCGCTGGCCGCCCGCGCCGACCAGGCCGCGCGGATCGAGAAGCTCGTGCCGGCAGCCGTCGCAACCGTCGAGCGCGCGGAGCGCCGGGTGGGCGAAGTCGATTCCGCCGTGACGGGGCTTGAATCGCGCGCCCACAATCTCGAAGGGCTCGCCGAGCGCACACGCGCCCTGGGTCAGGAGCTCGAGCTGAAACAAACCGCGCTGGACAAAGCGACGGAGCACCTGGACCGGGTAGCCCAGCTGCGCGAGCAAGCGGCGAGTGCCGCACAGCAGCTCGAAGAGCGCTCTGGCCAGCTCAACGGCGCGGTCTCGACCGCGGGCACCCGGCTCATCGAGCTGACCGCGACGCTCGACGAGCTGGATAACCGGGCCGGCAGTCTGCGCTTCGTGCAAAAGCGCATGGCGCAGTTCGAGGAACGGCTCGCCAAGTGGGAAGCGGTCGAGTCGCAATTGACGCGCGCGCTCGAGCAGATGAGCCAGCGCCAGGCCACGGTCGACGCCATGCAGGCGGACATGCATCGCCTGTACGAGGTCGCCGAGAAGACGACCGATGATGTCCGCTCCATCGCGGGTGCGCGGGAGGAAGTCGGCCAGACGCGCGCGATGTTGGAGACGGTCCTCAGCATGGTGTCGCACGTGCACGATGCGGCCAACGGCCTGGATCATCGCAAGCGCCAGGTGGAGCAAGCCGAGGAGCGGCTCGCGCGGGCGGAGGCGATGCTGGCGGAAGTGCAGGCAGGCCTAGAGCGCCTGCACGGCCAGAAGGCGTTGCTCGATCAAGCGGTCACGCAGGCGAGCGCGCTCGAATTCCAGACCAAGCAGGCGGAGACCGTGATCGCGGCGCTCCGGCAGGAGCGCGAGATCACGGACACCGTGCGGACCGCGGTCTCGCAGTTGCGCGAGGAGCGGCGGTCGGACGGGCGGCCGACGAAGAAGAGCGCGTAAATCGTGACGCTGATCACGCGCATTTGGTTCGCGCGACATCATTCGCGAGGACGGTGACGCGTTCCCCGCCCAACTGGTCGGTGTAGTATTCCTCAGGATCTCATTCGAACTTCGGAGGACTGATGGAAACTACACGACGGATTTTGCTCGTCGCCCCCGCAGTGCTGCTGCTCGCCGGCTGCAACTCGACCGGGCCGAACGCATCCCAGCGAATCAGTCTGTCGGCCAGGACGGGGTCAGCGGGCGCGCCTGCCGCGACGGGAGCTGCTCTCGCGGACGTCGTCGTCACCGGGAGCGGCGGGTCGGTGAAAATCACCTCGGCGCAGATGGTGCTGTCGCGTATCAAGCTGGCGAGCGACGCGGCATGCACGGCGACCTCGGACACGGACGCCGACGAGCCCAACGAAACACCCGACGCTGAGACCAACGAATCCAACGCCGACAACCACGACGAGTCGGAGTGCCCAAGCATCCACGCGGGGCCCGTGCTGGTCGACCTCCCGCTCGATGGGTCAACCAAACTCATCCTGGATGGGCTGGTTCCGGCGGGGACCTACACGGGGCTGCGGGCGAAGCTCGAGGCCGTCGAGAGCGACGATGACGGCGCGAACGACTTCCTCACCGCCCACCCCGGATTCCAAGGTGTCAGCGTGAAGGTGGTCGGGGTGTTCACCGACGCCGGCGGCACGGACCATCCGTTCACGTTTACCTCGGGAGTCGAGGCGGAGATCTCCGTGGACTTTGCCAGTCCGGTCACCGTCGACGCGAGCAGTAAGAACCTCACGGTCGACGTGGACGTGAGCACGTGGTTCAAGGACGCGTCGGGAGCCGTGATCGATCCGACGAACGCGGAAAACGAATCGGCGATCGAGCGGAGCATTCGCGCGTCGTTCCGCGCGTTCGAAGACGACGACCACGATGGCGACGACGATCACGCGGAGACAGGCCACTAAGCCCCGGTCCCCGGTTGTACAAACCAGAGCCCCGCAGCGGAAGAACCGCTGCGGGGCAGGAAGATGAAAAGTAGGGGCGCAGCATGCTGCGCCCCTACATCACTCTGGGCAATCTGCCCCGACGTTATTCTCTCTGGGGTGCGTCCCTACGAGGTTCGCGCTGCATCAGCGCCCCCAGGTTATTCGCCGAAAAAGGGTAGGATGCCCTGCCAAATAGGTTACGCGTTCCGGCGCCACGGACCACATCAATGTCCAAATGGAGAGACCGTGGCATCCACGCGTCAGCATGCACCGGCGGTCGCTCAGGTGGCGTGGCCATGACTATTCCAGCCCCGGTGCGTACTTCGTTACCATCTGTGCGTCCTCTCACCTTTTTGGTCGTGTGCGGACTGGCGAAATGCTATTGAGTCGATTTGGCGAAATTGCGCGCCAATGTTGGGTGAGTATTCCGAACCATTTCCTACACGTTCGAATAGACGCCTTCGTGGTGATGCCCGACCATGTCCACGGCATTTTGTTGCTTGGGGCTCGCTATCCGCGCACGGACGCGATCGGACGGATAGCTCCGGGATCGCTTGGCGCCGTGATCAGATCATTCAAATCAGCGGTAGCATCTCAGATCAACGCCTTACGTGGCGCTGGAGTCGGCCGGATCTGGCAGCGGAACTATTTCGATCAGGTCGTCCGCAATGGTGACCATCTGAATCGTGTCCGACGGTACATTCGGGATAACCCGGCTAGGTGGGAGCGAAATCGGTCGGTGAAAATGCTGGGGGCAGGTGAAAATGCAGAGCAGGTGAAAATGCAGGCAGGTGAAAACGCAGGCAGTTGAAAACGCAGGCAGGTGAAAACGCAGGCAGGTGAAGATGCAGGGGGCAGATAAAGTGTAGGGGCGCAGCATGCTGCGCCCCTACCTGATTCTCTGTGTCCGTACCTGATTCTCTGTGTCCGTACCTGATTCTCTGTGTCCGTACCTGATTCTCTGTGTCCGTACTGATTCTCTGCTGAGCGCCTACCTCTGCGCGTCTACCCTAGCGTCGCGCGCCGCGAGCCGGCGGGGGTGGGGGGGGAGGCGGAATCGGGAGATCCGAATTCCAAATGTCGTCCACCATGACCCAGCGGCCGTTCTGCTGCTCCCACCGCACGATGTATTTGCCCGAGTCCACGGCGGGCGTGCCCGGCGGCAGTTTGACGCCGGCGGGCCAGGCGTAGTTCCAGCGTCCCGATTCGATCGCCATGGGTCCGCTGCCCCACACCTGCACGGCGCGGATCGTAAGCGTCGGCCGCGGGCTGGGGATGGTGTTCATGACCGTGAAGAAGGCGCGGATCGCGTCGCGGCCGCGCACGGTGGCCATGTTGGGCGGCATCAGCACGGCGTCCACGGCATAGAACTCGGCGATGGAGTCGGCGTGGCCGCCACTGGTGAGGCGGGGCCATTGGGCGTTGGCCGCGTCGATCGCTTGCTTCGCGCCGGTGGTGGTGTCGGCCGGCTTGCAGGCGAATGCCGTGAGCAGGACGAACGGGAGATAACGTGGGGCGCGCATCCATATCTCCGTTGAAGGGAACGGGGAGAATGGAGAGAGTCTAGAAGACGCGCAAGCTCCTCAGCGCTGCCGGAGCCCGGCCGTGAACGTCAGAGTTTTAACGGTTTCGCCCCGGGCAGCGTCGCGTACGTGTGCTTGGTCGATCCCGTACGCCACGCCGAACCAAAACGGCTGGGATCGCAGGTCCATGGTGACGCCGACCTCGCCACCGTACGCGCTGCCCGAGCCCGGGGGCACGTTCACCTGGAGGCCCAGCGCGCGCCACAGGGTCGCGTGCCCGCGCACGCCCGTGCCGGCGATCGCGACGTCCCCGCGTCCTCCCAATCGCCACGTGACCCAGCGCTCGGCACCGAACGGCGTGTCGAAGCGGCGGGCGTCCGGGCCCATCTGCACGCTCAGCCACGGCGTAGCCAAGAAGCCGAGGGCCACGGCTCCCTCGACGAGAGCCTCGCGCTGACCTTCGGCATATCGCACGTCGAGCTCAAGGCGGCGGAAGCGCACGTCGCCAAGAAACCCCAGGGCCGGTACGCCGCGGACGTTCAGCACCTGGCCGGCGGCGCTGGCGGTGGTTCTGAGCTCATTGCTCTCGCTTGCGCCGACTGGCGGGGCCGCGGGCGGGACGTGGAGCGCGGCTGGTGGCCGCGGCGGTCTGAAGCGAGGCAGTCTGTCGCGCGCGTTGACGGCGATCCGCTGCGGTTCGCCAACACTCAATTTCGCCTGGACTGCGTCGTACAACCGAGTGATTTCGGGCGGAAAGATCAGCGTATCGGGTCGGTAAGGTGGTGCGAGGACAACCAACCGGCGAAACACCGCGGTCGCCGAGTCCGGCCGATCGCGGTAATGCTCGGCGGCGCCGAGGTACGTGAGCGCCCGTAAGCGCGTCGAGTCGTCGAGCTCACTCGCCAGCGGCGGGGTGAGCACCCGCCGTAGCAGGCGCGCCGCCACCTCGAAGTCGAGGTCCCGATACGCGCGGACGGCGCTGGTCATCACCTCGCTCGCGCTGCCGTTCTGTGCGGCAAGCGCGGGTGCGGCGAGCAGGAGAGCCAGGACTACGACGCGGACCCTCATCGGGTGATTGCCGCGAGGGTGATGTCCGTCAGCCGCACCGTGCCGCCGGCGGGCACGCTGACCCACGTGCTATGTGTCTGGAAGCCGACGCGCACGAGGAGCAGGTGATGCCGGCCCGGCGTCACCCGAATCCTGACTTGCGGCGTGGTGCCGACCACGCGCCCGTCCACCGATAGCGCGGCCCACGGGCTCGAGTTGACGGACAGGTAGCCGGCGAGCCGGTTTGCCGCGGGCGCCACACGCGACCGGGGGCGAGGCGTTGGTCCTCCCCCCGACGCCTCGGCTATCGAAGACGGTGCGGGTGCGATTGGCCCCCAGATGCGCCCGTCGTCCGATTGCCACACGCGCGCGCCGCTGCTCAGCAGCGCCACGCCGGTCACGATGAGCGCCACGCCGATGCACGCGGCCACGACTCTGCCACGCCCCCTGTTGGAGGGCGGTGCCTCCCAATCGTCGTCCAGGATCCGCGGAAGCGGATGGGAAGGGGCAGGGCGAGGGCGACGGGGAGGAACGGGTTCGGTGACCTGGCGCGCATCTGTCATGGGCCCGCCACCACGTTGAACGAGGAGCTCGTCGCACCGGCAAGGCCGTTGGCGGCCGCCTTCAGCGTGCACCCGGTGCACAAGCCCGTGACGCGCAGGTTGCTGAACGTGGCGACGCCGTTGACTGCGTTCACACTGGTCGAGCCGCTCAAGCCCCCGGCAACGATGGGCCCTTGGAGCGTGAGATCTATCGTGCCCGAGAAACCGGTGGCTGTCCCACCCTGCGCGTCGCGCGCGGTCACCTCAACCGAGAACGTGCCGTTCAGCACGAGGATCGCCGGCGGATTGCTGGTGAACGCGAGCGTCGTCGCGGGCGGCGGCGGCGGTGGTGGCGGCGGCGGCGGCGGCGGCGGCGG
>Ga0209158_1000186_pt1 | contig 50252 bp, 62 predicted proteins | sample GraSoiAngelo_140_FD_185897 | JGI IMG/M metagenome (GOLD analysis project Ga0209158, IMG submission 185897) | Grasslands soil microbial communities from the Angelo Coastal Reserve, California, USA - 14_0929_12_30cm (SPAdes) (version 2) | ecosystem: Environmental > Terrestrial > Soil > Grasslands ...
TTTTATAGTGAGCTGTAATGGCATATCCTGCACCAATTACGTCAGCAGCAACCATTTCATGGGTCACTTCGGCGGCGGAATTAAGCTATTTCCGTTTGGCAATTTCTTCATACGCCCGGAAGTGCACCTTTACACTGTGCGAAATAACAACGAGTTCAGTTCCGGGCGCGCCGTGCGCTACGGGATTTCCATCGGGTACACGCTGGGCGGTGGGCCGAAATACTGAAGTGCAGGCTTTAGGTGCTAGGCCTGAAACCGAACCAGAGAACCTTCCCGAGAGCCTCTAGTGCCCAGAGCCTAGAGCCTGCTTTCCAACCCACTGGTCTACCCAGTCATTCACCGTCTGATACCACAGCCGGCTGTTCTGCGGTTTCAGGACCCAGTGGCCTTCATCCGGGAAGTAGAGCATCTTCGACGGGATGTTCAGCCGCTGAAGGGTTGTGAAGAGCTGAAAGCCTTCCGAGACATCGAGCCGATAATCTTTCTGTCCGTGGATGACGAGCGTCGGCGTTTTGAAGCTGGTTGCTGACAGATGTGGCGACCATTTGCGGTAGACCTCGCGATTTGTGTAAGGCGTACCTTTGAACTCCCATTCGTTGAACCACAACTCCTCGGTCGTGCCCCAGGCGGATTCGGTGTTGAACATGCCATCGTGCGAGACGATGCACTTGAAGCGATTGGTGTGGCCGAGAATCCAGTTAACCATGTAGCCGCCGTAACTGGCACCCAGCGCGCACTCGCGGTCCTTGTCGATGAAGGAATAGGCTTTCTCAGCATAATCGAGGCCGAGCATCAGATCTTCGAAGGGAGCGCCGCCCCAATCGCCGTTGATGGCGTCAATGAATTTCTGCCCATATCCGGTCGAGCCATGGAAGTTGATCATGATGACGACGTATCCGTTGGCGGCGAACAGTTCCGGGTTCCAGCGATAGCTCCAGTCGTCACCCCATGCCCCCTGCGGTCCGCCATGCACGAGGAACTTCACTGGATACTTCTGCTTGGGATCGAAATTGGGCGGCTTAACCATGAGGCCCTCGACCTTGTCGCCATGGGCACCGGTGAACCAAAAAGAGTCGTATTTTGACAGGCTGATTTGGGAAAGGAGCGGCTCGTTGACTCTGGTGACAGCCCTATTCGGGTTCAAGGAACAATTCTCGTTCCCGGGATCCACATCGCCGGTCGTTGCCGGGCAACCATCGCCAGCTGCGTCGCTGGCGTAAATTTCGTTTGGTGCGACGATTGACATGCGGCTGAATACCAAGGTTTTCCCGTCTGGCGTCACTGCCAGGTCATCGTTGTAGCCCGCCACCAGGGCGCGTCTGAGGAACTTCGCCCCGGCCCTGTCACTCGGCTCTGTCTGGACCACGTAAATTAAGGCATGCGCTTTGTGGTCCGCGCTAAAGACGATTGCCTTGGAATCGGGCATCCAGACGAAGCTTCCGACCCAGTGATCGAACCCCTCCGTGAGGTCCTTTCTCTCCCCGCTTTTCCGGTCGTACAGCATCAGCCGGGAGCGATCACTTTCGTATCCGGGACGAAATTGGGCACGGTACGCAATGTACCTGCCATCCGGCGAATAGAGGGGCGTGGAGTCGCCGGCCGGATTGTCGGCCGTGATGTTTTTGGCTGTCCCTCCATTCACCGGAACGATCCACAGGTCGTTGTTAGTCGAGGCTGCTTCGAGTTTGTCGTGATTCGAGACGTAGCAGAGTTCCTGGCCGTCGGGCGAGAAGGCGTAGTTGTCCTGTCCGCCGAGACTGAAGACGGGAGAATCGTAATCGCCGGGCGTCAAGTCACGAGGAACGGAAACCTGGGTGCCCAACCCTTCCCCGGTTTTGGGAAGGGTGGGTGCCGGAATGACGAAAATGTGCGTGCGCTTGCCTTCCTTGTAGACGTTCCAGTGACGATAGAGCAAACGTGTGAAGATCAGCGCCTTCACCGGCGACTTGGCTGCTTCGTCGAGCTTCCTCTTATTGCAGGCCTCGTCCTGGCACTCGGGATATACATCCGATGTGAAAGCGATGTTTCTTCCATCCGGCGACCAGATCGGTCCGCTGGCTTCGGCGGCAATAGAAGTCAACTTGTGAACTCCGGTCACCGTTCCGGCCGCGCCGTCGAAGTCCGCGATCCAGATCTGCGAACCGTCTTCTTTTGTGGACACGAACAGGAAGCGCTTGCCATCGGGCGCCCAGCGCGGGCGATCGGCATCCTGTTCGGCCATTAGCTTTCTTTCTTCTCCCATGTTTCCCAACCCCGCGGAAACGTGGGACACCCCAGCTAATGGAACGATCCACACATGAGGAGTCTTGGTGTTGGCTGCCAAATCCACATCCACAGCGCTGAATAGGACCCACTTTCCGTCCGGCGAAGGGACTGGCTCGCCCACCCGCTTCAGGGTCATCATGTCTTCGAAGGTGAAAGGATGTTTGGCTTGCGAGAAGGCGGGAACAGTAAGAAGAACGGCGAGAACAATTACGAGTCGGCGCATGATGACCTCCACGGAACCGGCAAGTGTAAACCATAGGACAGCTCGGTCTTAAGGGCGGAGGTCACAAGGGAGTGGTCAGTGGCCAGTAGCTAGTGGACAGAGCAATTTGAGTGTCATGCTGAGCGGAGGCGCGCGGTCCGCTCTGCGGATTACCCGGCGAAGTCGAAGCATCCCCACCTGACGACGGACTCGTAGCCAAATTTTGCATGCACTTTCCCACGCTCTTCCTCTGACATATCTTTACAAGCCGCTGGCCGAGGTTGGAGCTGATTAGCAGCGATCCCGTCCTGCGGGGCATCTAAGCATGTAAACTGGAAACTATGAATTCCAAGCTTCGCTTTACGGCCCTATTTCTGACCGTACTTACGCTTTTGGGTTTGCCCCAGTTCTCCCGGGCCCAGGAGGGCCCGCTGGACAAGTCACAGCCCAAGGGGACCACTCCTGAAGAAATCATGCGCCGCTTTGCGGCAAAAGAAAAGGAATTCAAAGAAGCCCGCGAGCAGTACACCTATCGGCAGGATGTGAAAGTTCAGACGCCGGATGATAACGGCGAATACCACGAAGTTTTCGACGTGGTGTTCGATGACAAGGGCAAGCGCCTGGAAAACGTGGTATTCGCGCCGCAAAGCACCCTGGCGCAGATCTCGATGTCGCCGGAAGACATTGACGACATCCGGCACCGTCTGCCCTTTGTATTGACGTCGGAGGAGATCCCCGAGTACGACATTCTTTATGCGGGACAGCAAAAAGAAGACGAACTGAACTGCTACGTGTTCGACATCGCGCCCAAACGGATTGAAGGTAAGAAGCGTTACTTCCAGGGCCGTATCTGGGTGGACGACCAGGATTTCCAGATTGTGAAAACTTACGGCAAAACGGTACCCGACATTCGAAAGGGCAAAAAAGGACAAGAAAATCTTTTCCCCAAATTCACTACCTGGCGGGAACAGATCGACGGACGATACTGGTTTCCAACCTTTACCAAGGCGGATGACACCCTGCATTTCTCCATGGGGGACGTCCGTATCGTGGAGATTGTGAAATACGAAAACTATCGGCGGTTCGGCTCGAAGACAACGATTACTTACGAGGGCCAGGAAATACCTCGAGGGCCGCAACAGAAGCCGGAAGAGAAGAAACCGGATCAGCAGCAGAAATAGTTTCAAGTTTCCGGTTTCGAGAAGCGCCAGCAGAATCGTAAGCCGTGGGTCACTCCCACGGCTCTGTTTTTTCACTACAAACTCGAAACTTGAGACTCGAAACTAATAAAACAGATACTTTCTCCACTTATCATCCGACCGCCCCATCAGACGCATGATGTGGCGGCTGGTGTGGAGATTGAAGGCGCGGGGCTCGCGCATCAAGTGCATGCCGGCCTCGCCGGGAAGCTGGTTGCCCTTGCGGCGATTGCAGGGGTGACAGCAGGCCACCAGGTTCTCCCACGTGGAGGAACCACCGCGCGAGCGCGGCACCACGTGGTCTAGCGTCAGTTCGCTGGACGGCAGTACTTCTCCGCAATACTGACAGCTGTTGCGGTCGCGCAGCAGGATATTCTTGCGGGAGAGTGCCCGGGTCTGGTGCGGAATGCGGCGATACTCCAGCAGCCGAATCACAGAAGGCACGCGAAACGCCAACCGAGCCGCATGCAGGTAATGGCCATTTTCTTCTTCGGCCATAGCCACACCCTTTAGTACGAGCACGATCGCTCGTCGCGCGGCACAAACGTTAATCGGCTCGTACGAAGCGTTCAGCACCAGTACTGGGGCGTGCAGCGAGAAGCCGTTGCCCTCGTGAACCACAGCAGGAACCAACTCGCCGTGTGCGCGTCGGGCCATGTTCATCGGATTGTTCGACTTCCCTGACATGCGATTTCTCTAGCCATTCGCGGCCATGGCCATACGTTCTTCCGTTTCGTCCGAATCTTGATTTATCAACCCGTAAGATGTCTCGGCTTTCATGGTGCGCGCCACGGTAGCGACCCAGACTTGCGTAGCCCCGGCCCGCCGCAATACTCGCGCACACTCCGATGCTGTGGTTCCAGTCGTGAGCACATCATCCACCAGCAAACCTTCCCTGTTCTTCAGCTCTGCCGGACGCTTGACTAAGAAAGCTCCGCGCACGTTTCCCGCCGCTGGTAAGGCGTGAGCCCGGTTTGCGATGCGGTCGGACGGCACCATTCGAGAATCTCGGGCCGCAACCGCCACTCCCGTCCCGCCGGCCTAAGGTTCAGTGCAGCACGCGCAATCAGTTCCGACTGGTTAAAACCCCGCTGGCGCAGCTTACTAACGTGCGCCGGTATGGGTACCAAGACCGGATCTTCTTTGTCGAATGCCGGAACCAGCTTCTCGATCACCTCCGCCAGCATGCGTCCAAGAACGTTGGCCGCCGGCCTGACATGCTCATATTTCAGCAGATGAATCAAATCGCGCAGGCCGCCATCATAACTGCCGTAGGCTGCAGCCTTGGCAAACGAAGGTTCCATTTGCCGGCACAGCGCGCAACGAGGCTCGCTTTGGTCCATCACGTTTACTGAACCAGTCAGGCACTCTCCGCAGACAGCGCAAGTACCGCCCCCGAGGGGTCGCACCTCCGAGAGGCAAGTCTCACAGACCGGCAAACGGGAAATCTTGGTAAGAGGAGACCCGCAGAGGCGGCAATCCGATGGGAATAGGGTAGCGAACAGGCTTTCCGCAGCCGTGCTCACCCACGACACAAAGCCTTCCTCACCCTCAGCAACCTTGGCCCTGGTAGCCCGAGTTAGGTCCTCACTACTGCTGAAGACGACCCTCCCGCAGACCGGCATCACCTTTTCCGGCGCCTGCCGGACATTGCCATCAGTATAGCTACGTTGCTGCCCTTCACGCAACGCGGCAGTACCTCGGTATCTCGGTTCGAGGGCACCCAAAACCTTCGTTCCTGGCACCTTCCAGGACAATCGGAGGCGAGGGACGCACTTGTAAAACGGGCAGGCTGCATGCTAACGTGCGCGGTCTCGTCAAAATTCAGCGTATTGATCTACTTACGAGGTTTTCGCCGATGAGCACTCCAACCACGATTCCTGCCGCACGACGAAAGCATCAGCCCTACGTCCCGCCCACCATGGAGATGAAGGAATTCACCTTTCGGGCGGTTTTGCTGGGGATGGTGATGACCGGAATACTGGGCGCTGCTAACGCCTACCTGGGATTGAAAGCCGGCATGACGATTGCCGCCACCTATCCGGCAGCAGTCATTGGCATGTCGATTCTGCGCCTGATGAAGGGTTCGTTGCTGGAAGAGAACATAGCCCGTACCATCGGGTCCATTGGCGAGTCGGTCGCGGCGGGGGCGGTGTTCACAATCCCGGCATTTGTGCTCGCGGGACTCTGGCCCGGCCTTCGCATGTCAAAGTACTGGCAATCCGTGGCTCTAATGGCGATCGGCGGCCTGCTGGGCATCCTGTTTGTGACCCTGTTACGACGTGTGATGGTTGAAGATCCGGAACTCCCTTTTCCGGAGTCGGTGGCCGCCTCGGAAATTCACAAAGCCGGACAGCGGGGTTCCAAGGCGGCGAAAATCCTGTTCGCCAACATGGGATTCGGCGCGCTGGTAAACGGACTGGGATTGCTCAACATCTTCGAACCGGTGCACACGTTCACGATCAACATCGGTGCGCTGGGACGCAGCCTTCTGCTGCGTACCAGTACCAACCCGAAAGTCGCGACCGTGACCACCGGCGGCATGAGCATTTTCAATTCACCTGCCGTTAGTCCTGCCTATTTGGGTGTGGGCTACATCATCGGGCCGCGACTGGCAGCACTGAACTTCGCGGGCGGCGTGCTGGCCTGGGGTCTTCTGGTTCCGCTCCTGACCTACATGATGGGACCCGCGATTACCGCGAGCTTGCCCGCCGGCACCGCGCCGAGCTGGGGAACCCTGGCTGGATCAGTCTACTTCTCAATCGTGCGTCCCATAGCCGTGGGCGGAATGTTGGTGGGGGCCTGCTACACGCTGTTCCGCATGCGCAAACAATTGGCTGCTGGTTTGAAACGCGCAGTTTCCGACCTCAAGAAATCCGCGGAGGCGCACGCCGCCACCGACCGCACAGATCGCGACCTGAGCATGAAGGTGGTGTTTTTGGGTGTGACCGTTGTCTTCGTCGCAATGCTCGGGCTGTACTACTACTTCATCGCGGGCGCCCATAATTTGACCGGTGGAAAAGTCATTGCGGGCGCGGTCGTAGCCGCCGCCGTGATGGTGGTTCTCGGATTCTTCTTCGCGGCTGTCTCCGGAAACCTAGTGGGCATGATCGGATCTTCGAATAATCCTGTATCCGGCCTGACATTGTGCACGCTGGTAGTGGCGGCTTTGCTGATGGTTGCGCTGGGTGTAGCGGGAGTGGGAGGAGTTGCGGCCGTGCTGGGCGTCGCCGCCGTGGTTTGCGTTTCGTCGGCAGTCGCGGGTGAAATGCTGCAGGACCTGAAGGTTGGACATATCCTCGGCGGAACGCCCTCAAAAATGCAAGTGGGGGATATTTTTGGTATTGTCGTCGCGGCCTTGGTCCTGTTTTTCCCGCTCATGGTCCTGGACGACGCATACCATTTCGGCAGCGCACAATTGCCGGCGCCGCAGGCTGGGCTGATGGCCATGCTTGCGCAAGGCATCGTGGGCGGTAACATGGCTTGGCCATTGGTGATCGTCGGGATCCTCATGGGCATCGCCATGATCATGGTCGAGGTGAAAAGCCCGATGCTGTTCTCGGTCGGCATGTACTTGCCCATCGAAACTACCTTCGCCATCTTTCTGGGCGGAGTGATTCGCTGGTTTACCGACAAGCTGCGGGATCGACGCGGTTTCAACGATGCGCAAAAGGCTCGCGTCGACAATGCGGGGGTGCTGACAGCTTCCGGTCTGATTGCCGGAGAAGCGCTGTGTGGCCTAGCCATCGCCGCCATCTGGCGCGGCAATACGCCGCAGTTGTTAAAGTCGCCGCATTGGATAGGGGCCGTGATTGCCATGGCAGCCATGATCCTCGTCATGATGAAGGCGCCGTTGTCGAACGCGGGCAGCCCGGATGAGCCAGCGCCTCCGACAGCGATTATGTAGAGTGGCCATGAAGGCCCTTCGCGTTCTTCGCGGATCTCGGCGTCCTTTGCGGTTAGGATCTTTCCGTGTCCATTGCCGACAACATCGCCCGTGTGCGCCAGCGGATGGACGCCGCGGCACGACGAGCCGCACGCAATGCTGAACAAATCTCGCTAATGGCAGTGATCAAGACGCTCCCGCCCGAGCGAATCCGGGAAGCGCACGCAGCCGGACTGCGTCTGTTTGGCGAGAACCGCGTGCAGGAGTTTGCCGGAAAAGCCGAAGCTGTGCGCGATCTGACCGGTTCCGAATGGCACTTGATCGGCCACCTCCAGACCAACAAGGCTGCGAAAGCTGCCGAGCTGTTTTCCGGCATTGATTCCGTCGACTCTCTACGGCTAGCGGAGAAATTGAACTCCGCGGCGGAAAAAGAGGCCAAGAAACTGGCCGCGCTAATTGAAATTAACGTCGGCGGTGAGACCGCCAAGAGCGGAGTGGATCCCACTTCCCCCGAATTGGAAGAAATTCTGCGAGCGGCACCCCGCTTGATGCAACTTGAGTTCCGAGGACTCATGACGATCCCGCCTTTCACCCCAGATCCACAACAGGCACGGCCTTACTTCCGGCAACTGCGTGAATTGCACGACCAAATAGCAGCCCGGCGGCTGCCGGCGGTTTCATGGGATGTGCTGTCCATGGGGATGTCCCATGATTTCGAGGTGGCTATTGAAGAGGGCTCGACCTGCGTGAGAATAGGTACTGCCATTTTCGGAGAAAGAACAAAGGCTTAATCGTAGAGGCCGCTGAGATCGCAGAGAACGGTGTTTCATTGATGTCTCCTTGTCTCAGTGCCTCCGTGGTGGATGGTCTCCTGATACCCATCAACGACTCACCATCGGGCGCGACATTTGCCGTCAGAGTCCACCCACGCGCCAAAAAGAACGGCATTACGGGGGAGGTCGGCGAGGCCCTCAAGCTGGGCCTCACCGCACCTCCGGTTGAGGGCCGTGCCAATGAGGCGTGCATTGCCTTCTTCGCAAAAGCTTTGGATGTGCCGCGCTCTTCCGTTACCATAGCTGCCGGTCAGAACAGTCGTAACAAAGTCATTCGCGTTGCCGGTTTGAGGGCTCAACAAGTAAGGAAACTTTTGGGTTTCTGACCGAGCGCAAAAAGTACGCGGGCAGGAGTGTCCGCGCCACACAAGTTGGGGAAATCTTGACCTTTTCGGACCGCCAACAGGAAATTCGCGCCGGGTTCGAGCGGCCCTTTTGGGTCGCCAACCTTAGTGAGATCTTCGAACGCCTGTCCTACTACGGCGCTTTCGCTTCCCTTGCCCTCTACCTCGAAGAGCGACTGAATTTTTCCACCGAGCAGACCGGAACTCTGACGGGATTATTCGGCGGCATGGTCTGGTTTCTCGCCATCTTCGGCGGGGCTGCCGCCGACCGTCTCGGCTTCCGCCGTGCACTTTCCCTGGCGTACTTGATCTTGTCGGTCGCTTATTTCCTGATTGGCTCCATCAGCGCGTCATGGCTAGCGCCCGTGCGGAACGCCGTACCCATTGGCCTGTTTGTCGGCTTCATCCTCATGCTTCCGGCACTCGGCATTGCTTTGGTAAAACCCAGCGTCGTCGGGACCACAGCCCGTGCATCCAGTGAAAACGTCCGCTCTATCGGCTACTCCATCTACTACACGATGGTCAACATCGGTGGCGCCGCAGGGCCCTATTTTGCCTCGTGGGCCCATCGCCACCTTGGCGTCGAAAATGTCTATCGCGTTGCTGCGCTGAGCGTCTTCGCGATGTTTTTTGTAGTTCTGTTCTTCTTCCGGGAACCGCGAAAGAGTGGCGATGCGCCTGTACCTTCGGTTGCGGAAGTTGCGCGCAACTTCTGTGTGGTGCTGGGGAATTACAGGCTAGTTTTGCCCGTACTGATCCTGGCCTTAGTGCTCCGAAGCGCCGAGTGGATCTCTCCGAAGCTGGCTTTGCCCTGGTGGATCTGGGGCGGACTTCTAGTGCTGGTGCTCGCCGGTATCAGCCGCTTCATGTGGTTCTTGGTGTTATTTACCGGCTATTGGGTCGTATTCTGGCAGCAGTACATCAGTTTGCCCGGCTACATCCACCGTTATATCGATCCCAATGCTGACGTTGAATTGATTCTCGTCACTGACGGGGTGACCGTAATCTGCCTCACCCTCGCGGTGAACTTTCTCACCCGCAAGATTCCCGCGTTTCAAGCGGTTATTTTGGGTACTGTCATTACATCCATTGCCTGGTTGATTCTCGCGCTTCAACCCGCGGTCTGGAGCGTGGTGCTTTCGCTCTTCGTCCTGGCCTTGGGTGAGATCATTCAGTCGCCGCGCTATTACGAGTACATTTCACGGCTCGCGCCACCCGGCCAGCAGGGCACGTACATGGGATTTGCATTTCTGCCAATTGGAATCGGCTCGCTGATTGGCGGGTGGTTTGGCGGAACGCTGCTCCATCATTTCGGAGAAGTCCGAAACCAACCTCGCACCATGTGGTTCGCCGTAACCGCGGTCGGGCTGGTTACGGCGGCGGTTCTGTGGATTTATGACAAGACTGTAAGGAGTAATCAGGACTCAGGAGTTAGCAGTTAGTGCCGTTTTTAAAGGCTGACTCCTGACTACCGGCCGCTGGTTGCTGGCCATGACGAAACGCGCCATTACGCCCCGCTACATCGCCGACCACATCCGCCGGGTGCTCAAAGACGGTGGCTCGGCTCCGCACGCTGAAGGTGTGCAGCACTTCTTCAAAGAAGAAATTCAGTCGCGCGGCTGGTACACCGCTGAATTGCGTAAGGTGGCGGTGGGTTTCCGGCGGGCGATTCTGAAAGAGCGTGGCCAGGAATTCCTGGTCCGGGTCGCCAACCAGCTGTTCTCCGGAGACGTGCTCGAAGAGAAAGCCTTTGCCGTCTTCCTGTTGGAGACGCTCACTGGTGAGTTTAGCGACCGCGAGTTTCAGCTGCTCGAGTCATGGCTGAAACGGATCAGCAATTGGGCCGACCACGATGGGCTGGTGCACTACCTCATCGCGCCCATGATTGCTGCTAAACCCGGGCGTATGGGTTCAGTTTTTCGTTGGGCCAAGTCGAAGGACCGATGGCATCGCCGCGCCGCATGCGTGGCTTTGATCCAGGGCACAAGGCAAAAGATGTTTCTTTCCGATATTAAACGGCTATCCGGGATCCTGCTTTGCGATCAGGACGACATGGTGCAGAAGGGGCTCGGCTGGCTCCTGCGCGAGACCGCCAAGGCCGACGCGAAACGAACCGTGCCCTACCTGATGCGGATTCGTGCCGCGGCCCCGCGGCTCGTCCTGCGTACAGCTTGCGAGACGCTGCCAGCCAATGTACGGAAGAGGGTCCTTCAAACTCCCTAATTATGTCGTCATCCTGAGCGGTCGTCAGACGGTGAAGGATCTCTTCCTTTCGCTCAGGATGACGACACAGATGGAAGACGCCGATTTTGTGCAGGCATTCGCGCAAAATCTTTTGCTTGTTTACAATAGAAGTTTGCCCATGAATCTCCCAGCCATTCAGTCCGCCTTGCGTGAACGCAACATCGACGCATGGCTGTTCTACGATCATCATCGTCGCGATCCGATTGCCTATCGTGTGCTGGGTTTGCCAGACAAGCTGATGGTTACGCGGCGCTGGTACTACCTGGTTCCAGCGCAAGGCGAACCGGTCAAACTGGTGCACAAAATCGAGGCTGGACACCTCGACTCCCTGCCTGGCAGCAAGCGGCAATATTCTGCGTGGCAGGAGTTGTTCGAGAATCTGAAGGCGATGCTCGGCAAATATCGCGACATCGCCATGCAGTATTCGCCGAACAACATCATATTTTATGTTTCCCTGGTGGACGGTGGCACCGTGGAGATGGTGCGAGGTCTGGGTAAGAACATAGTCAGCTCCGCCGACCTGGTCGCCCAGTTCGAAGCAACGTTGACCGAGGAACAGATTAAAACGCACTTTGAGGCCCGTGATCTGATTGATGGCATGATTGCGGAAGCTTTCAAGGAGATTGGCCGCCAGGTGCGCAACGGTGCAACCACCGAGCACAAGATCCAGCAGTGGTTCATGGAAGCTTTCCGGCGCGAAAACCTGGTCACCGATGATCCGCCGATTGTGGCGGTCAATGCCAACAGCGGAAATCCCCACTACGAACCGACCGCGGCGCGCTCAGCTCCCATTCGGGAAGGCGATTTCGTATTACTCGATGTCTGGGCCAAGAAGAGCGTACCAGGCTCGGTTTATTACGATATTACGTGGACCGGTTTTGTGGGCAAGGCGCCCTCCGATCGCCAGCGCCAGATTTTCGAAGTGGTGCGTGGGGCCCGCGACGCCGGTGTCAAGACCGTTAAGACGGCTATAGCTGAGGGCCGCAAGATGGCCGGCTGGGAAGTGGACCGGGCCACGCGTGATCACATCAACCAGGCCGGCTTCGGGCAATATTTCATTCATCGCACCGGGCATTCGATCGGCACCGAGATTCACGCCAACGGCGCCAACATGGACGACCTCGAGATCCACGATGAGCGGCAGATCCTGCCCAACTCTTGCTTTTCGATCGAACCCGGGATTTATCTTCCTGAATTCGGCGTGCGCAGCGAGATCAATATGATGGTGCGTCCCAAGGCTGCCGAGGTAACCGGCAAAATCCAAGACGAGATCGTAATTATCTGAATGGCAAATTTCCCTACAAGCAAGTCTTTAACCGAAACGCAGAAGCCTGCGACGGAGAGCGCGACGACGATGATGTCCGTAACTGCTCCCGTCGTTGGATGGCTGATTCCCGGAGCTGGACACCTTATTCAAAAGCGCTGGATTCGCGGACTGCTCCTCCTGGTCTCCATCTTCAGCATGTTTCTGCTCGGCCTGGCAATGCAGGGGCGTGTCTATAAGCCGAACGGCGGCGATATCCTCGATATCCTCGGATTTATCGGTGACGTAGGCGCCGGTGGCCTATACATTGTCGCGCGGATTGCGGGCTGGGGAGAGGGTGCAATCGCGCATGCCACCGCGGATTACGGAACTAAGTTCATCATTGTGGCTGGCCTGCTGAATTTTATTGCCGTCGCTGACGCCTACCACATCGCCATCGGGAAGAAACAATGAATCTCCGCCTCTCCCACTTCAGCGCAGCGCTTCTGTTTGCTGTGTTTGCGTCGGTGGTATTCGGGATCACCCAGCGTAATAACCCGCGCGACATGATCCGTTACGGACTATATTGCTTCGCCATGTTCGTCGGCGGAGTAATCGTTGCAGGATGGGTGATGTGGGTGTTGAGAAGGTAGCTGTCAGTCTGTCAGCGATCAGCTTTCAGACAACGCATTTCAATGCACGTAAACCAGCAGGGCAATATTGAAAGCTGCGAGCTGAAAGCTAACCTTCCCATACGAACGCATCAAACACTCTCTTGGTTTCAAATCCCAGGCGCTTATAGAGATCTACCGCGCGATTGGCTTCGGTAACAGTCAGCGACAGCAAGGAGAAGTTACGCTTGCGCAAATTGGCGGCTGTGTGGGCCAGCAAGGCCTCTCCGATCTTCTGGCCGCGGTATTCGGGAAGCAGACACACCTGCGTGACATGTCCCACATCACGGCGCACTCGCGAGCACAAAATCACTCCCACGAGACTGCGCAGGCTCTTGTGGATGGCCACAAATGACGACTCAGCGTCGAACAATCCGCATCCCGGAAAACGCACGATATTGTTTAGGAAGCGGACAGCTCCACTCAAGGTTCGGTACTGGTCGTTGATCTCCGAGTCCACATGCCCACGGTACGCGGCGGTAATAACCGCGGCAGCAGTCTGATAATCTTGCTCCGACCAGCGGCGGATCTCTATGTCTTTGGGCATCGGAACGGGCGATGAGCGGGTGTGGTTCAACGGCACCGACATAAATAACCGAGGATAGCGGTGAAACCCCTGTTCGACGAAGGGGCGAGCGACCACCCCGGTTTCATGAACCAGCAATTGCGCCTCAACCCGATGAATACCCGGTGATTGCTGCAACGTTTCGATCACATGTAACAACAGGCGGGACTCTACTTCGCGTTGTCCCGACGCGCGATTCCCGTTTCCGTTGGCGACAAACAGATCGCCGATTACGCCCTTGTTTCCTTCATAAACAAAGAATGCATATCCGAAGATGCGGCCCCGATCGATAGCCGCGTAGCCGGGCAGGATTTTTGAATCCACATAGCGCAGGATCATCTCCGCTGAACCGCTGTAATCCCACGACAGCAGGCGCGACCACACCTGGGTCTCGTCTTCCATCAGGGGACGAAGGTCGGCAGACGAGAAGTGCCTGAGGTCGAGGATCTCCATGCGGGTTCTGGCCCGTGCCGCCCGTGCGGTCACAGAAGCTGAGTCTAGTGTGTCTGTCGGGGCAGACGCAAACTCTGGGCACGGATCAAGGTTGACGACACCGGTTCGGAGAAGGCAGCGTTTTAGCAATTGGCAGCTTATGTGCCTCGGCACAAAAGCTTTTGTGTCATTGGTCATTTTGTCGCTGAGGACGCTAACCGGCGCACCGGAGCGGACGATTCGCGCTCCGAAGGGCACATAATTTCTGACACCGAGAGCCGGCCGTGCAGCGGCGACGGGAAAACGCGTCGAGGCTGTCGTCTAGACCTCAATTCCTGATTTGCCCGTCGTGCATCCGCGATCGGCGACCACGCATTAACAAATTTAGCGACGAGCGCTGAGAATCGCCGGAACTGTCTTCATTCAACTACTTGAACCTCTGGGTAAAGAGAGGACGAAATCGTGGGCTGCGAAGCCTTCGTATCTTTAAGGTAGGCATCGAAAAAGCTTCTGATGCAGTACGACGTAACAGCAAGTTGCCGTGGGCTGTCTATCCCGAGCTTGCCTAACCTACGGAGGACCCAACGGAAGGCGTGACTTCTCAACAGGGCTCCGTCATCACTGAAAGTGAAATGGTTCGCACCACGAATTGAAACCCGCAACCTTTCTTTTGCAGGCAGACGGTCATAAACAGACCGGATGTCGGCTTCCACCTGACGGACCTCCGCATTCGATGAAAAATCGCCTTCGCTACTTCCAAGGAACATGAACGGCACGGGGATACCAGACTGAATGACGCTGCCGTGCAGAGAACCGTCCACATCGATGCCTGCCATGCACCTGAAATCCAGGGAGCAGAATTGTGCAGCCTGTGCCCCGCCAAATGAGTGACCAAACACACCCACCCGCGTCATGTCGAGCCTCCCGGTAAACTTGCCGGACGGGTCCGAAGTGTTCAGTTGTCCTGATCGATCGAGCACGTAGCCGATATCGGAGGTCCACGCGGTGAGGAACCTGTTCACGCAACGAGTCTGCTCCTCGCCCGCTCTGCCGATGCAAAGTTCCGGGTTGTTCTCCGGTAATCGTCTCATGACGCGCCCATCGGGAAAGGCAACGACAAATGCGCGATACGGGGCGTCAATTCCCACCACCACGTAACCGTGACTTGCCAAATCCTCGGCCAGCGTCGAGTAATTCCATACTTCGAGAGAAGCCCCGGCCCGCATGATCACTACCGGGTATGATCGCTGTTCAGGTGACACCTTGGCGTCGCGAAGGCTGTGCGTATGGACCTTCGAAAGGTCTCTTGTTAGCAAGTTAAGGAGGGGGCCACGATCACGCTCGACTGCCTTTCGTGTTGTATCGGGGACGTATTCTGCGCCGATCTTCCCAGTGGAGGGCTGGGCGGCCGGATACCAGACCCAGACAAGAAGTTCGCGCTTGACTCCGGCAGGAGCCAGCGGATCAAGAGTCTGGTCGTCTACCCAATCGTAGAGCGTGCGGCCAACCGGGAATGATCCCGTGGGTTTCGGTAGTGCGACCTCACTTCTATGCTCTAGCCAAAGGGACGCCAACAAGGCTAAGAGGCCGAGCAGGGCCCAGAACGCCAATACCGCCATGCCCTTTAGCATGCGACGGACCAGACCTTGCGGTTGAATCGCTTCGTTCAAAACAGTCCCCACACCAGAGTTAAAGTACCTACAAATGTCCTTCGTGATCTCCAAACGAGATACGGCAACATCGAAAACGCAAAAAGCACGAAGGTCGAAAATAGGGTCGCGGAAAGCGTCGGACTGGAATGGCCGAGCAGAAAAAACTCCGTGCTGATGTGGCCATAGCCTGCTACTGCGCTTCGGCTCGCGTGGACTTGTGCGGTCGCACCCATCCACACAATCAGGCCAAGGCCAAGCACGGGCCAAATGGCCTTCAGCCTTTGCCGAGCCGCGATGATTCCGATTATCCAACCGACAAGAATGGGCGCGCTGTAGTAATAAAACTTACCAGCTTGGAAGTATATGTTGGCGAAGCTGTAGGTTGGGGCCACCGGTGGTCCGAAGGGTGTATCTGTTCCGGGCAGAAAGAAGTTCCATCCACACCACAGATACAAGCAGGCAACCAAGTAGGCTGCTCCGAGAAGGATGAGCGGTCCGAAACCGAACATCGCCCATGGTGCGCGGGCACACCAGGATCTAAACCGGCTCCGCTCAATCAATGCTTGAGCTAGGTCTTCTGCCTTGCCGAGCCGCGCTAGCGCAGCAGACTGTGCTTCAGATAGGCTACGACCGGCGTGTTGCTCTTCCGCTGTCAGGTCGGCAAAATGATCAGTCAGTTCGCCTAAGTAACGTCGTACGCGGCGGGGAGCAACCCCAGCCCGCAAGAGGCGTTCCCTGAGCTCATGGAATCGCGTCGACATGTTGCCCTCCCGTCAGCATCGTTTGGATTGCATTCTTGAGGTTGACCCAGTTCTGAGATAAATCAGCCAATCGACGTTTTCCTCTAGACGTTACCGAGTAGTAGATACGGCTGCGACCGTTGACGGTCTTGCGTCGCGCTCGCAGTGCTCCATCGCGTTCCAGCCCATGTAGGACCGGATACACCACGCCTTCGCCAATGGCAATCACTGCGCCGGTGCGATCGCGAATCGCTTGCACAATTTCATAGCCGTACATTTCGTCCTGCTGAAGGAGCTTAAGGATGAGGAGCTCAGGAACCCCGTTCATGAAATTCGGATTGGTTTCACGCGCTACCATTGAAGTTGATCATACCTTGCGGTTCAAGGTATGTAAACGTGGGCCCGAGAGGCAATCTGCCCGGCAGCCGAAGTACCGGCCAGTTCACATAACGTGCGGCGTAGGCAGACATGAACCTCCATCGGAGATTTCCGAATGGAGGTCTTTCATGCTCGAAGATTATTACGTCAAGCCTTCAACCATCGACAGAGTTCCTAGTAGCTGGCTGGCTCCGCAAATAGAGAGCTACTTGGAATGGCTGCAAGCACACAGGTGCTCTCGCCTCGTTGTATATAGCCGGTTACCTCTGCTTTTTCACTTTGCTGAGTTCGCACAGGACAAGGGTTGTAGAGATATTGTTTCCTGCAAGGCCTATATAGGGGAGTTCTTATGGCAATGGCTGCAACAGCACGGGGCCAAGGCAAAGACTGCCGCCTGCCGTGCGAAGGTAGAGCGCCACACTAGATGACACGGCCGCAGCAGTGATCGGAGCCCGAGGGGCGAAGATGCGGAAAAACAGATGGCGATCCTCGGTCTTGGGACGGCCATGCTTCAGATAGCGATGATTGCTTCGGTGACGACTCCCGCCAGAGGATAGACCGTCGCGTACCCTGCCTTGCGGGCCAGGACCGGAAGTCGCGTTCCCGAAGCACTGGCCCGGAATGACTGAGCGCCAAATGCGCTGAAGTGCGTTAGTGCTCGTGCTGGATCTCCTGCATTCCCGGAGCCGACACCCAGTAATACTCCAGGTGCTGCGGGCGGAAGTTCCCTAGAAACGACACCCGCCGGCCCTCCAGCAGCTTGCTAGTCTCCGGCTTGAACCCTTCGCTTGTGACAAGGAGGTGGTCACGAGGAGGAATCTGGCCACGATCGTAGCTGTCGATCGCCTGGTTGCGATAGAAAGTCAGCCCGTACTCGATCTCACGGGGGACCTGGAAAATCGCCGTCGGCAGATTGCCTGCTTCGACCCGGGCGATCTCGCGTGCTAGAGGTCCGGCTGAGAGCGTCTCGTCCAGAGTGTTCCCGCCGATCTTCAGGACCGCGGCCACCGTCAGTATCACCGGAACCAGTGTGACGAAGCGCAACATGCGAAATCCAAGTTTGCTCCGCAAGGTAAGTGCGATTCCCACGCCGAGAGCAAGCGCTACTCCAGAGGACATGAGGAAGGCCGTACCGCCCGGCACATGACGTTGAACCAAAATGTATTGAATCATCAGCCCGGGGACGATGGGCAGCACCCCGACACTGGAATGCAGGATGATCGCCGCGAGCGGAGGCTGGTCATCTCCGGCAACGTGATGCCGGACGTACTCAGCAACCAGTAGCGTGCCGGCGGGAACTGCCGGCAAAATATATCCCGGGAGCTTCGATCTGGAAAGAGAAAAGAAAATAACGGGCACGACCAGCCAGACCACCAGAAATACATTGAACTTGTCTTCGGATTCGAAGAGCGTTCTACTTTCAGTCCACCATGCGCGCAGAGTCTCCCACACCGCTAGGGCCGCGAAAATCGTCCACGGTACAAGCGCAAACAGTATCACGACCAGGAAATACCAGAATGGCTGTTCGTGATGGAAGACATCGGTACTAAACCGCGCGAGATTGTGCTGCAGGATAAATACGCGGAAGAATTCGGGATTGCGTAATTGGACAGCAATGTACCAAGGCAGAGCAACCACGCAGAAGAGAACAATGCCGGGAATCCAGAAGGTGCGCCACGCAAGCCGGTATTCCCCAGCGGCCGCGGCATAGAGAAAAATGATCAGTGCCGCAAGAAAGACTGCGACCGGTCCTTTCGCCAGAGTTCCTAACCCGACGAACACATAAAAACCGGACAGATAAGCCTGTTTCCCACTCTCATGCCAGGCGTACCAGGCCAGCATGGCAAAGCTCAAAGCAGCAGCCAGCGGCATATCGGTAGAAGCGGCGCGCGCAAGTCCAATCATGCCGGCCGCCGAGGCGGTCATCAGCGCGCCATCCAGCTGAAAGCCCGGCCGGAAGCGCCGCAGAAAGAAATAGACAGCGATGACCAGTAGCGTTGCATCCACCGCGGAAGGAATTCTTGCGGCCCAGTCGCTCACACCGAAAATGCTGTAGGCAAGCATGGCCTGCCAGTAATAGAGAACAGGCTTCTCCAACCATGGCTTTCCACCGAGCACCGGCGTGATCCAATCATGACGGACGAGCATCTCGCGCGCGATTTGCGCGTAGCGGGGTTCATCCGCCCCGATCAGACCAAAATAGTTCAGCCCGAAAAAGAAGAGGAATGCACAGAAGCCGATAAGAAGAAGCCAGTCAGCGCGTGTGCGGGATTGTTCGCTCACGCGCGCAGCCCCGAATGAATTGTCGATTTTCGATTGTTGATTGTCGATTGTAAGACTCGGTGGTAAGGCATTTTAGTCGACCATCGACAATCGAAGATCATCAATTCTTTCTCCACACGCGTGTGAGGGCAAACAGGCTGATGAGGGTCCACGTCACTTCCAGCAACACAAACCCGATCTGGAATGGATGGAAAGCGAGGTAAGCGAGAATGGCGGATCCAATGCCGTTCAGAATGTTATACAAAGGTTTACGAGCATCCATCCAGTTGAACTGTTGCCCGGCATAGGCGATCAGGATCGGCAGCGCTCCGATGAAGGAAGCGACCTGCCGCACGAGTGCAATTTCCATAGGGCTTTATTGTACGGAGGAGTCCGAGCGAAGCTGTGCCAGGATACGCGCTACAGCGACTGAAAGGGGCCCGTCCATCGCACATCCACTGGCGCACTGATGACCACCGCCTCCGAAGCGCTCCGCCACGGTGGCCACGTTCAACTGACCTTTGCTGCGCATGCTGACGCGAAAGCGGCCATCGCTAAGTTCGCGAAAGAAGGCAGCCACCTCGACTCCATGGATCGCGAGTGCATAGTTCACCAGGCCTTCGCAATCTTCCTCCAGGGCGCCACAGTCTTGCATTTGCTCGCGAGTCACCCAGATCCAGGAGAGCGACCCTTCCCGGTGCAGGTTGGAGAGCGCTGCCCCCAGTAGTCGCATCTTCGAGGCGGGATGCGAAAAATAAACGTTTCGCGCGCAAGCTGCCGGGTCGGCTCCCGCGAGCACCAACTCACGCGCCAAAGCAAATGTGTGTTCGGTGGTGCCGGAGAACATAAACGACCCTGTGTCAGTGAGTACCGCGGTGTAGAGGCAAGTGGCGATCTCGGGCGAGATGGGAATCCCGGCCTGACGAGCCAGGCGAAAAACCATTTCGCCGGTAGCGCATGCCGCAGTATCGATCCAGTTGACATGCGCGAACGGACGTCCGCTTACGTGATGGTCGATGCTGATCAGGAAACGCTCTTCCAGACCCTTGAGCCGGGTGCGCTGGATACTGTCACATTCCAGAATAATGGCCGCTTCATATTCGCCATTGACGTCGTTAGCCTGAACCACTGTTTCGCTGAAAGGAAGTGGCTGATAAATCCGTGGCACTCCATCGCTGAGCACGACTTGCGCCTGTTTGCCCATCGCGCGCAGAATCTGGGAGCAAGCCAACACCGAGCCGATCGCATCGCCGTCCGGCCGGGCGTGCGAGGTCAGCACGAACCGTCCCCGGCGCTCGATGTGCTTCAGTACCTCTCTGACCATGCTTACCAAAACTCCGCAGACCTGATCAGCTTATTAGTTTTTCTTTTTCGTGCGATTCAGCAATTCGTTAATCCTGGCCTGGTATTGTTGGGAGCGATCCGCCCGGAAAAACAACTCCGGCGGACGCCGCAAATGCAGCCGCTCAGCCAGTTCGTGCCGAATAAAACCACGGGCGGCCGCCAGTCCTGCCAGGGTGCGATCCGCTTCAGAATCATCCCCTTGGACCACCACGAACACGCGAGCAGAGCGCGAGTCCGGAGCCAGCTGGACTTCGCTAACATTGACCAGGCCAATGCGCGGATCGCCCAGTTCGCCTTCCAGAATCGTTCTAATTTCCTCGCGCAGAGCCTCGCTCAGCCGCTCGCGATGGTATTGCTGCCCGCGTTTTTCCGGCATATTGCGTCACTTTAAAAACCGAAGAGAATATCAGAAAACGGGTGGTTAGAGGATGGCAAGCCGATATTACGGAGTACGGAAGTCCCATGGGCGGGACAAAAATCTCAACAACCCCGAGGTCTCAAACGAATTCCACAAAAGAATCAGTTACTTCCGCGCCAGAATTGTTAGCAATTCGAGTGGCCTGGCGCTCGACGTTCTTCATCAGGCCATCCAGATAGTCGCGAGAATCCGACACGCTGACCACGCCAACCGTCGCCCGATTCCATAAGCCGCTGGAATCCAATTCAGCCACTGCGACGTTGAAATGCGCACGCAACCGGTCTTTCAGGCTGCGCACAACCTGGCGCTTGTCTTTCAGGGAATGGGCAGCTTCGATGCTGAGTTCGAGGGTGAGAAAAGCGACCGGCATGAGTGGTCAGTGGCTGGTGGATAGTGGCCAGTCCTGGGCTTCATGAACTGACAACTGAACGCAGCCACTCTCTTAGGCTATGACTTCTGCGGCAATGCGCTCGGTAGCGAAGCCTTCGATGACATCGCCTACCTTGATGTCGCCGTAGTTGGCGATGGCGATGCCGCATTCCATGCCGTTGCGAACTTCGCTGGCATCGTCCTTGAAGCGGCGCAGCGAACCGACCTTGCCCTTGAACACGACCACGTTGTCGCGCAGCAGGCGGACTTCGGAATCGCGCTTTATGATACCGTCAATGACCCGGCAACCAGCTACCGTGCCCACCTTCGGGATACGGAAGGTTTCCAGCACCTCAGCGCGACCCTGGTAGGTCTCCTTGATAGTCGGTTCTAGCAGGCCGCTCATGGCGCGCTTAATCTCATCCTGCAACTCGTAGATGATCGAGTGCAGGCGAATGTCGACCTTATCCTGCTCGGCCAGTTCCTGGGCTTTGCGTTCCGGGCGCACGTTGAAGCCGATGATAATGGCATTGGAGGCCGATGCCAGAAGCACATCGGTTTCGGTGATCGCGCCCACGCCCGAGTGCAGTACCTTCAGCCGCACTTTGTCGTTGGACAACTTGGAGAGCAGGTCGGTCAGAACCTCGACCGAGCCTCCGACGTCGGCCTTCAGAATGATATTCAGTTCTTTGGTGCCGGCGGTCTTCATCTGTTCAGCCAGGCCTTCCAGCGAGACGCGAGAACTCTTGGCCAGCATGGCTTCGCGGGCTTTCTGCTCGCGGTACTCGGAGATGCCCCGCGCCTTGTCGCGATCGGCCACGACAACGAACTGGTCGCCAGCCTGCGGCAGTCCTTCCATACCCAGGATTTCCACCGGCGTGGAGGGCGGCGCTTCATCGAGTTGATCGCTGCGGTCGTCGAACATCGCGCGAACTTTCCCGTACACGTTGCCAACTACGAAGTTATCGCCCGTGCGCAGTGTGCCGTTCTGCACCAGCACGGTGGCTACCGGTCCGCGTCCACGGTCGAGTTTGGCCTCCAACACAACGCCCGAAGCAGCGCGCTCGGGGCTCGCCTTGAGTTCCTGCAGGTCGGCAACCAGGCAGATCATTTCCAGCAACAGATTCAGATTGGTCTTCTGCTTGGCGGAGACATCGACAAACACCGTGGTTCCGCCCCAGTCTTCCGGCATCAATCCGCGATCGGCCAACTGCTTCTTGACGCGATCCGGCATCGCATCCGGCTTATCGACCTTGTTGACCGCAACGATGATCGGCACTTCGGCGGCGTGGGCGTGATCTATAGCTTCCAGGGTCTGCGGCATGACACCGTCATCGGCAGCTACAACCAACACTACAATATCCGTAGCCTTGGCGCCGCGGGCACGCATACGCGTGAACGCTTCGTGACCGGGCGTATCCAGGAACACGATCTCGCGTCCGTAGGCCGGAGATTCTGCGTCCTGAATGCGAACCTTGTAGGCGCCGATATGTTGAGTAATACCACCGGCTTCGCCTTCCGCGACATTGGTCGAACGGATCGAGTCCAGCAAAGTGGTCTTGCCGTGGTCGACGTGCCCCATGATGGTGACCACAGGAGGACGCGGCCCTGCTTCCTCGACAGCGCCCTCCTCGCCGGTGGCAGCTTCTGAAATCTCCTTTGCGGCCTGCTCTTCGAAGCTGATGACGTTGGTATCCGCTCCGAAAAAGCGCGCCATCTCGCTGGCGAGCTCGGCATCCAAGGTTTGGTTAATGGTGGCGAACACGCCTCGGGCCAAAAGACGCGCGATCAGATCTTTCGCACGAATGCCAAGTTTCTCGGCCAAATCCTTGACGCTAATGCCTTCCGTGATTGTGATGCTCCGCGTGATGGGCTGCGGTTCCGTCGGAACGGTGAGCCGCGGCGGCGGCACGTAGCCCTTCATCGGGCCTTCCTTCACACCTCGAGGAATGTAGCGCTGCCCCGGACGTCGAGCCGGTGCTCCCGGACGGCTACCCGGACGAGTGGGCCCGGGAGGCGGCAAAGTCCCTGGTCCAACGCCCAATGGACGAGTTCCGGTGGGCGACTGACGCGTGGGATGCATAGGCCGCCGCTCGCCCGGGCGGAGAGGTGGACGAGGACCCGACGGTGCTCCCGGACGGGGCCGTTGAAAAATCGGCTGACCCGGCACCGGGCGTCCCGGAGCAGGGCGAGGTGCACTCGCCTGTGCAGTCGGCTGGGAGGTTTGCGGCGGAGCCTTGTAAACCGGCCGCGGGCCGGTCTGCGGAACGATCATGCGCCGGGTGGGCGCAACCGGAGCCGGCGGTGCGGAAGGCGGCGCCTTAGGTGGAACGGGCGCAGGCGGCGCAGCTTGCGCGGCTGGCGGCGCGGGCGTTGCTGATTCTTGCGGCGGCGCTTGCGGCGGCGTTGCCGGACGCCCCGGTGCTGCAGGCGGCGCTGAGGCGGCCGGCGGCGCGGGCGGCGTTGGCGGCTGAACCGGTGGTGGCTGAACCGGAGCAGGTGGACGGGGCTGTGGAACAACCAGCCGAGGCGGGGCTGGGGGCGCGGCCGGCTTAGGCGGTGCAGGCGCCACAGCGGGAGGCGCCGCAGCAACTGGCGGTGCCGGTTTCTTCTCTGCCGGAGCAGCTGCAGGGCGCGCCGGCGGTGCAGCCGGAGCAGTCTGCTGCTTGGTGATCAGCTTCAGGACATCGCCAGGTTTAGAAATGTGGGACAGATCGATCTTCGTCTTGATCTCATCGCTCTCGGCACGAGCCGTTCGCGCAGATTTGGCCCCAGCCTGCGATTCCGCTGTCGCACGGAAATGGGCGCGCACCTTTTCGGCTTCGTGCTCTTCGATCGAGCTGGAGTGCGTCTTCTTCTCGGTGACACCCACCACCGGTAGTGCATCGAGAATGGCTTTGCTCTTGACTTCCAGCTCCCTGGCCAGATCGTTAATTCGAATCTTACTCATCCGCCCTCTGTTTCCTCCGCCGGTCCCGTTAAGCCTTCATAGCAACCTCACGGCATCAGTTTGAGTTCTGCGCCTGCCGAAGCAGACGGTAAAGGAACTATTCCTTGTGCTCCGCAGGAGCTTCTTCCTCGCTGCCAGCTTCGCCGGAACCCTCAGTCGATTCCGAGGTGCTCTCTTCTGCGGGGGCAACCACGCGAGCCTCTGACTCGGCGGCGGACTCAACCGCCGAATCTCCCGGCGTACCGTCCGGCTCGCTCTGCTCAGCGGCAATCTCGCCGGAAGCCTCCGACTCAGGCGCTGCAGTCGCAGCTTCCCCACCTTCCAGGCTAGAAAAATAATTATTGACTGCCAGGCTGATTTTTTCCACGGTCTTCGGGCCGATGCCCTCAATGGCTTCGAGTTGTTCCGGCGTCATGTCGGCCAGCGCTTCCACCGTGCTGATGCCCGCCGCGCTCAGCTTCTCAACCAGGCCTTCACCCAACCCGGGCACATTCTCCAGCGGAGTAGCCGTGCTCGTAACCAGCGCCGACATCTGCTGTTCGACTTCCTGCCGCTTCTCTTCTTCGCTCTTGATGTCGATCTTCCAACCCAGCAATTTGGCCGCAAGCCGGACGTTCTGGCCTTTCTTGCCGATCGCGAGGGATAGCTGACTGTCGTCCACGACGACTTCCAAATGCTTTTCCGCGGGATCAAGAACCGTAACCCGGCTGACTTTGGCTGGCTGCAGAGCTTTCTCCGCAAAGGTCACCGGGTCTTCATGGTATTCGATAATATCGATCTTCTCGCCGCGCAGTTCGCGGATGATCGACTGCACGCGCATGCCCTTCATACCCACGCAGGCGCCAACCGCGTCCACGTCCTTGTCCTTGGACATCACGGCAATCTTGGTGCGCTCCCCCGCTTCACGGGCAATCGCGCGGATCACGACCGTGCCGTCGTAGATTTCCGGTACTTCCGTTTGGAAGAGATGCTGCACAAGTTCCGGAGCCGCTCGAGAGACCACGACCTGTGGCCCCTTGGAAGCCTTCTCCACGCGCGCGATGACCACCCGGACGCGCTCGCCAATGGCAAACGACTCCAGGCGAGACTGCTCCTTCCTCGGCATCCGCGACTCGGCTTTCCCAATGTCGAAAATTACATCAGGTCCTTCGATACGCTTGACTGTGGCATTGACAATTTCGCCCACCCGTCCGATGTACTCGTTGTAAACGGTATCCCGCTCGGCCTCGCGCACCTTCTGAAAGATGACTTGTTTGGCCAATTGAGCGGCAATGCGCCCCAGGATTCCCTCAGTCGCCTTAGGAATATGCAGTTCTCCACCTGATTCAACATTGGGATCAATCTTGCGCGCGTCTTCCAGTGTGACTTGCAGGTTGGGATCTTCCACCTGCTCGGGACTATCAACGATGGTCTTCACCGCGAACGCACGGATCTTGCCGGTGTCCTTGTCGAGTTCGGCTCGCAGGTTTTCCTGGGTCTTGTAATACTTGCGCGTAGCCACAACAATGGCATCTTCGACCGCGCTGACTACAATCTGCGGATCGATGCCTTTTTCCCGGCTCAGGGCGTCGATAGTGTTGTAGAGCTCGCTAGCCATAAATGATTCCAACTACTTTGCTTTAGCACTCAGCAGTTAGTAGTCAGGAGTCAGCGGCTTCCGCTGGCTACTAACTCCTGGCTACTGACTCCTAGATTTCTGGTACCAGATTGGCCTTTTCCACGTTGGCCAAGTCAATCTCTAGACGCGGCGCTTCGCTTGCGGGTTGCTGCCCCTTCTTCTTGCTTGGAGCCTTGCCGCCCAGCTGCAACGTGATGCGACCATCGCGGAAGCTCTCCAGGCGCCCCTCAAAATGGCGATTGCCATTTACCGGTTCGCGCGTGGTCAGCCTCACGCGGCTCCCCACAAAGCGCTCGTAGTCCGCGGGGCGAAACAGCTTGCGGTCCAGCCCAGGGGAGGAAACTTCGAGCAAGTACGATCCTCCCGGAACCGCATCTTCGACGTCGAGGATGGTGCCCACTTCACGGCTTAGGTTGGCGCAATCCTCGTGCGTCACTCCGCCGGGCTTGTCAATGGTGATGCGCAGCATGCGGCTCTGGCCGCCGCCACGAAACTCAACCTCGACTACCTCCAACCCGCCGGAGGCCGCGACCCGTTCCGTAATCTCGCGCACTCTGTCGAGCTCAAGTGCCATTAAATCAGTAACTTGTAACCAACGGCGAGCACCGGCAATAGCCCCCAACTAAAAAGTGGGCTTGCGCCCACTGGTGTGCTTCGCCAAATGCTGGTACTACACAACAGTTTTCAAATAAATAATATACGCCCGTTATGAGCAAAAGACAAACCGCGTGGTGGGTGCAACCGCAGTCTTCTTCTCCCGAGGCCGCCTCAATTCTTATCATTGCAAGGAGCTTTTAGTGTGTGCGTGAAAACTTCTGTCGTCCCTCCGGGACTTGTTCCAATTTCCCGCTTGATCCCGGCGCTGAAGCGCTGGCTATTTTCGCGGCATCCCTCCGGGGTTGTTTTTTCTGCGATTCTGTCCCAGCCATCAGGTATGGAAGTTGGTTCTCACGTCCACACTTTGGCCCTGCGGAACCTCGGTTTGGACGCGGGAATTATCTCTTCTCTGGCCTGCTAGAATGAAAGTCTACCCGCTCACCAGCGAGAACAATTTATGATTCATTTCCCGGTTCCTGAGGCGCTCACTTTCGACGACGTGCTGCTGCTGCCCGCTCGTTCTGACGTCATTCCTGCCAGGGCCAGCACCCAGACGCAGCTCACGCGCAACATCCGCCTGAATGTCCCCGTCATCAGCGCCGCCATGGACACCGTTACCGAATCGCACATGGCAATTGCCGTGGCGCAGCAGGGCGGGCTGGGGATTATTCATCGCAACCTCACGATCGAGCAGCAGGCTAACGAAGTGGATAAGGTAAAGCGTTCGGAGAGCGGCATGATCGTGGATCCGGTCACCATGTCGCCCGATGATAAGGTCTCGGATGCGCTCGAAGTCATGCGCAAATACAAGATTTCCGGCGTGCCTATAACAAAGAATAAAAAGCTCGTCGGCATCCTCACCAATCGTGACCTTCGCTTTGAGACCCGCTTCGACATTCCCATCAGCAAAGTAATGACCAAGGAGAACCTGATCACGGTCCCGGTGGGAACGACGCTGGAAGAAGCGGAAAAAATCCTGCACGAGCATCGTGTCGAGAAACTGCTGGTGGTAGATGACAAGTACAACCTTAAGGGCCTGATCACAGTTAAGGATATTCAGAAGAAGCTCAAATATCCCAATGCGGCGAAAGACTCCCACGGCCGGCTTCGCGTAGGCGCCGCCATTGGGGCCACCGGGGATTTCCTCGAACGCGCCCAGGAACTGGTGAGGGCAAAAGTTGACCTGGTAGCCGTCGACAGCGCCCACGGCCACTCTACCCGCGTGCTGGACGCGCTCAAGACAGTGAAGACGAAGCTCCCGGAGCTCGACGTGATCGCCGGCAATGTCGCCACCTTCGACGGTGCCTGCGAGTTGGCGCGCGCTGGCGCTGACGCGATTAAGGTCGGCATCGGTCCCGGCTCGATCTGTACCACACGCGTGGTCACGGGCGCAGGCGTCCCGCAGATCACGGCCATCGCCGAGGCTTTTCGGGCTACCAAGGATGCCGGAATCCCGGTGATAGCGGACGGCGGGGTGAAATATTCGGGCGATATCACGAAAGCGCTGGCCGCCGGCGCGAATGCCGTGATGATCGGCTCGCTGTTCGCCGGCACCGACGAGAGTCCCGGCGAGACCATCCTTTATCAGGGCCGTTCTTTCAAGTCCTATCGGGGCATGGGCTCTTTAGGCGCTATGGCCGCCGGTTCCAGCGAACGCTATTTCCAAAGCGCTTCCGGCGACTCCTCCACTTCGTCCTTTGAGGACGGCGACTCCAACCGTCTGGCCAAGCTGGTACCGGAAGGTATCGAAGGGCGCGTACCTTACCGTGGCTCCGTTGCCATGATCGTGCATCAAATGGTCGGCGGGCTCAGGTCGGGCATGGGCTACTGCGGTTGCGCAACGATTCCCGAACTCCAGCAGAAAACGCGTTTCGTCCGCATCAGCGGGGCGGGGCTGCGCGAGAGCCACGTGCACGATGTAATCATCACGCGCGAAGCCCCCAATTACGCGCTGGAATAGGAGAAGGGCACCCGGTTTGTCCCAGATAGCCACGGAAGCTCAGGAGTCGGCGGACAGCGTCATGCGGCGCAGTGCCTGGAAGCAGTGGATACCCGCCACAGCCTGGCTCGGCATTATCTGCTTCGAGTCGACTGACCTGCTATCTTCCGCTCATACGGGGAGGGTTTTGTACGCCGTTGTGACGTACTTCTTCGGCCATGTCCATCCCATGGTTTTCGTGGTCTGGAATCATCTGTTGCGGAAAACCGGGCACGTTACCGGCTACGCCATCCTGAGCTGGCTGCTTTTCCGCGCCTGGCGCGCCACCTTGCCCCTGCCCAATGCTGTGACATGGTCATTCGCGTGGGCGCGGGTTGCTTTTCTTATGACCGCTCTCGTGGCCACACTCGATGAGTGGCATCAGACGTTCATTCCTTCACGCACCGGAAACTTGCGTGACATCTTGCTCGACAGCACCGCCGCATTCGGCGCCCAGCTGCTGATCTGGTTTTTCCTTCGAGGACGGGGTTCGACTCAGGATGAGCCTTTCCCCCGTCTTGAAGCCAGCAGCAGCACGGCGGACACGACCGCCAGCGCAGCAGATAAATAGAAGGGAATTGGCGCGCCATGGTGTTCCCAGAGCTCGCCGGTAATGACGCTGGCAAGAAGCGTCGCCATGCTGGTCACGAAGTAAAAAATCCCAAAAGCCCGGCCGCGAATATCCGGCGACACAGTTCCTGCCACGAGCGCCCGCAACACGGGGGTGGTCAGCGCATAAAACAGCCCGTAGCTGGCCATGGCGATCCAGATGGCCGCGATTGAGGGCGGCACCGCAAAGACGAAGTAGACGCCCGCGAATACCGCATAGCCCGCTGCCGCCATGGCGCGTTTGGAAAACCGATCACTCAAGCGCCCCGCTGGCCAGGAAAGCAGCGTGTAGGTGATGTTGAAGGCCAATCCCAACAAAGGCGCCTGCGAAGCCCGGATCCCAAGGTTTTGAGCCCGTAATACCAGAAACATGTCGCTGGAATTTCCCAGCGAAAATAACGTGACAGCGAACAGCAGGTAATAGAAGGTGCGTGGCAGGCGCGGGTGCCAGGAAAAGGTTGTCGGTTCCTGGTTCTCAGTTTTCAGTTGCGCCGTGCCCCTCGATGGCTCTCTACGGGACTCCCGTATGCCGATTGTGGCCACCAGAATGCTTAGACCCCCCGGCGCAATGGCTGCCCAGAACACGCCGCGCACGGCGTAGTGGGCCAGAATCCATAAAGCGAGCAGGGGACCGGCAATCGCGCCGGCCGAGTCCATGGCTTGGAGAAGTCCGAAAGCCGCACCCACTTTTTTCTTGTCCACGGACTCTGCGAGCATCACGTCACGTGGCGCGCCCCGCACACCCTTGGCCAGCCGGTCGGCAAACCGAATCAGCAGGACATGCCACCAGGAGGTCGCAACAGCGAGCACGGGCTTCACGGCGTTGGCTACCATGTATCCCGAAACCACGATGAGCTTGCGCCGGCACAACCGATCGGCCAGGTAGCCGGAAAACAGTTTGGCGAAAGAAGCAACACTCTCGGCAACGCCTTCAATGAATCCCAGTTTCTCGGGTCCCGCGCCGATGGAAGCAAGGAACGCGGGTAACACCCAGTAGGCCATCTCGCTGGCAGTGTCGTTGAAAAAAGAAGTAGCGCCGAAAGCGTAGAGGTTGCGGGAATCTTTAACAGGGGGTTGGTCAGCTACGCCCGGCATCTAAGAGTTCTATCACAGTGGTTGCCGTATAAACTTACCACTTATAGAATCTCGGACGTTCACGGGATCGCTACGAGAATAGTATTGCCATGCTGAGCGAAGCGAAGCATCTATGCATTTCATATTGGGCAGATCAAATACATGGATCCTTCGCTTCGCTCAGGATGACAAAGCGTGATTGTCGGGCCTGAATTCGTCCTAATCAACTGACCATCTGGCACCGGCGCGGTACACTTCCCCAATGCTAAAGTTGCTTCTCTTGTGTGCAGCGCTGGCGGTCCCCTGCATGGCTCAGCTACCTCGAGTTCCGGATATTGAAGCGCAGCGCGCGGCCATGATGGAGCTCAGTTTTCTGATCGGGAAGTGGTCCGGCGAGGCTCGGCTCTGGCGTGGACCCGGTGAGCCATTGGAGCTAGTCCAGACTGAAGAAGCTCAGTACAAATTGGGCGGGCTAGTCTTGATGATCGAGGGTATTGGCCGGAACAAGTCTGACGGCAAGGTTGCGCTTCAGGCGCTTGCAACGGTTTCGTACGACGAGGAAGCGGGAGTGGGTCGCCTGCGTGCGTGCAACGACGGCCGCTACCTGGGAACCGACCTGAAGCTGGCCGACGACGGCAGAGGCATTACGTGGGGCTTCACGCTGGGAGAAATCAAAACCAACTCTGTGTTGCGAATCAATGAAAAGGGCGAATGGACGGAACTCGCCGAAATAACAATTGGTTCTCAGCCGCCGCGCAAGCTGATGGAACTCAGAGTCAATCCGCAGAAATAGCCAATCTTACTCAGTCTGTGAGTAGGCCGCGAGGCTCTCAGTAGATTGCGTCGTACCTGCTGACCACCCATTCGCCCGGGCGGTTGTCGAGGGTGACCGAAAACAGGTCTTTATAGGTGCCCTTCTGGCCGGGAGCGTTATAGCGTTTGCCGCGATAGTGCAGGATGCGCAAGGGCGGGGCATCTTCCCAATCCACCACCTGCCAGGAGATCAGAGGGTGCTGGGCTTCGGATTCGCAAAGGAACTTGGCGTACTTCCTGCGGTAGTCCTTCTCCCAATCGGCAAGTTGCTCGGTACATTTCCCATCGCGCATGGCGCGGATGAACTTGTTAGCAGCATGCTCTGAGGAGCGGTCGCGCAGCGGATTGAGGCTGATGGAGTTCGGGGTCCCCGACAGCGGATCGCGCTCTTCGGAACGCGCCAGGACCGGCCCTTGATTATTGAGCCAGATCAGGTATCCAAAGAATCCGAACACCAACAGCACGCCGGCGCCAACCGCTATACCGATTTGGGTGCGGGAATACTGCATAGCTTTGGGCCAGTGTGAGGCATGTGCCAGGTCAAGCTCAAGATTACTGGGGCACGAATTCATTACTGCCGACCGGCCCAAAGGGACATGTACGAGTGGAGGGCGGCGGGCCCAAGGCCCTACGCTTGTCATTCCGAACCGGCTTCAGCCGTGTGGCATCTGCTGTTGCGTCGCAGGGTTTAAGAAAGCAGATTCCTCGCTGCGCTTGAATGACAAGGAAAGAGCAGGAGTGACAGAGAGAAGAGGAATCACAGAGAATGGTTGCGGCTCGCACCTACTTTACTGGACTCTGCGCTGGCACGGTCGCAGGCATCTCGAACCGAGTGTCTTCCAGCGCTGGATTGAGCTCGATTTTGTCAAAGACGATCTTCTGGGTGGCGGCGTTTCCCGGGCTGTCCGATTCGATGACAAAGGGATACATCAATCCATCGACCGACCGGTAGTCGCGAAAGAACGACTCGGCCTGGAAGTCGTTGCCATCTCTCACCACCCGGCCCTCCCACTTCAGCTCAAGAGAAGAGGCAACCCCAACGTAGTCGTACCGGATCTCTCTGTCTTTCAGCGTGACCTTCAGCTTGTAAACTTCTTTATCGTCCAGCTTGTCTCGCCCCACAAGTTCAACTTGGTTCCCCTTGGCCTTGTAGTCCACCAGCGGACGGTCAAAATCTGCCTGTTGGGTTATCAGCCGGAAGTCGTCGGCGGAAAGCGGTCCGGGAGCGCCGCCGCCTGAGAAGGGATTAATGCTCCACCCGGTCTTGCCATCAGTAGCTCGAATCAGGGTCCTCCCCTCAAGGCTGATCTCTTCCCGCAACTTACCGGGACGCTTTCTCTCGATCAGGATCGTGCCCTCGACATCGCCAAGCAAGATGTGGCCTGATAGACGCTGCGACTGCACCGATTTCATTTTCCGGATTCCTCCGCGTGCGTCGATGGACTTTGCAATGATTTCGTCCACCGTCTGCCCCACGAGCGGAGACGAGGACCACAATACAGCCGTCACAAGCAGAGTGATAATTCGTTTCATCAGGTTCCCAAAGCAAGCCTACACCAAAGAAGAACGCGCTTCGAATCGAAGCGCGCTGGTAACTTGCTGAGTAACTCGCGCTACTCTTTCTTTTCCCCGCCCTCGGTTGGTTCGGGCGCTGGCGCCTCACCCTCGGCTTGCGCCTGGGCTTCCGTCTCCTCCATAGCTTTCTTGGCCTCGGCCGACCGCTTGGCACGGGCTTCGGCGCGCTTCTGCCGCTTTTCTTCCTGCAACTTCTCGCTGCCCAGCAGCTCGACGAAGGCCTTATCGGCGCCATCGCCTTTCTGCCATCCGGTGCGAACAATGCGCAAATAACCGCCGTTGCGATCTCCAAACCGCGGCGCTACCGTGTCAAAGAGTTTGGTAACCGCTTCGCGCGTCATCAAGTAGGCGGCCGCCTGCCGCCGCGCTGACAGATCGCCGCGCTTGCCTAGGGTGATCATCTTTTCAACCTGTGGACGCAACGCCTTCGCCTTGGGCAAGGTAGTCTCGATGCGCTCTTCCACGATGAGCGACGTCACCAGGTTCCGCAGCAGAGAGCGGCGGTGCGCCGTGTTGCGCCCCAGTTTCCAGCCTGATTCTTTATGACGCATGTTGAAACCCCAGTTTGGTTTCGAGTTTCTAGTTTCAAGTTTCGAGCGGTCAAGCACACACGAAACTGGGAAACCTGAAACTTGAAACTAGAAATTATTCGTTTCGCTCTCGTCGCCGCCCGTAAAGGCGCCAATCGGCGTCGGAGCTTGCGGACCGGGCACGGCATTGCCATGCTCGTCAATCTTCATGCCTAGGCTCAATCCCATCGATGCCAGGATTTCCTTAATTTCGTTCAGCGACTTGCGGCCGAAATTCTTGGTCTTCAGCATCTCGGCTTCGGTTTTCTGCACCAACTCACCGATGGACTGGATATTGGCGTTTTTTAGGCAGTTGTAACTGCGCACAGAAAGCTCCAACTCCTCGACCGAACGATTTAGGTTCTCGTTGCGGATCTCGGGCTTGCGCTCTTCCGCAGAGGTTGCCGTTTCGATCTCTTCTTCGAAGTTGATGAAGATGTTCATGTGGTCCTTCAGCAACTTCGCCGCCAGCCCGAGCGAGTCAGCCGGCGTGATCGAGCCGTTAGTCCAGATTTCCAGCGTGAGCTTGTCGTAGTCGGTAATCTGACCGAGACGCGCGGCCTCGACCGTGTAATTGCACTTGCGCACCGGCGAGTGTACCGAATCAATCGGGATGAACCCGATGCCCAGGTCTTCGTCAAAATTCTTGTCGGCCGACACATAGCCACGGCCGCGTTTAAGGCGCATCTCCATATCGAGTTTGCCACCCTCGCTAACGGTCGCGATGTAGACGTCCTTATCGAGCACTTCCACGTCGGCATCGGCCTCGATCATCCCCGAAGTCACCACGCCCGGCTGATCGGCGCGCAGGTAGATCGCCTTCGGAGCGTCTCCGGAAAGCTTGAACGGAATCTGCTTGAGGTTGAGGATGATGTCGGTGGCATCCTCGACCACGCCTGGTATCGACTGGAACTCGTGCAGCACGCCCTCGATCTTGACAGCGGTTACCGCCGCGCCTTCGATCGAGCTCAGCAGCACCCGCCTTAGGGCGTTGCCTACGGTCGTTCCGAAGCCGCGCTCGAAAGGCTGTGCCCAGAACATTCCGTACTTGTCGGTGAGTGTTTCGGTGTCGGTTGCGAGGCGTTTTGGCTTCTGAAAACCTTTCCAAAGCATTTGCTTTCTTCTCCTTCGGCCATGCTGCTCGATGTCGGCTCCCTGAACCGGCCCAGGTTCAGGTCAAACGCCGACAAAGGCGATCTGGCACGAATGAATGGCCAGGTTTCAAAGTTTCAAGGTTACAAAGTTTCAAAGTTCACATCGTCATTGAAACCTTGAAACGTCTGAAACTTTGAAGCCTCACTTCTTGAAAACCCTACTTACTGTACAGTTCTACAATCAACTGCTCATTTACCGGCAGCTGGATGTCTTCGCGTTTAGGCAAGGACAAAATGCGCCCCTTGTAATTGTCGCGATCAATCTCCAGCCAGTTCGGAACCGGCTGATGGCTGGCAAACTCCTTCGCGACTTCCAGCGTCGGGAGCTTGCGGCTGTTCTCGCGAATCGTGATCTCCTCGCCCTGGCTCACCTGGTAGGATGGTATGTTAACCTTCCGTCCATCCACTGCAACGTGGCCGTGGCGCACCAACTGCCGCGCCTGGCGGCGAGAAACGGCGAGGCCCATGCGGTAAACCACGTTGTCCAGGCGCCGCTCCAGTTGTTGCAGGAGCATTTCACCGGTCACGCCCTTGGTACGGGCGGCCTTCTCAAAGTAGTTGCGGAACTGCCCCTCCTGGGTGAAGTAAATGCGCTTGGTCTTCTGCTTCTCGCGCAGCTGCAGGCCGTATCCTACGACCTTGGCCTTGCGGTCTTTCCCATGTTGACCAGGAGCAAAGTTGCGCTTCTCGACAGGGCATTTGTCGCTGAAGCACTTGGCGCCTTTGAGGAACAGTTTCATGCCCTCGCGGCGACATAAACGACATACTGCATCTTTGTAACGTGCCAAGTTATTTCTCCTTTTAGATGACCGGTTTACGGGTTTGGCTTCACCCTTCGTCCCGGACGAAAAATCAGTGGTCAGTGGCGGGCCAGAAAAACTAGCCCCTATCCACTATCCGCTTAGACCCTCCGCCTTTTTGGCGGGCGGCACCCATTGTGCGGAATGGGGGTCGAATCCTTGATCGAGCGCACTTCGATGCCAGCGGCGGCCAGCGCACGGATGGCTGACTCGCGTCCCGACCCGGGGCCACTGACGCGAACCTCGACACTGCGTAGTCCGTGATCGCGCGCCATGTTGGCCGCGTTCATTGCGGCCTGCTGGGCGGCAAATGGCGTGCCCTTACGCGATCCGCGGAAGCCCAGTGAACCCGAACTCTTCCACGAAATTACATTGCCCGCCTGATCGGAAATGGTCACGATCGTGTTGTTGAAGGACGCTTGGATATGCACCACCCCGTGGGGAACGTGCTTGCGCTCCTTCTTCTTGAACTTCTTAGTTTTGCCTTTTTTCTCCGGTGCCGCCGGGGCTCCGGTGCTTCCTGCTGCTGCTGGTTTAGCCATAGTAGTGTCCAGTGGTCTGTGGGTCAGCGGCTAGTTAAAGCGCTGTCAGCTGTCTTTGCTGAACCCTGCCCACTGGCCACTGCCCCCTTCTTAAGTCTTCGCCGTCGCTTTCTTCTTCTGTGCCACGGTGCCCTTGCGCGGGCCCTTTCGGGTGCGGGCGTTGGTATGCGTACGTTGTCCGCGCACCGGCAGGTTGCGGCGATGCCGGTATCCGCGATAGGAGCCGATTTCGATCAGCCGCTTGATATTCATCTGCACTTCTTTGCGCAGATCGCCTTCCACCATGCCTTCAGATTCGATGACCTGACGGATGCGGTTGACCTCGTCTTCGCTCAGGTCCTGAACCTTTTTCATCGGGTCGACGTTGCCCTGGCCGAGAATGCGCGCGGCGCGCGAATGACCAATACCGTAAATGTAAGTCAGCCCAATATTCACGCGCTTCTGCCGCGGAAGGTCGACGCCTGCTATACGTGCCATGTTGCTCCTCTATCCCTGACGTTGCTTGTGCTTGGAGTTGGTGCAGATCACCCGTACTACACCCTTGCGGTGGATGATCTTGCACTTGTCACAAATTTTCTTAACTGATGCTCTGACTTTCATAAACTTTGACCTCAGGGGCTAAAACCCCTGACCTGGGGATGCCCGTTTCGGCACGGCTAAAGCCGTGCCCTTCCACAACTCAACCTATTTATAGCAACTCAACTTACTTATAGCGGTACACAATCCGTCCGCGGTTCAGGTCATAGGGCGAAAGCTCGACCGCAACCTTGTCGCCCGGCAATATACGAATGAAGTTCTTACGCATCTTGCCTGAAACGTGCGCCAGAACCCGATGCTTGTTTTCCAATTCTACCCGGAACATCGCGTTGGGCAGCGGCTCGATGACCGTTGCCATAACTTCAATAGCATCTTCTTTACTCAATCAGTTCCTTTTCTTCAGCTCTCAGCTATCAGCTCTCAGTTGTTTTAGCTGAAAGCGCTGAGAGCTGAAAGCTGCCAAGCTTTTTATTGCGTCAAAATCAGTGGCCCATTCTTCGTCACAGCCACGCAATGCTCAAAATGTGCGCTGTAGCTGCCGTCTTCCGTGACGGCGGTCCACTTGTCGTTCAACAACCGGGTACCGGGCTTGCCGAAGTTAACCATGGGCTCGATGGCCAGCACCATGCCTTCCCTTAATCTTGCACCGTGGCCACGAGTCCCGAAGTTGGGCACCTGCGGCTCTTCGTGTAACCGGGTACCGATCCCGTGACCTACAAATTCACGAACTACGCTGAAGCCATTGGCCTCAACCAACTCCTGCACCGCCGCGCCAACATCACCGACGGTGTTGCCAACGCGGGCTGCCGCGATCCCGCGATACAGCGAAGCTTCCGTGACTTCCAGGAGCTTCTTCAGTTCCGCCGAGATCTCTTCGCCGACAGGGACCGTTATCGCGGCATCACCGTAATATCCATCGAGCACCACGCCGCAATCGATGGAAACAATATCGCCTGCCTTGAGCACCCGCTTTTCCGACGGGATCCCGTGCACGATTTCCTGGTTAATCGACGTGCAGAGCACGCAGGGATAATCGTAATAGCCCTTGAAGGCGGGCTTGGCGCCGGCCAGTTCAATCTGCTTCTCGGCGGCGCGTTCCAGATCCATGGTCGTCACGCCCGGAGCCACCCGTCCGCGAACATGCTCGAGGACCTGTCGAACGATACGGCCACTGTGCCGCATCTTCTCAATTTCTGCCGATGATTTGCAGACGATGGCCATTCTGAGTAGCTACTGCCGACCGGATTTCACCTCGGCAGCGCTCATTTGCTCGATGGCCTGAATCATCTGCCCAGTTACTTCCTGAACCGCCAAATCGCCTTTGACCGGAACCAGTCGTCCCTTATTCCAGTAATAATCGACCAGCGGCTTGGTCTGACGCTCGTAAGCTGCAAGACGTTCCCGGATCACTTCCTCGCGGTCATCATTCCGCTGCACCAGCTTGAGACCATCCACATCGCAGGTTTCATCAACACGGGGTGGCTGAAGGTAGATGTTATAGATGTGCCCAGTGGGACAAGTACGGCGTCCGGTAAGTCGACGCAACAGCTGATTATAGTCGACGCTAATCTGGATCACAATCGGCGACACCTTGCCATTATGCGAGTTGTCAATGAACTCACGTTCCAGAAAGGCATCCAGCCATTCCGCCTGGGCTACGGTTCTTGGGAACCCGTCCAGGATAAATCCATGCTCTGCGTCCGGCTGTCGCAAACGCGACCCGACCATGTCGCAAACTAGCTTGTCGGGTACCAGCTCGCCCCGCGCCATGATGGCCTTAGCCTTCAACCCGAGTTCAGTACCCCGGGCCACGGTATCCCGCAGGAGGTCTCCGGTCGAAATATGCGGAATCCTGTATCGTTCCGCGATCATTTTCGCCTGCGTACCTTTACCCGCCCCCGGCGGTCCCAAAAGGACGAGCGCCAACTTGCGCGAGCTTTCGTCCGTCATCGCACTGGCCCCCGTGTCGCTAGCTCAGCTAGAGCGGTCGAACGGTACTGCAACGCGCAGCTCTAAGCCCAGTTTCTGCGGCCGCGAATGCGTCCGCTGCGCGGGGTAAATCCATCATAGTGGCGCATGATCAGCTGCGCCTCGATCTGCGTCACCGTGTCCATGGCGACGCCTACCACAATCAGCAATGACGTACCGCCGAAGTAGAAGGTTACGCCTAATCCGTTAAGGATCCATCCCGGCGCGTTTTCAAAAAGCCGCCCTAGCGGCCCCCAGAGGTGGTGCAGGTGAATACCCGCAATCATCCACTCCGGAATAAACGAGATGACGATCAGGTACAAAGCACCGACCAGGGTAATACGGGTCAGGATCTCGTTGATGTGATCTGAAGTACGCTTGCCTGGTCGTATGCCAGGAATAAATCCGCCGTACTTCCGCATGTTGTCGGCAACCTCATTCGGGTTGAAGACAATCGATACATAAAAGTACGCGAAGAAGATAATTCCGATAGCGTACAGGAATGTGTAGAGCGGCTCGCCCCAGCGCAGCCATTCCAGAATCGGACCGATCACTTTATTGTGCTGGAAGGCAAAGCCGGCGGTTTGCGGCAAAGTCAAAATAGAAGATGCGAAGATGACCGGCATCACGCCGCCGCTGTTGACGCGCAGCGGGAGGTGCGTGGACTGTCCCCCCATTACTTTTCGACCAACCACACGTTTGGCGTACTGCACTGGTATGCGCCGCTCGCTGCGTTCTACGTAGACAATGAAGGCCACAACCAGGATCATCAGCCCGATCAGGATTACCATCGCGGGAAAGGTAAATGCGCCCCAAGCGTCGTTCTTGGCCTTGTCAACTAAGTCCGCCACCCCACGCGGCAGGCCCACTACGATGCCGGCGAAGATCAGCAGCGACATTCCGTTACCCACGCCGCGCTCGGTGATCTGCTCGCCCAGCCACATGATGAACGCGCTGCCGGTGGTCAGCGTCAACATCGTCATCAGAATAAACCCGATACCAGGATTGATGACGAAGTCGCCACCTTTTTGCAGGCTAATGGCGATACCAAACGATTGAATGGCGCTGAGCACAACTGTCAGATAGCGGGTCCACTGGGTAATCTTCTTGCGTCCGAGTTCGCCTTCCTTCTGCAGCTTAGCCAGGGGCTCATACACTACCGTCAACAACTGCAAGATGATGGACGCCGTGATGTAGGGCATGATGCCCAGAGCGAAAATGGTCAGCTTGCGCAACTGCCCGCCACTGAACAGATCCACGAAACCCAGGAACGTGCCCCGGTTTTGCTGGAAGAACTGCTGCAACTTGTCGGCATTGATGCCGGGCGTCGGGATGTGCCCGCCAAGACGATACACGGCCAGCAAAGCCAGCGTAAACAGAATCCGCTTGCGCAGGTCCGGAATGCGAAAGATGTTGGCTAGTTTCTCGAACATTTACTGCAAGACCTCAAACTTGCCGCCGGCTTTGGTGATCTTCTCCTGGGCCGATTTGGAAAACTTGTGCGCCTGAACCGTGAGCGCGCTCTTCAACTCGCCGTCGCCGAGAACCTTGATGCGATTCTTGCCCTTCACGACGCCGGCCTTGCGCAGAACATCGGGCGTTATAGTGGTCTCGCCCAGTCCGGCCAGCTTCTCCAGATTTATGATCGTATATTCGATGCGGAAGATATTGGTGAAGCCGCGCTTGGGCAGACGGCGATGCAGTGGCATCTGGCCGCCTTCAAAACCTCGCAGCATGCGCGAACCGCTCCGCGAACGCTGGCCCTTGTGACCGCGGGTGGACGTCTTGCCCATTCCCGAGCCCATGCCGCGTCCCACGCGCTTGCGCTTCTCACTCGATCTCTTCGGTGCGTGAACGTTGGAAAGATTCATTGTTGCCTCATCGGATCGCAGGTCTTGAGTCGCAGGTCTCAGGATTCGTTTCCTGACATCTGAGGCCTTAGATCTGAGACCTCTTACTGCAGGATCTCCACCAGGTGTGGTACCTTGGCCACCATGCCGCGAATCGCCGGGGTGTCCGGCCGCTCAATCACCTGGTAGAGCCGTGTAAAGCCCAAGCCTTTGACTACCTTCTTCTGTTTGGTCGGCGCGCAAATCGAAGAACGTACATACTTCAGTTGTATCTTGCCGCCAGTGTTCTTATCAGATATCTTCCGCACCATGACTTCCTCTTTGTGGCGCCAGGCTCCGGCCGGCTGTCTGGCGGGCGTCCCGCTCGCCTAGGGGCCGCCGAGACGGCGGCGCCACCTACAACTCCTCAACCGCCTTGCCGCGCAGGGCCGCCACGTCTTCTTTGTTCTTCAATCGTTTCAGCGCGTCGAACGTTGCCTTGATCACGTTGTGCGGATTGGTTGTACCAATCGATTTGGTCAGCACATTCTGAATACCTGCCGAAGTCATGACCGCGCGCACCGCGCCCCCGGCAATCACTCCCGTACCTTCAGGAGCCGGCTTGAGCAGCACCCGCCCCGAGCCATACCGTCCCAGCACAAGGTGAGGAATGGTGGTCTGGGTCAGGTTGATCCGCATCAGGTTCTTCTTAGCGGATTCAATTCCCTTACGGATGGCTTGTGGAACTTCTTTCGCTTTCCCCGAGCCATAGCCGACCACGGCCGCGCTGGGATCACCGACCACGACCAGAGCCGCGAAGGAAAGGTTCTTGCCACCCTTCACCACTTTAGTGACGCGGTTGATCGCAACCACCTGATCCTTGAGCTGGTATTGCCCAGCATCGAGCTTCTTCAGTACTGTTGGCATCCTTAACTCTCGTTTTCCATTTTGTAATCTTGCAATCGGGTACGTCGGTAATTTGCACCGCTGCTTTTCTCAAGTTGCCAAATGACCCGATTACTGAATTACCAAATTCCCTAGAACTGCAATCCGCTTTCGCGCGCGGCATCGGCCAGCGCCTTGATACGACCGTGGTACAGATAACCTCCGCGGTCAAACACAACTTTCGTGATTCCCTTCGCCTTAGCGCGTTCCGCAATTGCCTTCCCGATCGCCTTGGCAGTCGCAACATTGCCGCCGCTGCGACGCTCGCCCTTCTTTCCTTCGGCCGAACTGGCTGAAACCAGCGTCTGGCCCTTCAGGTCGTCAATCACCTGGACATAAATGTGATTCAGTGAGCGGTAAACATTCAGCCGCGGTCGCTCGGAAGTGCCCAGCATCTTCTTGCGGATGCGATCGTGGACCCGCTGCCGTGTCGCGTTCTTTCCTGGTCTGGTCAGCATCTTCTTTGTTCCTGTCCCTGTGCCGTTTTTGTCGCCGTCGCGCTAACTGCTCGCTACTAGCTCCCAGCTACTTCGCTCCCGTCTTCCCCACTTTCTTCTTCAGGCGCTCGCCGGCGTAGCGTACGCCCTTGTTCTTGTACGGATCTGGCGGACGTAAGCCACGCATCTCTGCGGCAACTTGGCCCACTTTCTGCCTATCGATGCCGAGGATACTGAGCTTGGTCTGCTTGGGGTCGACTGTCACGTCGATTCCAGAAGGCAGCGGATACTCGATGGGATGGGAGTAGCCCAGGCTGAACACCACGGTGTTCTTGCCCTTCATCTCGGCACGATAGCCGATGCCCACGATTTCCAGTTCCCGGGTCCAGCCCTTGGTGACGCCTTCGACTGCGTTATTGACCAGGGCGCGTGCCAGTCCGTGCACAGCCGCCTGCGAATCGTTCTCACGAATCGCCACCAGGTGTCCGTCCTTCTGCTCCACCTTTATCCCGCGCGGAAGGGGCGTCTCCAGCTTGCCCTTCGGTCCCTGCACGGCGACCACGTTGCCTTCGATCTTGACCATTACTCCCTTGGGGAGCGGTATCGGCTTTTTCCCAATTCGTGACATAATCAGCTCTTAGCTCTTGGCTTTTCGCTAGCTAGTAACTCTACTAGCTCCTAACTACCAGATTTGACAGAGTACTTCTCCACCCACGCCTTCTTTGCGCGCCTGGCGTCCTGTCATCACACCACGGGGGGTAGTCAGAATGTTAATGCCCATGCCGCCCAGCACCCGCGGAATCTCGCTGCGACGCACGTACACGCGGCAACCGGGCCGCGACACGCGCTCCACGTTGGAAATGGCGGCCTCGTTGTTCACGCCATACTTCAGGTACACGCGGAGAATCTTGTGGCCTTCTTCCTCCGTGCCTTTGTAATTGGCGATGTACCCTTCTTCTTTCAGGATGCGAGCAATCTCCAGCTTCAGCTTGGAAGCCGGAATATCCACTTTCTGGTGCCGGGCGGAAGCCGCATTGCGGATTCTCGCCAGCATGTCTGCGACCGGATCGGTCAACCTCATCGTTTGCTTCTCCTCAAGCTCGCCCGTTCGCTCCGCCGGAAGCGGAGAACCCGCGGCAGCTTACCCATGAGTCGTTGGTCGTTAGTCGTTCGCACCCAGCGACTCAGTTCTTACCAGCTCGACTTCGAAACCCCAGGAATTTCCCCACGCAGCGCCAGCCCGCGGAAACACAAGCGGCAAATGCCAAACTTGCGCAGGTAGCCGCGCGGACGTCCGCAAATCTTGCAGCGGTTGTGCTTGCGCGTGGAAAACTTGGGCTTTCTTGCGTCCTTAACTCGTTTTGCCGTTGTCGCCACTTAGCTATTAGCTCCTAGCCTAGCTTCTAGCTGTCAGCTCTCAGCTTTCAGCTAATTTCCTGTTTGAAACCTTGAAACCCTGAAATTTTGAAACCTTTTTCACGCCCGGAAGGGCATACCCAAATGCTTCAACAACGCCCGCGCCTGATCGTCGCTGCGGGCCGTCGTCACGATGGTGACGTTCATTCCCTTCAGCTTGTCCACCTTTGCGTAGTCAATCTCGGGGAAGATCAATTGATCGTGCAGACCGAGCGTGTAGTTGCCGCGACCATCAAATGACTTCGTCGAAACGCCTCGGAAGTCGCGCACCCGAGGCAGCACGATGTTCACCATGCGATCAAAGAACTCATACATACGATCGCCGCGCAGCGTCACCATCGCGCCGATGGGCATGCCGGCACGTACTTTGAAGGCAGCAATTGATTTCTTCGCCTTGGTAATCACGGGTTTCTGACCGGTAATCTGTCCCAATTCGTTGGCGGCGGGGTCGAGAACTTTCGCGTTCTGCGTGGCTTCGCCCACTCCCATGTTGACCACGATCTTGTTCAGGTGGGGCACCGCCATCGGGTTCTTCAACTCGAATTCTTTCATCAGCGCGGGAGCGACTTCCTTCTCAAACCGCACCTTCAGCCGCGGACGCTCTTTCGAGCTGTGCCGTGGCCGTCCCGAAGGCTTCTCTTCCAACGGGGCTTGCTGCCCGCCTTTTTTGCCCTTCTGCTCTTTGTCCTTTGCCATTGCTCTAATTACCTTCTCTCACGGTCTCGGAGTGATTACCGGTTCGTGAGCTTCACTTCTATGTTTTATCGAGCGTGTTCCCGCATTTCTTGCAGACCCGCACTTTGCGGTCGCCGCGAACCTCGTGTCCAATTCGGACGGGGCCGCAGGTCGGGCAAACCACCTGCACATTGGAAAGCGAAATCCGGCTCTCCTGCTCAGCGATTCCGCCTTTCACGTTGCGCTGCGGGTTGGGACGTACGTGCTTCTTCACCATCATGACGTGCTCAACCAGAACTTTGCCATCCCCCGGAAATACACGCAGGACGCGTCCTTCCTTGCCCTTGTCACGGCCGGTGATGACCTTCACCGTGTCGTTACGCCGAATGTCCACCCTCTTGTGCGCTGTTGTTATCGTAGCCATTGCTAAAACCTTTTCGAGTGTCAATAACCGGGACCAGGTTTCAATGTTTCAGAGTTTCAAGGTTTCGCGACCGCTTCTTTGAACTTTGAAACCTTGCAACCTTGAAACTGCCTACAAAACTTCTGGCGCCAGGGACACAATCTTCAAAAACTTCTTTTCGCGCAACTCGCGGGCAACCGGCCCGAATACGCGTGTCCCGACCGGCTCGCCCGCTTCATTAATCAGTACCGCCGCATTCTGATCGAAGCGAATGTACGTGCCATCACGACGCCGATGTTCTTTGCGCGTGCGTACGATCACCGCCTTCACGACCTTGCCTTTCTGGACCTGCCCATCGGGTGCCGCTTCCTTCACACTGGCCGTGATCACGTCACCCAGCCCGGCGCGCAACCCGGTCGAGCCGCCGAGCGGCAGGATCATCTGCAGCTTGCGAGCGCCGGAGTTGTCGGCGACCTCGAGCATCGTTCTCATCATCACAGCCATAATCGACTCTCCCCCTGCCCACCTGCCCTTTAGCTGGCAGCTTCTGTCGAATCGAGATTCACCAGCATTTCGGGCACCAGTGCCGCTTTGCGGATTACGTCCTTCAGCCGCCAGCGCTTCAGCTTGGATAGCGGCCGCGTCTCTTCCAGGCGGACGATGTCGCCCACACGCGCGGTGTTCTTCTCGTCGTGCGCATAGAACTTCTTGTCATGCGAAACCACGCGCCCATAGAAGCCATGACCTTTGGTCCGCGTCACTTTGACGACGATGGTCTTGTTCATCTTGTTGGAGACGACTTCTCCGACTACCGTCTTCTGCCGTCCGGCTTTTGCCTGTGCTGTCGTTTCGGCCATAGCTACTTCTTCTCCGATTTCTGGGCAGCTAGCTCTTGCTCACGCATAATCGTCTTGATGCGAGCGATGTCTTTGCGCAGCCCGCGAATCTTCTTCAGGCTCTCGGTCTGGCCCATGTTGAGCTGAAACTTCAGCTTGAAGAGCTGATCGGCCAGATCGCGCTCCTGATGCTTAAGCTCGGCGTCAGTCAAGTTGCGAACTTTTTCTGCTTTCATATCAATTCTCTCTAATGCACGCCCTCGCGCTTTACAAACGCCGTACGCAGTGGCAGCTTGTGCGATGCCAGCCGCATGGCTTCTTGGGCGTCCGCCGCGGTCACGCCTTCCATCTCAAACAGGATTTTGCCGGGACGGACTACCGCGACCCAATGATCCGGCGCGCCCTTGCCTTTTCCCATACGAGTTTCAGCCGGCTTCTTGGTGACTGGCTTATCGGGGAACAGGCGGATCCAAACCTTTCCGCCGCGCTTCACAAAGCGGGTGATAGCGACGCGGCTCGCTTCGATCTGACGGTCGCTGATCCAGCCCGGCTCCAGCACCTTCAGTCCGAATGTCCCAAAGGCCAGCTCCGACCCGCGCCAGGCCTTGCCGGCCATGCGTCCGCGTTGCTGCTTGCGGTACTTAACTTTCTTCGGCATCAGCATAAAAAGTTTCCCGGTAGAGACGCTACTTGCCGCGTCTCTGAGACGGAGCAAGCCCCGTCTCTACCTTCAATTTCTAAAACCCACCTGCGGGCTGCTGCGCCTCTCGCTTTTTCTGCGTGAGGATCTCGCCGCGATAAATCCAGGTCTTCACGCCGATCACGCCGTAGGTGGTCCGCGCTTCAGAGAAGCCGTACTCAATGTCAGCGCGCAGCGTATGCAGCGGCAGACGTCCCTGCAGGTACCACTCGGAGCGCGCGATTTCATTTCCGTTCAAGCGTCCGCTCACGCGTACCTTGATTCCTTTGCAACCAAAACGCAGCGCCGAGTCTACGGCCTTGCGCATGGCGCGGCGGAAGCCCACACGCTTTTCGAGCTGCAGAGCAATCGATTCCGAGACCAGCTGCGCATCGAGTTCCGGCTTGTGCACCTCCTGGATGTCGATGTACACCTCGCGGTTCGTGCGCTTCTGCAGCTCCTGCTTCAGCTTGTCAATCTCGGCGCCTTTGCGTCCGATAATGATCCCCGGCCGCGCCGTCTTGATGATGATGCGCAGCTTGTTTCCCGGCCGCTCGATCTCGATCGCGCTCACCCCCGCCGACTTGAGCTTGTCCTTCAGCTCATCCTTCAGCTTGACGTCTTCCAGCAACAGCTTGTCGTAATCACGCTCCACGAACCAGCGTGACTTCCAAGGCTTCGTGTAACCAAGCCGAAAACCATACGGATGGACTTTTTGTCCCATTTATTGCTCCTACCTTACTTGTGTGGCCCGGACACTCTTGTCCGCGCTGTTTTACCGTGCTCGAGCAGTCTTTTTCTTCCCTGCCGTCTTCTTCTTCTTCACCTTGGCCTTCGGCGCCGCTTTCCTAGGAGCCTTGGCTGATTTCTGTTCCTCGCCCACCACGGTCACGACATCTTCTCTTCCATTCTTGCCGCGTTCGGCTAGCGCAATCTCGATATGCGAGATGCGCCGGACGTAGCGATATGCGCGACCCATGGGGGCGGGGCGAATCCTCTTCATGCGCGGACCATCATTCGCCACTGCGCGCTTGACGTAGAGATTGTCAACATCCACGTCCATACCCTTCTCCGTGTTCAGGTAATTCGCGTTCCCCACAGCAGACCGCAACAGCTTCTCGATGGTCGGCGCCACCCGCTTCTTGGTGAACATCAGAGTATTGAGCGCGTCTTCAACCCGGCGACCTTTTATCAAGTCCAGCACCAGCCGCACCTTCTGCGGCGAGACGCGCATGAATCGTGCTTCGGCTCGAAATTCCATCGTCGCGTCTCCTTATGCCTTGGGCGCCGCGGGTGCAGCTGGAGCTGCCGGGGCTGCGCCCCCGGCAGGTACCGGTGCTCCCGGCCCGCCAGGCACGCCCGCCGGCTTGGCTGCCACTTCCGTGGCGGCTCTCATAGAATGGCCTTTGAACTGGCGTGTAAAGCTGAACTCGCCCAGCTTGTGTCCCACCATGTTCTCGGTGACGTACACCGGAGTGAACTTCTTCCCGTTGTGTACCGCGATGGTGTGTCCCACCATCTCGGGAACGATGGTTGAGCGCCTCGACCAGGTACGCAGCACCTTCTTCTCATTGCGTGCGTTCATGCCCTCTATCCGCGACATCAGGTAGACATCCACGAACGCGCCTTTTTTGGTTGATCTCGCCATAATCTGCTCTCAGCTTTTCTCTATGGTAGAGGCGCGGCTTGCCGCGTCTCAAAGACAGGGCAAGCCCTGTCTCTAGCAGAACTTATTTCGAACGCCGGTTCACGATGAACGCGTCTGTCCGCTTGTTATTCCGCGTCTTGTAGCCGCGGGTCGGCTGGCCCCATGGCGTCACCGGGTGACGTCCACCGGAAGTTTTGCCTTCGCCGCCGCCATGCGGGTGATCCACTGGATTCATCGACACACCGCGGTTGACTGGACGACGTCCCAGCCAGCGGGTGCGTCCCGCCTTGCCGATCGTGACGTTTTCGTGATCGACATTGCCCACCTGCCCGATGGTCGCCATGCAAGCCTGCAAAACCTTGCGTGTTTCGCCGGAAGGAAGTTTGATGAGCGCGTAGTCGCCCTCTTTGGCAACCAACTGGGCTGCGCCGCCTGCCGAGCGGACCATTTGCGCGCCTTTGCCCGGCCGGAGTTCAACGTTATGGACCGTCGTGCCCGGCGGGACGTTGCGCAACGGAAGCGCGTTGCCCACCAAGATGTCGGCATCGGGACCGCTGACGATCTTCTGTCCCACCTTCAGCCCATTGGGCTGAAGGATGTAACGCTTTTCGCCGTCGGCGTACGCCAACAGCGCGATACGGGCCGAGCGATTGGGATCGTACTCGATCGAAACCACAGTCGCCGGAATACCGGTCTTATCACGCTTGAAATCTATGATGCGCAGCTTGCGTTTATGTCCACCGCCGCGATGCCACAGCGTGATGTCACCGCTATTGCGGCGTCCCCCGGTGCGCTGCTTGGGTTCCACCAAGGGCTTGTACGGCTGCTTCGTCGTAATGTCATCGCTGACCAGCGTGGTCCGATACCGCAGCGTCTGGGTTGTCGGTCTGTAAGTCTTGATTGCCATAATTGTGCTCAGCTTCCACCTGTCAGCTTTTGCTTTCACTGCATCTTCAGCCGCCGCGCCACTGATAGCTGATAGCTGACGGCTGATAGCTGCTTTACAAATTCTGTGCGTACTCCGGCATCTTCTCGCCGGATTTCAGGCGCACGTAAGCTTTCTTCCAGTCGGGACGATAGCCGGCAAAACGTCCGCGCCGGCGTTCCTTGCCCGGAAAGTTGGCGGTGCGCACCGAATCCACTTTCACTTTGAAGATGGCCTGCACAGCTTCCTTGATCTCCGTCTTGGTCGCTTTGGGCGCCACCTGAAATACCAGCGTGGACTGCGTTTCCTTAACGCCAAGCCCTTTCTCGGTGATCACGGGACGGCGAATAATCTGATAAGGCGACTTCATTACGCCACCTCCGCCGTTTTCTGCCGACGCGCCCGCGTACGCGGTCGACGAGCTGTTTTCTTTTCGCCACCGCCCGCCGCCGCCGCATGCTGCCTTTTGGAAATTGAATTCACCAATGAAGCCTGCAGCTTCTCAATCGCAGGCTGGGAGAAGATGACCCGGTCATAGCGCAGCAGGTGATAAGGATGAACCTCATGTCCGCGCACCAGCTCCAGTCCATCAATGTTGCGCGAACTGAGCTCGAGATTGCGATTCTGATTTTTCGCTTCTTCGACCAGCAGCGCCGTCGAATCCACCTTCAGAGCATCCAGAGCCGCGCGAAATTGCTTGGTTTTGGGCTCTTTCACATCGAACGCATTCACGACCACCAGTTTGCCATCGTTAAATTTCGCTGCCAGCGCCGATCGCAAGGCTCCCAGCAACTTTTTTCGCGGGAAGGCGTAATCGTAGGAGCGCGGCTGAGGCCCGTGAACCGTGCCGCCGTGCCGCCACAGAGGCGAACGGATTGAACCCACGCGAGCGCGGCCGGTGCCCTTCTGTTTCCAAAGCTTCTTGCCTGAACCTGAAACCAGCTTGCGGTTCTTGGTGGCGTGCGTACCGGCGCGCTGAGAAGCCCGGTAATGCTTGACTGCTTCCCAGAGCAGGTCTTCGTTGATCGCGCCAAAAACTTCATCAGCCAGATCGAATGTGCCCACCTTGTCGCCGCTCAGATTATGTATATCGATCGTTGCCATATCGTTTCCTAGCTACTAACTACTAGCTACCCTTTTTTGGCAGCTCTCTTAGCAGCCTTCAAGGGATCAACCGTAGCCGCACCCGCGAATCCGCGACGCTCTCTCGGCGCCTTCTTCGCCTTGTTGATGATCACATATCCGCCATTCGGACCGGGCACACTGCCTTCGACTACAAGCAGGTTCTCCTCTTTGTCGACGCCCAGGATGCGCAGATTGCGCATGGTCACGCGATCCGTTCCCATGTGTCCCGACATGCGCATGCCTTTGAACACGCGCGACGGAAACGCAGAGGAACCGATCGAACCCGGGATCTGGAACATCGAGCCGTGCGACTTGGGACCGCCGTAAAAATGATGCCGCTTCACCACTCCAGCAAACCCGCGTCCCTTGCTGGTTCCGATCACGTCCACAAAGCGCTCGCCTTCAAAAATGTCGACCATCACGCGATCGCCTGCTTTGACACTGCCATCGCTCTCGGTCTTAGTCTCGTCAACCTCAATGGGAACTTCACGCAGGAACTTCACCGGAGGCAGATTGTTCTTGGCGAAATGTCCCTTCATCGGTTTGGTCACGCGCGATTCCTTCACGAACTCAACCAGGCCAAGCTGGGCGGCTTCGTATCCATCTTTAGCGCTGGTCTTCGACTGCGTCACCACGCACGGACCAGCCTGCAAAACCGTTGCCGGACGCACCTCGCCCTTCGAATCGAAGAGCTGCGTCATCCCGACTTTCTTTCCTAATATTCCCGCTACCTTAGCCATATCTTTTCTCCGCTACTCCCAGCGTGGCTTCCAGCGATTGGCTGGGGAGCTCCAGGGGTTCTCACCTGAGCGGTTGCTTCTTTCTTGCTGCTACGAACTCCTAGCTGCTGACTTACGATTTATGCGGCTCTTTCCCGAACGCCTTGATCTCCACGTCCACACCCGCCGGCAGATCGAGCTTCATCAGCGCGTCTACCGTCTGCGGCGTAGGCTCGAGGATGTCGAGCAAGCGCTTATGCGTGCGGATCTCGAACTGCTCGCGCGACTTCTTGTCCACGTGCGGCGACCGCAGCACGCAGTACTTGTTTTTCATCGTGGGCAGCGGAATCGGTCCCGCAATTTGTGCCCCGGTGCGCCGCGCCGTCTCGACGATCTCACCCGTGGACTGGTCCAGGATGCGGTAGTCGTAGGCTTTTAGCCGGATGCGAATTCTCTCTTTTCCGATCACATTTCTCTCGCTAACCCCTCCCGGCTCGTCCAGGAGGAAAGAACTTGAGCGCGTTTACACGGCGTCTGAGCCGGGTGCCGACATCCCGAGCAAAGCGGGGGATCTCTGGCCACCTACCTTGTAACTACTCATGGCGGAGCTTCGTTCCGCCGGACAGCCGAGAACGGCTGTGCCTACGCGTTCCCTATTTAATGATCTCGCTGATGGTGCCGGCGCCCACCGTATGGCCGCCTTCACGGATCGCGAACCGCAAGCCTTTTTCCATCGCCACCGGCGTGATCAGCTCAATGACCAGCTGCACGTTGTCTCCCGGCA
>Ga0209158_1000189_pt1 | contig 49791 bp, 46 predicted proteins | sample GraSoiAngelo_140_FD_185897 | JGI IMG/M metagenome (GOLD analysis project Ga0209158, IMG submission 185897) | Grasslands soil microbial communities from the Angelo Coastal Reserve, California, USA - 14_0929_12_30cm (SPAdes) (version 2) | ecosystem: Environmental > Terrestrial > Soil > Grasslands ...
TGTACACGCGGTACCAGTCGTACGTGACCGGGGACTTGTCCACGATTCCCAGGGATGGCATCTTCCACATTCAGAAAGGCGAAGTCGCGGAGGCGTGGAAGGACATCCGGTTGACGGACAACCTCCTCCATCTCCTCAAGAACATCGTGGCCCTCAGCGACAAGCCCGAGCAGATGATGTGGTGGGGCGAAGTGGGCGTCCCGAACTTCGTGCCGTACGCGCTGATCCAGGACGTCGGGATTACGAAGTCCGCCGAGTGAGGTCGCTCAGCTCGCGCCGGTTTCGATGAGGACCGCGTTGATGACGCCGTCCTGGCCGGGACGGGACGTGACCCGCGCGAGGCCGATCTCCGTTTGAATCGTCGCGCCGCGCGTGATGATATTCCGCGTCACAAAGTTCGGGTTGGACGGGTTCGCCTTGACCGTGACGATTTTGACCTTCTTCGTCACCGCCGTGCGGCGGTCCAGGACGTTGGCGAATTCCGCTTTAAGGACGCGGACCTTCCGGTTCGCGCCCTTCGTCCGGTACAGCTTGAGCCGCTGGGCCCCGATGAAGGCATACTGCTGTTCCCGGCCGATCTCGCGCCGTCGTTTCTTCCGAAAGGGTCGGTAGCGGCCCCCCGTGGGCTTGCGCTTCGAACGTCCTTGCCACAGAGCCATGCGCGCGGTCTCAAGGATCGGGCGCTATTTGACCGTTGCGACTCACAGGATCGTCACGTGGCCGTAGACGAGCAAGCTCGTGATCAGGAAACCGAGGAGGGCGCCGCCGTTCAGGAGCGGGAGGCCCGCCTGCGGATTGCCTTTCAGGACGAACCGCATGAGGACGAGGAACCCCCCGAGGCTCCCGATGACCGACCCGATTGCCACGAGAAGGGATCCAGGCAATCCCGCGGAGGAACCACTCAGCGGCCCCAGGAACGTGAAGGCCGAGACGCTCAGGATTCCCGGGATGATGAGATCGCCAAGTCCGACGAACATCGCCTCCCGTTCCTCCCCAGACGCCACCTGTTCTTTCAGACTCTTCTGCTCTCGGAAGGAGTAGCCCGCCTTCTTCGGGATGACGAGGAGGATGGGGAGTCGCTGGCTCGTCAGCTCGTCCGCGAGGGTCACCATGTGCTTCGTCCGGTATACGGCCCACGCGTCGTAGATCGCGAGGGCCACGAGCAGCAAGACGGCCGGGAGGATGCCGAAGGAGATCCCCAGGATCGCGGTCACACCCGCGGCCGTCACGATCCCGATTGCGTCCACGACGTACCATTCCGGGAACTTCACCAGGAGATAGATGAGCCCGCCCGCGATGAGGAACGAAAGGAGCGTCGAGAGGTTCGCGAGGAACGCGAGTTGGTTGTCGTCCACGGGCTGGCCGGTGGCGTAGTACAATCCAACGTACAGCGGGAGGAGAAGGATGAACGCAAGCGTTACGAAGATCGATGCGAGGATCACGTACTTCGCGACGTTCTGGTGCCGGAATCGGACGAGGAGGAGGATGACCCCCGTGAAGGCGAGGATTAGCACGATGTAGACGGCCGTGTTCGTCACGTCGCTTGGATTCGGGAAGGCCTGGAAGCCGCCCGTCAAGAACAACGGGGCAAGCAGAATTGCGATGACCTGGCTGCCGACCAGGATGGCCCCCATCGCCGCAATCGACGCGTACTCGCGGCGCATGGGACGACTACTCCCGGGTCACGCGTCCGAACGCCACGGTCCCGGCGATTTTCTCGATGTACACTTTCACGATCGCGCCTTTCGCGGTCCCCGGCACATAGATGACGTATTTGTCGAGCTTCGCGATTCCATCACCCTTCTTTCCGATGTCTTGGATCATGAGCTCGTAGACTTTGCCTTCGACGAGCGGCGCTTCCTCGACTTTCGCGGCTTTCTTCACCGCTTTCACGGGTCGGCGCGCCCCGCACGCGTCGCACTCGAGCATCGCGATGCGGCCTTCCTTCACGAGCCGGGTGTCGGGTCTGCCGCACTCCTGGCACAGGACGTACGCCTCGACGTATGACTTGACCCGGTCCTCGATTTGCTGGCCCGTCACCTTGCTCTTGAACACCACCCGACGGCCTTCGAGCGCCCCGGCGGTCCCGAGCTCCCGAAGGAGATACGTCAGCACCATGTTCGGGTCTCGCCGGATCGCGCCGACGATGTCCTCGAAGTTCCGGAGGATCGTCGTCTTGCCCTCAATCACGACGTCGGGCGGAGGCACCTGGAACCGCTCGCCGCTGCTCAAGGCCGCAGGCAACGCTTTTTTCGCGCGGGCAAGGAGCTCTTCGTAACCGAGAGAAGACACGAACGACGTTCAGTGCCCGGGTCTCTTTAAGGTTTGCGGGCTGAACTCGCCGCGGCGCGAACGAGGCCGAGGTGGATCGGGGACGGCCGCAGCGGTCGGGACCGGAGCTCCGGATGGAACTGGGAAGCGACGAAGTACGGGTGGCCTTTCAGCTCGAGGACTTCCATCCTCCGTCCCCCGTCCGATCGGCCGACGTATCGAAGGCCCGCATCTTCGAGTTTCGCGATGTACGCCGGGTTGATCTCGTACCGATGCCGGTGTCGCTCGAAAATCGTCGCAGCCCCGTACAGTTTTGCCGTCTTCGAGTCCGGATCTACGTCGATCTCGTGGGCCCCGAGGCGCATCGTCGCGCCCATCCCCTTCACACCCCGTTGCTCCGGGAGCAGGTCGACGACCGGATGCGGCGTCTTCGGATCGAACTCGGAACTGTTTGCGCCCTTCAAGCCGAGGTCGTCGCGCGCGAAACCAATCGTCGCGAGTTGGAACCCGAGGCACACCCCTTGGAACGGGACGTCGTTCTCGGCGGCGTATCGTATCGCGGCGATCTTCCCCTCGATCCCGCGATCCCCGAACCCGCCCGGCACGAGGATTCCGTCGGCCCCCTCGAGGAGCTTCGTCCCGTGCTTCTCCAGGTCGACGGACTCGACCCACTTCAGGTTCACGTGGACGCGCGCCGCGGCGCCCGCATGGTGGAATGCCTCGATGTGACTCATGTACGAATCCTTGAGGTGCGTGTACTTGCCGACGAGTGCGATGGTGACCTCTTTCTCGGGATTCTTCAGGTTCTCCAAGAACCCCTTCCATTCCTTCAGGTCCTCTCCTTTCGGCTCGAGCCGGAGCGTCCGCATGACGTATTCCGTGAGGCCTTGGCCGTCGAAGAGAAGCGGGACGTCGTAGATCGTGGAGGCGTCGGGGGCGCTGATGACCCCCTCGACGGGCACGTCGCAGAAAAACGCGATTTTCTTCTTGATCTCGGACTCCAGCGAGTGCTCTCCGCGGGCGATGATCACGCTGGGCTGGATTCCCATCGACCGGAGTTCGCGGACGCTCTGCTGGGTCGGCTTCGTCTTCTGTTCTCCCACGGCGCCCATGATCGGTACCAGGGTCGTGTGCACGAACAGGATGTTCTCCTTGCCGACCTCCTGGCCAAGTTGGCGAACCGCCTCGAGGAACGGCATGCCCTCGATGTCTCCGACCGTCCCGCCGACTTCGACGAGGACGATGTCCGCCTGCTCCTTCTCCCCGACCGCCCGAAGTTGGGCCTTGATCTCGTCCGTAATGTGCGGGATGATCTGAACCGTGCGACCAAGGTAGTCTCCGCGGCGCTCCTTCTCGATGACGGCGCGGTAGACCTTTCCGGTCGTGATGTTGTGGTCTCCGGTCAAGTTCACGTCGAGGAACCGCTCGTAGTTCCCGAGGTCGAGGTCCACCTCGGAGCCGTCGTCGAGGACGAACACCTCCCCGTGCTGGTACGGGTTCATCGTGCCCGCGTCGACGTTCAGGTACGGGTCGATCTTGATCGGGCAGACCTTCAGGCCTTTCGACTTCAGTAGGACTCCGATGGAAGAGGTGCTGATCCCCTTTCCGAGTCCCGACAAAACGCCACCCGTGACAATGACATACTTCACGTCAAATCACGGGATTGCTCCATCTGGCGGGTGTCTGATAAAGTTTGTGTCTCAAAAGCGGCGAACCAATCGCTCCCAGTGCGCGCCGCGTCCGTCACGCGCGTTGCGTGGGGCGAAAGCCTATAACGGCCGCACGGATGGGTTAGCTCGGTGATGTCGTGGAGCTCGTGAAATACGAAGGACTCCCGATTGGATCGCCGGCTCCGGACTTCTCGCTCCCGGCCGTCGATGGGAAGACGTATTCGCTCGCATCGTTCAAAGACAAGCCGGTCCTTGCTGTTGCATTTTGGTGCAATCACTGCCCGTACGTGCAAGCGTGGGAAGATCGCACGATTGCGGTTCAGCGGGAGTACGCGGGGAAAGGCGTCCAGTTCGTGATGATCAACGCGAACGATGAGGCGAGCTATCCGGAGGACGACTTCGCGAACATGGTCGGACGCGCGCAACGCAAGGGGTACAACTTCCCGTACCTCCGGGATGAGAGCCAAAAGGTCGCGGAGGCGTACGGCGCCGTGTGCACGCCCGATTTCTTTGTGTTCGACTCCACGCGGAAGCTCCGGTACCGTGGGAAGCTCGACGACTCGAAAGATTCGAAGAGCGTGAAGAAGCAGGTCATGCGCGAGGTGCTCGATGCGATCCTCGCGGGGAAGCAACCGCCCTCGACGTTTGTGCCGCCGATGGGCTGCTCGATTAAGTGGAAGACCGGTCACTGGCAGTGACGTTCGGTCCCTGTCGCTTCGGGGTTCGGGAGCGTTTCTCGCCGCGGACGAGACCTCGGCGAAGTTGACCGAGCCGCCAATCGAGGAATGAAAACACCGCGCGAAGGTTTCCGTTGCGCCGATACGCGCGACGGATTCGGGCGGCCTCCGATGGATCCGCTTTGAGCTCTTCCACGAACTTCTTGACGTTCAGGATCGCGCGCGTCAACTCGTCGACGATTGGAATGGTCGCTCGTTGCGAGGTTCGCGAAAGCGGGTTGAGGTCCACGCTAATCACGACCTTCTTCATTCGGACCAACGCTTCGGCCCGGTCCCCATCCTCCAATGGCACTAACACAACATCCGCTCCGAAGATTCCATCGCGATGGGACAGAGCTCGTTTCGACTCGATACCCGGGATTCGCGCGTTTGGGCCCCTTCCTAAGACGTCCTGCGCCCCGGCCCGCTCGAGAATTCGGACAATCTTCGCCACCCGAGCCTCGGTCCGATGGAACAGGTTCACTTCGATCCGGGCAGGGATCGCCCGCGCGAGCTGGACGACCTCTCGCGCGGCGAGCGCGGCCACGTTGCCATTCACGGAGATCACGGGTCGCTCCGCGGCGAGAAGATGCGCGGCCGCGGCGCGCTCGGCGACGAGGGCGGGGGCGCTCGTCTCCTCTCCGAACAGATAGTCCCATGCCTCGCCTCGGCCGTGGGCGATGAGCCCCTCCGGGACCGCGACGCCGTCTTTCCATGCCCGGACGAGCCGCTCGCGCCGGACCAAGGAGTCGTACCGCGGGTGGGATCGGGGGATTTTCATGGGATCCGCTGGATCTGGTTCACGAATTTTCCGCAGCCGTGCCACAACGGATCCGCGGTGGGGAGGCCGTACTTCTTCTCGTACGTCTGCACGGTCGCCTCGACTTCCTCCCGCGTCATGTTCTCGTGGTTGATTCCGATCCCGACCACTTTCCCACCGCCGATGTTCCGTGTGTAGAACTGGAGCCACTCGATTTCTTGCTCGATGGTGGGCATCGGCCACGCGACGACGTCGCGTCGGAACGAACGCGTCTTTCGTGCCGGTGCGTGTATCATCAGGATGGCGGAGGGCATGGATGCCATGATGATCGCCCGCGTCCCGCAGACGTAGGCGGGGTGGGAGATGCTCCCCTGGCCTTCGACCACGATCGCTTTCGGGCGCGTTTCGTCGTACGCCCGGACGATTTCTGCTTCGAGCTCACCGACCATGAAGTCGGCTTTGATCGAGTCGAGCGGAACCCCATACGTCGAACCCTGCAGCAAGCCGGTCTGACCCGTGGCAACGAACGTTGCCGGCACACCGGCCGCGTTGAGCGCGTCCGTCAGCAGGAGCGCCGCGGTCCGCTTCCCGATTGCCCCGTCCGTCCCCAAGACCGGAATCCGGAGGCACGGCAATTTCCGGGACAGGTCGCTGAACTGCTTCGACTCCCGAATGGATCGTGGCTTTCGAACATCGATTAGGCGGACGCCATGCGCGTCCGCGAGCTTGACGAACTCGGGATCGTCGTTCAGGTATTCGTGGAGCCCCGCGACGACATTCAGTCCGTTCTCGATCGCTTCTCGGAGCGTCGCCCGGAACTCCTTCGGGATGTATCCGCCGAAGGTCGCCACCCCGACGATCAACGTCTCTGGCTTGAGGGTCCGGATCGCCTGGTCCACGTTCGCGACGATCGGGATGCCGTTTGGCGTCCCATCGAGGACCTCCCCCGCATCGCGCCCGGCCTTAGTGTGATCGATGACGCCGACGATCTCATACCGCTTCGAGTATCGCACGAGCCCGTTCGCCGTCTTCCCCGTGCTTTGTCCAAAATATCCGTCGCACAGGATGATGGCGCGCTCCATACCAATCCCCTGTGATAACGGCGTGGGAAAGTCCATAGTCTCCTATAAAGCCTAAGCGCGAAACGGCGACGCAAGATGGTCGCAGGATTCCGCGCCGGTGAGAGGACACCCTCTCCTCCATTCCCCGCTGCTACCCGGTTTCGGGAGGCAGTCCGGTGACCCCGAACGTCGACGACTTCCCACCGTGTAGCGCGTGCGGCGGTCGACTTCTGCCCCTTGTCCTTTGCGACTCCTGCGGAGGCGCGTCGATTCTTCGGGATGCGGGTAAGCTCGATTGGACGGCGCCGTGCGCCGAGTGCGGGACGTTCAATCCGTGGCAATACATCTGCGACGCGTGTCATTCCCGGTTCCCGTCCCCAGGCACTCGCCCAAAACCTTCGACGTCGGAGGAGGCGCCGGAGGCACCCGAAGGTCCACCCGGCCGGCCAAAGCGGAGGATCAAGGGCGACGTCGACACGAGCGCCCTACTCGACTTGCTCAAAGTCTTGGGCTTGGACGCGTCTCGTTCGCAGGCGGTCATCGACCACGGATACGACGCCCTCTGGAAGCTGGCGCGGGCGTCCCCCGAGGACCTTGCTCGGATCCCCGAAGTAGGCCCCGTCGCCGCGCGCAAGATGCTCGCGTCCCTCCACCTGATCAAGTACGCCCCTCCGCAGCGCACGAGGGAACTCATCCTCCAGGAGGAATACGATTGTCCTCTCTGCGGTTGCATCACCTCCGCGTTTGCACCCGCGTGCCTTGAATGCGGTGCCTCTTTCGACGAGGAGGAGATGGACGAATCGATTCGGCGGCAGTTTGCCGCGGAAGGGGATGGGGCGCTCCTCGCGTTCTACGACGGTCGCCTCGTCGAGATGCCGGCGAATCCAGACCTGCACTATGCCCGCGCCCTCCTCCTGCAGTCCCTCGGACGGAACGATGAAGCGATCGAAGCGCTCGACCGAGCCGCCAAGACGGCGCCGGACACGCGAAAAATCCAGGTCGCTCAGTTGCGCATTCAGGCGAAGGAATTTCGTAAGCCGAACGTCGCCGAGAAGCTCCGGTCCACCGCGAACACGCTCATGGAGGACGTCGCGTGGGATCAAGAGGTTACCGAACTCGACCATCTGATATCCGAGGCGGGATCCGTCTGTCCGAGCTGCGGCGCCGCGGTGCCGAGGGAGATGGCCTTGTGTCCCTCGTGTGGCGCGCGACTCGTCGGAACATCGGTCAAGCCCGCTTCGGAACCGACCCCTCCAGGGGCGAAGGGACCCGTGAAGACGGTCGCCGCGCCTGAACTGGACACGCTCGTCGAGGACCTCCTGGTGGGCGAACTCGAGCAGTCCCTCACGCCGGAGGAACTCGAGCTCACGAAAGCCGCCGTGCTCGATTGGCTGATCGAGGAGCTCGAAGAGACGATGGACCCGGAGGTGTGGGCCGAGGCCCCTCCAGAACCCGCCCTCGGAGCGGAAGCGCCCGCACAACTGTCTCCCTTGTCGACATCCGTCGGCTTTCTCTCCGGCTGGGTGCGCGGTAGCCGTGGGCTCGTTAGCGGGCTCCGGCCTAAGCCCGCCTCCCATGGGACCGAGAGAGCCGGCGTCGTTAATGGCCGAAGCCAGGTCAAAGGTGCCGCGAACGGAATTGGTCGGTCTCCTGGGCTCGACGGCCACGTTGATCCGCCCCACGCGATTCACGGGGCCGTTCGTCCGGCCGGGAATGCGACCGAAAGGAAGACACCGAGCAACCGGAGTCTCCGCCTCGCCTGGGGCCTCTTCCTCGCGATTGGCGCGCCCCTCGGCCTCATCGCCGTGCTCGCCCCGCTCACGGCTGCCGGGATCTACGTTGAACCCCTCCGTCAATTCTGGCGACCCTGGCCCCCGGACATCCTGAAGCCGGTCATCGGGGTCGCGGGCTTGGTCGCCACGCTCGCGTACCTGTGCTACGTCTGGGTCGGCACGCGGGATACCGATCGGGAACCGCGGCCGCGGTCGCGATCGCTCGCGCTCCGACTGCGGCGGGCCCTCCGGCGCCGCGGCTTCGAGGACACGGTCCGGCCCGTCGTCTCTTCGCGCGAAGACGAGCGGAGACCACCCTCCGAAGATTCGGAGATGCCCCCACTCCGCCCGACCCGAACACATGGGGCCAAATCGGAATCCCGGAGTTCGCTGGTTTCCCCCTTGAATCGGTGAGTGTCCTTGTCCTCATCGGGGTTCAACTTCGCAGGCGCTGCCGCTAAGGTACTTCTAGCCCGAGTCCGGTACTCACCGCGTGGAGTTGGGGGTCGTCGGGAAACCGAACGTCGGGAAGTCGACCTTCTTCGCCGCGGCGACGCTCGTTCCGGTTCAGATCGCGAATTATCCGTTCACCACGATCGAAGCGAACCGCGGTGTGGCCTACGTGCGGAAGCCCTGTCCGCACACGGAGCTCGGGGTTGACTGCAAGCCGAACAACGCCCCGTGCTGGGGAGGAACGCGGCTCATCCCCGTGGAATTGCTCGATGTCGCGGGGCTCGTCCCGAAGGCGCACGAGGGCCGCGGCCTGGGCAACAAGTTCCTTGACGACCTGCGCCAGGCGAACGCGCTCGTCCACGTCGTGGATGCAACCGGCGGCACGGACTTCGAGGGCAATGCGGTACCACCGGGCAGTCACGATCCGTTAGATGACGTTCGCTTCCTCGAAGACGAACTCGCCCACTGGATCGCGGGCATCCTCGCGCGCAACTGGGAGAAGGAAGCCCGACGTGCCGACCTGGAGGAGGTGCCGCCGGAGAAAGTGGTCTTCGGACGGCTCACGGGCCTCGGCTTCACGGAGATGCAAGTCCATCTCGCGGTGCGAGAGACCGCGTTGGATCCAAAGATGGCCCGCTGGACCTCGGACGATCTCTTGCGACTCGCGCGTACGTTGCATGCTCGCGGGAAGCCGATGATCCTCGCCGCGAACAAGGCGGATCTCGTCTCGCGGGAGGGCCTCGACCGCCTCTCGCACGCGGACGGCTACCGAACCGTCCCGACCTCGGCGGAATACGAGCTCGCCCTTCGGCGCGCCGCGTCTGCGGGGCTCATCGGGTACGAGCCGGGCGCCTCATCCTTCGAGATCCTGCTCCCCGAAAAACTCAGCCCCGCTCAGGAGAAAGGGCTCGCGAAAATCCAAGTCTTCCTCCGGGAGCGAGGGTCTACCGGGGTCCAGGCCTGCATCGAAGAGGCGATCTTCAAACTCCTCGATTTGATCGTCGTGTTCCCGGTCGAGGATGAGCACCACTGGACGGACAAGAGCGGGAACGTGCTGCCTGACGCGTTCCTCGTGCCACGCGGTTCCACCGCGGTCGACGTAGCCTTTAAGGTTCACACGGACTTGGGTAACCACTTCATCCGCGCCATCAACGCCCGTACGAAGATGGTCGTGGGCCGAGACCACCCGGTCCAGGATGGGGACGTCATCAAGATCGTGGCGAAGGTGTGAATGGCAACTTACGATGTGCGGATTGTCACTGCCTCATACCGACGGGAGCCCCGGAACGGCCCCGAGCAAGCGCAGCTACCCGTCATCCAACTCTTCGGGCGCACGAGGGAAGGGCAGAGCATCACGATCGAATACTCCGGATTCCAGCCGTACTTCTTCGTCGTCGAGCCTCCGCAATCTCTCCGCGGGGCGTTCGGGAGGGATCCGCAGGTGGTCAAGCTCGAGGACGTAACCCTCCAGGTCGAGGGCAAGCCAACTCCCTGCGCCCGCGTCGTCCTCCGTCAACCTTGGAAAACGCCCGAATACCGCGAGAAAGCGCGGAGGTACGGATCGACCCCGCTCGAGGCCGACATCCCCTTCCAGCATCGGTTCATCTACGACATGGATCTTGGAGCCGCGGTCCGCGTCCACGGGACGCCGGCGGACCCGGCCGGGCGGTACACGACTGACCTGTTCCTCGTCGCGGAGCGCTTCGAGCCATGCGACCCGTTCCGCCCGGCTCTTCGCGTGCTCAGCTTCGACATCGAGAACAGCATCCTGGACAACCACATTTTCTGCATCGGGATCGCGTACCGGGAGGCCGGTGAAATCAAGACCCGCATCCTCCAGGGGAAGGAGCGGGAAATCGTCGAGGGGTTCATCAAGCTCGTCCACGAGCTCGACCCCGACATCATCTCCGGATACAACATCGACGGCTACGACCTGCCCGTGCTCATCGACCGCGCCACCAAGAACGGGATTCCGCGGCTCCAGCTCGCCCGCGACTTCTCGGACTTCTTTCACCTCGGCGAGCGGTTCTGGCGGGTCGACGGCCGGATCCTCACGGACGTATGGTGGGCAGTCAAGGCGGAGCGCCTGACCTTGCACATGAAGCAGGAAACGCTCGACTACGTGGGACGCCAGCTGTTGGGGGAGGGAAAACACGAGCTCTCGCGGCAAAAGATCGACGAGGAGTGGGCCCGGGACTCCGAGAAGGTCATCCGGTATTGTCTGAACGACGCCGTCCTCTCGCTCCGGATTCTCGAGAAAATCGGCCGGATCGAGAAGACGTTGGACCTGGCGGCCGTGAGCAAGCTCCCCCTCGAGGACGTCCTGCATGGGCGCACGTCCAACCTGATCGACTCGATCCTGATTCGCGCCGCCGACCGCGCCCACGTGGCGGTCCCGATGATGAAGATGCGGGGCGGCCGCGTCGAGCAAATCGAAGGCGGGTACGTCCACAGCCTGCAGCCCGGGCTGTACGAATGGGTGATCTCGCTCGACTTCCGCGCGATGTACCCCTCCCTGATCATCGAGAACAACATCTGCTTCACGACCGTCTCACCGGCAGGCACGATCGAGAGCCCGACGGGGGCGAAGTTCCTCTCCGCGGAAGTCAAGAAAGGCCTCTTGCCGGTGATCCTCGCGAGCCTCATGAAAGACCGCCAGGAGGTGCGGGCCAAAATGCGCGAGGCGACGGATCCCCAAATGAAGGAGTTCTACGACGGCCTCCAGGCGGCGATCAAGGTCCTCATGAACGCGTTCTACGGCGTCCTCGCCTCCTCCTTCTACCGGTTCAACGACCCGAAGGTCGGTGCCTCGATCACCGCGTTCGCGAGGGAACGAATCAAAGGGATCATCGGCGAACTCGAGACCGACGGCGTGAAGGTCGTGTACGCCGACACGGACTCCGTGTTCTTCCAGTCGCCAACGCCCGGCTTGGAACCGTCCCTCGAGTTTGCCCGGAAGACCGCGGAACGGTTCTCGCGTGGGCGAATCAGCATGGAGGTTGACAAGGTCTATCGAAGCCTGTTCAGCCACGGGCGGAAGAAGCGGTACGCGGGAAAAGTCGCCTGGCCAACGGACGGGGAGATTGTCGTCCGAGGGTACGAAATCCGCCGCACGGACGCGTTCGACCTCCAGAGCGAAGCGCAGCTCCTCGTGTTCGACAAGATCCTCGACAACGACCCGGAGGGAGCGATCGATCTCGCGAAGCGGATCGTCGCCGAGGTTCGCGCCGGGACCCCGCCTCTCACGAATCCGGAGAAAGACCCGATCGAGATGCTCGTGATCTCCCGGACGGTCAAGGAGGAGAATCAGTACGTGAACCCGGATTCGATGAGCAACGTCATCGCCGCGCGGAAGCTCGGGGAGATGGGCGAGGAGTTCATGCCCGGGATGAAGGTCTCGTGGATCGTGACGGACCACAAGAAATCCCCGATGGAGGTCGAGCCGTACCTGTCCGGCCGGAAGTTCGAGAAAGCGCCGGACTGGGAGTACTACGCGCGCCGCGTCGCGCAGACCCTCGCCTACGTGACGGAAGTGTACGGCTGGGACGAGAAGGCGCTCTTCTCGGGCACCCAGCCGGCGCAGCAGAAGTCGCTGTTCAGCGAAGAGTTCGACGGCGAGGCCTCGCCGATGAAGACCCCGCGGAAGGCGGAGAAGAAGCTCACGCTGGAAGACTTCTTCTGAGGGATCCGATGCCGGTGACGGACGCCGCCTGCCGCTTCTGCGGATGGGAAGGTTCGAACCCCGTTCGGGACGCGCATGGGAGCCTGTTCTGTCCGAACTGCGGCCGGCCCGCCGACTACAAGGTCGTCGTCGAGGAGCTGAAGCGACAGGGCCTCTGGAAGGCATGAGGCATGGCCCGGCCGCAGCCGCGGGTCGTCGCGATCGGCGATGCGATCGTGGACCTCGTGACGCCGCCGATGCCCCCGGTTCCCGCGACGGACTTCCAGGGAGAGGTCTCCCGGTTCGGCCGGATCCCGGGTGGCAACGCCACGAACTTCGCGCTCCAGATGGCGAGCTTGGGCGCCCGCACGACGTTCATCGGGTGCGTCGGCGCCGACCGAGAAGCCGCGTTTCTCCGCCACGCGTATCGACGAGGTCGCGTCCGCGCGATCCTGCGGGTCGACCGGCGACGTCCCACCGGGGCCACGGTGGCCCTGACCTGGTCCGATGGGCGACGCGCCCTCATTACGTCCCTCGGCGCGAACGCGGGCCTGCGATCCCGTGACGTTCCCCCCTCCGCAATCCGGGGCGCGGACCATGTGCACCGATCCGGGTTTTGGTGGACGGAAGGTTTGATCGGCCGGCCGAGTGCAGCGCTCCTCGCCCGGGCACGTCGGGCCGGGGCGACCACGTCCCTGGACGTCTCCACAGATCCTCGCGGTTGGGCAAAGAAGCGGATCGAGAGTGTCCGCCTTTGCCTCCCGTACGTGGACATGTTCTTCGGCAACGAGACGGAGGTGTGCGCAGTCGCGGGTGTCTCCTCGCCTTCGGAAGCTGCCCGTCATCTCTGTTCCCTCGGCGCCAGGGAGGTCGTCCTCCATCAGGCGGAGCACGGGTCCACGGCGGTGACCCTGGAGCGCGTCGTGAGCGCCTCGGCCGTGCCCGTGCCGATTGACAACCCGACCGGCTGCGGCGATGTCTTCAACGCCGCGTACGTCCACGCGAAGCTCCGGGGCGCTTCGATCCCGGACGCGCTCCAACTCGGGAACGCGTGCGCGGCGGCCCACCTCGCCAACCGGGATCGACCGTACCCGACCCTCGCAAGGGTCCGGCGTGTGCTGCGTAGCACATCCACAACTCCCTAGGCAGATTTTCACTTTCACGCATCTCCCTCCCGAGGCTTCGTTCATACCACGGAAACCCCTAGCATTCGTCATGGCTCGCGCGCCGCGACGTTCCGCGTCATCGGTTCCGAGCGAGGCGTGGGCCATGCTCGGCATGACGGACCTCGAGGCGACCACGTGCTGGGACTTCCCGACTCAGTCTGACGGCCATCCGGATGTCGGGGACGCATCGTTCAACGGCGTGACCCCGGCCCGATGTGTCTCGAACCTCGTGCGCCGATACACGCGGCCGGGCGAGCTCGTTGTCGATCCGATGGCGGGATCGGGAACGATCGGAGCCGTGGCTTGTTCGCTCGGCCGGCGTGCCGTATCGTTCGACCTCGCTCCCCGGTATCGAAGCGTGTTCCGCGCCGACGCGAGGGAGTGGCCCCTTCGAGCGAATGCGGCCTCGCTCGCCGTGGTCGACTCGCCGTACTCGGACAACATCGTGTACGGGCCGGATTCGCGATGTCTCGGCCGAATTTCATGCCGCGAACCGCGGTTCTACGAGGAGATGGCGCGCGTCTCTGCCGAGGCCCGGCGCGTGCTGCGACCGGGCGGTATCCTCGCCTGGATCATCGCCGACGAGTACCGCGGTGGCGCTTACACGCCGGTCGGATTCCGCCTGCTCTCGGTCTTGTCACACGACTTTGAGGTGCGCGACACGGTCGTCCTCGTTCGCCACCACGACCGCTCTGCGTCCCCACTGTGGGAGCACCGGGCCCGTCGGTTCAACTTCTTCCTGCGGGGCTTCAAGTTCCTCTTCATCCTGAGGAAACCGGTTGGGGAATCGGGAGGTTAGTGACGTGGAACCAAGCAATGAATGGACGCGGAGTACGTCGAGCGCGATTGTGTCCGCCTTGCGCGCGCGGGTGCGGGTTGCGGCAGGCCGACGCCAAGATCGCGTTGTGGAACGGGCAAGTCGGTACTGGATTGCGTGGCGGAGCCGAAAAGTGGACCGGGTTTTCGCCGAGCTCCGCCCGCTACGAGGTCGTGTACAGGTATTCATCCTTCCGAGGCCACGGGACCTCGCGGACTCCACCGGGCTTGCGCGACGAGCGCCTCGGACCCAAGGGTGGGGCTGGTTCCGGTCCCGGTTTGAAATCTCGTCAATGGCTCAGATCGAGTCGGCGGCCCGGTTGATTGTCCAGTCGTACGAACACGGCGCGCGCCGTGGGAACGGCGGCCGCGCGACGCGCCGGGCCCGGAAGGCGCAAGCCCTTTAATACTCCGCGCCGTTTGGCCGCCTGCTTTCGTCGACCCTGGTCGGAGTTGTACCTCCGGGCGAATCCACAAATCCAGGGGGCTGGGCCATGGCAGAGGAAACCCCGAAAGCTCCGGAACCGGAGCTGAGCATTGCCGCGGAGGGAGAAGCAAAGGCGCCCGCCCGGCCGCGGAACTTGTATGCCTTCGTGAAACAAGCCTGGAAGAATCCGCGTAGTGGGGTCGTGAAGGAGACCCATTTTGCACGGCTCGTCGAATGGCGTCGAGGTCTTGCTTTCGTGCGCGTGGAACGGCCGACCCGAATCGATCGGGCCCGCGAGCTCGGGTACCGCGCAAAGCAAGGCTACGTCGTCGTCCGTGCGCGGGTCCGTCGGGGCGGCCGAAGACGACCCAAGCCGATGGGCGGTCGTCATCCGAAACGGAGGGGCCTCGTCAAGATCACAATGGCGAAATCGATCCAGCGAATCGCGGAGGAGCGGACCGCGCGGCACTATCCGAACCTCGAGGTCCTCAACTCCTACTGGGTCGGCGAGGACGGGACGCACAAGTACTACGAGGTGATTCTCGTGGATCCGCAGCATCCCGTGATCCGCAACGATCCGAAGATCAACTGGATCTGTGAGCCGGCGAACCGCGGACGGGTCTTCCGAGGCCTGACGTCCGCGGGAAAGAAGGGGCGCGGGCTGCTGCACAAAGGCAAAGGCACAGAGAAGATCCGGCCGAGCATCGGCAGCCACGATCGGCTCGGAAAGTGATTCAGGCCGATTCGATTCGGGACGCCAGGTGTCCAACTTCGTCGTCCGTCAGCCCGATAATCGGTTCGAACACGGGCACGTTCAGCCCACCCCGCGTGTCCGGGTCGAACACCGACCACCGCGTCCCCAGGAAGACCGCATCGGCTCTCGCGATCTTCACAAGCTCGTGCAGGTGCCCATCCGGTGGGAGGTCGAGCACCTTCAGCCGGACATCCCACCGGCGGAGCGGGTCCACCATGCGACCGGTGGGCGGCGTGGCGACCGCGACACGACATCCGCGCTTCATGCCCATCCAGGCCGCCACCATCCCAGCTTGGTCCGTGACAACCGCGAGGCCCCGGCCTTGGCTGCCGAGCGGGAGCCCGCCCGGCCCCGGCCACACTTCGCGGAAGACGAACCCGCGGTTCTGACGCACTTCGATGTGAATCTCGACATCCGGCCGCGACAGGTTGACGCGACTCTCAGGATTCGCTCGACGGATCTGATCGCCGAGTTCGCGCGCGAGATCTTGGCTCGTGAACGGATGGGTTCCGACCCGACGGGTCCGGAGGGCGAACGTGGCGCCGGGAGACAGGGCGATTGCGGCCTCGGAGACGACCGCATCTCGCAACGATGCCAGATCGGCGTGGACCTCCGTGGCCGGGCTCATCGATACGACGCCGAAGACGCGTGAAAGGATGCTTCGGGCCTTTTCGATGTGGTCCGCATGCACGTACACTCGGGCCTCGTCCGACTCCGTGATGCACTCGACGCCCTCCGCAGCGAAGAGGTCCTGGATGTTCGCGACGAGTCGGTCTCGGAGCTGACGTCGCACGAACCGACTCTTCAGCGCAATCTCGCCGAAGCGCACGAGGAGGACCATCGTCGCGCTCCCATAGTTTCTCGGTAGTAATTAATACGGCACCGACTTTGCGCGCGAGGTGGACGCGCTCCTGTTGCTCGTACAGGCCGTCCTCATTTTTGGCGTCGCGTTCATCTACGCGAACCTCGGCCTCGGCGGAGGGCTCCTGTTTGTGCCCATCCTGCTCTCGACGGGCGTCACCCGGAGCGACGTTGCCGTCCCCATCTCCCTCACGTTCACGATCGCGACCGCGGCATCCTCCGTGATCAACCACCACCGGAAAAGGCTCGTCGACTTCCGCCTCGGGAGGACCCTCGTGGCGGGCGCGTTGGTCGGCGCGGTACTGGGGACGCTCTTCACGCTTCGCTTCCTCCTGGACGATCGGGCGTTCAAGGCCTTCTTCACGACCGTCCTCTTGATTTTCGGCGTCTACATGCTGTGGGACTGGCTGAATAACGCCCGGGATGTGGACGAAGACGACGACTCGAAGATGACGCCTCCGCGGAAGACGAGCGTCACGGCGGCGACCGTGGGCTCGGGATTCCTCTCGGGGAGCATGGGGATCGGCGGAGGTCTGCTGAATGTCCCCCTAATGGTATACGGCCTTGGCCGCCGGACCCGGAAGGCGATCGGGACGTCTTCCCTCCTGATCATCCCGACCGCGGCCGTGGGCTTCGCGACGTATGTCGTGAATCTCGCGGTCCGACCCGGCGGCTTCGCGTGGCCCTCCGACTTCATCCTCATTCCGCTCTTCTTCCCGATCGTGTTCGTCGGGGCGTACCTCGGCTCGCGGTGGGGCCTCCGCGCGCTCCGAACGCGCCCCGTCGCGCTGATCTTCATCCTGGTCCTCTTCATCGCGGCGGGAAAACTCGTGGTCGACCTGCTCTGAGTCGAATCGCCTCGCGGGTTCGCTTCCGCTCGGCGTTCCGTTCGAACTCGCAACGCGGAGGAAAGGCCATATATGTCTGCGCGGGTGCGCCGACCCCACAACGGTCGCGGGATGGGATGGACCGCACGGATGGGTCGCACTGGTTCTACTCGTACCTCCCTCAGGGGGTCGCCGGCGGCGCGACGTCCGCGCTGATTCCCCTCTTCGCATACGCCCTCGGCGGGAGCCTCTCCGACATCGGGATCATTGCGGCCGCGACGAGCCTCGCCTCGGTCCCCGCGTTCATGCTGTGGGGTTCCCTCTCGGACCGCCTCGGGCGTCGCAAGGTCTTCCTCCTGATCGGATTCCTCGGGAGCGGGATCGCCTCGCTCGCCATGGGATTGAGCCAGACGATGTCCGGGTTCTATCTGGCGAACCTCCTCGCGGGCTTCCTCGGCGCCGCGAGCGGCCCCGTCGGGACGGTGCTTCTCATGGAGACCGCCGACCGCAAGGAGTGGCCTGCGAGGCTCGCCCTCGTCGGTCGGATTGGGGCCGTCGGATGGGTCGCAGGGCTTGGACTTGGCGTCGGGTGGCTGGTGATTGGGCCCCAGATCCTCGGGGCGGAGGCGCCTTCGATGCGCGCCCTCTTCGTGATTGGCGCGGCCCTCGGCCTCCTCGCGGGCCTCCTCGCCCAGCTCTGGACGCGCGAGCCGGCCGTTCGGGTGGACCGTCGCGAGGTCCGTCTCGTCGATGTCCATCCACGCGTCGAGAAGGGGCGCTTTCTTCCGATGCGGATTCTCCACTTCATCTCGCCGACCGGACATCGCGCCGGGGTGCGACTCCCGCGATCCCTCCGGATCTATCTGATCTGCGTCTTCCTTCTGTTCGGTGGTTTCACCGCGTTCTACGGGTTTTTCCCGATCTTTCTGACGCAGGTCTACGGAATGGGAAGCCCCGAGATTTTTGCCGTCTACATCGCGAGCCAGGCGACCTCGATTGTCGCCTATCCCCGCGTGGGTCGTTGGATTTCCGCCCGGGGCGATCGGTCGACGCAGCTCTATGCGGCCCTCGGCCGCTCGGTTCTGTTTCCTTCCTTCTTGGTCGTCGGTCTCGTGGCGCTCCCGCAAAGCTCCCGGCTCGGAATCGCCTTCGCACTGCATGCAGGCGTCGGTCTGTGCTGGGCCGTCATCAACGTCGCGGGGTCGACCCTCGTGTCGCGCCTCGCTCCGGAAAACGGGCGCGCGGAGGCATTCGGCACGTACAACGCGGTCCAAGGCTTCGGGTCGATCCTCGGTCCGCTCCTCGGTGGATTCACCGCGCAGCTCCTGGGATACGGGCCCGCGTTCGGGGTCAGCGTAGCGCTTGTCCTCGCGGGCTCAGGGCTCCTTGCGGCCGCGCGATTCCCGGAGGGATGAGGCTGCGAAAAGGGTAAATGACGACCCGGCTTGCGCGACGAGGGTGGCGCCTTGGACATCCTGATTCTCGGCGGGTACGGAGCCATGGCCCAGTCCACGGTCCCGGACCTCCTGTCCGCGCGCGATGTCAACCGCGTGGGGATCGCGGGCCGGAGTCTTGCGAAGGCGAAGGGGTTCGCGAAGGCGCAGCACGACGACCGCGCCGCACCGACCGCCGTGGACGGCCGGGATTCCGCGGCGCTCGTCCGCGAGTTGCGAAACTGGGATTGCGTGATCAACAGCACCTGGTACGACCTGAACGTCTCAATCATGGAAGCGGCGATTTCCGCGGGGATTCACTATTGCGACCTCGGGGGACTGTACCATCAGACGCTCCGCCAGCTGGCGCTCGATGCGCGGGCCAAGGACGCGGGCGTCACGTGCGTGCTCGGGATCGGTTCGACCCCGGGCACGATGAACGTCATGGGGATGTACGGCGCGAGCAAGCTCGACAGAGTTGAGAAGGTCATGCTCCGGAGCAGCGGCGCGGTCGTTTCCGGCGGCGAGCCCGGCAAGTTCGTCCCGCCATACGCGATCCGGACGATCTTCGACGAGTTCTCGCTCGACGCGCCGATCTTGCGCAAGGGCAAGATCCGGTTCGTCCCCGCGCTCTCCGGCCTCGAGCGCTCCGAGTTCATGCCGCCCGTCGGGGTCGTCGAGGGATATTACACGATTCACTCGGAGCTCGCGACGATGCCGAAGACGATTGGCAAAGGCGTCCAAGAGATGGACTTCATCGTCGCGTTCCCACCCGAATTCCGCGAGACGATCGCCACCCTCGTCCGCCTCGGCCTCGCGAGTCGGGAGGCGTCGGTCGTCGAGGGAACGACGGTCCGACCGTACGACGTCACCTCGACCGTGATCGACGCCCTCCCGAAGCCGAGGGAGCCCGAGCTCGACGTGGACATCCAACGATGCGTCCTGATTGGCGAACGGGATGGGAATCCGACGACCCTCCGCTACGAGGCGGTCACATGGCCCCACAAGAAATGGAACGTCGGGGGAGGCGTCGTCGATACCGGAGTGCCGCCATCCATCGCGGCCCAGTGGATGGTCAAAGGCCTCATCCAGGACCGAGGGGTACTCCCTCCCGAAGTCGCATTCGAACCGATCGCGTACTTCAAAGAGCTCTCGGCGCGAGGACGTGGAATCCGGGTCGTCGAACATGCCGAGGAGACGGGCCCGCTGAACTGAAAGGTCTGCTTCCGCTGGTCCTCGCGTCGGCGCGTCTCATGCGCTCCGCGGGAGGGGCGTTTCCCCGTACAGCGCCGCTTGCTCGCCGACCGCTTGGAGCTGGACCCCGGGTGCCTTCTCGCGGTGGCGTCCCGCCTCCTTTGCAATCGCGGCGAATGCGTTGTCCGCGACCTCGAGGGCCCATTCGATGTCTTCTTCCGTGTGTTCCGTGGAGAGGAACGCGCGCTCGCCCGTGTTCGGGATGCCGAACAGGACGTTGTTCCCGAGGCAATGGATGAACCAGTTCCACCATCGACGGGTGTTCGCACTGAGCGTGTCCCGGAAGTTCCGAATTTCGTCTTTCGTCGTGAAGTAGACGTTACCGATTGAGCCGACGTATTCGACCCATGCGGGGATCCGGCGGTCATCCGCGAGGTCCTGGAGTCCGCCATAGAGCTGGCGGCCGAGGCCGTTGATTTGGTCGTAGTACTCCGGGTGTTCCGCGAGGATCTGGAGACCCTTGAGGCCCGCGGCGACGCTGATCGGATGGCCGTTGTACGTGCCCGCGTGGAACGTTGCGTACCGCCAGCCGCGGCCCGGCTCGAGGACGTTCATGATTTGTGCCTCGCCTCCGAAGCCCGCGAGCTGGAACCCGCCCCCGGCGATTTTTCCGAACGTCGTCATGTCAGGTCGGACGTCGTAGTATTCCTGGGCGCCTCCGTATGCGAGGCGGAACCCCGTGAGGACCTCGTCGAAGATGAGGACGATCCCTCTCTTTCGGGTCAGCTGCCGGAGCCGCTTGAGGTAGTTCCCTTTCGGCGCGACGACCCCCGGACCGCAGAGGACGGGCTCGATGATCAGGGCGCCGACCTCGTCGTCGTTGTCGTCGAGGATTGCGGCGGTCGCATCGATATCGTTGTATGGGAAGACGACGACCGTGTCGGAAATGGCCTTCGGGATGCCGCGGCCGTAGGGGATCGGTCGGTACCCCGTCATCCGTCGAGCGGTCCGCGCGTCCATGTCGATGCTCTGGAGGGCGTAATCGTGGGCGCCGTGGTACGCACCCTCCGCCTTCGCGATCTTGTCCCGGCCCGTGTACGCGCGGGCGGTCCGAAGCGCGTGCATCGTCGCTTCGGTCCCGCTGTTGCACAGACGGACCTTCTTCATCGAAGGCATCGCCTTCCGGATCGCTTGGATGTAGTCGATGAAGAGTTCGCTCGTGACGCCGAGCATCGACCCGGATTCGAGTTGCTTGATCACTTCGAGCGCGATGTCCCGGTTGTTGTGGCCAAGGAGCAGCGCGCCGAACCCCATCATCAAGTCGAGGATTTTGTTGCCGTCGACGTCGTAGATATAGCCCCCGTCGCCGTAATCGGCTAGGAACGGATGGGGCTTGAAGTACCGGACGTTGCTCTCAACGCCGCCGGGTGTGAGCCGGGTGGCACGGCGCCAGAGCTGCGCGCTCTTCTTGTGCCGTGTCAGATACTTCCGGCTGAACTTCTGGGATGGCAACGGATCACCTCCAGATGAAAACGAGGCCGGTCCGACGACCGGCAGGCGGGTTCCGGGAGCCCCGGATTCCCGTTCACCTGGGCACCTGTGAGATGCCGCTGGGGCTATGAAAGAGTTTCGCGCATAGTGTGCGCTTTGTATATCAAACGTGAGAGCGCGAGAAAGTATAGCTACGGGCTATACAGGATGCCGACCGCCTGTCGGCCGACGAACCTCGTGCGCGTTTATAAAGTTCATATGGACGCGGTACAAAGACCGCCACCGGAAACCACAACGGGTCGTCTCCGGGGCACCGTCGATTCGCCTCCAATGCCCACTTGTGTCCGTCGTCGAGGAGGTCGTTCGACCCGCTGTCGGGGGGATGCGTGGGGCAGGATTTGAACCTGCGAACCCCTACGGGACAGGATCCTGAGCCCTGCGCCTTTGACCAAGCTTGGCAACCCACGCACGCCGCGGCGCGAGGCGATTTCGTGGGCTCGTAAGAATGTTGCGGTGATCCGCGGGCGGGTGCGAAAAACCTAAGATACAACCGGCTTTGGTCCGCTCCATGTTCGACAAACGCGAGGTGCGGTTCTTTCCCGGCCTGCGTCGCGATGACGCGTGGCGAAAGGCGTGGGAATGGTGGGGCCGCCAGGGCTTCCAGCTCACCAAGACGGGACCGTATCGGATGCATGGGTCCTCGTTTTATTCGCGGATCGGATTGCGCCGCGAGTTCGACGCGACTCTGGACGACGCGGACGGCGGGACCAATGTGGATCTCACGATCAACGCGCAGATCACGGATGAAGGACTCATTGCGGGCGCGGTGACGGCTGCGTTCCTCCTGCCGGTTGCGGTCCTCGGCGGCGCCGTGTCCTATTCCGAGTACGAAACGGACGCGCGGAATTTGGTCCTCGCCTTCTGGCAATACCTTTCTCCGACCGCCGCGCGCGTCGCGAAGTCGATGACGCCCGCGATGCCGGCGCCCTGCAAAGGGTGTTGGTGCTGCGCTCCTTCCCGACTGGAAGGTGTGCCCGCACTGCGGACGGAAGCGGGATCTCTAGCGGACGGTCCGTCGCGCCCTCACGAGCGTCTCTTCATGATCTTCATGAAGCCGTTGGAATCGAAGACCTCGAGTTCCCTCTCCGCCAGCGTGGACCGGAACTCCTCCCAGGTGATGACCTCGATCCGGTTGTTCCTGCCTTTCGTGAACTGAATTCCGTCGGTTCCCTTGACGCGACCCGGTCGAAGTCCTTTCTTCTTCGCCTTCTCGATGGCGTCCTCGACGCCTACCGGCTCCATCACCATCCGATCCCTCCTGGACGCGGTGCGAACCGCCGCGCGCGTGCGAATCTGGAGGTCGCTATATAATTCTTGTTCGACGACCTCGATTCGGAGTTTCGGAAGGCTTTCTACCGCGAGCGGCATCTCGTGGTCCGTGCCACGCTTCGGTTCGTCCGGGATTCGGGGCATCGGAAACGTCGACGTCACACCCGACCTCGCCCTCCGTGTCGGCATGATCCTCGGGGACCAGTACGGCGACACGATCATCGGACGGGATCCACGGATCACGGGCCCCATGCTCGTCCAGGCGCTCGGTGCGGGGGTCCTCTCGGCCGGCGCGTCCGCCGTCGATGCGGGTTTGGTTTCGACGCCAACCTTGGCTCGCGGGGCCCGTGACTTCGCATGCGGGGCCATCATCACGGCTTCCCACAACCCGGCACCCTACAACGGGATCAAACTCTGGAATCCGGACGGGATGGCGTTCGATGAGGAACAGCAGAGGGAAGTCGAGGATGGGCTCGAGCGGGGCCGGTTTCCTCCGCCCACGTGGGACCACACCGGGGTGCCCTCCTCGCGACCCGACTTGGTCCGCGATCACGTCGAGGCGATCCTCAAGGACGTCGGGCCCGCGAAGGTCCGCGTCGTCGTCGACTGCGCCTGCGGCGCAACCGCGACGATCACCCCGTTCCTCCTTCGACAAATGGGTTGCGAGGTCCTCGCGATCAACGCCCAGGCGGACGGGCACTTCCCCGGCCGCGAGCCCGAACCGACGGAAGAGAATCTCGGCATCCTCGCATCGACGGTGCGGGCCGGAAAAGCGGACCTCGGGATCGCGCACGACGGGGACGGAGATCGGATGGTCGCGGTGGACCGGGAGGGACGTTTCGTCGGCGGCGACGCGCTCCTCGCCCTCTTCGCGCGTCAGGAAGTCCGACGGAGCCTCGTCGTCCCCGTCGACGCGTCGATGGTCCTCGAAGACCTCCTGCCTAGCGCGAAGGTGTGGCGCACGCGGGTCGGCGATGTCTACGTCGCCGCCGAGTTGAAACGGCGCGGGGCCGAGTTCGGCGGCGAACCGTCCGGGACGTGGATCTTCCCGAAGTCGACGTTTTGTCCTGACGGCGTTTATGCGGCGGCTCGTCTCGTCGCGATGGTCGCCCTGCGTCCGCTCGACGTGATGGTGGCGGAGGTCCCGCGGTACCCGGTGATCCGCGGATCGATTCCGTTCGACCCGTCTCGGCGCGCCGCGATTGAGCCTCGACTCGATGCGGCGCTCCGGTCGATCGGCGCGGAGGTGACTACGGTCGACGGCTGGCGGCTCCAATTCGACGATGGCTGGTCGCTCGTCCGTTTCTCCGGTACGGAGCCGAAAATCCGCGTCATGACGGAGTCGCGGGACACGGCCAGAGCAAACGAAATATATTCCACGGTCCTATCGAGCGCGAAAGGCGCCGCTGCATGAAGGCCGTGGTCCTCGCGGCCGGTGAGGGCACCCGAATGCGACCCCTCACGGCCAATCTTCCCAAACCCCTTCTCCCGGTCGCCGGCAAGCCATTCCTCCGCCATACGCTCGAGGCGCTCCGCGCCGCCGACATCTCGCGGGTCTCGGTGCTCATCGGATGGCAAGGGCATCGAATCCGGGAGAGCATCGGGACCGGGGAATCGCTCGGTCTCTCGATTACGTATGAAGAGCAGGCCGAGCGTCTCGGGACGGCGCACGCGATCGGTTGCATGCGGTCTCACGTCGACGGCGATTTCCTGAGTATGAACGGCGACGTCGTCGTGTCCGCGGCCGCACTCGCGGCGCTGGTGGCCCATCACACCAAGGTCCGCGGTCCCGTCTTGGCCCTCGCCGAGGTCCCGAACCCGGAAGCGTTTGGGGTCGTCGAGACGAAGGACGGCAAGGTCACATCGCTCGAAGAAAAGCCGCGCCGGCCCAAATCGCACCTGATCAACGCGGGCATCTACGTGTTCGACGAAGACATTTTCCCGCTCATCGACAAGACGCCGAAATCGCCTCGGGGAGAGTACGAGATCACGGACACGATTCGCGCGCTCATGGAGAAACGCGACGTCTATGGGTTCCGCCTCCCCGGGGAATGGATCGACGTGGGTCGACCGTGGGACCTCTTGCGCGCGAACGCAGCCCTGCTCGCTCCCTTGAAGGGGGAAAGCCTCGCGGACGTCGACCCGGGGGCGACGCTCGTCGGCGAGGTCCGCATCGAGGAGGGCGCCCGCGTGCGGCGGGGCTCGTACATCGAAGGGCCGTCGATCATCGGCCCGGACGCGGAGATTGGCCCCAACTGCTACATCCGGCCGTCGACATCGATTGGCCCGGGCGCGAAGGTGGGCAATGCGTGCGAAGTGAAGAACTCCATCCTCATGGCGAGGGCGCACGTGCCGCACCAGAACTACGTTGGCGATAGCATCCTAGGGGAACGGTGCAACCTCGGAGCCGGCACGAAGGTCGCGAACCTGCGGCTCGACGAGGCGCCGGTCAAGGTCGTGTGGCGCGGGGTCGATATCGACACCGGCCTCCGGAAGCTCGGGGTGATCATGGGAGACGATGTGAAGGTGGGGATCAACGCCTCGATCGACGCGGGGACGATCATTGGGGAAGAATCGTTCCTCGGGCCCGGGGCCCGCGTCCGCGGCAACATCGCGCCTCGCAGCCGGATCTTTTGAGGTGCGGGCGTGCGGATCGCCCAGGTCTCGCCCTGGTTCTCACCCCACCTCGGCGGCGTCGAGAGCCACGTTCGGTCTCTCTCTCGTGAGCTCGCGGCCCGAGGCCACGAGGTGACTGTTATCACCTCCCGGCACGATGCCTCCCTTCCGTCCGAGGAGGTCCTCGACGGCTTCCGCGTCGTCCGCGTGAAGCCAAAGCTCCTCCTGCTGCAGACGCCCATCGTCCCGAAGATGCGAGCGACCCTTCGCGGCATCGCCGTCGACGTCGTCCATGCGCACTCGCCGCCGCCCCTCGCGTCCCAGTACGCCGGTTCCATCGCGATGGAACGGGGGATCCCGTACGTGGTCACGTACCACTGTGATGTGGACGTGCCTTCGGCGCTCGGGACCCTCATTGAATCGATTTACCGTCGGAGCCTCGGAGCCACGACCCTTCGCAACGCGGATCAAGTCGTCGTCACGACCCAGACGTACGGGGCGACGAGCCGCGCGGTCTGGCGGTACAACCCGGCGGTCATTCCGAATGCCGTGGACCACCGCCGGTTCCGCCCCGACATCGACGCCGGGTGGGTCCGCGAACGCCTGAAGATCCTGGCGAGCGTCCCGATCGTGCTCCTCGTCGGTCGGATCGTGCCGCACAAAGGCATCGAACACTTCATCGAAGCCGCGCGCGATGTGCCCGATGCGCAGTTCCTCATCGCGGGGGAGGGTCCCCTTCTCGGCCCGATGAAACGGTTGGCCGCCACGCTCGGCGTCGCGGCTCGAGTCCGATTCCTGGGACGCGTTTCGGAGGAGAACCTCCCCAAGGTCTACGCCGCCTGCGACGTGTTCGTGTTGCCGAGCGTCTCCCGCCTCGAGGCGTTCGGTATTGTCGCGCTGGAGGCGATGGCGACCGCGAAACCCGTGATCATCGCCGACATCCCCGGCGTCCGAGAAGTGATCGAGGACGGCCGCGAAGGCCTCTTGGCGGATCCCGTGAATCCGCGGGACCTCGCCGCGAAGATTCGACGTCTCCTGGCCGACTCGGAACGCGGACGAGCGATGGGCCAACGGGGCCGGGAGAAGGTCCTCGCCTCGTTCGACATCGAGCGGGTGACGGACCAGATCGAGACCTTGTACCAGACGATCTTGAATCGCCGCCGGGCGCCTACGCCACGACCTTGAGGTCGGTCCGTTTTCCTTTGTTGGTCCAGGCGGCCCACGTGTCCTCCGCGTACGGATACCCGGTGATGATGTGGATCCCGCCGAACTTGTTGAAGAGGGCGAGGTCCTCGTCGGAGGGCTCGTACACGCCGCTCGGGTGGGAGTGAACCGTGCCGACAACCGAGAAGTCCGCAGGGAGCGTGTGGAGCTGAAAGATCGCGTGGCGCTTCCCGCTGACGGTCCCCGGGACGAGAATCAGCTCCGTGATCGTGCCCTCCTCCGCCCGAAGGATCGCGCCGAACTCACGGGGGTACATGTCGCGCGACGCCTCGAGGATCATCCGGAGCGTCTTTCGGGCAATCGCGGAGACCGGCTTCATGGGGACGTCCTCACTGTCGAGACAGCTTGTCCTCGATCCGGCGGTAGAAGTCGTCCCGGAACCGGATGAGCTTCGCATGCCGCTCGGATGCCGTGAGGACGACGTCCTCGGTGCCTTTCAGGGTCGACTCGTGCTGCCCATCCATGACCAGGACGCATTCCTTCGGCTTCACCAACTGGACGTGGACCTGCCCCGTCGGAGGGAACACGTGCGGACGCGATGCGGGCTTGAACGGCGCAATCGCGGTCGCGATGATCGCCTCGACGTGCGGATCCACGATCGGTCCGCCCGCCGACATCGAGTATGAGGTGGATCCGGTCGGCGTCGCGATGATGATCCCATCCGCGCGGACTCGCTCGACGAGTTCGGCGTCGAGGCGGATCTCAAAGTGTCGAATCTTCGCGACCTGGGCGGTGTGGACGACCGCTTCGTTCGTGCAGTCGAACATCCGCTCCCCGTCCACGGTCACCTTGAGACGCATCCGTTCCTCGACCCGATAGTCCCCGCGTGCGACCCGGGCCAGGTAGCCGTCCGCTTCCTGCGCGTCCACCTCGGCGAGGAACCCGAGGGATCCGGAGTTGATGCCGAGCACTTTCGAGTCGCACAGCTGGAACGCCCGCAAGATCGTGCCGTCCCCGCCAATCGCGAGGACCACGTCCGCTTTCATGTGGGCCAGCGGCATCCCTTTGCGGTCGAGCGCGCGAGCGAGGTCCGATTCGAGGAGGACTTCATGGTCGGGCGCCAGGCGAGCGGCGACGTGTTTCGCGGCGGCCATGGCGCTCGCGATGTTCGGATTCGCGGTGATGCCGAACTTCACCGGATCGCCTCCCACACCCGACGGTCCCCAACCGCGGCGAGGTCCGTCCTCGCGCTCGAATCGAGGGGCAAGTCGAGGTCGCGGCCGGCGAGGTCGAGCACCAATCCACCCGCCTCCCGGACGATTAGTATGCCGGCGGCGATGTCGACCACGCGGAGCCTGAGGTCGGGGACCGCGCTGTGCATGTAATACAGGTCCGCGGCCCCTCGCGCGACGAGGCAGAGGTCTAGGGAAGCGGCCCCCAAGTTTCGCACCCGCCGGGCCAGGCCGGCGATGCGAGCAGCGTCCCGGTCCGCGTTCGTCCCGAGGTAGACGCTGAACAGGAGGTCCTTCGGGTCGTACCCATGGACTCGGATCGGTCGGCCATTTAGTTTCGCGCCGTGTCCTTTCGCGGCGTAGTACGTCGCGCCGGACACGAGGTCCCGGACGAGTCCCTCCTCGACATCCGCAAGGCGTGACCGGCCGATCGCAATCGAGACCGAGTATGCGGGAACCCCTCGGAGCGCATTGTGGGTTCCGTCGATTGGGTCCAGGACGAGGGTGGCGTCCCCGCCACGGTCGACGAACCCAGCCTCCTCGCTCAGGACGTTCAGCCGGGCGTCCTCATAGTCCAACACCCGCAGGACGGCCTCTTCCGCGACGCGATCGATTCGGGTGCTTGGGGCCCCATCCGCGCCGCGGCCGAGCACCTCCGCGGGGTCCTCGGCGATCTCCGCGACCGCGTGTTGGACGGCGTCCGCCAGTTCCAGGAGGAGCTCCTTCACGGCCGACCTACCGCCTTTCTTGATATAGAATTAACTCCCTTCGTCCCGCGGATCTGACTTGGCGGGCTCTCCTCTTGTCCCACCGCGGCCGGCATTACCGAGGATGGCGAGACGAAACGGTGTTTGTGGTCGTGGTTGTCAGCTTGGCATCGTGTGGTCTACTCGCGGTGGCCTTGGCGGTCGATTACGTGGAGTACTGCACTGGATACCCCGTCGTCGACTGCGGCCCGATGTCGCTCTCGGACCTCGGGTGGCTGTTGCTTGGATGGTCGCTCGTAGGCCTAATCCCCAGTACTCTTCTGGTTACACTCGCGTGCTACTTCGGACGGGAAGAACACCAGTCAAGGGCCCATCCTCGAATCGTCTGAGCCTAGTCACTCGTCGCTATGCTTATATAGAAGTCCCCCTATAGCCAAGCGTCCGAATCCCATATTCGGAGGAACCAACATGATGCCAGCAGGTACGCCGATTCTCGTCTTGAAGGAAGGGACGCGCCGCGAACGCGGCAAGGGAGCTCAGTTCAACAACATTGCGGCCGCGAAGGCGGTCGCCGATGCGGTCCGCTCGACTTTGGGACCGCGCGGCATGGACAAGATGCTCGTGGACAGCCTCGGAGACGTCGTCATCACGAACGACGGCGTGACGATCCTGAAGGAGATTGACATCGAACATCCTGCGGCGAAGATGCTCGTCGAGGTCGCGAAGACCCAGGACGAGGAGGCCGGCGACGGCACGACGACGGCCGTCATCCTGGCCGGGGAGCTGCTCAAGCGGGCGGAAGACCTGATTGACCAGAACATCCACCCCACCGTGATTGCCGCCGGGTACCGTCAGGCCGCAGAAAAGGCCCGCGAGGTCCTCGAAAAGGTCGCCTCAAAGATTTCGATTAAGGACACGGACACCCTCAAGAAGGTCGCGATGACGGCGATGTCCTCGAAGAGCGCGAGCGGCCACAAAGAGCTGTTGGCTGACATCGCGGTGAAAGCCGTCACGACGGTCGCGGAACAGCGCGCGGATGGCGCCTACTTCGTGGACGACGACAACATCCAGATCGTCAAGAAGCAGGGCGGTTCGATCGCGGACACGACGCTCGTCGACGGAATCATCGTGGACAAGGAGCGCGTGCACCCCGGGATGCCGAGCGAGGTGACGGACGCGAAGATCGCGCTGATCGACGCGGCGCTCGAGGTCAAGAAGACGGAGATCGACGCGAAAATCGAGATCACGGACCCGTCCCAGCTCCAAGCCTTCCTGAACGAGGAAGAGAGCATGTTGAAGCGGATGGTCGAGACGGTCAAGAAGAGCGGCGCGACCGCGGTCTTCTGCCAGAAAGGCATCGACGACCTCGCGCAGCACTACCTCGCGAAGCAGGAGATCTACGCGGTGCGCCGGGTCAAGAAGTCGGACATGGAAAAGCTCGCGAAGGCGACCGGCGGCAAGGTCGTGACGAAACTCGACGAGCTCTCGAAGGACGACCTCGGCTTCGCCAAGCTCGTGTACGAGAAGAAAATCGGCGATGACGAGATGACCTTTGTGACGGGCTGCAAGAACCCGAAGGCGGTCTCGATCCTCCTGCGTGGGGGCACGGAACACGTGGTCGACGAGCTGGAGAGGTCCCTCGAAGACGCGACGAGCGTCGTCGCGGTCGCCATCGAGGACAGCAAGGTCATCACGGGCGGCGGGTCGAGTGCGATGGAGATCGCGCTCGCCCTGCGTGACTTCGCGTCCACTATCGGCGGGCGTGAGCAGATTGCGATTGAATCGTTCGCGGACGCCGTCGAGATTATCCCGCGCACCCTCTCGGAGAACGCCGGCCTGGACCCGATTGACATCCTCATCGAGCTTCGGAAAGAGCACAAGAAGGGGAACAAGGCCGCGGGGATCAACGTCTTCACCGGCAAGGTCTCCGATATGAAGAAGGAGAACGTGATCGAGCCGATCCGCGTCGGAACGCAGGCGATTTCCTCGGCGACGGACGCGGCGGTCATGGTGCTTCGGATCGATGACGTCATCGCGGCCAGGTCTGGCGGAGGCGCAGGACCCGGCCCCGGCAAGGGCGGCGAAGGCGGCGAAGGCGGAGGCGACGGCGAAGATTTCTGAGGCCCCCGCAACGGGGGCCCCGGAGGTCCCCATGGTCTCAGAACCGCCCGGCGACGGGGACGGTCACGTCCCCGACGTCGTCGACCGCGTCGTTCGGCGCCTCGGCGCGCACCCCAGTCTCCCATCAATCGAGAGGTCGAGCCCTCCAGCGTTGGGACCGCCGTCGGCCGTGACCGACGAGAGCCGATTGGTCCGAGATCCCGCTCCGGAAGTCGTCGTCGATGCCTCGTGGATCTACATCACGTTGGAATTGCCGGGCGCGTCGCGGGAAACGCTGGAAATTACCACGACGCAAGACCGTCTCACGGTCCACGCGTTGGACGCGGAGGGACGCACCTTCCATCGGGAGGTCGAGCTGCCCCAGCCCGTCGAGCCGGACGCCGCCAACGTGACGTACCGCAACGGAGTGGTCGACGTCACCCTCCGTCGGATTCGGGCCCATCGCGTGCGGATCAAGCGAGGTACATGAGATGAAAGAGAAGTCTCCCGCGTTCCAGGACGAGGAGGACCAAGAGGCGTCCTCGCCCGAGTCGAAGGAGGCCGCACCGCGCGACGAACTCGCCGAACTGCGCCGCCAGAATGAGGAGCTCGTGACGAAGCTGAAGTATCTTCAGGCGGAGTTCGAGAACTACCGCAAGCGGGCGGACCGCGATGCGGAGACGGTCGTGAAGTTCGCCCACGAACTCCTGATTTCCCGCCTGCTGCCCGTCCTCGACGAGATGGACGCCGCGGTGGCGGCGCTCGACGGCAAGGCCGGAGAAGGGGTCCGGATGGTCCGCGACAACCTGGCGAGGGCCCTCCACGACGCCGGCCTGAAGGAGATCCCCGCCGAGGGGCGGGTCTTCGATCCGTACGAGATGGATTGCATCGAGCAGGTGCCGGAACCGGAGGGGAAGGACGGAACCGTGAAGGAGGTCGTCCGGAAGGGGTATCGGCTCCACGATCGCGTTTTGCGTCCCGCTCAAGTGATTGTTGTCAAGAACAGAGGTGAAACGAATGGCTAAGATCATCGGAATCGACCTCGGCACGACCAACTCCGAGGCCGCGTACATGGAAGGGGGAACGCCTCGGATTATCCCGAGCGCCGAGGGCAGCGCGTACGGCGGGAAGATGTTCCCGTCCGTCGTGGCCTTCACGAAGGACGGCATCCTCGTCGGCGAGCCGGCGAAGCGCCAAGCGGTCCTGAACCCCGACAAGACCGTCATGCAAATCAAGCGGAAGATGGGGACGGATTACAAGGTGCGGATCGAGGGGAAGGACTACACACCCCAGGAGATCTCCGCGATGATTCTGCGGAAGATCAAGACGGACGCGGAGGCGTTCCTCGGCCAGCCCGTCAATCAGGCCGTGATCACGGTGCCTGCGTACTTCAACGACAACCAGCGGCAGGCCACGAAGGATGCGGGCAAGATCGCGGGCCTCGAGGTCCTCCGACTCGTCAACGAACCGACGGCGGCCGCGTTGGCGTACGGCCTCGAGAAGAAAGGAGAAGGCAAGATCGCCGTCCTCGACCTCGGTGGCGGCACCTTTGACGTGACGCTGATGGAGATGGGCGAAGGGGTCTTCGAGGTCATCGCGACGGCGGGGGACACCCAGCTCGGCGGCATGGACATGGACAACGCCATCGTTCAGTGGCTGGTGGCCGAGTTCCGCGCCGAGCACGGCGTGGACATCTCGAGCGACAAGCAGGCGATGCAGCGCCTCCGGGACGCGGGCGAAAAGGCCAAGATCGAGTTGACGAGCGCGACCGAGACGACGATCAACCTGCCGTTCATCGCCCAGAAGTCCGGGCAGCCGGTGCACCTGGAGAAGAAGGTCACCCGCGCGAAGCTCGAGCAGCTGATCGAGCCCACGCTGAATCGCCTCGACGCCCCGATTCGCCAGGCCTTCAAAGACGGCGGGTGGCAGTACCGGGACGTCAATCATGTCATCCTGGTCGGAGGGCCGACGCGCATGCCGGCCGTCCAATCCCGATTCGAGAAGATCCTCGGTCGGCCGGCAGAACGGACGGTCGACCCGATGCAGTGCGTCGCGCTCGGCGCGGCGATCCAGGCCGCGGTCCTCAGCGGCGAGGTGAAGGACATCCTCTTGCTCGATGTGACCCCCCTGAGCCTGGGCGTCGAGACGAAGGGCGGCATCTTCACGAAGCTGATCGAGCGGAACACGACGATTCCCACACGGAAGAGCGAAATCTTCACGACCGCGGCGGACGGTCAGACGAGCGTCGAGGTCCACGTGCTCCAAGGCGAACGCGCCATGGCCGGGGACAACGTGAGCCTGGGTCGGTTCTACCTCACCGGCATCCCGCCGGCGCCCGCAGGCGTCCCGAAGATCGAGGTCACCTTCGACATCGACGCGAATGGAATCCTGAACGTCTCCGCGAAGGACATGGCGACCGGGAAGACGGAGAAGCTCACAATCGTGGCCCCCCAACGGATGGACAAGGGGAAGATCGACTCCGCGGTCCGGGATGCGGAGAGCCACGCGGAGGAGGACCGGCGCCGGCGCGAGTTCGTCGAGCTGCGGAACCACGCGGACCAGCTCGTCTATGCGACGGAGAAGCTCCTCAAGGAGCACGGCTCCACCGTTTCGGAGGCGACCCGCAAGGCCGTCGAGGAGAAGCTCGAAGCCCTTCGGAAAGTCCTCACGACGGATGATATCTCGGAGCTCCGAGCCGCGATCGACGCGCTGAACCAGGCGGCGCAGCAGATCGGGGTCGAGATGTACGGGAAGGGCGGGCCGACGGAAGCCCCACCGCCGGGTGCCGGCGATTCCGGTGGCTCGTCCGACCCGGGCGTCGTGGACGCGGACTTCGAGGACGTGGACAAGAAGTGAGCGGGGACCATCCCGCGGGAAGAGCGCCAGATGGCCGACGATGACTACTACGAGAGGCTCGGCGTCCCTCGCGGGGCGTCCAAGGACGAGATCAAGCGAGCGTACCGGCGGCTCGCGAAGCAACACCATCCGGACCTGAACAAGGACAACCCGAAGGCCGCCGAGGAGAAGTTCAAGCAGATCTCCGAGGCGTACGAGGTCCTGGCCGACGACGAGAAGCGCAAGATCTACGACCAGTTCGGCGCGGATGGCCTCAAACAGCAGGTGTGGGGTGGCGAGGGCTTCGACTGGTCGCGCTTCACCCACGCGGGAGACGTCGAGGACATCTTCGGACGAGACTTGTTCGAGTCGTTTTTCGGGCGCGGTGGCGGTCTCAGCGGGTCGCTATTCGAGCAGTTCTTCGGCGGGGTCGGCGGGCCGGTCGGCCGACGTCGGGGCCCGGCGGCCGGCCAAGACGCACGGCTGGAGGTCGAGTTGAGCCTCGAGGAGGTCGCTCGGGGGGGTCGGAAGGAGGTCACGGTCCACTACCCGATGACCTGTCCGGCGTGCCGCGGGACCGGGGCGGAAGGGGAGCGACTCGTCACCTGCCCGACGTGCAACGGCCGCGGCCAAACGAGCAACGCCCAGCGGCGAGGCTACAGCCAGTTCATCACGATCACGACGTGTCCGAAATGCAACGGCCGCGGACAGTGGCCGGAGCGCCCGTGTCCGCGATGTTCCGGAGAGGGGCGAATCGCGGAGCAGCGGACGATTGCCGTGGAAATCCCGCCGGGCGTCCCGGACGGTGTCCAGCTTCGAGTCCCGGGTCGCGGCCTCGCCGGGGACGCAGGCGCCGCACCGGGCGACCTCTACGTGGCCGTCCATGTCCGGCCGGACGAGCGGTTCGCCCGCGACGGAGACGATGTCATCTATGAGTTGCCGATCACGTTCGCCCAAGCCGCCTTGGGGGCGGAGGTCGAGGTCCCGACCCTCGATGGCACAAGCCGGCTGCGGATCCCGGCCGGGATCCAATCCGGCACGGCCCTTCGCCTGCGCGGGAAAGGCCTTCCTCGGTTCCAGGGGCCCGGGCGAGGCGATCAGTTCGTCCGGGTGATCGTCGTAACGCCGACGCGGTTGTCGGCGGAGGAGCGTCGACTGTTCGAACAACTCCGGGGGTCCCGGGATGACTCCGGCCACCGGGGGGCGTTCGATCGGTTCCGGAAACCCTAAGGCGAGGGGATTCCTGCCAGATAGGACACGAGCTTGATCATCCCGTAGAAGGCCACGAGGGCCCCCACGACCGTCACGATCGCCAACGCATCCCGAAGGAGCAAGCCCTTCGCATCGAGTTCCGCCCCGACCTGAGTCTGAGCGCCCTGATCTTGCAGAATATGTATCTCCTCCCCGCAGACATTGCGGAAGGTCAGTATGAATCGGTTCCGCCTTGGAAATCAGCCATGTGAATCATTTCTGGTAGCGTCTGAATCGGACAGGATTATGAGCCCGCCATCGGTTTCCCGGACGCCGATGCGCAAGGTCCTCGGGATCCTGACGGAGGATTTCCGCCTTTACCACGACCTCGTGGCGGCGCTGAAGGCGCGCGACGTGCCGTTCGCCAGCCTCTCGTTCGCGCGGCGTATCCCGGACACGGTCGGAGTGGTGCTGACGTCACCCGCGGAAGCCCATCGGATCCGCCGAGGTCGTGTCGTGCCTGTCGACGACATCGACTCGTCCATCGGCCAGGCGCTCCAGCTCCTGCGAGGGAAATCGGAATGGGAGGAGCTCCGGATCGGCGTCGACCCGGGGCGAGAGCCCGGGGTCGCGATCATCGGGGACGGCGAGGTCATCGATACGCGGATCGCCGCGAGCCCCGAGGCGGTCGCGTTCCACGTGCGGCAAGCGATTCGAACGTTCCCCGCGAAGGATGTCCGCGTGCGGATTGGGCATGGCGACCCGACGAACCGCGACCGAGTCCTGAACGCGCTCTCGAGGGACGGCCTTCGCGTCGAGATCGTCGACGAGGCGGGGACCACCCACCGCAGCCGGCAGCCCGACGTCGACGCAGCGATTGACATCGCGCGGACCTCCGGCCAACGCGTCGAACCGCCGTTCGAGATCCGACCGACGCCCGGCGAGGTCCGCGAGATCCAGCGCCGATCCCGCCTCGACAGCGGTGGTGTCGTCACGATTTCCTCCGAGCTCGCTGGGGCGGTGGCGCGCGGGGACCTCTCCCTCGAAGACGCCATCGCCCGCGCTCGACGGAAGGAGCAACGGTCAAAGGGCTAGGCTGTAACGAGCCTCGAGTTCCTTTCGGCGCTTGAAGTACATCTCTTCCGCGATTTCGCCGGCGGCAAGCTTCGCCTCCAAGGTCTCGAGTTCCCGATCGAAGTCCGATTTGAAGGACGTCGTGTACTCCTTCACGACGCGTTCGAGGAGATCCAAGAGATCCTTCCCTCGTCGCGTCACCTGGTACACGATCCGCGGGCGTCCGTTGGGCGGAAAGATGGCAGCGCGGTCCACGAGCCCCCACCCGAACAGTTCCGCGAGTTGTTTGTCCACGGAAGTCCGTCGAATTTTCATCTTCTTCGCGAGGTCCTCGGGGTGGTCGAACCCTTGCAGGAGCAACCGGAGGATTTGTCGTCGGGTCTCCGACGACGCGATCCTCACCAGTTCGAGGGGCTCCGGCATGGTGTCGCGGCGAGTCTCCTCAGCATACTTCAACGTTCTTCCGCTGACTCGGATAGCTCATCTCCCTGGAAGGAGAAGGAGAATCCTCAGCGGCGGAGGTTGTCATTTTTATGCGCGAACTTTGTATAAATATCCAGGGGGACTTGCCACGGTTCATGTTCGGAAACAAGTCGGCTGGAATCGTTGGTGGAACGGCTCGCCTCCTCTCCTCGCGGAAGGAGAAGCGCACGTCCGCGGGTCTGCGTCCCCCGATTTCGCCGCTCCAGACGGAGCGAGCAATCCGGGCGCGGACGGAAAGGTATTTTGTGCAGATGCAATACCTATGGAGCAAGCAATAATGAAGCGTAGCGAAGTTCTGCAGAAACTGGAGGAACGTCTCGCCCGCGGGGAGATCTCCGAGAAGACGTACCTCGAGATCAAGGCCCGGTACGAAACGGAGCCAGAGGAGCGATCGGTGACAGAGGAGCCAGCCCCGTTCGGGCCGGGCTTGGAGTCATCCATCCAACAGGCCGTCGCTCGAGCGCAGCAGGAGGCTTCGCGTGCCGCGCAGGAAGCGATGCGCGTCGCAGGAGACGCGATGCGTTCCATTGACTTCGCGGGGTTTGGCGCGAAGGTTAGCGGGGAATCGATTCGGATCACGGGATCTGGGATGGTTTCAGGGAATCCTGTCAAGACCATCGAGTTCCGTGCTGCGGGAAGCGCACATGTCCGCGGAAACCTCGAGTGCGAGTCCGCACGGGTCTCCGGAGCGTGCGACTTCGACGGGGATGTGCGCTGCGTGGAGTTCCGTTCCGCGGGCTCGAGTCGGATCGCGGGTTCGCTCTTCGCTCAGGATGTCGATGTGAGCGGGTCCGCCGAGATTGCAAAGAGCATCGAAGCAGTCGACGTTTCGGCGAGCGGGTCATTCGACGTCGCCAGCGACGTCAAGTGCCAAGACTTCCATTCCTCAGGCAGCGTGAGGATCGACGGAGCCCTCAAGGCCGTCGATGTGAACATCGAGCTCGGCGGGGCATCCCGCGTGAAGTCAATCGAAGCGCAGGACATTTCGGTGCGGGCCACGGGAGGCTTCCTTCGCTCCCGCGGAGATCTCACCGCGGATTCGATCAAGGGCCAGGACATCGACCTTGAGGGCACGACCGCGGGCTATGTCGAAGGTCAGGATGTTCGCATCGGACCGCATTGCCGCGTGGACCTCGTCGTCGCGCAAGAGCTCGTCGTCCACGAGTCGAGCGAGGTCAAGGAACGGCGCGTGCAGACCGGCTGAAATCATCTTTGCGACGACCGATTTGCGCATCTGGGTATTCGGGCCATAACCTTGATATAAGCCCGGGGAGTTCGAACTGTCGTGCCGGAGCGGATTATTCTCAAGGTGGCCGAAGCGCCCCAGTCCGATGTGGGGCTCGGCCGCGCACGGGTTGACACGAAGACCCGCGTGGCACTCGGCGTGGACGTCGGGGAAATCATCCAAATCCTGGGCAAGAAGTCCACTGCGGCGAAGCTGTTCCGGGTCATGCAGGAGGACGAGGGCAAGGGGATCATCCGGATCGACGGCCTCGTGCGTCGGAACGTCGGCGTGAGCCTCGGCGACAAAGTCGAGGTCCGCAAGGCCGAGGTCCTGCCCGCGGAACGCATCACGATTGCGCCGATCATCAGCGAGGGCCACAAGATCTCCTTCGGTCAAGGGATCGAGAACTTCGTGAAGCGCGGTCTGCTGAAGCGTCCGCTGAACAAGGGCGACGTCGTCATCGTCCCGGGGATCGCCCTCATGGGCGGCGCGCTGCCCTTCATGGTAATTAGCACGGCCCCGAAAGGCGTTGTGCAGATCCAGGACGACACGATCATCGAGATGAAAGAGGAACCCGTCCGCGAGGGCGAGGTCCTCACGCCCACCGTCACGTACGAGGACATCGGCGGGCTCAAGGAGGAGCTGATGAAGGTCCGCGAGATGATCGAACTCCCGCTGAAGCACGCGGAGCTGTTCGAGCGCCTCGGGATCGATCCGCCGAAAGGGGTCCTCCTGTACGGCCCGCCCGGGACCGGCAAAACGCTCATCGCGAAGGCGGTCGCCAACGAAGCCGGCGCAAATTTCTATTCGATTCAAGGCCCCGAGATCATGTCGAAGTACTACGGACAAAGCGAGGAGCGCCTCCGCGAGAAGTTCGAGGAGGCCCAGAAGAACGCTCCCAGCGTCCTGTTCATCGATGAACTCGACTCGATCGCGCCGAAGCGGGAGGAAGTAACCGGCGAGGTCGAACGGCGCGTCGTCGCGCAGCTCCTCACCCTGATGGACGGCCTCTCGGGTCGCGGACAGGTCATCGTGATCGGCGCGACGAACCGCGATGAGGCGATTGATCCGGCGCTCCGCCGGCCGGGTCGGTTCGATCGTGAGATCGAAATCGGCGTCCCGGACCGAATGGGCCGCAAGGAGATCCTTCAGATTCACACCCGTGGCATGCCGATTGAGGGCGCCGAGGAAGAGCGGGACCGCCTTCAGTCCGAACTCGCGGACGTCTGCCACGGCTTCGTCGGCGCCGACCTCGCGGCGCTCGCTCGCGAGGCGGCGATGAAGGCGCTCCGGCGGTATCTCCCGGACATCGACCTCGACAAGCCGATCCCCGCAGAGACCCTCGAGAAGATGCGCGTCACGCCGGACGACTTCAAGCAGGCTCTCAAGGAGGTCGAGCCGAGCGCGATGCGCGAAGTCCTCGTCGAAGTGCCCCGTGTGAACTGGTCCGACGTTGGCGGCCTCGAGGAAGTCAAGATGAAACTGCGGGAGGCCGTCGAGATGCCCCTGAAAGACCCGGACGCGTTCAAGCGGATGGGCATCCGGCCGCCGCGGGGAATCCTGCTGTACGGACCCCCGGGATCCGGGAAGACCCTCCTCGCGAAGGCCGTCGCGACGGAGTCCGAGGCGAACTTCATTTCGATCAAGGGTCCCGAGGTCATGTCGAAGTGGGTCGGGGAGTCCGAGAAAGCGGTCCGCATGATCTTCAAGAAAGCGAAGCAGGTCGCCCCCTGCATCGTCTTCCTGGACGAGCTCGACGCGATCGCGCACGTCCGCGGGTTCGATACGGACAGCGGTGTCAGCGAACGGGTCGTGAACCAGCTCCTGACCTCGATGGACGGTCTCGAATCCCTCGAAGGCGTCTGCGTCGTCGGCGCAACGAACCGACCGGACCGGCTCGACCCGGCGATGCTCCGGACGGGCCGCTTCGACCGGATCCTCCTCGTGCCGACCCCGAACAGGGACGCGCGCCTTGCGATCCTGAAAGTGCACACGAAGACGATGCCGCTCGATGGAGTGGATCTGGAAGAGCTCGCCGTCGACCTCGACGGCTACTCCGGCGCCGACATCGAAGGCCTGTGCCGCGAAGCGGCGATGATCGCCCTTCGCGAGACGAAGCACGCGAAGAAGGTCGGCACGACGCACTTCCAAGAGGCGATGAAAGTCGTCCGCCCGAGCATCGACGCGGATACGATTAAGTTCTACGAGGAGTTCGACAAGAAGTTCCGGAAGAGCCTCGAGCGGAGACGGCCCGAGGAAAACATCCTCTACCGCTAACCGCCAGCGCCCTGGACCGACCGGTTTTTATCCGCCGGCTTCCTTGTCGGGGCCCGATGCCTCCCGCGGCGCCGTGGAGGGCGTGGGCTGCCCGGGTGATCGCCCTCAAGCCCCCACGTCTCGCCCTCGGCCTCGCAATCGTGCTCGTCCTCGTATCCCTCGCGCTGCCGTTGTGGTCCTTGGGCCGCGTGGCCGGCTCGGAACAGGACATCGGTTCGTTCTCGTGGACCGCGATCACGACGACCACCTACATTAGCGGGGTTTGGGACCGAACGACGATCTTGCCGTACACGTCCTCGCAGAGCCCGTTCCCTAGCCCGTTCCCTTCCCCTGCCTTTCGCGCGGTCGGGAGCGCGCTCGCCACCGCATACTTGCTCAATGTCGTCCTCCTCGTCGTCCTCGCGGTCGTGTTTGGGCTCTTCTCAATCGGATATTCGCGCACGATGCCGACCCTCAGCCTCTTGATTGTGACCATGATCGTCTTGGGCGTCGCGCTTCTCGCGTTGTTCTATCCCATCGTGGCCGTGCCCGGCGCCGCCACGACGGACGTCGGCACGTTCACGATCGACGGGTTCTGGGGCTCCGACAGCGTCTCCGGGGCGCTGTGGTCATGGAGCCCTGGGCTCGGATGGTGGGTGCTCCTTGTCGCGGTCATTCTCGGGACGGTCGGCGCCGTCCTGCCGTACGTGAAGAGCATTCGCGCGATGGTGCCCCCGGCTCCCGAGGACTGGCGCCCGCCCGCCTCTTGAACGAGTCGATGCCGTCGGAATCTTCAAATAGAATGCGTCAGATGTGTGTCAGACAAAGGGATGGGACCCGTCGCAGCGGTGCTGCGGTGGACCCTCGCCGATGCGGGTGATGGGATGAAGAAATTTGCCACGGAGCTCCGGGGCAAGACCGTGATGACGAATGACGGCCAGATCCTCGGGACGATTGAGAACTTCATCGTGAACACGAAAAGCGGGAAGCTGTCCGATGTCCTCGTGCTTCCCGCCGAGAACGTCCCGAAGAAGGGTTTGAAGACGGACCCCGAAGGTCGCCTCATCCTGCCCTTCCAGGGCATGCGCGCGGTGAAAGACGTCGTCGTGATGAATCTCTAGCCGGCGTCCCGCGTTCAGAGGAGGACGCGGCGTTCCTCTTTCACGACGTTCAGGACCACCTGAGTGTACGTGTTTTCCACGTACTCCATGGAGCCGAGTCGTTTGATGAACGCGTCGAGATCCCGTGTGTTTCGCAGACGCACGACCACGATTGAGTCCCACTCGCCCGTCACATCGTAGACATGGGTGACTCGGTCGTCCTTCGCGATCCGCCGCTGGACCTCGAGCAGCTTCCCCTTGTGGATCTTGACGCCAACGACCGCGAGGACGTCGAACCCTAATCTCGCCTCGTTCAGCACGGGGACATATCCGGAGATGACACCTTCCTCCTCGAGTTTCCGCACGCGGTTGGACACGGTGCTCAGGCTCGCATCCGCCTCCTTCGCGATGTCCCGATAGGACTTCCTCGCGTCCGCGTTCAGGAGCCGCAGGATGCGCAGGTCGAGTTCATCGAGGGCCGTCGGGGTCGTCATCGTATCCGCCTGGATCCCGCCGGCGTTCGAATGCACGCCTCGCTCGCGGGGCCAATCGGACATTGTTCCATTATCTATTAGCATTTCGGCCGTTTGTACGATTTCGTGTCGGAACACTTTATATATGTTCAGATTTCTCCCCAAAGCGACGGACACGACGGTGGGTCCGTCTAGGCGGGAAGGCGATGGCAATTTCTGCGAGTACCCCGGCGAAATCCAGGAAGATGACGGTGGCATCGGTGCTGAAGCAAATCGAAACGGATCGGATCCGCTGGGTCGATCTCCAGTTCGTGGACGTCCTGGGAGCCCTTCAGCACATCACGATCCCTTCGACGTCGCTGGGCCCCGAGGAATTCAAGCGGGGCGTCGGGAAGCTCGACGGCTCCTCGATCAAGGGGTTCAAGGAGATTCACGAGTCCGATATGGTCATGGATCCGGACCCGTCCACGTATGCGGTCCTCCCCTGGTACGACGACCTGCACAAGACGGCCCGCTTCCTCGTCGACGTCTACGAGGGCGGCAGCCATGAGCGGTTCACGCGCGACTCGCGGTACATGGCCCAGCGGGCGGTCCAGTTCGCCGCGGACCAGGGCTACGACATGACGTATTGGGGTCCGGAGATCGAATTCTTCGTGTTCGATGGGATCCGGTTGCTGCCGACGGCGGACCACGTACGGAACCCGTGGTCCGGGGCAGGATACGAAATCATCTCGCGCGAGGCGCCGTGGCAGGCGACCGACGGAAAGAACTTCCCGATCCGCTTCAAGGAGGGATACTACCCCGCGCCGCCCGTCGACAGCCTTCAAGACTTCCGCAACGAAGCGTGTCGCATCCTAATCGATTCGTTTGGCATGACGCTTGACGCCCACCACCACGAGGTCGCGACCGCGGGCCAGTGCGAGATCGACATGCGCTACGACGAGCTCGTGCCGATGGCGGACAACGTCGTCACGTACCGCTACGTGATGAAGATGGTCGCCCACAAGATGGGGATGATGGCCACCTTCATGCCGAAGCCGATCTTCGGCGACAACGCGAGCGGGATGCACGTCCATCAGAGCCTGTGGACGAAAGGCAAGAACATGATGTACGACCCGAACGACGAGTACGCGGAGATCAGCCAGACGTGCCGATACTACATCGGCGGGCTCATGGAGCACGCCCGGAGCCTGTGCGCGTTCACCTGCCCGACGACAAACTCGTACCGTCGGCTCGTGCCGGGTTATGAGGCGCCCGTCTTCATCGCTTGGTCGAAACGGAACCGAAGTGCGAACATTCGCATTCCGATGTACTACAAGGGGATTGAGGCCGCGAAGCGGATCGAGTATCGGACGCCGGACCCCTCGTGCAACCCGTACCTCGCCTTCGCCGGCATGCTCTGCGCCGGCCTGGACGGCGTCAAGAGAAAAATCGAACCCGGTGACCCCGTCGATGAGGACCTGTACCATCTCAGCGCGAGCAAGCGGAAAGAGTATGGCGTCCGCGAACTGCCGGGTTCCCTGAAGGAAGCCGTGGAGCACCTGCAGACGGACTACCTGTTCCTAAAGTCGGTCTTCCCGCAAGACCTTCTCGAGAAGTACGAGGAGCTGAAAATCGACGAGCACCTGCAGACCTCGCTGCGGCCCTCCCCGTACGAGTTTTACCGGTACATGGACGCGTAATCCTCCGTTCCGAGCGGCTTTCGCGCCCCTTATCCGAGGCCGGGCCCTTGGCCGTACGGTCGATACCTACCGGTCCTTCAAGTACGGGCGAGGGGGTCGATTCAGCGAGGCAGCGCGATGGCTTCCATCCAGGTGTACTTGGACAACTGGTTCGTCCGGCATGTCGGATCTCTGAAAACAGCGATCCGGGTGGTTTTCGGCCTCGTTTGGGCCATCGACGGGGCCCTCAAGTTCCAGCCGGGGTTCGCCGACTCGCTCTCCGGCATGATCTCCGACACCGGCCAAGGACAGCCCGTTTGGCTTCAGCCGTGGTTCGGCTTCTGGAGCCAGACGGTGAGCGGGAATCCCGCGTTCTTCGCGACGACGATCGGTCTCTTCGAGCTGGCCGTTGCTTTCGCCCTCCTCCTCGGATTCATGCGCAAAGTCGCGTACACGGGCGGGATTCTCCTGAGTCTCGTCATCTGGTCCGTGCCGGAAGGGTTCGGGGGACCCTACGGTCCCGGTTCCACGGATATCGGGACGGGGATCATCTACGGCTTCGTGTTCCTCCTCCTTATGGTCATCAACGCCACCTTCGGCCCGAGCCGATGGTCCCTCGACTATGCGATCGAGCGGCGCTGGCCGGCGTGGAAAAAGATCGCGGAGATTCGGAGCGCGAAGGAAACGGTGAGCGGTTCGTCACGCGAAGTCGCCGCCTGAGGCGCTGGTTTAAGTCGAACGGTGTGTGTCCCGCTGGGCACCATGGCGGAGCTGAAGGACGACATCACGGAGGAGCGCCGCATCCTGAAGGAAGCAGGCATCCTCGACGAGAAGCTCCTGGAGAAGATGGACATCTATCCGGGGGACCGCGTCCGGTTCCGCTTCTACTACCCTCATTCCGGCTTCGAGGAGATGATTGGCCATTTTCTCGGTTTCTACACCCTCTACGAGGGCCCCGAGGGCGGGGGCGATTTGAACCTCGTGATCCGGACCGTGAAGGACGGCCGCACGACGGTCGTCTACAAGGACCGGAACTACCTCGAGGAGTACGAGATCCTCGAACCGAACCCGAAGGTCCGCGACAAGATCCGGGATCTGGATGCCCGCCACGGCCGGCATGTCGGACACGAGTTCGGGTGAGCTCAGTAGTTGTCGACGCCCTGGGCGAGCGCCTTCAACCGCGCGATCCGCTCGTGGATGGGCGGGTGGGTGCTGAACATCCGCACGAGCGCTCCACCGGAGAACGGATTCACGATGAACAGGCTCTGCGAGGCCGGGCTTCCGAAGGTCAGGGGCCGACGCCGGTTCGCGATTTCCAGCTTTTCGAGGGCCGACGCGAGGGCGAGCGGCTGCCCCACCGTCTTCGCGCCGCTGTAGTCCGCTTTGTATTCGCGGCTCCGTGAAATCGCGAGCTGGACAAGCAGGGCGGCGATTGGCGCGAGGAGCATGCCGACCAAGGCGAGGATCACAGTGATGGCATTGCCGTTGCGGTCGCGCGATCCGCCGCCGAGCAGCATGTTCCAGCCGAACATCCGGGCCATGAACGAGATCGCGCCCGCGAGCGTCGCGGCGACGGACATCACAAGGATGTCGCGGTTCCCGACGTGGGAGATCTCGTGGGCGAGGACCCCGCGGAGCTCATCCTCGGAAAGGAGGCTGAGGATGCCTTGGGTGACGGCGACGACCGCGTGCTTCGGGTTGCGGCCCGTCGCGAACGCGTTGGGCGTCTGGGTTGGGACGATGGCCACCTTCGGCATCGGGAGGTTCGACTGCAGCGTAATCTCGCGGACGATGTGGTAGAGTTTCGGGACCTCCGCCTCTGTCACGAGCTTCGCGCGGTACGACCACAGGACGATCCGACCGGAGGCGAAGTATGCGATCGCGTTCATCGCGCCCGCCAAGAGGAGGAACGTGACGACCGCGCCGACCCAGTCACCGAGCCAGACGGTCCCGATTACGTAGCCGAAGAACACGAAGATGCCGGTCAACAGGGCGAACAGGGCGAACGTCCGCAGATGGGCTCCCATGGACTCCACACCCCACAGTCGTGGCACCCGGATTCACTCGGACGTCCCATATCAACTTGATGCGGGAACGCCGCGCCCGAGACCTAAAGGCCGAGGACCTGGGCGTATCCTTCCATGTCCATGAAGCCGTGGCCGCTCACGTTGAAGGCGATGATTTTCTTCTCGCGGTCTTCTTTGGCCTTCAGGGCCTCATCGATCGCACACGCAATCCCGTAGGCGCTTTCCGGGGCGGGGAGGAAGCCCTCTGACTGGACGAACATCCGGGCGCGTTCGAAGACGTGGCGTTCGTCCGCCGGATAGGCGATCGTATCGATCAGGCCGCGGTGTCGGAGCAGAGAAAGGATGGGCGAGCATCCGTGGTACCGCAGGCCATCCCCCCGGACGGGCTGCATCTCCGTGCGATGGCCCAGCGTATACATCTTCAGCATCGGCGTCAGCTCCGCGTGATCCGCGAAGTCGTAGCGGTACTCGCCTTGGAGGTTCGGCGCCGCGGCGCTCTGGGCCGCGATGAACTGGATGTCTTTGCCTCGGATCGCGTCGGCGAGGAACGGCAGGGTGAACCCGCCGAAGTTCGAGCCGCCCCCCAGACAGGAGATCATGAGGTCCGGATACTCGCCAACCTGCTCGAACTGGCGCTGCGTCTCGAGCCCGATGACGGTCTGATGCAGGAGGACATGGTTGAGGACGGACCCGAGGCAGTAGATCGCCTTCTCATCGCGGCGAGCGTCCTCAAGGCCTTCGGAGACCGCGATTCCCAGGGAACCTGGATGGGCCGGGTGCTCCTTGAGGAGGGCCCGTCCCACGGACGTCTCGGGGCTAGGCGACGCGTGGACCGTCGCGCCGTACAGTTTCATGAACTGGCGGCGCTGCATCTTCCAGTCGTGCACCGCGCGGACCCAGTAGATCGTTGTCTTCAGCCCGACGAGGCTCGCCGCGTACGCGAGCGCGGTTCCCCACTGCCCCGCACCCGTTTCGGTCGTGAGCCGTTCGTACCCTTCCCGCTTCGCGTACCAGGCCTGGGCCAGCGCCGTGTTGACCTTGTGACTCCCCGTCGGGCTGTAGAATTCCGCCTTGTAGTACAGCCGCGCCGGCGTGCCGAGGCGCTGCTCGAGCCGCCGAGCCCGGATCAGCGGCCGCGGTCGACCCGCCTGGCGGTACAGATCCTGGATCTCCGGCGGAATCTCGATCCACCGCTCGGTCGAGGTCTCTTGGCGCAAGCACTCAGCCAGGAGCAGCTCCGGCAGCGCCTTGATGCGGGACGGACCGGTCTCCGGGTCTCTCGGGGGCGGCAGTGGCTCCGGCAGGTCCGCCTGAATGTTGTACCACTTGGTCGGTCGCTCTTCCTCGGGGAGTTGGACGACGAGTGCGTCGGCCTGAGACATGACCCCACCAAAATCCGATTGGCGGCGGTATGGTCCTCCGACGTATCAGACTTTGTTGGTGCGACGGGATCGAGCGGGCTAGACCTCAATCGCATGTCGCTCGACGATTTCCACGCCGCCCGCAGGCATCGCGCGGGAGATCTCCTCGATCGGGACGGCGAACGCGGTCGCGAGTTTCTTCGCGGCGGCTTCTCGGTCTTGCTTCCCGGGCACCAAGACGACGTACCGGGAAGATCGAGCCGTGACCGCGCCGACGGGCCCACCCATGATCTTGCGGTGGCCCTCCACCTCGGCCTCCCCGATGGCGACGCGGACCGGCAAGTCGTGGAAGTAATTCCGCTTCCCGCGGATCACGAACGCGCCGCGCGGCAGGAACTCACCGGATTCCGCCTGCTTTGAAACCTGCTCCGGGAGGACCCAGTACGCGCTCCCGCTCGAGAGCCCCGAGGACCATGCCTTGCTGTAGGCGAGCGCGAACTCGCACGCCTCCCGAAGCGTGACCTCGTTGGCCTTGGCGCCGTCTTTGATCACGGTGGACGGCGCTCCGTGAACGTCCGCGTGGGCGTAACGGTCTCCTTCCTTCAGATGTTTCTTCACAAGCTGGTCGTTCGTGCGCGCATCCCGCCCGCCGAGGATCAGGTGGCCTGCCGACGAGATCGTCCAGCGGTACGCTTCGAACCACATCGACTTCGTTGCTTTGACCCGCGGGCGTTTCGCGACCTTGATCGCCTTCGCTTGGGCCGACTCGATCTCGGTCCGGGTTGCGGCGATCGCCTCCTCGACCCGCTGCGCCTTCATGAGCGCGTCCTTGCGGCGGTCGTACAGCGCCTGGGCGTTCGCGGTCACGTCGTTGTCGTATTCCAACGTGATCGCGTCGAAGTCACCGATCGCTAGGGTGACCGTGTGAGCCTTCCGGTCAATCGATTTGATCTGCGCGTGTTCCGGCGGGGTGCGGCCCTCACGGATCGCCTTGAGGAGTTCGTCGAAGACCGCGTAATGTCCGTAGAGGAAAACCGCCTGGGCTTCGAGCCGCACCGCGTCCTCCCGCAATGCGTCCAATGATTCGCGCTGCTGCGCGATGCGCCGTTCGAATTTCGCGGGGACATCCTCAACCGTGGCCATCTCCGGCTCGGCGACGGTCAGGTAATGTGAGAGGGCCTCGTTGAGCGTCGGGAACTCCCGCCTCTCGAGGTCGCGGTATTGGAGGAGCTCGATCGGGGTCGCGTCGATGGCTCGACCGTCTTGGAAGACCACCCCCGGGCGGCGTTCCTGGTCGCCAGCCACCGCGACGTTGTTGAGGGCGGTGTAGAGCCCATCGACTTGTGCTTCCGCGAGGTCCTTCACCTTGGTCGTCTTCTCCACATGTGCTCGGAGACAGATTTCTTCCGCGTACGTGCCGCCGAGGTTCAGGACGCTGGCGAGGACGCGGACGACCTGCCCTTTCGCTCCGCGGAGCGCGTTTGCGAAACCGCCCCGGTCGAGTTCGAGGGGGTCCAAGCCTGCCTCGGGGAACTGGTAGGGTTCGCCAAGTTGGACCGATCGGTCCTTGAACGTCTGCGGGAAGAGGACCGCGGCGATGGTGGCTCCCTTCACGACGACGAGATTGCCTTTGCCAAACACCTCGAAAACGAGGTCGTTCGATTCCCCGCTGCGTTCGAGATGGAACACGGCAATGCGGTCAAACCCTCGTTGCTCGATTCCTCGCACCCGCGCGTTGTCGAGGAGCCGTCGTAACGTTTGTGCGAAGGGGGGCGGGGTCTCTGGCTTCGTCTCGACCTCGTGGACGCAGAGCCAACGGCCGGCCTTGTAGAACAATTCGGCCTTGCCGCGGACGGGTGCGTTGATTCGAAGGATGACTTCGTCTCCCCTCTGGTACGCCTTGTCGACGTGACCTCCGACGAGGTCTTGCCACTCCGCCACGAGGGCTCGGAGATCGAAGGAGGAAAGGGCCGTCTTCATCTCGTCCGAAGCGAAGACCCGTGCGTTACTTAATGATTAGTTCGCTGATCTTTCGAGGTCCGTCAGCGGCGGCCCTCTGAACTTCGTTGCGGCGACCTGCGGGAAGGGACGGACAGGCTCGGGACTTGCTTCAACTTCGATACTTGGCCGCCAAGACTCTTATAGCCCCCGGACGACCCCGTTTCTGGGATCGCGTGAGGCGCCTCCGCGAATGGTATCACGGCCTCTTCCACTTAGCCCAAGCCACGATCCACGATCGCTGGGTCAAGCGACTGCGCCTCGTCGCGTTTCTCGCTGCCTCTTCGATTGCGACGCAGATCGTCCTCCGCAGCTTCCTCGGCGAGGTCGGCTTGGGGTACCTTCTCCCCAGTTCGGTCATCACGATTCTGGTGGCTTCGGCCATCTGGCTTGTGGCGTACCCCGCGATGTGGCTCCGGATGCTGACCGTTGTCGTCGAGATGGAGGCGAAGAAAGAGTACGAAGCCCTTCTTCACGAGATCCATAAACTGCACCGTCATCACCATCGGGACCAGACGGCCGCAGGACTCTCCACGTTCTCTCTTCCTGAGGACCCGGCGAGTCGCAAAGTGTAGTCCTCACGATTCCCGCAGGCGTCGTCGGGGAGTATTTATGCCGCTCCGAAGTTTGGGCGCCGCATTGCCGCAGTGGCTTAGTGGTAGAGCGGCGCCTTGGTAAGGCGCAGGTCGGGGGTTCAATTCCCCCCTGCGGCTCTATTGCTGGCTGGGGCCCGTGAATTCACTTCACCTCGCCCCCCGGGGGGCTACGAGAGACAGCCGACGTAGGACCTCGCGGCGACAACGTGTGCGAGCTGCATCTGGCTTTCCTGCCCGGCCGGGGTGGTGTCGGCGTAGTGCTCGAGCCAGATCCAGTTGAGGTTCAGTGCCGGGTCCGTGCGCCACTGGAACCCGGGGAACGCGCTGCCATTGCCGGGATGGAAGCTGTCCCAGATCCAGCTTCCCGTGGGAAAGCCGGGGCCGAGATGGTTCTTCCTCGCGCCGTCGATCCAGAAGGCGAGCTCGCCGTTGGACGTGGTCACCGGGTCGTTCAGTTTCACCATCGTCTCGACGCACATCCATGTGTCGAGGGGTGCCCTCAGGCCAGCGTCCTGCAGGAAATCGTTTCCCCAGTAGTTGCCGTTGGGGTCGCCGTGCATGTCCTTCCAGTAGACGTAGTTGTCGAGGCGCATCGTGGAGGTGACGGGTTCCGTGGCGACGATGAACCGATCGTCGCCCGCCGGCCTCGTCCCGGCCTGGGGATTCGGCCAATCCACAGGAGGGTTCGCCCCGCCCATCCAGACGCCGTTATGGTGCGGGGTGAAGGGGGAGCGGTACTTCACATAGTAGCGGAGGTAGACGGTGTCGTCCTGGGCCCGCCCGTCCGCCGCGAGGTTCTTGTATAGGTGCGCGCCGGAACTCGCGCCGCCGACCGCGGTCATCAGGAGAGAACTCGAGGCAGCGCTCCCAGAGGGGACGTCCGCGACGAAGGACAGGTCGCCCTGGTTCAGGACATCCTCGTACCGCGCGGCGAGCGAGGCGATCGTGCCCTCGTCGAACCTCTCGACGAAGAACACCTCGGGATCGGTCTCGATGCCGGCGTCGCCAGGATATCTCGCGGCGATGCCGT
>Ga0209158_1000196_pt1 | contig 47763 bp, 51 predicted proteins | sample GraSoiAngelo_140_FD_185897 | JGI IMG/M metagenome (GOLD analysis project Ga0209158, IMG submission 185897) | Grasslands soil microbial communities from the Angelo Coastal Reserve, California, USA - 14_0929_12_30cm (SPAdes) (version 2) | ecosystem: Environmental > Terrestrial > Soil > Grasslands ...
TCGACGTGTACGCCGTGGACGCCAACGGCGTGGCGAGTGGGCGTACCACCACTGCCTCAGCCGGCGGCACGCCATTCGGCTTCGCCTTCGGCCACCGCCACGAGCTGTTCGTATCCGAAGCCACGGGGTCGGCCTCGTCCGCGGTCGCCGGTGTCGGTTTCGGTGACGCCGTAGCCCTCCTCGCGGAAGGCCTTGCTCAGGAAGCGCCGCAGCTCACGGTCGTCCTCGACGAGGAGAATCTGCACGCAGGCAAACCTACGACGGGGCGCGGCGCAGCTCCACCGGCAGCTCGAGAAAGTCGCCGAACGCCTGCGCGGCCACGACGACCGCCTGCTTCTCGGACGCGCGCAGATCGGCGCGCACGCGCAATTCGACGACGACGGCCGTCTTCGTCAGGGTCCGTTTCCACCCGCCGACCAGTTGACCGTCGACGACGATGACGTGAGGTGTCAGGGCATCGCGGCCCATTACGATGTCCGTCGAATTCAGCCGTTTCCCGATGGCGCTGCGATTCTTGAAACCGATGAAGTACTCATCGTAGTTGGGCAGCAGATGGGCCGTGCGTGATCGCTTGCGCGGCGATCGCGCCGACCGGGCGAGCCAATACGTCTCGTCACCGATGACCTCGCGCTCCAGCCGGCGCCCGGCGATCTCCACGCCCCGACGCACGTCGGCGAGCGTCAAGCCCGACCACCAGGCGAAATCCTGCGCCGTGGCCGGTCCGCGGGTCGCAAAGTATCTCCCGGTCAACTCGAGCAGTGCGGCGTCGCGATCGAGCGGCGCGGCGGGGGGCACGCGCTCCTCGAGCAGCGCGTACGTGGCCTGCTTGCCCCGCCGCGCCCCGCTGCACACCAGCCCTTCGAGCTCGGCGCGCATCAGCACATGGCCGAGGCGCTGGGATCCCGTCACGTCGACCCGGCCCCGGCGCAACACGTGGGCGAGCTCCGCCCGCGTCAGCTGCCGGCCATCGCGTAACGCACGGGTGAGCGCGGCATGGCTCCGCCGAAACACTGCGGCGTCGAGCCCCAGCTGCCGGTCGTAGTGCGCCATGGCCGCTTTTACCCGGGGGGCGGTCAGCGCCAGCATCCAGCGAATGTCGGCCGGCGTGACGAAGTGCCAAGTGGGACGGAGCACATGCGTGCGGACGATCGAGCCGTCGCTCAAGGCCTGCTCGACCACCGCATCGACGGCTCCGCGGGCCCGCATCCCGACGGCCCACTTCGCCCCGGCGTAGTCCTGCGCCTGAACCGCGCCGAGCCGGCGCACGACCTCGCCCGGCTGGGTGAGGATGGGTGTCAGGAGCTGTTGATGGGCGAGTCGCCAACGTGCAATGTCGATATCCCGGCGAGTCACGGAGCCGCGTTCCGGATCACCGATTCCAGATCCTCGGGGGCTCGCTTGCGGCATTCCTGCTTCAAATCCTTCACGTCCGCTGCGAGAAACGTTCCCAGAAAGGAATCCGCAGTGACCTCGAACGCCGGGAGTTCCTTCTTGGCAGAGGTGTTGGAATACAAGGCAATCACCGCGCGGGCGTCGAACCGGTAGAAGGAGTACGTCGGGTAACGACCGAACAGCCAGACGTGAGCGGGTTTGCGGAAGTCGCGCGCGAGACGGCCGAAATAGCGGTAGGCATCCGCGACCAGCGCCGGGATCAGGGGACCGTCTTCGAAATGCTTGCCCAGAGAAAACATGAGCTCGTGGTCCGCGAGATCGGGGAGAAACACCTCGAGCGTGGTGCCTGCTCGGCCGAGGAACGCTTTGATGGCGGCGTCGTGGTTCTCGCGCCAGCGGCGCGAATGAATGAAGTAGAGAGCCATCGTGGTCGCAGACCCGATGAGATCGTCAAACCGTTGCACGAATCCGGCGAACGGAGCTACCTGGACGATGCCGAAAGGGAGTTCCGGGGTGGCGGTCATCGGCTCGATGCTACCCCGGAGGAGACGGAGGAGCAAGAACTCTCTGGGGCGTGTGAGGTGCATGAGAAAGCTCTAAGAATGTCCCCGCACGCTTCCCACGCCCGGCTCGCTCCTCTAGCTTCCGCCCATGAATCTGCTGCTCGTTGTCGCCATCGCCACCACCGCGCCGCTCGACACGGCGACCTTCGCCGGCGGCTGCTTCTGGTCGATGGAGCGCGCCTTCGACCAGGTCGATGGCGTCGTATCCGTCACCGTGGGCTACACGGGGGGCCATACACCGCGCCCGTCGTACGAGCAGGTGTCCACCGGTCAGACGGGACACCTCGAGTCGGTGCAGGTGGTGTACGATCCCCGAAAGATCGGGTACGAGCGGCTGGTGGACGCGTTCTGGCACGACATCGATCCGACCCAGGCCGACGGCCAGTTCTGCGACCACGGCGATGAGTACCGCACGGCGATCTTCTACCGCGACACGGCGCAGCACCGCGTGGCCGCCGCCTCACGGCGGGCGCTGGACCGGCGCTTCGGACAAGGGATCACCACACAGCTCGTGCGGGCGACGCCATTCTACCCGGCGGAAGCGTATCACCAACACTATTACCGTAAGAATCCGATCAGGTACGGGATGTATCGCGTGGCGTGCGGCCGCGACCGGCGCCTGGCGGAGGTGTGGGGCGCTGCGGGGCCGCAGGCGGAGGGAAATACCACTATGCGCGACACGAAGCCGAGCGACGCCGAGCTGCGGCAGTCGCTGACCCCGTTGCAGTACCAAGTGACCCAGCACGAGGCAACGGAGCGGCCGTTCCACAACGAGTACTGGGACAACCACCGCGCCGGCATCTACGTGGACGTCGTCTCGGGAGAACCGCTGTTCAGCTCGCTCGACAAGTTCGAGTCGGGCACCGGGTGGCCGAGCTTCACGAAGCCGCTCGAGGACGCGAACGTCCACCAGAAGACCGACCGGTCGCTCTTCATGGTGCGGACCGAGGTTCGGTCGGCCCATGCCGATTCGCACCTGGGGCACCTGTTCGACGATGGCCCGGCGCCGACGGGGTCGCGCTACTGCATCAACTCCGCCGCGTTGCGCTTCATTCCGGTCGAGCGCCTGCAGGCCGAAGGCTACGAGCGGTACTTGCCGCTGTTCCAGACCACGCGGCGCTGATCCCGGTTCAGCGATTCGGAGCGCCGGCACGGTGGGCGGGGAGGCGCTGCCGGATGGCGCCGAGATGGTACGCCGTGTGCGTGATGGCCCCGATCGCCACGCCCAGCGCGTCCTCATCCCACACGGCGTGCGTTTCCACCGCAACGAGCAGGCGCTCGTACTCATCGCGCAGCCGAGCCCGTAAGGCGGCCCATGCGGCGTCGTCGACCGCGGACACGGTCCAGCTGCGACTGCGGTCGCGCGAGGTCGACTCCCCGCGCAGTCCCCGGATCGACAGCGCGACGCTCGAGGTCAGGTGGTGGACGTGGCCGGCGATCGTGGTGTGGCCGGGTCCCCCCTTATGGGAAGCGTCGGCGGCGCTCAACCCACTGATCGTGCCGAAGACTCCGGTCCCCGGGGATGTGTCGGTGAAGTAGGTCCAGGGACCAGGCGGTCCATCGAAGGCCTCCCGGAGCATTTGCGTCAACAAACTCACCGTGACGGCGGGCGGCGTTCCTGTCATACCCATCATCCTCCTCGTTCGGCCCGCCTACACCTGTGCGAAACCGCCGTCCACGAACAATTCCGTTCCCGTGATGTAGCTGGTGTCGTCGGAGGCGAGAAATACCACAGCGTTCGCGACCCTGCCGAGGAGAGGATACTGCGCCACACCGGCGTTCGCAAACACGATATACTCCTGACGCCCACTGACTCCTAGGGTCCGCCCTCTGCCAACAGCTCGCGCAGCGCGGCGAGCAGCATGCTGGGTGGGAACGGCTTCCGCAGCGTGCGCGACGCGCCGAACGCCGCCGCGGCGTCGAGTAAGTCGAGTCTCAGACTGCTCCCCCCGGACATGGCGATGATCTTCGCTCCAGGAGCCTCGGCCCGCATTGCTCGGATGACTTCCAGCCCGTCCCGCTCGGGCATGAAGAGGTCGACGACCACCAAGTCGGCGCCCTGCTCGCGGTGCAGCCGCAGGCCAGCGTCCCCATCGGCTGCTTCGATGACCTCGTAGCCGGCTGACTCGAGCGCCACCCGTATCGCGCCCCGCAGCAGCGCATCATCATCGATCACGAGGATTCGCGCCATCGCGGCGCTACGCGTCCAGGGCGTCCCGCACTCGGCGCGCCAGCGACTCGGGTGTGAAGGGCTTCTGGAGATACGCGACTCCGGCTTCGAGGATGCCGTGATGGACCACGGCGCTGTCCCCATAGCCCGACACATACAGGACCTTCATGTCGGGTCGGAGCTGCGCCAACTGCTCGGCGAGCTGCCGCCCGCTGAGCCCGGGCATGACGACATCCGTCAGCAGCAGATGGATCGGACCGTGATGCTTGGCCGCGAGCCGCAGGGCGGTGTCGCCGTTCGGCGCCTCCAGGACCGCGTAGCCATAGCGCTCGAGCACCTGCCGGGTCACCATGCGGACCGACGCCGCGTCCTCCACGACCAGCACGGTCTCCGTGCCGCGGCCCGGCTCCGCCGTCGCCGTCCGAGCGACCGCGGGCTCCACCGGCTCGTCTACACGCGGCAGGTACACCTTGAAGCTCGTTCCCCGCCCCGGCTCGGAATACACCCAGATGAAGCCGCCGGCCTGCTTCACGATCCCGTAGACTGTGGCGAGGCCCAAGCCCGTTCCCTTGCCGCGCTCCTTGGTCGTGAAGAACGGCTCGAAGATGCGGGCCTTGGTTTGCTCGTCCATGCCGATTCCCGTATCGGACATGGCCAACATGACGTAGTGGCCCGGCCGGGCGGGCGCATGACTGCGCACGTAGACCTCGTCCATCTCCACATTGGCCGCCTCGATGGTCAGGCGACCTCCCGTCGGCATCGCATCGCGGGCGTTGACCGCGAGGTTGATGATGATCTGCTCGAGCTGGACGGGGTCCGCCTTCACCGCTCCCAGATCGGGCGCCAGGGCAGTGGTGAGCTGAACGTCTTCTCCGATCAGCCGTCGCAGCAGCTTTTCGGTGCCGGTGACGATGGCCTTCAAATCCAGGACTTTGGGCTCGAGTACCTGCTGGCGGCTGAATGCGAGCAGCTGGCGTGTGAGGGCGGCCGCGCCCTCCGCGGCTTTGCGAATCTCGCCGACGTCGTCCCGCTTGGGATCGTCCAAGGCGAGATCTTCGAGCAACAAGTCGCTGTAGCTGGTGATCACAGTCAGGAGGTTGTTGAAGTCGTGCGCGACGCCTCCCGCCAGGCGGCCGACCGCCTCCATTTTCTGCCCTTGGCGCAGCCGCTCTTCCGACTGCCGCAGCGCCTCCTCGGCGCGTTTCCGCTCGATCCCGACCGCCACGGCGCTCGCGACCGACGCCAACGCCTTGGGCACGAACTCGGAGAGGGCGTGGCGGGCGAACATCGCCATGACGCCGAGGACGCGGTCGTGCACCACCAGGGGGTAGCCGGCGAACGCCACGAGCCCCTCGCGCCGGGCCCATTCCTGGTCGTGGATTTGCGGATCGCCCATGACCTGGTTGGTGAGATGGGGACGGCGGTCCCGAGCGATCGCGCCGATCTTGTATTGTCCCAGGGGCACGCGGCTGTGCGCGCCGTCGATGTGCGTGTACATGCCGGCGCTCGCCTGCAGCTCGAGGATCCCGCTCGCGTCGTCGAGGGTCCAGACGCGGGCGAACGCCACGTCCAGGTGGCGCACCAGTGCCTCGGCGCACAGCTGCAGCATCGCGCGCAGGTCCGTGCTCTGCGTCAGGGCGGCCCCGACGTCGGAGGTCAGCTCCGCCAGACGTGCCCGCTCGAGCAGGGCGATCTGCGCCCGGCGGCGCTCGCGGCGCACCTCCGCGTCGCGCAGCTCCCGCTCGATGGCGGGGATCAGGCGCCGGAGGTTGCCTTTGGTGAGGAAGTCCTGCGCGCCCGCTTTCATCGCCTCGACCGCGACGTCTTCGCCGATCGTGCCCGAGACGAAGATGAAGGGCGTATCGAGATCGCGCGCGCGTAACAGGGCGAGGGCCGCCGGCCCGCTGAACGCCGGCATGCTGTAGTCGCCGATCACGAGATCCCACGCCTGGCGATCGAGCGCCGCCTGCATGGCGCCGTGGTTGTCCACCCGCTCGTACGCGGGGTCGAAGCCCGCGCGCTGCAGCTCCAGGAGCAGCAGCCGGGCGTCGTCCTCGGAGTCCTCCGCGATCAAAACCCGCAGCGGGACCCGCACCGACTGGCTCCGATCTGAGTGCGCCACTGCTGGACACATGCCCGCACGAGCGGCGTCAGTCCAATACTTCTTTGTTGGGGGAGGTAGCGCTCCGAGCGATAGCTCCAGTCCCCGAGAGGGCCGCCGCGGACCGGTTGACGCCGGCGCCGGCGAAGGCCCTATTATATCAGACTAGACGTTCTTGAACTGGGGGCCCGTGCCACGGATCAAGGCGTTCCAGCCGGCGGAAGCCCTCGACCACGCCATGGAGCTGTTCTGGCGTGACGGGTACGCTGCGACCCGGCTCGACCAGCTGGTCCGCCGCACCGGTGCCAGCCGCTACGGATTGTACACCACGTTCGGCGGCAAGCGCGATCTGTTTCTCGCCAGCCTCGAGCGCTATTCGCAGGCGGTCATGGACCCCATGCTGGGGCCGCTCCAGGATGCCCGGGCGTCCACGCGCGAGATCCGCGCGTTCTTCGATCGAGTGCTCGGGCTGATTCGCCGCCCCGGCGCCGGGCGGGGCTGCTTCATCTGCAATGCGGCGTTCGAGCGCGGTGCCATCGATCCCCTAACGGGGCGGCTCGTGCGGCGCCACTTCGATCGGGTCCACCGGCTGCTGGCGCGGGCGCTCGCGAACGGGCGCCGCGACGGGAGCCTGCCACACGACCTCGCCGTGGCGGCCTGCGCGGACCACCTGCTTGGCGTGGCGGCCGGAGCGTTTCTGCTGGCGCGCTCCGGGATGGCGATCGGCTTCATCCGGCGGTTCGTCGGTATGGCCCTACGGGGATTGAAGGGACTGAGCTGATGGAATTGCGTCACCTGAGATACTTCGTCGCGGTCGCCGAGGAAGGCAGCTTCCTCCGGGCAGCCGGTCGGCTGCGGGTGGCGCAGCCGGCGCTCTCGAAGCAAATCCGCGACCTGGAGCGGGAAGTCGGCGTCAAGCTGTTCGAGCGGCTGCCGCGTGGGACCCGGCTGACCCGGGCCGGCGAGCAGTTCCTCGGTGACGCGCGCGCTGCGCTGGAGAGCGCGGCGCGCGCCACGGCGACCGCCCGGCGGGCCGACTCGGGAACGGGGCTCAGGTTCGCCCACAGCGATCTGTACGTGTACACGCCGGTCGTGCTCAAGGTGCTGGCGGCGTTCCGCCAAGCGTCGCCCGACACGCCGGTACGGGTGCTGCGCGTGAACGAGGTCGACCAGCACGCCGCACTCCGAGAGCACCGCATCGACGTGGCGGTGAGCTTCGTGGCCACCTGGCCCGTCCCCGGGCTCGCGGCCTTGCAGCTCGCCGACTGTGCCATCACCGGGGTATTGCTGCCGGCCACCCATCCGCTCGCGGCCGAGCGGCGGGTTCGCCTGCAAGATCTGTCCGATCTGCTATGGTTGCACCCTTCGCAGCGCACGCGTCCCGAGCTGTACCGCGCGTTGCGGACGGCGCTCGAGACGCGCGGGCTCGTTCCCGCCCGCCACCGCGGGCGCCGCGGCGACATCGCGTCCAACGTGGCGATCGCGGCGGGAGACGCCTGGGCGCTCGCGAACCCTGTGGTGGCCGCCGTGTACGCCGATGCGGAGGGATCGATCGTGCACCGGCCGTTCGTCGATGCCCCGATCCCCATGTGGTTTGTGCTCATCTGGCGCGGTGACTCTCCCTCGCCGCTGGTCGAGAGGCTGGTGCAGGCCGCGCGCGGCACGGTTGCGTCGGCCCGGGCCAGCTAGCGCTCCATCTGCAAGTATCGCTGCCGGCGAGCCCCTCCCTTAAGATTATTCGGCACGGTGCGGGAGGAGAGGGAGATGTTCGGCGTCGAAATACCGGCGTGGGCGATCGGGGTGGGCTTCATCATCATCGCTGGCTCCCTCGGTGGAGCCGTGAAACGGTTACTCTCCGGCGAGGGTGGACTCCCCCGACCCCGTGGGAAAGTCTCCCGGCGCGACCTGGGACAGATGGTTGGTGATCTGGAGGGCCGACTCGGCGACCTCGACGAGCTACGGGGCAGGCTCGGCGAGCTCGAGGACGTGCAGAGAAGGCTCGGCGACCTGGAAGAACGCGTGGACTTTGCGGAACGACTGCTCGCCAAGCAGCGCGACGGCGAGCGGTTGGCCCCACCAAAGAGCTGAGCGGCTGCGGCGCGCCGTCGCCCTCAGACCGACAGCGAATTCCGCCGCACCCGTCCGTCGCGAGAAAACCATCGCGTGCCGCCGTTCTTGTAGGCGAGCAGCGTGTAGCCGTTCGGCTCGTACCACAGCTCGATCAAGCGGTACTTCTGGTGCAGCTCGAGGCGCTCGTACGTTGCGGTGAGCTCGGCGCTCGGCAGGTGTCGCGCCGGCTCGGTTCGCGTCAGCAGCGGAGGCCCGAGGGCGGTGTCGAACAGGTACCCGCGCGACCCACACGTGAGCCCGTAGGCCATGACCTCCCACGGCCCAGACGGTCGCATGAAGTCGAGAATGCTGTTCATGTCGAACAGCGTCTCCTGCGCGTTCAGGTAGCTGTCCACGATGAGGGCGTCGCGGGAGCGCACGTCGTCGGCGTTGCGATGCCACCCGAACTCGAGCGCGTCGAATCCCAGCGCCTTCGCCAGCGCGATGCCCGCCCCGAAGCGGTCGCCCCCGTTCGCCCCGGCGAGCAGGAGGGAGAGAATCTCCTTGCGGCGCATGCGCTCACGGGCACCGCGCTCGCCGTAGAGGTAGAGGAACAGCACGCCGTCGGGGGCGAGGTGGCGGGCGAGCTGCCGCAGGCCGAGCGCGGGGTCCGCCAGGTGGTGCAGCACACCCATGCACAGCACCACGTCGAAACGGCCGAGATCGGTGGCGCCGTCCAGCAGGTCGTACTGCCGGAACTCCACGTTGCCGACACCGGCCGCGTGCGCGGTGGCGCGCGCGATCTCGAGCGGTGGCGCGCACACGTCGACGGCCACGAATTGGGTCTCCGGGAAGCGCTGGGCCGCCGTGATCAGCCGGTGACCTGTTCCGGTCCCCACATCTAGCACGCGCTTGCCGCGGAACTCGTAGGGCGTCTCCCGCGAAAACAGCAACAACAGGTTGGCGAGCTCCGTGAGACGCTGCTCCCCGGTATCCTGGGATGGATAGGGGAAGCGGGCGTACATCTCACGCACGCGCCGCGCGGCCGCGTCCGCGTCCGCAACGCCGCTCTCGCTCACGGGACAAGGGCCGGCTGCGCGGGCTCGGCGCCCGTATGCTGGGGATCACCCACGTGCACGAAGATCGCGTGGGCCCGTAGCCCGGGCAGGTCGAAGCCATATCGCAGCACGGTGCCATAGCGGCGCCAACCGGTGCGCTCCGCCCACGCATGGGCGGCGCCGTTGGCCTCGTGGATGTGAGTCAGGAGCCGGCCCAGACCCAGGCGCCAGGCCTCAGCGTACAGCGCGTACTCGAACCGCGTCGCGATGCCTTTACCCCGCGCCGTCGAAAACGCGTACAGGTTCTCCACGCGGCCCACGCCGGCCGGCAGCGGCTCATACATGGCCGCCCACTCGCGCAGCGCGCCCAGCCGCGGGTTATCCGCGATGCTGAGGAGCCATTGGATGCATAGCGGCCCCTGGTCGCCCATCCACACGTAGCCCGTCCCCAAGCCGAGCTCCCAGAACTTGAAGCCCGACTTGAGCTGGTTGGCGTCGTGATCGGGGTGGCGTCGCAAGAGGTCGATGATCTCAGGCGTGACGAGCTGCAGGCGCACAGCGGGCTCAGCGGGCGGCCCGGGGGGCAGATCGATCCGATAGCGAATCCAGTGCTCCAGGTGGATTCGAGCTGGAAATACCTTATGGGTCAAGCTGATACAGCCAGCAGCGACTCCCATATGCGCCTCCCTGCAACCGACGTGTCGACGACGGGCGACGCTGCGTGGCAGCTGCAAGCCGCGTGCACGCCACAGGGCGGCAGGGATTGGCGAGGCAAGGTCTTGGCGCGAGGCAACATGAGCATGTCGCAACGCGAGAAGGTGGCGCCCGGCGCTGCTCATGTGGCGATCACGCAACGGCGCCGGGGCAGCGGAATGGTTACATCATGATACTAGAACGACAGCCACCACTCGCCTTCCAGCCGCGACAGAAAGGCGTCACCACGCTGGATCGCGGCGAGCACATCCGGCCGAGGCGAGTGCACCAGCACCCACGGCGCGGCGCGGATGACCGCGCCATCGCGCTCCGCCAGGATGGGGACGAGCTGGGGCTCGAGGCGGCCGGCGAGCGCGGTGAGCCCGCGATGCCAAGCGTCGTGGAACATTGCATGCGCCACGGCGCCGTAGCGGCCCTTGGCGGCTACGACCTGCACCACCTGCCCCACCCCACCACGATTCGCATAGTAAAGGTACCAGCCCACCAGCCCGCTTTCCGAGTCCCGCAGGGCAGCGCCCCGCAGCTCGCCCAGCGCCCGTTTGGCGGCGAGCTGGTCGAGCAGCCACGCCAGCGAGGTCGCGTCGTACTCGGGCCGCAGCGCCACGCCGTGCAACAGCTCGGGGAGGTGTGCGGCCATGGTCTCGGGCGTCAGAGGGTCCGGCCGCAGCCCGTCGCGGTGCAGCCACGCGGGCGCGAACGCGTCAACGGCCCACGACAAGGGCCGTAGCCCCAGCGCCAGCGCGCGCGCCCCCACCGTCTCGCCGAGCAGGGTCCCGTAGTACCGGAGCGCGCGGAGCGGCTGCGTCCACGAGAGACTGGGCACCAGCGCGACGTCGCCGCCCAATCCTTCCCAGAGCCGCCGCGACGGGTCGTTGGCGAGGTCGGCGAAGCAGAGGTCCTGGCCGCCCGCGAGCAGCGCTTTGATCAGCTCGATGGCCGCGACCCCGCGGTGCTCGGGATCGGTCATGAGCTGCGTGCTCACGGCCACGCGCAGCGGCTCGCCTTGGAAGGTGGCGCGACGCGGCACGACGCCCAGAAACCCGATGGGCCGGCCGCTCGGATCCACGTAGACGAGCGACGGCAGCGCCTCGTCGCGCCACGGGTTGCGGAAGAAGACGTGCTCGAAATAGTCCGCCAGCGCCGCGGCCGCGGGCCGCTCACTGCGGCTGAACGACTTGCGCCGCAGCGCGACAACGTCGGGGATGTCGTCGGGGCGGAACGGCCGGATCGTCGCCATCCCGCGGGTCAGTCCGCCGCCGCGCCCTCGGCGCGGCGGCGCAGGCGCGCGGCCACGAACGTCGCGATGGCGGCGAGCGAGCGCAGCTGGTCGAGCTCGAGCCGCTCGATGTCCACGCGTACGCCAAAGTGCTTCTCGAGCTGCAGCAGGAGCTCGACCAACCCCACTGAATCGAGCCGCCCCGTCGCCAGGAGGTCGGTCTCCCGCGACGGTACGATCACGTGCAGCTCGTCCGCGAACAGCGCGGCGAGCTCGGTCTCGAGGGACGCGCCCACGCTCATACCGCCGCCTCGACGCCCTCGGCCGCGAACAGCTCCTGCAGGGGCCGGCGGTCGATCTTGCCGTTGGACGTCGTGGGGAGCGCGTCGAACATGCGCCAGCGCGACGGCACCATGTAGGGCGGCAGCACGGCGGCGAGCGCCGCGCGCAGCGTCGCCGGCGTGACCGTCGCGGGGTCGGCCGGCACGTAGGCGCAGCAGATGGCGGTGCCGTCGAAGTCGCGGCTCTGCACACCCACCACGGCGCACTCGCGCAAAGTGCCGAGGGCGTGCAGGGCGGCCTCGATTTCGCCCAACTCGACGCGGTAGCCGCGTGTCTTTACTTGGAAATCGGCGCGCCCGAGGTAGCGAATCAATCCGTCCGTGCCGAGCGTCGCCAAGTCGCCCGTGCGATAGATGCGGTCCGCCGGGCCGGCGCTGCCGGGATATGGGAGGAAGGCACCGCGTGTCTTGTCGGCGTCGCGCCAATACCCCGGAGAGAGGCCCGCGCCGCGGATGTAGAGGTCACCCACCTCGCCCAGCGGGACCGGCCGCAGCGCGTCGTCCAGCACGAGCAGCTCCTCACCGGCACAGGCGCGGCCGATCGGGATCACTTCGTCCTCGCTCGCGGGACACGCGGGCAGCGTGTAGTAACTGCTTGCGATCGTGGCCTCCGTGGGGCCATAGAGATTCGTGAAGGTGACGTGCGGCAGGCGTCGCATCCAGTAGATAAGCGAAGGGGTCGGCAGCACCTCACCACACCACAGGACGCGGCGCAGCGAGGGAAAGTCGCCGGATCTGACCACGGCGAACTTCGCCATGTAATTCAGCACCGACGGCACCGAAAACCATTGCGTCAGCTCGGCGACCCGAATCAGCTCCGCCACCTTGTGCGGCAGCAGCGACAGCTCGGGCGGCACGAGGTGTAGCTCGGCTCCCGCCGCAAAGGTCCCGAAGATGTCGAAGGTCGACAGGTCGAAGTGTAGCGGGGGGTGGCCGGAGATGCGGTCGGTGGCCGCGGTCCCGAAATAGCCCACGGCCCACTCGATGAAATGGCGCACGTTATCGTGCGTGATCACGACGCCCTTGGGTGTGCCCGTGGATCCGGAGGTGAAGAGGATGTGCGCCGGGTCCCCGGGGCGGTTCGTGCCGGAAAGTAGATCACTCGACGCGCGCGCGACGTCGTCCCACGTGAACGACGGAGGCACGCGCGCCGGTGGTGCGCCGTCCCCGAGCCAGCCGACGGCGTGCGTCGCGGCGAACGCGGGCACCGCGAACAGGGCATCCAGCGTCGAGGCAACGCCGCCGCCCGCCAGAATCCAGCGGTCGTCGCACGCCGCGATCATTTTCTCGAGTCGCGGCGCCGGGCTCGCGGGATCGAGCGGGACATAGATCGCATCGGCCTTCAGGACCGCGAGGATGGCGATGATCGCCGCCGGAGACTTAGGGCAGAGCAGGCAAACGCGGTCCCCGCGCGCTACGCCCGCAGCCTGGAGCGTGCGGGCCAGCCGGTTGCTCTCCTGGTCCAGCGCGGCATAGGTGAGGCGGCGGTCCTTGAACACGAGGGCCCCCGCATCGGGACGGCGACCCGCCTGGTCCGTCACCCGGTGCTGCAACAGGGTCATGACGCGACGCGTTCCGCGGCGCGCTGGAACACGACGCCCGTGTGCCGGAGCTCGTCGGGACTCGCGGGAATGTCGAGGATGAACGTGCGGTAGCCCACGCTCACGTAGCGCGCGATCTCGTCCGCGACCCGCTCATAGCTGCCGACCAAATAGGGACAGAAGGTTTTGTAGTTCTCGAACGGGACCATCCAGTAGGGCTCCTCGTCGCCGCGGCCCAGCGCCTCGCGGCCGAGCTCAGAGAGCTGCCGATGCCACTCGGAGTCGGACACGGCCATAGCCAGCTGGTGCATCACCTGTCCCTTGCGCTCTTCGGGGAACCGCGCCCGGGCGGCCGCCCAGGCATCGCGCGCCTCGGGCCGCGCGATGATCCCCACGCGAATCCCGAGCGAGCGGGCGTCCACGGGCGGCACCGCCTCGTACTCGGCTACGGGCTTGGGATACTGCACCGCCAGCGCGCCCAGCTGCCGCGCGGCCGCGAGCCCGGCCTCGGACGAGCCCGAGACGAACACGCCGGGCATGAGTTCCGGGGGCAGGTGCGGCGCAAGCTTCACGTTCGTCACCTGGTAGTACCGGCCGGCGAAGCTCACCGGCCCCCCTGCCGCGCCGAGCAGAGCGGTGACCAATGACGTGTACTCGACCAGCCGGGCGTAGCGCTCGTCGTGCGGCGTGGGATCGCCGAGCGCCGTCAGGTCGTTCTTGAAGCCTCCCGCCACCATATTGAGGTAGACCCGCCGCCCATGCATGAGGCCGAACGTCGCGACCAGCTTCGCGATGCTGTAGGGGTGCATGTAGACCGGCTGCACGGCGACGAGCGGAGCGAGCCGCTCGGTGTGCGCGACCACGGTCTGCGCCACGAGCCACGGGTCCACGGTCCCGTTGTCGGTATAGATCAACAGACCCTCACAGCCCGCTGCCTCGCTCCAGCGCGCTACCTCGATGACCTGTCGTACGTAATCCCGCGTCGTTGCAGTATAGGACGGGGGACACGTCGCGAAGAGCCGCAGACCGCCGTCGACCGACATGTCACTCATTGCCACCTCCTGGCCCCGGTGTCTCGGTGCAAGAAGCGCGCTCTCCACAGTGCCCACTAGCGCCAGGGTCGGCTGTGGCGCCCGCGCCACGCTCGCGCGGTGCACGTACGGTTCTTGCGCCTCACCTCGGCCTACCTCACGGAGACAGACGTTGAACATCCTGGGAATCAGCGGATTCGAGGGCGCCATTCCGTTCAAGCGCGCGCACTGGCCGGGCTTGGACGAGCGGGAATACCGTATCTCGCAGGGCCACGATTCGGCGGCAGCGCTGGTGGCCGACGGCATCGTTGTGGCGGCGGTGGCCGAGGAGCGGATCAACCGCCGCAAGCACAGCGGCGACTTTCCGAAGGGCGCGATCGGGTACTGCCTCGCGGAGGTGGGTCTCTCGCTGGACGACGTGGACGAGATCGTGCACGGCTTCGACTATGGGCCATATCGCGACCTCTACGGGTTGGACCCCCTATCGGAGGCGCTATATCGCGAGGTGTACTCGCGCGACGCGCTGCTGGCGCTGGTCCGGCGCGACCTGCCCGGCTTCCCCGAGACGCGCGTGCGCGCGGTGCGCCACCACCTGGCCCACGCGGCGAGCGCGTTCTACACGTCGGGCTGGGACGAATGCCTCGTCCTGGTGGCGGACGGCATGGGCGAAGCGCACGGCGTAACGGCGTATCGCGCGCACAATGGCCGTCTCGATCCCGTACTCGAGATCGGGGCGCACGACTCGATCGGCGTCCTCTATTCACTCGTCACCTTGCACCTGGGGTTCGACTTCAATGCCGACGAGTACAAGATCATGGGGCTCGCGCCGTACGGAGATCCCGAGCGGTTTCGCGGGTTCTTCGAAGACGCCGTGGAGCTCCTCCCCGACGGCGGCGTGCGCATCCCCTTGGTCCGCGCCAACCGCACGCGTGAGGAGCGCGAGCACTACACGGCCAGTCGCCGACTGCTGAGCGAGCGCCTCGTCGTGGCCCGGGCGCCGGACGAGGAGATCGGCGACGTGCATCGCGACGTCGCTGCGGCGCTACAAGCCTGCCTCGACCGCGTGATGCTGCATCTGGGTCGCCGCTGCGCCGAGCGCACCGGCCAGCGGCGCCTCGCCCTCGCGGGCGGTGTGGCGCTCAATTGCACGGCGAACGGCCGGCTCCTCTGCTCGGGCAGCTTCGACGAGATCTACATCCAGCCGGCGGCAGGGGACGACGGCGCAGCCCTGGGCGCAGCCCTGTATCGCGCGGCGGCGGCCGGAGAGGTGCGCAACGCCCCCTTCCCTGTTCCGTTCCTGGGTCCCGGCTATGGCAGCGTCGACATTGACGCCGCGCTCGCGGCGTTCGCCGACCGGGTCGACGTCGTCCGGTTCGGCACTCTCGCCGAAACGTGCGGGCGGGCCGCGCGTCTGATCGCGGATGGTCGCGTGGTGGCGTGGTATCGCGGACACATGGAGTTCGGGCCCCGCGCTTTGGGACACCGCAGCATTCTCGCCGACCCCGGCCACCCCGGCATGCGCGACCGCATCAACGCCATGGTGAAAATGCGGGAGGCGTTCCGGCCGTTCGCGCCCGCGGTGTCCGTGGAAGAAGCGCCGCGTTGGTTCGAGGTGGCGCCGGGCACGGAGCTGCCGTTCATGATCATGACGGTGGACGTCCGCCCCGAGCACCGGGCCGCGCTCCCGGCCATCACGCACGTCAACGGTTCGGCGCGGCTGCAGACCGTGTCGGCGCGCGACAACGGCGAGTTCCACGCCCTGCTGCAGGCGGTGGGCCGGACGACGGGACGCGAGATGGTGTTGAACACGAGCTTCAACGTGAAGGGGCAGCCAATCGTCAACACACCGCGCGAGGCGTTGGAAACGTTTCTCGGGACCGGAATCGAGTACCTGTTTCTCGAGAACGCCCTCGTCAGCCGTCGCGCGGGGTGACGCCGCCTTCGAGCACGACGACAGCCGCGGCGATCTCGCCGTCGTGGCTCAGGCTCAGGTGGATACGGGTGACACCTAACGCCTCGGCCCGCGCGGCCGCGGCGCCCGCGAGGCGAAGTTCGGGCCGGCCGCTCTCGTCAGCGGTCACTTCGATCTGCTGAAACGCGAGGCCCTGACCAAGGCCCCGCCCCAACGCCTTGAAGCACGCTTCCTTGGCTGCGAACCGTGCGCCGAGCGCCTCGGTCTTGTCGGCGCGGTGGCGGCAGTCCTCGCGTTCGGCGGCTGTGAACACCCGCGCCTCGAAATCCCCGCCCGCTTCCGCGAGCGCGCGCGCCATCCGCCCCGTGGCGACCACGTCGATTCCTACGCCCACCACCACGCTGCCGCTCCTTCCGATAGCGCCGCCGCGAGGCAAGGCAAATGCCCGGTTCGCGGCTGCAATCATCCACGCAGTGCCGCGACCATGGCGACGATCGTCATCACGATCCCCAGCGCGACTTTGGCCGTCGACGCGGCGACCCGACCCAGCAGCGCGCCCCAGCCGGCGCGCACCGCGGTCCCCGCGGCACGAGTTGTGGAATACTCGAAGACCATGGCGCCCGCGAAGCTGCCGAGGATCGCGCCGATCACGCTGCCCACGACGGGAACGGGGACGCCAACGACGGCTCCCACGAGGCCGCCCAGCAAGGCGCCCCACCCGGCGCGCGGCGATCCCCCGTAGCGGCGGGCGAGCCCGTAGCCGAGCCACAACTCGAGCAGCTCACCCAGCAGGGCGAGCCCCAACATGATCCCGATCGTGACGAAGCCGATCGAGTGAAAGCCGGTGAGCAATCCAAACGCCAGGACCGCGACGAATATAAGCCACAGGCCCGGCAAGCCCAGCGCGACGAGTGCGAGGCCGGCGACCGAGCACAATCCCAGCAGCACGACCGCGACCGTGTGATTCATGGAATCTCCCGGATCGTTCAATTGATCGTCGGATTAACTTACGGACGTCCCTGGAGCGAGGTAGGTGTCAAATGAAGCAGTGGTGGATCGTGGTGGGAGCCGCGGCGACCGTTGCGGCCGCACCGCTCGTGGCGCAGGGAACAGGACGGGAGACAGCCGTCTTCGCGGGAGGATGCTTCTGGGGCGTGGACGCGGTGTTCCGGCACGTGCGGGGCGTGCTGCAGGTGGTGTCCGGGTATGCCGGGGGTGACGCGGCGACGGCGCGCTACGAGCTGGTGAGCACGAGCACGACGGGCCACGCCGAGTCGGTGGAAGTCAGCTACGACCCGACGAAGGTTTCCTACGCCCAGCTGCTGCGCGTGTTCTTCGCCGTGGCGCACGACCCGACGCAACGCAACCGCCAGGGGCCGGACGTGGGGACGCAGTATCGCTCGGCACTGTTCTTCACGAGCCCCGACCAGCAGCACGCGGCGCTCGCGATGATCACGACACTGCAGCGAGAGCACGCCTACGCCGACTCGATCGTGACGGAGGTCGTGCCGCTGCGACGGTTCTACGCGGCCGAGGCCTATCATCAGGACTATCTGGCCCGCCACCCCGATCAGCCATACATCGTGTTCAACGACCTGCCGAAGCTCGGCGCGCTGAAGCAGAAGTTTCCGGAGCTGTATCGGCCCTAAGAGGCTCGGCCTAGCAGCCGTGGCCCGGCTGGACACCATGCCCGGCCGCCAGCGGCTATCTTCGCGCCATGCCCGCACCGGTCCTCGTCGAAGCCTGCGTCGACTCGATCGAATCCGCCCTCGCCGCAGCCGAGGGAGGCGCCCACCGGATCGAGCTGTGTGCCAACTTGGTGGAAGGGGGTACGACGCCAAGCGCCGGCACCCTCGCCGTGTGCCGGACGCGACTGCGCATTCCGATCTTCGTCCTGGTGCGGCCGCGCGGCGGCGACTTCCTCTACTCGGCGGCCGAGCTCGCCGTGATGCTCGAAGACATCCGGCGCGCCAAGGACGCGGGAGCGCAGGGCGTGGTGGTGGGCGTGCTCCGGGCCGACGGTGCGATCGACGCGGACCGTACGCAGCAGCTGATCGCCGCCGCGCGGCCGCTCGAGGTGACGTTCCACCGGGCGTTCGACGTGTGCCGCGACGCCGGCGAGGCGCTCGAGACGCTGATCGCGCTCGGCGCGGAGCGGGTGCTGACCTCCGGTCAGGCGGCGAGCGCGCCACAGGGGGCCGACACCATCGCGCGGCTGGTGCGCCGGGCGGCCGGACGGATCGGCGTGCTCCCGGGCGGCGGGATCACGGCCGAGAACGTGGAGGCGCTGGTGCGCGGCACGGGCGTCGCCGAGGTGCACCTCACAGGCGCGGTCACGCGGCGGAGCGACATGACGTTTCGGGCGCAGCAGGTCGAGATCGGTAACGCGGCGCCGCGCAGCGAGTACGAGTGGAGCGTGACGGACGCCGAGCAGATTCGGCGCGTGGTGGGATCGCTGGGTAGATAAGAGGGCCGGCTCTAGTCGAGCCGGCCCCCGCAGTCTCAGGTTGTCGCTGTACTACACGATGTCGTCGTGCCCGTTGCCATTGCCGTTGCCGTTGCCATTGCCGCTCCCGTTGCCGCTCCCGTTCCCGGTGGCAAACACCTTGGACCGTCCGCCCGTCACCGCGAGCCAGCGCCGGCGCATCGCCGTCAGGTCATCGAGCTGTTGGCGCAACTTCGCCACGTGGCCATCGACCAGCTGGATCCGCCAGTCGATGTACTGCTCGGCTTGGTCCGGCGTCCAGTCGGCCGGACCGGTGAACACCAGCCGCTCGTTGGACTCGTGATTCGTCACGAGTGGCATGTCTTCGTGCTGGAGGATGTCCACTTTTTCGAGGACATCCACGACCTTGCGTCCCATCATTTCCAGCTTACGTCCCATGCGGTCCTCCTCTGCTATTATTGGTCGTATCCAGGGCGCGCATGACTCCCTTATTATATATCAGCTCCATGGTATAATGTACAGGTGTCATAATAAGTACCATTGTACTATTAGGCAAGGGAGGGCATGATGCCACGGTATCGGGGACGGCCGGTCCGCTATCGTCGTAGAGGTGTGCTGCGCTTGCGGTTGCGCCAGTTGCTCGAGGCACGGGGTATGTCACCCTACGGACTCGCCAAGTTCACCGGCCTGAGCCTGAACACGATCTACCGCCTTAGCCGGCCCAACGGGCGGTTCCGGCTGATCCGCGCCGACACGATCGAACGGTTGTGCGGCGCGCTGCGGGTGACCCCGAGCGAGCTGTTCGAGTACGAGAAGCCGTCGTAGCGACGCGGCTCAGTATCTTCCCACGCCATGACCCAGCGAACGGTGCTGCAGACGGCGGCCGCGCTCGCGGCCGAGTATCTCGCCGGCCTGCCGACGCGCAGCGTCGCGCCCACGCCGGCCGCGCTCGCCCGGCTGCGCTCACTCGACCGTCCCCTACCCGACGGACCGGTCGATCCGGCGGCCGTGCTGGAGGAGCTCCACGCCGTGGGCTCCCCCGCGACGATGGCGACCGCGGGCGGACGGTTCTTCGGATTCGTGGTCGGGGGGAGCCTGCCCGCCGCGCTCGCCGCGAGCTGGCTGGCGGCGGCGTGGGATCAGGATGCCGGGCTGGCGGTGCTGGCGCCGGGAGCGGCGGCGCTCGAGGAGGTCGCGCTGCGCTGGCTGCTCGAAGCGCTCGGCCTCCCGCCCGGCTGCGCCGGCGGCTTCGTGACCGGGGCGACGATGGCGAACTTCACCGCGCTCGCCGCCGCCCGCCACGCGGTGCTGCGGCGCGCCGGCTGGGACGTAGAGGCGGACGGCCTGTTCGGCGCTCCGCCGATCGGCGTCGTCGTCGGCGACGAGGTCCACGTCAGCGTCTTGAAGGCGCTCGGTCTCCTGGGGCTGGGCCGCACCCGCGTGACGCGCGTGCCGACCGACGCGCTCGGGCGGATGCGCGCCGACCGGCTGCCGCCGCTCGATGATCGGACGATCGTGTGCCTGCAGGCGGGAAACGTGAACACCGGGGCGTGCGACCCGGTGCGCGACCTCTGCCCGGTGGCGCACTCCCAAGGCGCGTGGGTGCACGTCGACGGTGCGTTCGGCCTGTGGGCCGCCGCCGCTCCGACGCGCGCTCATCTGGTCGCCGGGATCGCCGCCGCGGATTCGTGGGCGCTCGATGCGCACAAGTGGCTCAACGTGCCGTACGACAGCGGGGTCGCGCTGTGCCGCGACGGAGCGGCCTTGCGGGCAGCGATGGCGACCCACGCAGCGTATCTCCTGCAGGGCCCGGGACGCGAGCCCGACGAATACACGCCGGAGCTATCGCGCCGGGCCCGCGGGGTCGAGATCTGGGCCGCCCTCGCCGCGCTCGGTCGCTCCGGGGTCGCGGCTCTGGTGGAGCAGTGCTGCCGTCACGCCACGCGCTTCGCCGACGGGCTCTCCGCCGCGGGCTACGAGATCCTGAACGAGGTCACGCTCAATCAGGTGCTGGTTCGCTTCGGGGACGACGCGGCGACGCGGCGCGTCATCGCGGCGCTCCAGGCCGATGGGACCTGCTGGTGCGGCGGCACGGTGTGGCAGGGGCGTACGGCGATGCGCATCAGTGTCTCGTCGTGGGCCACGACGGAGGAGGATGTGGAGCAAAGCCTCGCCGCGATGATTCGCATCGCCCGAGCGTAACGGTTAGGTTTTCCCGCCATGCTCACCACCTGGATCGCCGCCATCATGAGCCGCGACCTCCGCGCCCTGCGGCGGGAGATCGAGGCATACGCGGACGAGCGCGATCTGTGGCGCGTGGCGCCGGGGATCAGCAACTGCGGCGGCACGCTGGCGCTGCACCTCGCCGGAAACATCCAGTTCTTCCTCGGCACGGTGCTGGGCGCGACGGGCTATGTGCGTGACCGTGACGCCGAGTTCGGCCGGCGGGACGTCCCGCGGGCGGAGCTGCTGCGCGAGATCAACGACGCGCTGGCCGCCGTGGAGCGCGGCGCGGCGCGGCTCACCGACGCGGCGCTCAGCCAACCCTATCCCCAGCCGCCGGGCGGGTTCGCCGTGACGACCGGAGACTTTCTGCTCCACCTCGTCGCCCACCTCACCTATCACCTCGGCCAGGTGGACTATCACCGCCGGCTGCTCACCGGGGCGGCGGGCCAGATCCGCGCCGTCGCGCTGGGCGAGCTCGCGACGGCGGCGCCCCGAGGAGCCCGCTAGGCACGTCTAGCGCGTCAGCACCGGGAGGTACGCCTTCCACGGCCCTACCGCCTGCGTGTATTGCTTCGCCATCACGCGCGCGATCTGCGCTACGTGCCCCAGGTCGTGGACCACCCAGGACGCCAACAGCTGCGACAGCGTCACCGTGCCCAGCTCGGGATGGCGGCCGGAGAGCCCCAGCTGCGCGGGCGTGAGGCGCCATCCCCGCAACGTCTCGAGGCCCTGCGCGCGCCGCTCGGCGAAGCGATCGAGCAGTCGCGCGAGCGACCAGTCCGGGAACCGCCGGCTTTGCGCGAACCGATCGAACGGCTCGAACGGCTGCGACTCCCCGTGGGTAAGGATGATCGTGCCCCGCGGAATCCAATCGGTCTCTTCCCCGTGGATCAAATGGCCCAGCACGTCGCGTGGGCTCCAGGTGTCGGGGCCTTCGTTCCCGCTGGTCCACGAGGACGGCAGCCCGTCCAGCATGCTCCGCAGGGAGCCGGGGGTACGAGTAAGGACTTCGAGTGCCGCATCGAGCGAGAAATCCATGCGCGCGAGCCTCCTGACCTACAGCTTCATTCGCTTCACGAACTCACCGAACCGCGGGTCGTCCTTCACGACGTCGCACATCGGGTCGACCTTGAGATAGCTCAGCCAGCCGCGGCGATCCTGATAGGCGCGCTCGAACCACTGGAACACCTGGTCGGTGTTGCGGAGTCCGAGGTGCACGATGCAGAACGCCACCGGCGACACGTAGCGGTCCCGGGCGCGCGCCTCGAGCTCCGCGAGCAGCACCTCCGCCTCGCGGCGCCGTCCCCGGAGTGCCAGCACGTGAGCCAGGCCGGCGGTCGCGTACGACAGGTCGGGGGAGAGCGTGATGGCTTCCTGGAAGGCGCGTGCCGCCTCGTCGTATGCGCCCTGCTGCGTCAACACCAGTCCCAGAATGCGATAGCTGTCCTCCGACGCGGGATTGATCGCGATGGCGCGCCGCAGGTGGTACAACGCGGTTTCGTAGCGGCGCGTGTAGTAGTACAGCCAGCCCAGCCCCCGCCGGATCGAGAGCGACGAGGGGTCGAGCTCGAGCGCCGCATGCGCCTCCACCAGCGCCTGCTCCGCCTGCCCGGTGGCGAGCAGCGTGAACGAGTACCAGTGATGCGCCGTGGCATAGGCGGGATTGAGCTCGATTGCGCGCCGGTACGAGCGCGCCGCCCCGTCCCAATCCCAGTCGTAGGCGTGCTGCACCCACGCGAGTGACGTATGCGCCTCGGCGAGGCTGTCGTCGAGCTCGAGCGCCTTCAAGGCGTACATCCGCGCCCGCTCGTACCCTTCCGTGACGGGCAGGCCGCGGTAATCGACTTGCAGGCCGTACGCGTCGGACAGTCCCGAATAGGCCAGCGCGTAGCGCGGGTCGCGCTCGATCGCCTGCTCGAAATACGCGATCGCCTCGAGCACGCCCTCCTGGCTGCGCTTGTTCCAGGCGTAGCGGCCCTTCAGGTACAGCGCATAGGCCTCGAGGTTGTGCGTGTAGCGCCGCGGTGTGGGATCGGCGATGCTGGCCAGCAGCGTGCGGCGCAGCGTACTCACGATGGTGCGAGCGATCTCGTCCTGGATCGCGAAGACGTCGTCGAGCGTACGATCGTAGCGCTCCGACCAGAGGTTACGCCCGTCGTCCGCGGCCGTGAGCTGCACAGTGATGCGGAGCCGCTCGCCCGCCTTCCGCACGGTGCCCTCGAGCACGGCCGAGACGCCGAGCAGCGCGCCGATGGCGCGCACGTCCTGGGGCTTGCCTTTCAGGGCGAACGCGGACGTGCGCGAGGTGACGCGCAGTCCCTCCACTTGAGTGAGCGCGCTGATCAGCTCGTCGGTGATGCCGTCGCTCAGATATTCGTTGTCGGCGTCGGCGCTCGAGTTCACGAACGGGAGCACCGCGATCGCGCGCGTCTGGCCCACCAGCGCCCGGACGGCGTCGCCGGAGCCGGTTTCCTCCAGGGCCGCCACGAACTGGGCGACCGTCGAGAACCGGTCCGCGGGGTCTTTGGCGAGCGCCCGCGCCAGCGCCTGCTCGACCACGGCGGGGGCGTCGGGACGTCGGGCACGCAGCGGAGGCGGCGGCTCGCTCAAGTGGCGCGCGATGGTGGCGCGGGCGGTTCCGCCCCGGAACGGCGGCTCCCCGGCCAGCATCTCGTAGACGACGCAGGCCAGGCCGTACAAGTCGCACCGCCCGTCCAGCTCGCGATCGCCCGCCGCCTGCTCGGGGCTCATGTAGTCGGGCGTGCCGATCGCGAGCCCGACCTCGGTCAAGTGCTCGCCGGCGGCCTGGGCGATCGCGCGGGCGATCCCGAAGTCGACGATCACCGCGAGCCCGTCGGCCAAGAGGACGTTCTCGGGCTTCACGTCCCGATGGATGAACCCCTCACGGTGCGCGTAGTCGAGGCCCGCCCCCAGCTCGCGCGCGATGCGGAGCGCATCCTTGAGCGGCAGCCGCCCCTCGCGCGCGAGCCGCTGGCGCAGCGATTCACCCCGGACATACGGCATCACGTAGTACAGCGATCCGGCGGCCTGCCCGGAGTCGATGAGCGGGAGCACGTGGGGGTGTGTGAGCCGCGCCGCGATCGCGATTTCGCGCAGGAACCGCTCGGCGCCGATGGCCGCGGCGACGTCGGGCCGCAGCACTTTGATCGCCACCTCGCGCCCGTGGCGGCGGTCCTGTGCCACGTAGACCGTCGCCATGCCACCGCGACCCAGCTCGCGGTCGATCGCGTAGCGATCGCCGAGCGCGGCCGTCACCGCGGCCACGGTGTCCCGCACGGGGGTCATGGAGGGAAAGCTACGCTATCTTGCGCCGATGGATGACGACTGCACCATCCGATTGGCCACCGTGGCCGACGCGCCGGCGCTGGCGCGGCACCGGGCGGAGATGTTTCGCGACATGGGCGAGTTGCCGGACGAGCTGTACGACCCGCTGCTGGAAGCGGCCCGACAGGCGTTGCGGGAGTGTCTCGGGACCGGGGAGTACGTCGGGTGGGTGGCCTGCCCTGCCGACCGTCCGGACCAGATCGTGGCGGGCGCGGGGATCCAATTGCGGCGGCTCCTGCCCCGGCCCGAGCCCGGGCGCCACGAGCTGCGGCGGGGCCCCGAGGCGATCGTGGTCAATGTGTTCACGGAGCGCGCCTGGCGTCGCCGCGGCCTCGCCCGCCACCTCATGGAGCGGGTGATCGCGTGGGCGCGAGAGCACGGCGTGGCTCGGCTGGTGCTGCACGCGTCGCCGGAGGGACGACCGCTCTACGATCGACTCGACTTCGTGCCGACGAACGAGATGCGCTACCGCGGGCGGCTGTAAAGTTCGGGGCGCTCGATGCCGGCGGCTAACGCCAGGTGAACCCGCGATCGGTCAGGCCGGCGTAGGAATCGGCTTCCCACTCGACGTAGCGACGGTCGTGCTCGAGCAGCCGGTTACCGTTGCCGAGAAACGACTGCATGCCGGTCAGGTGGTAGGCGATGATGTCGGAGTTATAGCGGAGGAATCCCGCGGGCCGGGTCTGGGACGCGTCTTGATGGAGCAGCACGTCGAGCAGCGGCGTGCTGCGGATCGCCTGGAGCGTGTGCTCGAGCTCGTGGCGGTAGAGCCCGTCCCCGTGGTCGGAGGTCCAGTTCTCATCGAACACGAGCCGGTTCAGGTGCACTTGTTGGCCCCGCTCGCGTCCCCAGGCCTCTTCCACGATCTGGTCGGTGAACCAGGTGGGGACGCCGGTCGCGAGCGAGCGACCCCAGGAGAGGCGGGCCGGGCCTGGGTCACGCATCACGAACGCCTGGCGCACGGTCTCGACATTGAGACGCGGCACGAGGAATCGCCCGGCGGCGACGCGCACGTTGAACCACAGATAGTCGAGCTCCCAGGAGGTCCAGAAGCCCGCGAACTGAGGAAGCCCGAGCATCGAGCGGCGTTGCAGCATGGCGCCCTTCTGGACGAGCGCCTGCGCAGGCAGAGCGAGTCGCCAGCTGCTTCCCAACAGCGTCATCCCGGCGTGCTGCAGGGCGGCCGGGGCCAGAGCCTCGACCGGGGCGCGGCGCGCCGCACGGCCGACGTTCTCACCCCGAATCACTTTCCCCGTGAACTGCGCCAGCGCGGAGAGGGTGTAGTTGGCGAGGGCGAGCTGCCAGTGCTGCTCGGCAGTTTGCGCGGCGACGCAGCTCGGGCGAGCGATGTGAACGGCGGCGAGGATGAGCCCGAGCCCGAGGGCCCGTCGGGTAAGCAGCATGCCCACCGCTGGGGCAACCGCGGTGCCGCGAGCTTGAGCACAGCAATCGAGACGATGTCGGGTTTCAGGACACTAAGAACGCGACGGTGTCGCAAAGCTCGTCAGGCGGGAGATGGTCTTATTTCGGTCGGATGGTGAGGGGGACGATCGTCGTCCCCCAGTGCAGCCGCAGCACGGTCGAGTCCGGGGCGACGATCGGGAAGTAGTACGCCAGCACTTCCATGTGCGCCCCCTGCTCCGGGGCGACGGTGATCCGGAGCGCGTCGAGCCCTTCTCCAGGATATTGCGTATGCCACACGTCCACGCCACGGCTCAGGATCACCGTCCAAGGCTTGGGCGGCTCCTCGGGGAGGGTCCACAGAGTGTAGCGGCCCGCCGGGACATCATGGCCCGCGATCGTGACGTCGTGGCTGAAGGAGATCGTGGTGGCCGAGTCCGCGCCCGGGTGCCAGATGTGTCCCCAGCGGACGAGCTCGCCGAACAGCCGCCGCCCCCGCGCCACCGGGCGGTTGTAGGAGACGGCGATGTCCGTAGCGCCGACGCGCTGCGTGACGGAGCCGTGCTGGCTCGCGGGAATGCGTTGCGCCGATACGCCCGCCACGGTGAGCGTGGCGAGGAGCAGAGTGAGGAGCGCACGGTGGTGTGGGCGTCGAGTCATGAGCGTCACCCAAACCGCGTGGCGCGCCACAGCGCGACGCCGCCCGCGACGAGAACCGCGAGCAGCGCCACGATGAGCGCCGCCGCCCAACGCCAATCGAGCGCCAGCACGGGTACGCGGGCGAGCGCGGCGAACCCCACGAAGACCGCCGTCGCAATTGCGACGAGCACCCAATCGAGCGGGCCGCGGCGGGCGCGCGTGACATGTGTGTCCTCACCCGCCATTCCCGCCGCCACGTAGGCCGGGTCCACGTGGTAGCGGGCGCTCTCGCGGGCCCCTGCTTCCTGCCAGCGTCGGTGCTCGCGGCCGGGCGCGGAGGCGAGTGCGATCGCGCCCGCACCCGCGGCCATCAGCAGCGAGCCCCCGATGACCCGCCAGTGAAGCGCCGAGCCGCCCCCCGCGAGCTCGCCGAATACGCAGACGCCCCACAGGAGCCCCCACAGCTGATTCGTGTTCGAGAGCGGGATGCCGCGGCTGATGCCCACGTACTTGGCCGCGTACTGCTGGAACAGATCGCCCATCACCCAGACGAACCCGGCGAGCAGCAGCCAGAAGAGCACCTCGCGGCTCTTGACCAGCTCGCTCCACAGCGAGCCCGGGCCGCCCGAGAAGCTCACGGCGAGCGCCGTCATCATGCCGAGCTCGCCGATCGTGAAGAACGCGACGAACGAGAGCGGGTGCATGCCGGTGAGGTACGCCTTGCGGTAAGGGATATACATCGTGCCCCACAGAGCGCCGGCGGCGAGCGCGGCGGCGATCCCGCGGAGCCCGTTGCCGCCGGCTGAGTGAGCCGACGATGCGACCGCGAGCAGTGTGGCGCCCGCGAACATGGCGGCGGCGCCGCCCAGGACGCCGAGCCAGCGCGCCACCCCTGAGTCGCGCAGCTCGTTGAAGAGCAGCGTGCCCCACAGGATGCCGAGCAGGCTGTTGGCGTTCCACAGCGGGAACGCGATGGCGAGTCCGATGTCCTTGATCGCGAAGATCGTGAGCGTGTTGGCCACGGCCCAGAGACAACCCGCCAGCGCGGCCCAGATGACCAAGTGCGGCGCCTGGCGCACGTCGTCCCGCACGGCGGCGGTGCCGCGCACCAGCGCGGGGAGGCTCCAGCGCGCCAGGAAGACGCCGATCACCATCATGAACGAAATGACGACGGGCGGAATGCCGAGCGTGACGAGCTTGGTGGGCGCCTCGGCGGCGCCGAGCCAGGCGCCGGCGGCGAACCCGGACAGGATGCCCACGCGCTGGAGACGGACGAGGCGCGCCGGATCGAGCTCGGTCAGGCGATCCATCGCAGCACGAACAGGCCGGCCAGCAGCACGGCGAGCGGGATCCAGAAGTGAAGGTCCCCGAGCAGGGCGCGCCAGCGGGAAACGGTCGTCGGTTGCACGGGGAGCCTAGCATAGACCGGCCGGGGCCCGGGAGGCAAGTCGACTACGGGCTGCGAAAGTGCAGCGGGTCTCTCAAGTTCTGTAGCTCGCGGTAATAGTAGAGGGCGGTGGGGCGCCGGCCTTTGAACCGGAGGTTGCTCAAGAACTCGAGCTCCTGCGGCGTCGCCGTGCCGCTCAACGCGGGATCGGCCAGGAATTCCTTGAGTCCCCGCTCCGGCCCGGCGTCGCGCTCCACGAACTCGAACCGCGTCACGCGCCCGGCCCCCGCCCGTCGATGCAACACTATCTCGAGGCTGAAGCTGGCGAGATCGATGTCCCAAGAGTCAATCAGGGAATCGAGGGATGCGAGGTGCCTGGCTGACAGGTGGAAGATATCGGTCGCGAGACCGGCGACGTCGAGCAGCTGCTTCGCGACGAGGCGTTCGAGCTCGCCGAAGGGCTGACGCTCGAAGATCGCGAGGATCTGCTTCGCCTTCTCGGGACGGGACTTGCGCAGGATCAGGTCGCGCAGCCGAGGGAACAGGGGTTCGGGCGTGTCGCCCAGCTCCCGCTTCAGCTCTTCTCTGCGCGCCAGCTCCGCCACCCGCGCGAGCTCGCCGTCCGGCAGCTTCAGGAACCTGTCCATCCGGTCGTAGATGTCGGTGCGGTTGGGCGCGGGCGGGGCCTTTTTTCGGGTGAGCAACTGCGAGACGTACGACTCCGTCACCCGGGCTGCACGGGCGAGGTCGCGCTGCTCCAAACCCAGCTCCTCCAACCGCTCCCGGATCACGAACGCCACGTCCACGGTATGGTCCTTTGTTGCGCCCACGATATTAACTGACATGATTAAGTTTGTTACGCTGCTAAATGTCTTACTTGACAAGTATAGTAAACCTGACTAGGTTGCACCAGCTTGGAAGTGTTCAGCAGGCGTGAAGCTCATGTCGGAGTCGTCGAGGAGTCATCTCATGTACGCACGCAACGTCACGCTGCACCTGAAGGCCGATTCGGCCTCCGCGTTCACCCGGACGCTCGAAACGGACATCCTGCCGGTGCTGCGCAAGCAGAACGGCTTCAAGGACGAGATCACGTTCGTCACGGAGAACGGAAAAGAAGCGCTGGCCATCAGCCTGTGGGAGAAGAAGGAAAACGCCGAGGCCTACAGCCGCGACACCTATCCCACCGTGCTGCAGAGCCTCGCGAAGGTCGTCGATGGCACGCCCCGCGTTGAGGCCTACGAGGTCTCCAACTCGACGTTCCACAAGATCGCATCGAAGAATTAGGGCGCCGGTCTTTGTCACGATAGCGAGGGGCGGCACGTGTCCGCCCCTCGTCTTTTTTCGGAAGGAGTCGACGGATGAGCGAGATCCACTGTCACGCGTGCGGCGGGTTCATCATCGACCCGGCGGGCGTTTCCTACCGGCTGCCGTCGGCCGCGGCGGTCACGGCCGCGCCGCGCAGCGGGCTTTGCGTCTGTCATCAGTCGGTCGTGTACGGCCCGCCGCCGGGGTACCTGTCGTTGCCGGCGTTCCCGGCGAGCATCGCTCTTCGCGCGATGGCGGCGCGCAACTAGAACCGCCAGTGTGCGCCGCGGTTGCTTGACGGCGCTGGCGTGCGGTGACAGCTTGGCGGCTCGCATGATCGCCTGCCGCACGCTCGGCCCGATCGAAGTGTCCGTGAACGGCGCCGCAGCCCCCGCCGCGCTCAAGTGGCGGAAGAACGTCGCCCTGCTCGTGTATCTCGCGCGATCCCCCAAGCGCGCCCGGGCGCGCGACCACCTGATCGGATTGCTGTGGGGCGACAAGGCGGACCAGCGAGCACGGCAATCCCTCAACGAGGCGCTGCGCACGTTGCGGCGCTACCTCGGCGCCGGGCTCGAGTCCGACACGACGCAGGTGCGGCTCCTCGCCGGCGCCGTGGATCTCGACACGGACCGGTTGGAGACCCTCGCCGCACAGGGGAACTACGAGGCCGCAGCGGCGCTGGTGCGGGGCGACTTCCTCGAAGGGTTCAGCATCGCCGGTGCGTCCGGCTTCGACGACTGGGTCGGAGCGGAGCGGGCGGCGTGGGGCACCCGCTGCGTCGACGTCCTGCTGCGTCGCGTCGAGCAGCTGCTCGCGGGCGGGGCCGTCGGTTCCGCGCGCGATGCCGCGGAGCTGGCGTGCGCCCTCGCCCCCACGTCTGACGCTGCCGTCCGTGCGACGCTGCGCTGCCTGGCCCTCGCCAGCGACCGGGCCGGGGCGCTCCAGCGGTTCGAGGCATTCGCGGCTCGCCTCTCGTCGGAGGTCGGGACGAAGCCGGACGCCGAGACCCAAGCCCTCGCCGAGCGGATCCGGCGCGAGCGGACGTGGCGGCTGCCGGCGCGCGGCGCGGCCGGGGAGGCCGGCGTCGCTGCCGTGGACTGGCGCCGCGCCACGCTGGTCGGCCGCGCCGGCGAGCTCGCACTGCTGCTCGATGCGTGGGCGACCTGCCGCCGAACCAGCCGCACCGCCGTCGCCGTCGTGGAAGGGGACGCGGGGATGGGCAAGACGCGGCTCGTGGAGGAAGTGGTGACCCGCGCCCGGCTGGACGGAGCGGCGGTTGCCTTGGTGCGGTCGGTCGAAGCCGACCTGCACGAGCCGTGGAGCGGTCTGGTCTGCCTCGCGCGCGATGGCCTGCTCCTGGCGCCGGGCGTCGCAGGCGCCCCACCAGCCGCCCTCTCGGCGTTGCGCGACGCCGGCGGGGGGGCCGCGCGCCCCGCTCAGGCGTTCGCAGAGGTGCTCCGCGCCGTCGTCGAAGAAGCACCCGTCGTGATCCTGGTGGACGACGCCGCCTGGTGTGACGGAGAGTCACTCGGCGCGCTGAGCGCGTGCGCCCGCGATCTCGCCGGGTTGCCCCTGTTCCTGCTGTTCACCACCGCCGCTCATCCCCCGTGCCCGCCGCTCGACGAGTTGCGTGTCCGGATCGGACGCGAATTGCCGGGGGCGGCGGTGCGACTCGGGCCGCTGTCGAGCGAAGCGCTCAGGAGCCTCGCGCACTCGGTCCTCCCCCGCTACGGCGAAGTCGACCTCGATCGGGTGACGCGTCGCGTCGCCACGGACTCGGCGGGGATCCCGCTCCTCGCGGTCGAGCTGCTGCATGCGGTGGCGTTAGGGCTCGACCTGCAGCAATCACCCGCCGCGTGGCCGGAGCCCGGTCGTACGCTCGATCAGACCCTACGGGGAGAGCTGCCAGACGTGGTCGTCGCGGCGATCCGGATCGGCTTTCGCCGGCTGAGCGCCGATGCGCAAGCCGTGCTGACGGTGGCCGCTGTCCTGGGCGGCCGCGTTGCGATCCCGGAGCTGGCCCGTGCCTCGGGCCTCGACGACGAGCCACTGGCGGCAGCCCTCGACGAGCTCGAATGGCAGCGCTGGCTCACGGCCGAGTCACGCGGGTACAATTTCGTCGCCCGCATCGTGCGCGACGTCGTAGCGCGGGACATGGTCATGCCGGGACAACACCAGCGCATCATCGACGCCGCCCGGCTATGACCCGCAGCGCACGCTCGCCGTCGCGCGCGTGATCCCCCCCGGGTCGACGGCGAACGCGAACTCGAACGTGCCGTGGGATGGGGCGCTGGGCGGCAATGTGATGCGCCGCGTGAAGAACGCGGTCGATGTGCCCGCGTCGGTGAGCATGCCACGGTGGGTTTCGAGCACGACCGCCCCATACGTCGCGCCGCTGGGCTGACCGGTGGTCGGATCGACGGGCGTCACGTTCAATCGCCCCGCCGCGCGGAACTGGCTGACGTAGTGGCCCGCGGACGTGAACTCCACGTCCTGCTCGAGCGTCACCGGCCCCACGACGTAGAGGAACGCGTTTGGTCCGGGAGCGCAGAACGGCTGTGGGATCACCTGGTCGAACTGCTGGACCCAACGCCGGTGCGCCGTGAGTGGCGCCGCGGCGACATCGCCCCGCAAGGTGAGCACCGTCGCGTGGCCACTGCTGGTAATGGGTACGGCGTCGGTCACCTCGCCCAATGGTCCACCGATCGATTGCCGCAGCCCAATTGGGATGCCGTTGTAAATCACCGCCGGAATAGTGCCGAACGCGGCGGGATTGATCGGATCGGTCGTGAAGGGCGGCGTGGCCGGATCGAGCAGGCCGCTTCGCAGGAAGTCCACCGTCACGAATTGCTCGGCGAGCTTCCAGCTAATCGTCTGGTGATCTAACGTGCCGGGAATCAGTACCTCGAAGGGCGCCCCCCCGACCGTCACTCCACCCACCTCGAAGAACCGCAGATGAAAGCGAGCCTGATCATAGGTACCACACTCGAGCATGATCGGGCTACCGACCCAGCCGTTCGCAGTGGTGTAGGCGACCTCCGGTTGCACCTCAGGCTCGTCGTGCCAGGTACAGTTGAAGGGGAAGACGTTGGGGAACCCGAACCCCGTCCGGTCGCCATCGAGCGACAGCAGCGCGGCCCGCAGCATGCGGGCGTTGGCATGTCCGGTCCAGATGAGGTTCACCGGGTCTGATGGCTGGCCAAAGCCGAAGCCCGTGAACGGCCACAGCTCGAGTGTCTGACCCTGCAGCCGCACCGAGACGAGCGGGCTCGGAGCTGGAGCGCCCACGCGGGATGCGCTGGGCCGTCCGGCGCTCGGCCCGGTGGGCACGGCGGGATGATCGACGCACGCGGCGAGCGTGAGCGTTGCCAGGACTCCGACAATTGCGGCGCGGTTCATAGAGGCCTCAGGGTGCGAGAGGAGCTGCGACAGTGTCCGAGGCCGCACGATACCGCGCGCGGCTCAAGCACCGCTCAAGCCCGCCGCGCTCGCGACGCCTTGCTGCCACAGGAAGGCAGGGCCGGGGGCGAAGGGACCGGGGGGGTGCTCGTTCCCACCACCTGACCCGCATTGTTGATCGCGACGGCAATACTCGAGTCTCCCCCGAGGGTGCCGAGGTCGATCAGCGTCAAGGGAGCCCGATCAGTCGATAGATCCGCTCCATACGGGGATCGCGCTGGAAGGCGCTGAAGAACGGATAGCGGCGCGAGTAGACGAGGATGCCGTCACGGTCGTCGCACGCGCGCTCCAGCAGCTCGAAGGCCTCGTCGAGGCGGCCGAGGGCGGCACTCAAGATCGCGAGCATGGTGTATTGCACGTACTCGCGGCGCGCCCGCGCGGTCAGCTCGTCGCGAATCGCTTCCACCTCGGCCAGCTTCCCGGCGGAGCTGTAGCAGACCCCCAGCGCGCACAGCGTCCAGGGATGGCGACCGGACGTGACGACGGCCGCCTCGACCGAGCGGATCGCCTCTTCCATCCGTCCCAGCTCGTTGTAGAGGAGTCCCAGGTGGATGGGCGGTAGAAACATCGTGGGCGCGAGCGCGGCGGCCCGCTCCAGCGGCGCGATGGCTTCCTCGAGCCGGGCCGCCCCCATCAGGCTCATCCCGAGCTGCATGTGGGGCAACGGCGCCAGCGGATCGAGCTCCACGGCACGCCGGCCATGCACGATCCCTTCCTCGAACTGGTCCTCGACGAAGACGAGATAGTAGGAGAGCCAGAGCCGCGCGATGACGTAACGCGGATTCAGCACGATGGCCCGCTGCAGCTCCCCAGCCGCGGTGCGCCAGTCCCAATCGATCACGAAGGCCACCGTCCCCGCCGCGGCGTGCGCCTCGGCAAGGGTGGGAGCGAGCTCGAGGGCGCGACACGCGGCGGCGCGCGCTTTCGCGCGGAACGCGCCAGCCGGCGCGAGGCCGTACTGCACGAGCACGGTGCAGGCCTCGGCGAGCCCGGCGTGGGCCAGCGCGTAGTTCGGGTCCAGCGCGAGCGCCTGATCGAAACACTCCAGCGCTTTCTTCAGCCCGAGCCCACGCTGAGCCAGCAGATATCGGCCCCGCAGGCAGAGATGGTAGGCATCGAGATTGCCCGTGGCCGGGGTGACGAGCGACGCCGCCTCGCCACCGTCCAGGCCGACCTGGAGCCGCCCAGCGATCGCTTTCGCGATCTCGTCCTGGATGGCGAAGACATCGGTCATCTCGCGATCGTAACGCTCCGACCAGAGATGGTAGCCGTCACCCACTTTCACCAGCTGGGCGGTGACGCGGAGGCGGTTCCCGGCCTTGCGGACGCTCCCCTCGAGCACCGTCGCCACCTTGAGCTTGGCACCGACCTCGGCCAGGTCGACGGCCCGACCACGGAACGCGAAGGAAGACGTGCGCGCCGCGACGCGGAGCCCCGGCAGCTGCGCGAGCGCATTGATGATATCCTCGGCGACCCCGTCGCTCAGGTACTCGAACTCCGGGTCGGCGCTCAGGTTCGCGAACGGCAGGACGGCGATCGACTCGGCATCTCCGTCGACCGCCGTTGCGTCGTCCCGCGCCCGCACGGCGTCCGCGAACTGGGAGGTGGTGGCGAAGCGGTCCGCCGGGACCTTTTCGAGTGCCTTCAGCACGGCCCGCTCCAACGCGACCGACACGGACGGTCGCGCACTGCGGATCGGTGGGGGCTTTTCGACCAAGTGCCGTGCGATCACGGCCTGGGCGCTGGGCCCGTCGAACGGCGGCCTCCCCGCGAGCATCTCGTACAGCACGCACCCGAGGCTGTACAGGTCACTGCGACCATCGATCGCCGCCGCGCCCTCTGCCTGCTCGGGGCTCATGTAGGCGGGTGTGCCGATGAGGCCACCGGGGGCGGTGAGGTCGATCCTGGCGACGGTCAGCGCCCGCGCGATCCCGAAGTCGGCCACGACGGCGCGGCCTCCGGAAAACAGGATGTTCTCGGGCTTGATGTCGCGATGCACCACGCCCCGGCTGTGCGCATAGGCGAGCGCTTCCGCCACGTCGCACATGACGTCGACCGCATCCTCGATCGAGAGCTGGCGCTCGCGCTTGAGCCGGCTGCGGAGCGTCTCTTCTCCCTCGACGTACGGCATCGTGTAGTAGGGCAGGCCCGCGGCTTCGCCCGAATCGTGGAGCGCCAGAATGAGGGGATGGTTGAGCCCGGCGCAGGTGCCGATCTCGCGCAGGAAGCGCTCCACCCCGACCGCGGTCGCGAGCTCGGGATGGAGCACCTTGAGGGCAACCGAGCGGGGGAGTCTCCGGTCCTGGGCCAGGTACACCGTCGCCATACCCCCGCGACCGAGCTCGCGCTCGATCGTGTAACGCCCTGCGAGTGCCGCCTGAAGGTCAGCCAGTTGGTCAGCCACGCGATCCCGCCCGCACGCGGGGGACGCCGTGGATGATACGGGTCGGGACGGGGCGCGGCTAGAGCAGGCGCGGGGATCGAGCCGCTCCGGGGCTCAGAACGTCAGGGAGATCGCTACGCCGGCGCCGCGAGGCGCGAGCGACAGGTGGCGGGCTTCACCCAACGGCACCACTTGCCAGTCGTTGGTCTTCACTGCGTACCCGAGCGCGGCGCCTAAGACTCCGCCGATCGCGCCGCCGATGACACCATCACGAAACGCACGGCCGTACCACTCCACGTAACACACATCGAACGCACCGGGTGTAGCGCATGACCGGGACTGGCCCGCCCGAAGAGCGCCAAACACGAATCCTCCGATCAGGCCGACTCCCACCCCCACGCCGGCGCCCTTCAGGACCTCTCGCTTCTGATGTCGGTCGATCTCGAGCCGCGCGACGGCGCCACGCGCTACCGCCACGGGTGCCGCACGCCCAGCCAGCCGCAGCCAGACCGAGTCGGCATCCTGGTGCACGAGTGTTCCAACCAGGCGCTGCGAGGACGGCGACGACGTTGTGAGGCGGACACGGTCATCGGGTTGTTGCGCGGCCACGCTCTGAAGCAGCGCACACAACGCGGGGAGGATGAGAAACGACGTGCAACGCATGAGGCGACTCCGTAACGGGACGCCCCAAGATGCGGCGCGTCGGTCAAGAGTCGCTCAAGTGAGGACCAGAGCGGCGCCTTCGTGCTCGAGCAGCCAACGCTTGCGGTTGAGACCGCCGCCGAAGCCGGTCAGCTCACCGCGGGATCCGACCACACGGTGGCAGGGGACGATGATGGGGATCGGGTTCTTGCCGTTGGCGGCGCCGACGGCGCGGGTGGCGCTCGCGCCGCCGAGGCGGCGCGCCAGCTCGCCGTAGCTGGTGGTCGTGCCGTAGGGGATGGTGCGTAAGGCGTCCCAGACACTCCGTTGAAACGCAGTGCCACTCGGGGCGAGCGGCAGGTCGAAGGTCGTGCGGGTGCGCACAAAGTACTCCTCCAACTGTTGCCGGGCACGGGCGAGCAGCGCGCTCGCGGGGCCGTCGCCGTTGTCCTCGACCCAACCCTCCCGCTCCGCCGGCGTGGCGTTGCCGGTAAGGGGGAAGTAGACGCCCGTGAGGCCACTGCTCGAGGCGGAAACCAGGAGCTCACCCAGGGGCGAGGCGATGCTGGTGAAGGCGGTTACCATAGATGAAGGGGAATCTAGCGCCTTCGGTTCGAGCAACGCCGGGGTATGAAGGCAGTGAGGGTGGAGGAAGATATGGCGCGATTGGTCGTGATCGTGATGAGTTGGCTGTTGCTCGCGCCGTCAGCGGGGAGGGCGCAGGCGTGCGCCGAGCCGCATTATCGCTGGAGTGAGAAGGTCGACACCGCGCTGCAGGCGCGCCCCGCCGTGCCCGTGGACATCGCCGCGATCCTGACGGCATGGGCGCCCTTGAGCCTCACGAGCCGAGACATGTGCGCCCCGCGCCGGGGTCGAGAGGATAGCGTGTTCGTGCTCGTCGGCTGGGTGCGGCGCCTGAAGCTGCACGAGTCCGACGGCGATTGGCACGTCGAGCTGACCGAAGCCCGCGCCAGCCCCGTCGACTCCTGCATCATCGTCGAGATCCCGGCGGAGCGCTACGGTGTGATCTACCGCCAGGCCCGTGCGGCGCTCGCCAGCCTGGTAGACACGACGCAGCTCGGTCCCAGCGGCGATCTGCGGCCGCCGGCGCGAGTCCAAATCACCGGCGCCGCCTTCTTCGACGGGTTCCATCAGCGGGCGGCACCCAGTGGGCCTCCTGCTGCCAGCCAGCACGGCCGCTGCAACTCGTCATTGCGCGCGCTGTGGGAGCTGCATCCGGTGTACGGAGTCACCGCGCCGGGCTAGGCTTGACCGCCGCGCCGCCGCGGCCTAGTGTCCGGCCCCATGCTCGGCGCCCACCTCCCGCTCGCGAGCGCCCTGCCGTTCGTGGCGCTGCTCGCCGCGATCGCGCTGCTGCCGCTCGTCGCGCCGCGCTGGTGGCACCCCAACCGCAACAAGGCCCTCCTCGCGGTCGTGGTTTCGGTCCCCGTCCTGTGGCAGCTCGGGATCGCGCTCGGGGAGCCCGGCCGGGCGGTGTTGGAAGAGAAGCTCCACGAGTATGTCGGGTTCATCGTCGTGATCGGCGCCCTGTTCGTGATCACCGGCGGCATCCACGTGCAGGGGTCGCTCTCGGGCACCCCGCTCGTGAACACGGGGATGCTCGGGCTGGGCGCCGTGCTCGCCAACCTCCTGGGAACGACGGGCGCATCGGTCCTCTTGATCCGGCCGCTCCTGCGGGCCAACAAGAGCCGGCGCCGGACCGCGCATATCGTCGTCTTCTTCATCTTCCTCGTGGCGAACTGCGGCGGGCTGCTCACGCCCATGGGCGACCCGCCCCTGCTGCTCGGCTTTCTGAAGGGGGTGCCGTTCGAATGGACGCTGCGCTTGTGGCCCCAGTGGCTCACGGCGACGGGCGTGCTGCTCGTCCTCTTCAACGTATGGGATCAGTGGGCCCTGAACCGCGAGGAGCGGGAGCGGCGCGGCTCGCAGCTCGAGCGGGTGATGGTGCACGAGCCGCTGCGGGTGAACGGCGCGAGCGCCGTGGCGGCACTGGGCGGCGTGGTGTTCACGATCGTCGCCGCGGGCCGGGCCGCGGCGCACGGCAGGCCGTGGGCAGTGGGCCAGCAAGAGGCGATCATCGCGGTGCTCGCGCTCATCGCATACGGCGCGGCGCCGAGCGAGCACCGCGAGCGCAACGCATTCACGTTCGGGCCGATCGTCGAGGTGGCGGTGTTGTTCGCGGCGATCTTCGTCACGATGGCGCCCGTGCTCGAGATCCTGAACGGCTGGAGCCAGGGGGCGCGCACCGTGCTGGGCATGCGGTTCGGGGTGTCGCAGCCCTGGGAGTTCTTCTGGACGACGGGGGCGCTGTCGAGCGTGCTCGACAACGCCCCTACCTATCTCGCCTTCGCCGCCAGCGCGGCCGGCCTCTCAGGCATCCCGCCGCACGGGCCGTTCATCGGCGCGCTGGCGCTCCATCCCGAGCCCGCTCGGCTCCTCGCCGCAATCGCCACGGGGGCGGTGTTCATGGGCGCGAACACCTACATCGGGAACGCGCCCAATTTCATGGTCAAGGCCATCGCCGAGGAGAACGGCATCAAGATGCCCTCGTTCTTCGGCTACATGGCGTACAGCTGCGGGATTCTCCTGCCGCTGTTCGGAGCGATCACGTTGATCTTTTTCTAGATCCGAGCGGCGAATGTTTCACGACGCCGTCCGCCACGTTGTCTCCCTGCCGCAGCGTGACGACCGCCATCTGCTTCCACCCGAGGTCGAGCTCGACCACCAAGTGGCTGCGGTCGCGCGCCATCCGCCAGCGGCGGGACGGCTTTGGCCCGCGGCCGATCGCGGTCAGCGCGGCGGCGACGACCGCGTCCGGGAGATCGCTCACGGCGGCGAGCTCTCCGCACGTGGCGCAGCGCCGCGACTCAACGCTCAGGTCCGCGGTGCACACGCTGCGGCCGCAGTGCGCGCATGCCGCGCGATGGCTCTCGCACACGCCCTTTCCACAGATGGGACAGGTCCCGACCTCGTCCGACGCGAACAGCGTCGCCGGCTCGTGCGCGCACGTCGCCCGGTGCCGCGCGCACACCAGCCGCTGCGACGTGTCGGTGCGGCGCAGGTGGGGCGAGCAGTGCGCCTGTCCATCCACGGCACAGACCGCTTGATGGGCCGTGCAGACAGACTTGCCGCAGCTCGCGCATTGCGCCACCTCGTCCACGCCCACGGGCTCGTTGGTCCCTCCCTCGCAATACCGCAGGCACGCCGCGCACAAGCGACGGCTTCCCTTCGGTGCCTCCGTGTGGCTCTGCTCCGCATGCCGGTTGCACACGAGCCGGCCGCAACTGCCACACGCAGCGAGGCACGCGGAACAGGCCGTGTGCCCCTCCCCCTCAGTGCAGGAACCCTCGTGCGCCGTGCAGTGCTCGAGCCGGCAGGAAGGGCAGACGCGCACGTGCTCGTCACACGCCGGCTGAGCGTCCACACGACACTGGGCGATGCCGTGGTCCGCGCAGAAGTCCTCCGCGCAAACCGAGCAGCGGTGGGTGCAGGCCTCGCAGGCGCAGTGATCGTGCCGGCAGATCACTAGCATTGCCGGCGGGCGGCCGCAGTGCGGACACGCCATGATCCAGGGAGCCGCACCGGTCGAGCCTAAGGGCCGCTGCGCGCTGAAGGTGGCCCGACGCTTTCGGGGAGGGGCCGAATCGAGCTGCCACTCGGCGCGCTGGATCAGGACGGCGGCCTCGATGAGCTGCAAGGGATGGACGACGGCCTTCACCTGGCTGCGCCGGATCTCCTCGGTCCGCCGGCGCTCGGCGAGCGCGGTAACGGTTCCCACGGCATCCGGGTCGGACTGTTCTTTCAGGATCGACTCGAAGTAGCGGTCCAACCGCCCGAGCTCGGCGGCAAGCTCCCGCTCCGCCAGGGCGCGGCGCGCGGTGACGCGGTCGGCCGACTTGTCTCGGAGGTGGGTCAGGAGGAGCTCGAGCAGCTCCGCGGGCTCCCGCGCGGGGACGTGCGTCGCGGCCGCAGCGACCGACCGATCGGCGGGCGCGACCCGGCCCGCCTCGAGCTCCCGGAACGCGGCCGCGAGATCGTCGCTCAGCCTGGCGCCGGCCGACAAGTCATACACCTCGCTTTCCACGACCGCTTCCTCGACGCCGGCCCCCGCGCGCAGCACGACGCGCGCGAGGAGCCGCCCCACCGGATGTACGGCCGACCGTGTCGCGCCGAGCTGCGCAGTGCCGTCGCGCACGGGAATCGTCAGGGCGACGTCCGTGGGATCACTCGGGGTGGGCAGGGTCGGGGCGATCAGACCCAGCGACAGGCGCGCCCCGCGCGCGCGGATCGCCCCGAGCAGCTGGGAGAGAAACGGGCTGCCGAGCACCGCAATCTCGGCATCGGGATCGCGCTCGAGCGCGTCGAGCGAGAACGCGACGCGCAGCGATGGGCGGTCACGGAAGAACGGGCGCTCACCCGGGGGCAGGCTCAACTCGGCGTGATCGGGGCCGAGCGCGGCTTGCGTCACACCGCCGAGCCTGCAGTAGCGCTCGAGCAGCGGCCTGAGCCCGGCGTCGGCGAGCGGGTCGGCGTCGCGTGCCAGCTCGGCCGGCGGAGTCGCCGGCTGCGGCCGAGGCTTGCGCGGGGGTTTGCGCTGGACCGCGCGTCGGGGCTTGCGGCGTTTCACGCGGCGTCCACCGCGATGTCCACCAGCGCGAGGGGCAGGCGTTCCACCTGCGCCACGAGGGTGATAGCGCGTCCGGCGCTGGTCAAGCCGGTGAGCTTCACCAGCTCCCCGTATTCCGGGTGCCGGCCGGCCGGCGCGAGCGGCGGCGTGACACCCCCGATCGGCTCAATCGATTCGAGGGCCTCGAGCAGCTCGGTCACGTGTACGCCGAGCCGGTGCCGTTTCGCGTCCCAACCGGCGGCCTTGACGAGCCGGCTCGTGCCGAGCCCGAGCCGCAGGCGGCCGGGGGCCGACAGCGTCTCGAACCGGCGCTCGAGGCGCATGGCGTTGTCGTCCGGCGCGATGAGGGAGTTCAACCGCTCTTGCTCTTTGCCCACGGCGCTGCTCTGCTCAATGTCGGCGCCGATCGTCTCCACCCGACGCGCAAAGTCCGCCTCGTTCTCTGCGGCGAGCCACTCTTTCGCCAGCCGGCCTTCGAACTGTTGCGCGCCGCCGAACTCGCCGAGGATCAAGTCCAGCTCGCCCACTACGAGCTCGAACAGCTTGATCTTCTGGTCGAGCAGCTGGAGGATGTAGGACTCGATGGTTCCCGCCGCGGCGAGGTTCACGATGTGGACCTCGCGCTTCTGCCCGATGCGGTGCAGCCGTCCGATGCGTTGCTCCACGACCATCGGATTCCAGGGCAGGTCGTAGTTCACGAGCACGTTGCAGAACTGCAGATTGCGTCCTTCGCTGCCGGCGCGGGTGGCGATCAGGACGCTGCGCTCGTCCTGTTGGAACGCGCGGATACGCTTGTCCCGATCGGCCGTCGAGTGAGAACCCCAATAGACGATCGGCTGCCGGCCGACCTTCTTCACACGCTCTTCGATCAACTGGATCGTCGGGCGGTGATCGCTGAAGACCAGCACTCGGTCCGGTGTCTCCTTCAATAGTTTGGTCAACACGTCCAGCTTGGCGTGCGTCTTGATGCCCTGAGCCCGCTTAGCGAGTTGTCGCGCGATGGTGCGATACGCGGGGCGGATGTGCTCGCCCTGCGCCAGGTGCTCGAGCGATTCGGCGAGCGCCCGCGATGACGAGCACAGCCGCTGGCGCAGGTGAATGACCGCGAGCTGCAGGATGCCTTTCCTGGTCGGCTTCTCCTCTGTCTGCTGGGTGGGCTGAATGAAGCCTTCCCGATAGAGGCGGCGCAGGAACTCGGTGGTGCGGTCGTACAGGTCGGCCTCGGCGCGCGTGAGCTTGACCTCGGGGTGTCGCGGCCGGCGCGGCGGCAGGTCCAGGTCGTCCACCACGCTCGAGCGCCGGGTGCGGATCATCACTTCGTGCGTGAGCGCGCGCAGACCCTCGGGGTCACTCGGTTGGCGGTGGTCGCCCGACACCAGGTGCTGGGTCTTGAACTCCTGCCAGGTGCCGAGCTGCCCGGGCCGCAGCAGGGTGATGAGGTTGTACAGCTCGCGCAGATCGTTCTGGAGCGGCGTGGCCGTGAGCAACAGGATGAAGTCCCGCTCGATTTTCTCGATGAACTGGTACGTCGCGCCCCGCTGGCTCTTCACCTTGTGCGCCTCGTCCACGATCACCAGGTCCCAACGGTGTCGCAAGATTTCCTCGGCGTGGCGGCGCGACCGCGCCCGGTCGTGGGACACGATCGCCTTGGTGACCCGGGGCCAGTCGTCGGGCTCGGTCGGCGTCTCGAAGCGCTCGAAGAACTTCTCCTCGAGCTCGCCCTGCCACTGGCCCACGAGTGAGGCGGGCGTGAGGATCAGCGCGCGGCGGGCCAGCCCGCGGATCGCGAGCTCCTTATAGATGATGCTGGCTTCGATGGTCTTGCCGAGACCGACTTCGTCGGCGAGGATGGCGCGGCCGCCCATGTCGCGCAGCACCCGCTGGGCCACGTCGATCTGGTGGGGCAGCTCCTTGATCGCGTTGGCGTCGAGGGTGATGAGCCGATCGAAGCCCGGGACCAGGGCGACCTGCTCCGCCTCGCGCCGCAGCTCGTACCAGGCGCGGTCCGCCGGCGGGGCCTTGAGCTGATCGACGAACAGATGCAGAGACCGCTCGTCGACGGCCCAGGAGTCGTCGGGCTGAGGGTTGGGGAGGGTCACGGGTGGCTCATGCAGTCGGGGGACGCAATATAGGGAATCAGGGCGCCGGAGGCGCCCCCCGGCGCTACCGCTTCGTCACAAACCCGCGACGCCGCGACCACCAAATCGTGGCCCGTCTGTGGCACGCACCCGCTCTATTTCGCGCGTCCGCCCCCGTCACCCTGACACCAGCCGAAGACGACCAGGCAGCCAAGGGAGCGCGTCGCGTTGCACTAAGGAATTACCGACGAAGCCGTTTCTAGTCCTGGTCGTGCTTGCGCCGCTTGTCCCGGTAGAGCGCGCGGTCCGCGCGGTCGAGCAGGCCCGCGACCGAGTCCAGGGTGCTCGCCTTGTGGGTCGCGAACCCGAGGCTGATGGAGAGCTGATAGGGTCGCCCGGCGCGCCGATTGAACTCCCGCACCTGCCGTTTCATGCGCTCGGCGAGGACTTCGGCGCTCGCGTGCCCCGCGTGGCGCACCAGCACCGCGTATTCGTCGCCGCCGATCCGGGCCACCAGGTCCGAATCGCGAAACGTCCGGCGCAGCAGGGCGGCCGTGTCGCGCAGCGCGCGATCGCCCGCGGCGTGGCCCGCGGAATCGTTCACGCGTTTTAGATCGTCCAGGTCGGCGAACGCTACGAGCAAGGTCTCGTCGCCGCGCCGCGCCACGCGCAGATCCCGCGTCGCGAGCGTCAGGAAGCCGCGCCGGTTGTACAAGCCCGTCAGGTCGTCCACGAGCGCCAGGTCGAGCAGCGCGGCGTGGAGCCGGTTGCGCTCGATCGCGTGACGCAGCGCGCGGGCGAGGCGCTCGCCGTCGAGCTCGCTGTTCACCAGCACGTCCTGTGCTCCAGCGCGCACGGCCTCGAGTCCGTGACGCTCGTCGTCCGAGTCGGAGAGAAAAAGGAACGGCGTGGTGGGCGCGAGCGCCCGCAGCTCGGTGAACGTGGCGAAGCCGCGGCGGGCGGAAAACGACATGGCGAGCAGCACGACGTCGACACCACCCCGCGCGAGGCGGGCGAGCGATTCGGACGGCGCCGCCGCGGCGACGGCGAACCGATCGGGCGCGGCGGCGTGCAGGAGGTCCCGCACCCGCAGCGCCGCCTCGTCGTGGTCGGTCACCACCAGCACCGCGAGCTCGGCGTGGTGCGCGGCCTCCGCCTGGCGCCGACCGCTGGGCTGGCGTCGCTCGCTCGGCTGGCGCCGCTCGGCCTGATCGCGTCGTTCCTGCTCGAGCGAGACGAGCTCCAGGCGGCGCTCGCCGACGCGACGCTCCAAGTCGGTGCGGCGGGGCGGTAGCAGACGCCGCTCAGCCGCATGGTGCTGCCCGCGTGCGACCACTCCAGCCTCCTGTGCCCCCCACTTGCAAGATGGGGACGCGGCCGGGGCGGCACAACCTGCGACGCCGCAGTCAGCACCCGCGCAACCAGGCTCGTATTACTCCTGGATGACTTCGCCGTCCGAGACCGATGCACTTCGGGAACTGGCGCTCGGAGAAACCCGCTGGTGGTTGACAGAATTCGACAGGCGTTCGGCTGGGCGCTGGTGGTGCCCGTGCTCTGGGTGAGTACCATCGTGTATCCGGTCATGGGCCTGGGGTATTTTCTCGTGCTGGGCGTGGTCGACACGATCGGACATGTCGCTCGCCGATGGCGGGCCCACCGCGAGAGTTAGCCCCCGCTGACCAGCCACAGCTGAGCCGTCGCGCCGCTCCCGCCCCAGATCCATCCCTCGCCACTTGGCCGAGCGATCTGCAGATTAGCGCTCTTACCCTCGCCGGGGAGATGCGCCGTGGAACCAGCCGCACTGTCGCCGTTCGCCGCCTGGGACAACTTCTACGTGATCATCGGCTCCTCGGGCGCGGCGCTGACGGGCCTGCAATTTGTCGTGATCGCCCTGGGTGCCGAGGGGCGGGCGACGCGGACCCCGGAGGTCGTCGGCGCGTTCGGGACGCCCACCGTCGTCCACTTCTGCGCCGTCCTGCTGATCGCGGCGATCCTGAGCATGCCGTGGCACGCGGTCTCGAGTGCCGAGCTCGCCCTCGGCACCTGCGGCGTGGCGGGAATCGGATACGTCGTCATCGTAATCAGGCGGACGCGCCGCACGATGGGTTACGCGCCGGTGCTGGAGGACTGGCTGTGGCACTGCGCCTTTCCCTTCATCGCGTACGCGGCCCTGCTGGGTGCGGCGCTCATGCTCCAGCGAGATCTCCCGCACTCCCTGTTCGTGATCGCCGCAACGGCGCTGCTCCTGTTGTTCGTCGGCATTCACAACGCGTGGGATGCCGTGACCTACATTGCGCTGCAGCGCTCGGCGGAGCCGCAGGCTCCTCCCGACCAGCGCACGCCGTAGTCGGGGCAGCTCAGCGTCTAGTTCAGCCTCTGCGACGTGCCCGTGCGGTCGATCTGCTCCCCGACCGCCGACCCGGGCCGGGGCTCCGGGCCGCCGCCGCGACGGCGGCCAGGTCCTCGACCAGCAGCGCCCAGAGCTCCGGGCGAAGCCGGGCGCGCAACCGCGCCTGGGCGCGCTCCCAGGCGGGGATCGCGCGCTCGAGCCGCCGCCGGCCCGCGGCCGTGAGCGTCCAGCGCACTTCGCGGCCGTCCGATCCTCGGTCGGTGCGGATCCAGCCCGCGCGCTCGAGCGGGCGGAGTGTGCGGCTGAGCGTCGTGGGGTCGAGGGCCAGCAGCTCCCCCAGCGCCCCCTGGGCGGACGTTCCCGTCCGTTCGAGTGCCTGCAGCAGCGTGAACTGCGTGGCTCGCAGTCCCGCGCTCCGGAGCTCGGCTTCGTAGCCCTGCGTCACGGCGCGCGCCGCGCGCCGGAGACTGGCGCAGGCGCACGCGAGCGCCGGGAGCGGTTGGACCGTCATGGCTTGCCCGACCCTCGGGCGACGAGCCGGCGGAAGATGACGACGTGGCTCGCCAGCAAAATCGGCACGAAGAACGTCGGGATGACCACGAGCGGGAGTGACAGCACCGGAGTGATGCCGGGAGTGGTCCCGCGCAGCGTCACCGCCGTCGCCGTGCCGACCGCGACCACGAGATCGAGCAAGCCGAACGCGTTCCAGGCGTGCGTCAGGCCGCGGCGCAGCGCCGTGCGCGGCTCGCCCGCGGCGACCAGGACGACCGCGAGCGCCGCCGTAGCGATGTCCCCCCACCCGGCCCGGGCCGCGAACACGGGCGCGATCTGACCCCGCGCGGCGAGCACCAGGAACGTGATCCCCACGAACCGGACGGCGTTGATCCCGATCAGCGTGCGGAGCGACAGCGCATCGATCCAGGCGCGCAGCGCGGGCACCGTGGTGGCGGCGACGAGCGTGCCGGCGAGGAGCCCGAGGATGATGAGCTGGGGGCCCGGGAACGGGAGCCGCGCCAGGAATCCCGTGGCGCCCGCGACGAGCGCGAGGGCGAGCCAGAGCGTGACGGCGACGGCGGCCGCCCGGGGGAAGCGCGGCACGGTCATAGTGGATGCGGACATAGCACGGTCCTCTGCGAAAAGGGTTGGTGTGGTACACATGTGTATATACAACTATTATCGGCGGGGGCGGGTTCCCGGGGTTGGCCCGCGACCCCGCAGCTGTCGTTCCCGGCCAATCCGGGGCGCGCTCGCTGCCCGCCGGTCCGACGAACGGACGGCGGGGTAGGAACGAGCCATGAGCGCTCCACGTCGGCCGGGCGCGGCGCGGGATCCGGCCGGGCAGGGACGCCCGATCCGCGTCGTCCCGATGCGCGGCGCCGGCGAACTGGTCGCCCCGGCGCCCCGGGTGGCGCCCTCCACTGCCCAGCTCACCTATCGGGGTGGGCCGCTCCTGACTGCTGTCGAAGTCGTCACGGTCTTCTGGGGAGCCGCCTGGAACGACGTGGCGGCCCAGGCCACGGCGCAGGCCTTGAATGGCTTCTTTCAATTCGTGGTTGCGAGCCCCTACCTGGATCAACTGGCGGAGTACGGCACGTCGCAGCTGAAGATCGGCCGGGGACGCTATGCGGGCACGGCTCGCGTCACCGATACGGCGCCCGGCACCAGCGTGACGGACAGCGCGATCCAGGAAATGCTCCAGGGAGCGTTGGCGCGCACATCGCTCCCCGCGCGCACGGCGAACACCGTGTACTTCGCCTTCTTACCGCCAGGGGTCACCGTCGTGGCAGGGAGCGAGCGCTCCTGCCAGGCGTTCTGCGGCTACCACGACCGCTCCGCCGGCGGGCTGTATTACGCCGTCGTCCCCTACCCCGATTGCACGGGGTGCCTCGGCACCCTGGGGCCGATCGATGCGCTGACGTCCGTCTGCTCCCACGAGCTCGCCGAGGCGATCACCGACCCGGTCCCCGGCCAGGGATGGTATGACGACGCCAAGGGCGAGATCGGCGACATCTGCGCCTGGCAGAACAAGCAGCTCGGCACCTACGAGGTGCAGCTGCTCTGGTCCAACCGTGCGCAGGCGTGCGTCTGAGTACAACGAAGACAAGGCCGCTCGGCGTGCCTTCGCTCTATATCGCGACGCTGATCGTGCTGTTTGTGGTCGGGCAGGTGACCGATCAATGGATCTTCCGTCACTTCACTTACCCCAGCGTCTACGAGCACGGTTGGGGTCGCATGTTGCGGGGCGCAGGGTACCTCCCGCTGTGGGCCGTCGTGGCGCTGGCGCTCGTACTGCACGATTGGGTGCCGCGGGCGCGGCGCACCTGGCGCCAGGCCCGGGTGCTGTGGTACGGGCTCGCGCTGGGCTGCGGACTGACGCGAGTCGCCAGCGGGGCTCACTTCATGAGCGATGCCGTCTTTGCGGCGTTGGTGGGATACGTGGTCACGTTGATCTTCTGGCGGTGCCCGGTGGAGCCGCTGCCCTAGGACGTACGTCCGTCGTTGACGCCCGCCGGACCGCGTGGTATATGCGTTTGGACAACGCCCAAAGCCACGGGTCCTCGCTCTCCTCCGCGACGCTCTCCTCTCGTACGCCACGAAGGCTCCAGAACCCTGTGACGACGCCCAACCCACCACCGGAGGATTTCCGCCATGCCCAGTCTCCATTTCCCCTCTCGCAACGCCCTGCGCCTCGGGATGGCCGCGTGCGCGCTCGTCGCCGTAGCGGCCTGCAGCGACAACAACGTCAGCGGGCTTCCCACCATCGATCTGAACCTGAGCCGGGTCGCCGGCTTCGAGCCGTTGAAGGCGGCCCTCGTCGCCGCCCGGCGGGAAAACAACGGCGGCTTCAACCTGGACATGTGGGCGGCGGTCGTGGATCGGAACGGCCTCGTGGTCGCGGTCGTGTTCACCGGAGCCACGGCCACCGATCAGTGGCCCGGGAGTCGGGTGATCGCGGCCCAGAAGGCGAACACCGCAAACGCGTTCAGCCTGCCGCATCTCGCTCTTTCGACCGCCAACCTCTATGCCGCCAGCCAGCCCGGCGGAACGCTGTTCGGGCTCCAGGAGGCCAACCCGACGAACGACGAGGTGGCATATGGCGGCGACGCGGCCGACTACGGCACCCCGAGAGACTACATGGTGGGGAAGCGGATCGGGGGGACCAACGTGTTCGGCGGCGGTCTCGCGCTGTACGATGCTCACGGCAAGCTCGTGGGCGGTCTGGGCGTGAGCGGTGACGCCTCCTGCGCCGATCACAACATCGCCTGGAAAATGCGCTACAACCTTGGTCTCGACCACGTACCGGCCGGCGTCGCCGACAAGCAGGCCAGCACCGATCCCGGCGACGACAATATCATCTACGACATC